>WNEY01000262.1_pt1 | contig 43014 bp, 39 predicted proteins | sample 5400531 | NCBI WGS metagenome assembly WNEY01 (sample SAMN13153338, study PRJNA577476) | soil metagenome | isolation source: 200 cm saprolite under Douglas fir tree site 1 | place: USA:California | collected 2015-04-18 | reverse complement strand
TTGATCAGCGCGCTCGGCGTCTCCTTTTTCCTCGTCAACTCGATGCAGCTGCTGTTCGGGGCAACGCCCCGGACGTACGACACGTTCTCGCTCTCGAACGGCGCGCTCTACTACCGCGGGATCGACATTGGCAACGTCAGGGTGCCGTTGCTGCGGATCATCACGATCGTGTCCGCGTTCGTGCTGATGGTCGTCCTCTGGTTCCTCGTCAACCGGACGCGGACCGGGAAGGCGATGCGCGCGACCTCCTTCGACCGCGAGGCGGCGGCGATGATGGGCATCGACATCGACCGGGTGATCGTCTTCACGTTCGTGCTCGGTTCCGCGCTGGCAGGCGCGGCCGGCGTCCTCTTCGCGATGCGCGTGCCGACTCAGGTGACCATCGGCTTCATCGCAGGACTGAAGGGCTTCACCGCCGCAGTGATCGGCGGGATCGGCTCCATCCCGGGTGCGATGGCGGGCGGCCTGCTCCTGGGGTTCGCCGAGTCCTACACCCAGGGATACATCTCGACGAAATGGTCCGACCTCTTCGTGTTCTCGCTGCTGATCGCATTCATGATCTTCCGCCCGCAGGGACTCCTCGGGCGGGCCGACATCCGCAAGGTGTGAAGTGACCGACTCGACCCCGCACTCCTCGCACGTCCCGGCCGAAGGCCCCGCGGTCGGCCAGGACGAATGGGTCGCGCGGCACTCGGACCGAAGGCTGATCCGCGGCGGCCCGCTCGGGACTGTCGAGCAGCGATTGCGGGCCGTGCCCTGGTGGGCGTGGCTCGTGCTGTTCACCGCGGCGATGTCGCTCCTGCCCTTCGTCTCGAGCAGCGGCTACGTGCAGCGCGTCGGCTTCGACACGGTGCTCTACATGATGCTCGCGCTCGGGCTCAACGTCGTCGTCGGGTGGGGCGGCCTGCTCGATCTCGGCTACGTCGCTTTCTACGGCCTCGGCGCGTACGCGTACGCGGTGCTCGACTCCGACAAGTTCGGCATCCATCTCCCGACGCTCGTGTCGATCCCGTCGATCGTGATCATCGGCGCGCTCGCAGGGCTCCTGCTCGGCCTGCCGTCGCGGAGATTGACCGGCGACTACCTCGCGATCGTGACGCTCTTTTTCCTGCAGGCGTTCGTCATCTTCGTGAACAACGCCAACGGCGGCCCGAGCGACTTCGCCTACCCCTTCGTCGGCAGGGTCGACCTGACGGGCGGCGCAAACGGCCTCGACCAGATCGACCCGCTCAACTTCTTCGGTTACCACATCACGACGACGAAGGGCTACTACTTCTACACGCTGATCTCGCTGGCGCTCCTGATGACGATGCTCTACTTCGTCAACAAGTCGCGGACCGGTCGCGCGTGGCGTGCTCTGCGCGAGGACCCCTTGGCCGCCGAGGTCATGAGCATGCCGGTCAACCGCTTGAAGCTGCTCGCCTTCATGTTCGGCGCGGCGACCGCAGGCTTCACCGGAACGATCTTCGGCGCCGTCCAGTCGGGGGCGTTTCCGGGCGACTACGACGTCGGGCTGCTGATCACGATCTACGCCATCGTCATCCTCGGCGGCCTCGGCAGCATCGGCGGGGTTGTCATCGGCGCGCTGGTCGTCAACGGAGCCCCTGAGCTGCTCCGCTCGTCGTCGAACGCGCGCTTTCTCTTCTACGGGGTGATCCTCCTGGCACTGTTGGTCGCGATTCGGCCGTGGTACCGGCTGGTGGTCGTCCTCCTCGGGACAGTCGCGTTCGGCGCCATCGTCCATGCCGTCGTGGTCGCCGCATGGCCGCGCGGGACCGCAGGTCACGTCCAGGGTGGCGGCGCGTTCGGGCGGGCGCTCGACCACTGGGTGCTGATCCCGACGCACGTCGACCGGATTGCGGGCTGGGCGTACTTCGTCCTGATCCTCGCCGCGCTCGTTCTGACGCTCGTCCGTGGCTGGTGGCGCACGATCGCCCTGATCCCCACGCTGTATCTGGCTTCGTTCGTGTGGGAGAACAAGCTCATCGAGCAGGTCTCCGGCGCGACGCGGCTGATCCTGCTGGGGGCGCTGCTCGTCGTGATCATGAACGTGCGGCCGGCCGGGATCTTCGGCACGTCGCGTGTGGAGATCGTCTGACCATGGCGCTCCTCGAGCTACGCGACGTCTCCCGGGCCTTCGGCGGGCTCCAAGTGGTGAACGGCCTCGACCTCGAGGTCGGCGAAGGCGAGGTCGTCAGCGTGATCGGCCCCAACGGCGCCGGCAAGACGACCGTCTTCAACCTGATCACCGGGATCTTCCGTCCCGACTCGGGGGAGATCGTCTTCGAGGGAAACACCGTCTCGGGCCTCGCGCCGCACACGATCACCACCCGCGGGATCGCACGGACATTTCAGACGCTGCGTCTGTTCCTGAACATGACGGTTCTGGAGAACGTCATGGTGGCGACGTACGGGCACACGCGTGCGTCCATTGTCGAGTCGATGCTGCAACTGCCGCGCTCGCGGCGCGAAGACAAGGAGGTCCGGAAGCTCGCTGAGGAAAAGCTCGCGTTCTTCGGGCAGAGGCTCATGGGGTACCGCTGGGACCAGCCCGCCTACAGCCTCTCGTACGCGAACCGGCGGCGGCTCGAGATCGCCCGCGCGATGGCGACCGGCGCGCGCCTGCTGCTGCTCGACGAGCCCGCCGCAGGTATGAATCCCGTCGAGACCCACGAGATGACCGAATTGATCGGCAAGCTCCGCGACGACGGCGGCTACACGATCCTGGTGATCGAGCACGACATGCACGTCGTCGAGGGCATCTCCGACCGCGTCGTCGCGCTCGACTACGGGGTGAAGATCGCCGAGGGCTCGTTCGACGAGGTGGCGACGAACCCGCGGGTGGAAGAGGCGTACCTCGGGCTGAGAAAGGCGCAGACGAAATGAGCCTGCTGCGGCTGTCGGGCATCAACACGTACTACGGCCAGATCCACATACTGCAAGGCGTCGACCTCGACGTCGGCGAGGGCGAGCTCGTCTCGCTGCTCGGCGGCAACGCGTCGGGGAAATCGACGACGCTGAAGACGATCCTCGGCCTGGTGCGCCCGCGCACGGGTACGGTCGAGTTCGCGGGAGAGGACGTCACGGACCGTGTGACGAGCTATCGGATCGCGCGCGGCATGGCGATCGTTCCGGAGAACCGGCGCCTCTTCGGGCCGATGACCGTGCTCGAGAACCTCCAGATGGGCGCATACCTCAACCGGGGCGGGACGAAGGAGGACGTCGACCGCGTCTACTCGCTCTTTCCGCTGCTGCACGAGCGCCGGGGCCAGCTTGCCGCGACCCTCTCGGGCGGCGAGCAGCAGATGGTCGCGATGGGTCGCGCGCTGATGTCGCACCCGAAGCTGCTGCTGATGGACGAACCTTCGATGGGCCTTGCGCCGATCCTCGTCGAGCGCAGCTTCGAGATCATCCAGCAGGTGCACCAGTCCGGCGTCGCGATGTTGATCGTCGAGCAGAACGCGAACATGGCGCTCTCGATCGCCGACCGCGGTTACGTGCTCTCGACGGGGCGGCTCGTCCTCCAGGGCCCGGCGAAAGAGCTGCTCCAGCACGAAGATCTGCGAAAGGCCTACCTTGGCCGTTGAGAAGGCCGGGGTCAGACCCCCGAGGAGTCTGACCCCAGAGACCTGTCGCGAGCTCTTCCCGATCTTCGCGCAGCGGCTCTACATCAACTCGTGCTCGCAAGGCGCGCTGTCGGACGCAGTGCGCGCCGCCTACGAGCAGTACCTCGCCGATTGGGACGAATACGGCGCGCCGTGGGAATACTGGGTCGAGCGCCAGGAGGCGGCACGCGACGCCTTCGCCGGGCTCGTCAACGCGCTGCCGGACGAGATCGCCGTGACGACCTCGCTGTCGGCGGGCGTGAGCGCGCTCGCGAGCGTTGCCGCGGCAGCGGACGGCACGATCCCGCTCGAGCACTTTGAGCGCGCGATCGACGACGACACGCTGCTTGTCTCGATCACGCACGTCTGCTACCGCAACGGCGCGATGGTGGACGTCCCCGCGGTCGTCGAGCTCGCTCACGAACGCGGCGCCCTCGTCCTGCTCGACGCGTTCCAAGCCGTCGGCTCGCTTCCGGTCGACGTCTCCGAGCTGGGCGTCGACTTTCTCGGCGCGGGTGTGCTCAAGTACCTGCTCGGCTCGGCGGGCCTCGGATTCTTCTACTGCCGGCGCGATCTCGTCGAGCGTATCTGGCCGACGCAGACCGGCTGGTTCGCCGACGAGAACATCTTCGCCATGGATCACACCGACTACTCGCCTGCGCACACGGCTGCGCGTTTCCAATCGGGCACGCCGCCTATCCCCTCGATCTACGCGGGCATCGCCGGGATCGAGCTGATGCAGGAGATCGGAATCCCTGAGACGCGCGAACATGTGCAGGCGAAAGTCGTCACCCCGCGCGCGCCCGAGCGGCGTGGCGCCCTCATCTGCGTCAAGTCCACGGACGCGAACGCACTCGTCGCCACGCTCGGCGAGGAAGGCATCGTCACCTCGGAACGGGACGGCAACCTGCGCATCTCGGCGCACTGTTACAACACGGTCGAGGACGTCGACACGGTCATCGCCGCGCTGCAGCGCCACCGCGCTCTCCTGGCGTAGCGATAGCATTTCTGCAATGCCGCGAATGAACAAGGGCGCCCTCGAGCGCCTGCAGGAGCGAATCCGCACCGCCGACCGCGGCTGGTTCTTCGCGGCGGTGGCCGACAAGGTGTCGGAGCGGCGGCAGGCCAGAGGGCTCTCCCAGCGCGAGCTGGCCGAGCTCGTCGGCACCACGCAGTCGGCGATCGCGCGGCTGGAGCGCGGGGGCCGCCCGCCACGGATCGACACGCTGCTCCGGATTGCCGATGCGCTCGAGTGCGACCTGGTCGTCGATCTCAAGCCACGCCGGCACTAGACTGGGAAGTCTTGACGGAGCGGGACATCGAGGTCGGGACGCTCGAGGACGCGTCCGCCGCCGTTGCTCGGCTTCTGTCAGTCACCCATGCGTCCTACGAGCGCCGGGCCCAGCTCGAGCATGCCCTCGAGTCTCGGATCGGCATCGAGCAGGCGAAGGGGATCGTGGCGGAACGGTACGGCCTCGATGTCGACGAGGCCTTCCAGCTGATTCGGCGCGCGGCTCGCTCGCATCGGATGAAGCTCTACGACCTGGTCGGCGCGATCCGCCCCGGTGAGGAGACGCCGCCCGAGCTGGCGGCACTGATCGCCGCCGAACAGAAATGAGCTCACGCGAGGAACGCATCGGGTTGAACGAGGCCGTCTTTCGGGAGGTCAACGAACGGATCGAGGGTCTCGCCGAGACGTTCGACCTCGGGACGCAATCTCTCGACCTCATCTGCGAATGCGGGGACGCCGCCTGCGTCGAGCGCATCAGCATGACGCACGGCGAATACAAGGAGCTCCGGTCCGACGCACATCAATTCGCCGTCCACCCCGGCCACGAATATCCGGACGTCGAGAGCGTTGTCGCAAGGCTGAAGGGCTATGACGTCGTGCGGAAAGGCAGAGGAGTTCCGGCGCAGATCGCAGAGCAGACCGATCCACGCGGTAGTTGACGACCGCATCGTCGTCGCGGCGCTCGGCGACTCGATCACCGAAGGTTCGCCGGGCTACGACTCCTGCCGCGGGGGCGACGAGACCAGTCAATGGGAATACTGGGCGGCGCGCATCGAGCCGCGACTCGTGTTTCGCAACTGCGGTATCTACGGCCAGCGCACGGACGAGATCGTGGCCCGCCTCGACGACTCTGTGCGCGACGCGGACATCCTTGTCGTCCAGGGCGGGATCAACGACATCGCACAGGGACGGTCAGTCGAAGACGCGGCGGGCTATCTGCGCGCGATGGTTCGGCGCGGCAAGCAGCTTGGGCTCCATGTCGCCATCATCGACGTGCTGCCCTGGAACAACGGCTGGCCAGAGTCGGAACCGCAGATCCGGCGGCTGAACGCGCTGATTGCCGAGCTCGCGCGCGACGAGAGCGTTCCGCTGCTTCCGTTCCACGACACGCTCGAGGATCCCGACCGCCCGGGACGCATGCGCGCCGCCTGGACGTCGGATGGAGACCATCCGTCTGTCGAAGGCTACCGCCGGCTTGGCGAAGTCGCCGCCAGGCTGGCCGACTACAACTCGTAGACGTCGCCGTCGGCTGCGCGCTCGACGCCGTCGGGCAGAGAAAGCTCTTCGGGGCGATGGATGATGACGAGCCGGCGTGCGCCGGATTCCTCGAAGGCGGCGATTGCCTCTTCCGCCGACAGGTGACCGCGCAAGCCGTCGGCACCACCTTCGCGGCTTTCCCTGAGCGTTGCTTCGCAGAGGAAGAGGTCCGCGTCACGTCCAACCTCTGCCAGTTGCGGGCTCGGCGCCGAGTCGCCGGAGTAGGCCAGCGTCGCCTTCCCGTCGGTCGCCCGGAGCGCGTAGGTCTGCAGCTGGTAGTGCGGCACCCGCACCGGTGTGATCGTCAGTCCGTCGGCCTCGAACGACTCGCCTTCGAGGTATTCGCGCAGGTCGAACGCGTCGAACATGCCGGCGAAGCCGAGCTTCTCGCCGAAGCTGCCTAGCTCTTCCTTCCCTCCCGGCGGCAGCCACAATTGCGGGGGCGGGACGTCATGGCCGGGCCCGAACATCGAGCCGAACGTCCAGGGCACGAGGTCACCCCAGTGGTCGAGGTGGAAGTGTGTGATCACGATCGCATCGACCTGGGGCCAGCTTTCCTGCTCGCGCAGGCGTGGGAGCACGCCCGGGCCGCAGTCCAAAAGGACGCGTCCGGAGCCTTCGACCAGATACCCCGACTGTGCGCCCCCGGGGTTCGGCCAGGCGGGCGAGCACCCGACGACTGTGAGCCTCACTTGCTCAGTGTGGCATAGTCCTCGCATGGCAGAGGGCGCGGCCGATCTTCTCAAGCGGGTGCCGATTTTCTCCGACCTGGACAAGAAGGAACTGGAGCGGATTGCGGCGTCCATGAAGCAGCGGACGTTCAGCGCCGGCGACACCGTCACGTCCGAAGGTCAAAGCGGTGTGGGCTTCTTTGTGATCGAAGACGGCGAGGCTACGGTGAGCGTCGCAGGGGACGCGCGCCGCCGGCTCGGCCCCGGCGACTACTTCGGCGAGGTGGCCCTGCTGAACGAAAGCCCCCGGACGGCGACGATCACGGCCGAGAGCGACCTACGCTGCTACGGACTGACCTCGTGGGAGTTCCGGCCGCTCGTCGAGACGCACAGCTCCATCGCCTGGAAGCTGCTCCAGGCGATGTCGAAGACCTACCAGAGCCCGGCCTAGGGACTTACGCCGGCCGAGCTGCGAGCTTCACCGTCACGGTGTGGCTCTTGCCGCCGCGGGTGTAAGTGACGGAAATGGTGTCGCCGGGCTGGTGAGCGTTGATCACTGCGCGCAGCTGGCTTCCCGAGGTGATGTGCTTGCCCGCCGCCGCGGTGACGATGTCTCCTGCGTGCAGGCCCGCGTGCGCTGCTGGAGTGCCCGCACGCACCTGGTTGATCGCGGCGCCGGTCTGCGCAGAGGAATCGCGGAGGACGACCCCGAGGAAGGCGTGCTCGGCCTTCCCGCTCGAGATCAGCTGCGATGCGATCGAGCGGATGGTGTTCGACGGGATCGCGAAGCCGACACCTTCGCTGCCGCCGGAGTTGCTCTCGATCTGAGAGTTGACGCCGACAACCTTGCCCTGTGCATCGAGTAGCGGTCCGCCCGAGTTGCCGTGGTTGATCGCGGCATCGGTCTGGATCGAGTCGTCGATAGCGAAGTGGTTCGGCGAGGTCATCTCACGGTGCAGCGCGCTGACTATTCCGGACGTGACCGTTCCCTCGAGCCCGAACGGGCTGCCAATCGCGACCACTTGATCGCCGACGACAAGATTGCTCGAGTCGCCGAGCGAGAGAGGAAAGAGCTCGGACACAGGCGCATCGACCTTGAGGACAGCAAGATCTGTCGATGCATCAGTGCCGACCACACGCGCACTGAAGGTCTTGCCGTTCCAGAACTTGACGGAGATCGAACTCGCGCCGTCGACGACGTGTGCGTTCGTGACGATGTTGCCATTGGCGTCGTAGACGAAGCCCGAGCCCTGCCCCTGCCCTGCCGTGATCTCGACCACGCCCTTGTAGGCGAGCCGGTAGATCGACTGCACGGACAGGTTGCCGCCGCTCGAGGTGGGCTGGCCGTCGCTGACGGTGACCTGCCTGACGACCGTCTTGCCGTTCCCGGAGGACAGCGCGGCGTACGTCGCCGCGCCGCCGCCGGCGCCGATGAGGGCGCCGGCGGCGAGCGCAGCCGCCAGGGTGACGGTGGGAGTAGTGAGGGGTCTCACGGCATCCATCTGACCAGCGGTCCTTAAGATGAGGGTGAGACTCGGCTAAGAACTCGATAAGACCTCAACACACAAAGTCCTTACGGCCGTCTTAACTCGGTCTTAGGGGTGGGTGGCACCTTCGACTTCATGGCTTCGCGGGACTTGGAACCCCTACCGACCCTCCACTCGCGACGCCCAAACCGGGCGGGCCGTGCCCCCTCCGGCCGACTGCCGGTTCTGTGCGCCGTCGCTGTTGCTACCGCCCTTGTGGCAGCGACGGCCGCGCAGTCCAAGCCGGTGCGGCGACTCGAGTCGCCGCAACTCGCGGAGATCTCGCGTGCGTCGACACCGATCGTCGACACGGAGATCGTGGCCGCCCGCGTTCGCGCTGCTGCTCCGGCCGGTTACTGGGGTGGCACGTACCGAGTCTCGACAGGAGAGTCGGTCACTGTTTACGCTTCCAACAGCTATCCGGTCGACGCCGCGCTGGGGCAGCGCTGGGCCGACTTTCTTGCCTCGCTCATCCACGGCGCGGAGCTCTCGACCGTGACCGTGTTGCTGACGACCCCGGAGCAAATCGCACGCACCTGCGGACAGGACGCGGTTGCCTGCTACAGCTCGCGCGGGGCGCAGCTCTACGCGCCGGGAGAGGATCCCGGCACCGACCTCTCCGCCGAAGCGGTGATCACGCACGAGTATGGCCACCACGTCGCGGCGAATCGTTCGAATGCACCATGGCTCGCGCTCGACTGGGGCCCAAAGCGCTGGGCGACGGCGATGCAGGTCTGCACGAAGGCGCGCAGCGGCGTTCTCGTTCCGGGCGCCGAAGATCCCGTGCAGTACACGGAGAACCCGGGCGAAGGCTGGGCCGAGACGTACCGCGTGCTCAACGAGCGCAAGGCCAGCCGCGCGGAAACGCCCTGGCAGATCGTCGATCAGGCGCTGTATCCCACGGCGGCCGCACTGACGGCAGCCGAGCAGGACGTGACCTCTCCATGGTCGACCGGGACGACGACGGCGCAGAAAGTGGTCTTGACCCCGACGAAGAAGACGCGGACCTTCACGGTCGCGACACAGTTGGACGGCACCCTCAAGCTGACTCTCAAGCCTTCGGCGGGGATGCGCCTCTCCCTCGATGTGTTCGCCTCCTCGAAAAGCGCCGCACATGTCGTTTCCGCGCGGGCTATCTCGCGCACCTTCACGGTCTGCGGGGCGCGGAGCTATCGGCTCCGAGTCACCGACCTGGCCGGCCGCGGTTCCGTTAGCCTCACCGTCGCGAATCCCTAGTGCCCCTGCCAGCAGGGCACCTGCTCTCTTAGCCCGCTCTCAGCTTCCGCAACGACAATGGTGCCGTGAAGATTCTGGTCGTGGACGACGAACGGGCCGTGCGGGAGTCCCTCCGCAGGGCCCTCGAGCTCGAGGGCTACGAGATCGAGCTGGCTGCCGACGGCAACGAGGCGCTCCAACGCCTCGAGACGAACGGGGAGGGTCAGCCGGATGCGGTCATCCTCGACGTGCTGATGCCGGTCGTCGACGGGCTCGAGGTGTGCCGTCGGCTTCGTCGTAGCGGCAACCGCGTGCCGGTGCTGATGCTCACGGCGCGGGACGAGATCGAAAATCGTGTTGCGGGGCTCGACGCCGGCGCCGACGACTACGTCACGAAGCCGTTTGCGCTCGAGGAGCTCGTCGCTCGAGTGCGCGCGCTCCTGCGGCGAACCTCGGTGGGCGAGAACGAGCTGCTGCGCTTTGCCGACCTGGAGCTTGACCCTGGAACGCGGGAAGTTCGGCGTGACGGCGATCTCGTCGAGCTCACCAGGACCGAGTTCGCACTGCTGGAGCTGTTCATGACGAACCCGCGCCAGGTCCTGACCCGCTCGATCATCTTCGAGCGGGTCTGGGGCTACGACTTCGGGTTCGCTTCCAACTCCCTGGACGTGTACATCGGCTACCTGCGGCGCAAGACCGAGGCGGGCGGCAAGTCGCGTCTGATCCAAACCGTGCGCGGGGTCGGTTACGCCCTGCGCGAAACATGAGCTTCCGGGCCCGTCTGGCACTTGTCGCTGCGGCCGCGGTTGCGCTCGCGATCCTGACGGCGTCTTTCGTGATCTATTTCGTCGTTCGGAACCAGCTGCGTGCCACAGTCGACGACTCGCTGCAGACGACCGCTGGGCAGCTGCTGACGTCCCCAGCCCACGATTTCGAGCATTTCGGGATACCGGCCGGCGAGCTCGGTGGCGCGAAAGTTTATCCGCAAGGAGTCGATGCGAACGGCAAGGTCTATCCGACCAGCCCGAATGCGGAAGTCAAACTGCCGGTAAACAATGACGTGACGGCGGTCGCCCGAGGCGAGCGGGGCGCGTTCTTCAGCGACGCGGAGGTACGCGGGACCCATCTGCGGGTGCTGACCTTCCCATACGGCCCCGGGGGCGCTGTGCAGATCGCCCGCTCGCTGACCGAAGTCGACCATTCGCTCGGTCGGATCAAGAACCTGCTCATCCTGATTGCCGGCGGTGGAATCGCGATCGCGGCCGCTCTCGGATTGGCGGTGTCGCGTGCAGCACTTGCTCCGGTTCGTCGACTCACCACGGCGACGGAGAACGTCACCGAAACGGGAGATCTGTCGGACCGCATCGAAGTCAGCGGGCGCGATGAGCTCAGTAGGCTCGCCGGCAGCTTCAACGCGATGCTCGGCGCACTCGAGGAGTCCTCGCGCGCGCAGCGCCAGCTCGTCGCAGATGCGTCACACGAGCTGCGAACGCCGCTGACGAGCCTGAGGACGAACATCGAGGTACTCGCGAGCGAACGGCAGCTTCCCGCCGGGGAACGCGAACGCCTTCTCACCGACGTCGTCGACCAACTCAGTGAGATGACGACGTTGATCTCCGGCCTGATCGACCTTGCGCGCGGCGAGCAGCAGACGGCGGAACCGGAAGAGGTCCGGCTCGATCTCGTCGCTGCGGACGCAGTCGAACGCGCACGGCGCGACCGCCCCGCAGTCACGTTCAGCACCGACCTGCAGGAGTCGACCGTCCTGGGAATCCATTCGACGATCGAACGCGCGGTCGCAAACCTGCTCGACAACGCTGCGAAGTGGAGCCCCCCGGGCGCCGACGTCGAGGTCGCGGTGCGAGACGGCGAAGTCAGCGTTCGCGACCACGGCCCCGGAATCGACGAGGAAGACCTTCCTCACGTTTTCGATCGTTTCTATCGTTCTCGATCCGCACGTGGCCGCCCGGGCTCAGGGCTCGGGCTCGCGATCGTCCGCCAGGTTGCAGTCGCGCACGGCGGGGAGGTCGTCGCGGAGCGGGCCGACGGCGGCGGCACGAGAATGACGCTCCGCCTCAACGGCGCTTCTTAGGAAGTTCTTAGCGTGCTCTTAGAGCGGACTGGTTGTCTTCGTTCATGAAACTGAACCGAAAGACCAAGATAGTTGTCGGCGCCATAACCCTGCTCGCCGCCGCAGGCGCCGGAGCGGCGGTCGCGGGCTCGCAAGACAGTTCGCCGAGCTCGGAGAGCAAGGCAGTTATCGACGATGCCGCGAAGCGACTCGGAATCCCGTCGAGCAAACTGAGCGACGCGCTCAAGAAGGCGCTCAGCGACCGCGTCGATGCGGCAGTCGCCGCGGGGCGCATCACGAAGGCCGAAGGTGATGCCATCAAGCAGCGCATCGCGTCGGACGCTTTCCGGCTTCTCGGCGGGCTCCATCCCGGCTTCGGCCACCACGAGTTCTTCGGTCGCCTCGAGACTGCGGCCGGCTACATCGGCATCACGGAAGCGCAGCTCCGTACCGAGCTCGAGAGTGGCAAGAGCCTCGCCCAGGTTGCGACATCACACGGCAAGTCCGTCGACGGCCTGATCGACGCACTTGTCGCCGCCGCGAAGGACAAGCTCGACAACGCCGTGTCGTCGGGCCGCCTGACGAAGGCTCAGGAGACCGAGATGCTCGGCGTCTTGAAAGATCGCATCACCAGTGCCGTCAACAACACCGGCAGTCTGGATGAACCGCATTTCCGGCGTCACGAATTTGGTTTCCGCCACTTCGACGGCCCTACCACCTAACGCACCGCCTGCCCGGGAACGATCCCCGGTATCTTTCCGGGGCGTCTCCGTGCAGATGACCGAACAGATCGCAGCTGGTCTCGACAAGCCGAGACTGCGAGGCGTCCTTCATCAGGCCGCGTTCGTTGTCGCGGTGGCTCTGGCGCCGTTGTTGATCGTCACCGCCGACGGTGGCCGCGCCCGATTCGCCGCGGCGGTGTTTTCCGGCTCGGTCGCCGCGTGCTTCGGAGCGAGCGCGCTCTATCACCGGGTGACCTGGAAGCCGCGCGCGCGCCTCTGGATGCGGCGGATCGATCACGCCGGCGTCTACCTGCTGATTGCCGGGACGTACACGCCCGTCTCACTGCTCGTCCTGCGAGGCGCATGGCGTCCCGTCGTGCTGACGATCATCTGGGCCGGCGCTGCCGCGGCGATCGTGCTCAAGTTCGTCTGGGTCGCAGCACCGAAGTGGCTCGCCGCGGCAATCGGGATCGCGCTCGGCTGGGTGGCCGTCGTCGTGCTCCCAGAGCTAATCGGCCGGGTCAACCTTGCGGCGGTGATCCTGCTCATCGCGGGCGGGCTTGCGTACACGGCTGGTGCTGTCGTCTACGTGCGGCGCCGGCCGGATCCGGTGCCGGCGGTCTTCGGCTACCACGAGCTCTTCCACGCGTTGACGATCGTGGGCGTCGCCTGTCAGTACGTGGCGATCGCTTTCTTTATCGTTCGCGGCGGGTGATCCCTGGAAGCTGACCAAAGGATGCGCGTGCTACGGTGTGGGCTCTACAGAGCGAGTACTGGTTGGCAATCATGCCTCCATCTACCGTTCGTGAATTGGTAGAGGAGGTGTTTTTCAATGGCAACTGGAACCGTGAAGTGGTTCAACGACTCCAAGGGGTACGGCTTCATCTCGCCCGCGGACGAGGGTAAGGACCTGTTCGTTCACCACAGCTCGATCGTTGGTGACGGCTTCAAGTCGCTCCCCGAGGGAGCGAAGGTCGAGTTCGAAGCAGCCGAGGGCGCAAAAGGCCCCGAGGCGAAGAACGTCGTTCTTCAGTCCTAGTCGGCTTAAGCGTGCGCGCGCCCCTTTTGGCGCGCGCACGCTTCCCTTTTTTAGAGCCCTTCCTCGACGCCCAGCAACACCTCGCGCACTAGTCGGCCGAGCGATTCGAGGTCGTAGCCCCCCTCTTGGACGAGCACCGTCGGTAACGCCAACTCGCCCAGCAGTCGTCCGGCGCGACGAAAGCCCGTCGCGGTCACGTTGAGCGGGCTCTCGGGATCGCCGGCCGCTGCATCGACTCCCAGTGGGACAACCAGCGACGCCGCACCTCCCGCGCGGGCCCAGGATGCGAGCTCGTTGACAGCGTCGAGCCAGGCCTCGTCGCCGGCGCCCGGCGGTATGGGAAGATTCTTGTTCGCGCCCGCGCCGTCGCCCGTGCCGGTTTCGTCGGCAAAGCCGAGGAAGTGCGGAAACCAGCCCGCGCCCGGATCGACGTGAACGGAGCCGACGAGCACGTGGCCGCGCTCGTAGAAGATCTCCTGCGTGCCGTTGCCGTGGTGCGCGTCGATGTCGAGGACTGCAACCGGGCCTCCGAGCCTGTCGGCGAACGCAGACGCCGCCACTGCCGAGTTGTTGAGGTAACAGGAACCGCCGTAGCAAGCCCGGCACACGTGATGCCCCGGCGGACGGCAGCATGCGTAGGCGAAGGGCGCGCCCGCGGCGACGAGATCGACGGCCGTCAACGCCACGTCGACTGCAGCGCGGGCGGCCTCCCAGGTGCCGGGGCCGATGAGGGTCATCGTGTCGTACGCGAAGTAGCCGGTCTTCGCCCAACCGGCGGTTGGCACGGCCGCCGGCCGGCCGGACGTCAGCGCCGCGTGGGCGAACACGTACGGCACGACGCGATCCTGCCCCCGTTCGCGATCGAGCCCTGCACCGGTCCATTCGTCCCAGGCGGACTCGAGAAACTCCAGGAGCGCCGCATCGTGTACGGCTTGCAGCGCACTGTCGGGGTGCCCCTCCGCGTCCACGACAGCTGCCTCCGCTTCGACGAGCGCCGCGAGGATCGTGTCTGCGCGCTCGGCCACTTCGGTGCCGGGCGTGCGCACCCCGACGAAAATCTCGCCGCCTGGGTCGTGCAGCCGACAGCGGTCGCTCCAAACCACCGGCATCGCGAGGCCCACCGCATGGGACCCTACGCTACGGCCGCCACATTGGCCGGCCGGAACCACGCAGTAGGGTTGACATCGATATGCCTGAGCGTCCGACCGGTACCGTCACCTTCCTCTTCAGTGACATCGAAGGGTCGACGCGGTTGCTGCAACAACTCCGCGGCGGGTACGACGAGGTTCTTTCGACGCACGCCCGGCTGCTCCGTGCGGCGATTGAACAGTTCGACGGCCACGAGATCGATACGCAAGGCGACGCGTTCTTCGTCGCGTTCGCGCGGGCGCGCGACGCGGTCGCAGCCGCCGTAGCCGCGCAGCGCGCGCTCGCTGCGGAGTCCTGGCCCGACGGTGTCTCGGTTCGCGTGCGGATGGGAATCCACACCGGCGAGCCACTCGTCGGAGGCGAACGATACGTCGGGATGGGCGTCAACCGGGGCGCACGCATTTGCGCCGCGGGCCACGGTGGTCAGGTTCTGTTGTCGAACACGACGCGTGAGCTCGTCGAGGAGGAGCTGCCGGACGACGTTCGTGTCGTCGATCTCGGTGAGCACGAGCTGAAGGACCTAAACCGTCCTGAACGGATTTTCCAGTTGGAGATCGACGGGCTGCCGTCCTCCTTCCCACCGCTCCGGACGGCGCGGGCCTCGGCTTTCGAAGGACGCGAGGGGGAGTTGGCGCGCGCGGCCGAAGAGATCGCCCGGCCGCGCTTCGGCTCGCGCCGCGTAGCTCTCGTCTCAGCCGCCGGCGCCGTGATCGCAGCGGCGATCGTCGTTTCTCTGCTCGTGCTCGGCGGCTCGTCGCAGACAGCAGTCGCCGCCAACTCGGTCGTCGCCCTGGACTCGTCCGGCTCGATCGCGGCGACCGTTCCGGTTGGAGCTCGACCGGTCGCCATCACGTCCGCCGCAGGCGCGTTATGGGTCGCGAACCTCGACGACCAGAGTGTGACGCGGGTCGACCTGACATCGCGAGAATTCGTGCGAAACATTCCGATCGGCGACGCGCCGACGGCGCTCGCCGCCACGAGGGCCGCCGTCTGGGTGACCGACAGCACGGGCGCCGTCTCGAAGATCGATCCCAGATACGACCGCCTTACGTCCAAGCGATCGCTTGCTGCCTCCGGCGCGTTCTTCGGCGGAACGGTGCGGCCGATGCTCGCGGCCTTCGGGTCGATTTGGGTCGTCAATCCCGACGGCTACGTCTCGCGCCTCGACCCCGACTCCGCGCAAGGAATGGGATCGGTCGGGGTCGGAAACGGCCCGTCGGCGATCGCCGCAGGCGCGGGCTCAGTCTGGGTCACGAACAGTGCCGACGGCACCGTCACGCGCATCGATCAAACGACGCTCGTGCCGACGACGATCCCGGTTGGTCACGGTCCGGCCGCGGTTGCCGTGAACGCCGCGGGAGCATGGATCGCCAATGCCGGCGACAACACGGTCGTACGTGTCGACACCGGCACGAACGCCGTAGCAGGTACGACGAGAGTCGGCGATGGGCCGGTGGCAGTTCTCGCCACGCCGACCGCCCTTTGGGTTGCGAACGGTCGTGGCGGCACCGTGATGCGCCTCGATCCGCGTTCGGGAAAGCAGACCAAAACGATCCGTCTTGGCGGAACGCCCGACGCGCTCGCGTCTGCGGACGGGCACGTGTGGGTCGCAGTCGCGGCAGCGCCTCCACGCCAGCCGGAGGCTGGCGGCGTCGCACGCCTCACGACTCGTGACGACTTCGCCTCGCTCGATCCGGCGCTCTCCAGCGCGGTGCAGGTCTCCTACGCGACGTGTGCGAACTTGGTGACGTACCCGGACAAACCCGCGCCCGAGGGATCGCGGATCGTCCCGGAGGTCGCCGAGGCGGTTCCTATTCCGACCGCAGGCGGGACGACCTACACGTTCAGGATCCGCCGGGGCTTCCGTTTCTCGCCGCCGTCGAACGAGGCGGTTACGGCGGTGACGTTCAAGTCGACGATCGAACGGGTGACAAACCCGCGCTTGAAATCGCCGATAGCGAATCTGTTCAGCGGCATCGCCGGTTACCCGGCCTACGTCACGGGCAAGGCGCGCGAAATCTCGGGCATCGTCGCGCGCGGAAGCACGCTCACGATCAGGTTGTCGCAACCGGACGGCGCCTTCCTCGCCAACCTCGCGGGCGGCTCGGCTTGCGCTGTCCCACGCGACACGCCGGCCGACGCGGGCGGGATCAACGACATCCCTTCCGCGGGTCCCTACTACATCGCGTCGTACACCGCTCGTCAGCAACTCGTCCTGCGACGGAATCCCAACTATCACGGTGATCGCCCGCGCCGTCTGACCCAGATCGTGTACGCGATCGGGGTCGACCACTCGCGCGCACTCCAGGAGATCGAAGCCGCCAAGGCCGACTATGCCGCCGACGGGGTGCCGCGCGAGGCGGGACCGGGGTTGAAGTCGGCATACGGTCCCGGCAGCAAAGCCGCGCAGGCGGGACACCAGCAGTACTTCATCAGTACGGCGCTCGGAGCGCGATACCTGCACATGAACACGAGCAGACCTCTCTTCTCCCAAGTGCGATTGCGGCGCGCGGTCAACTACGCGATCGACCGGCCGGCCCTCGTCGCACAAGGGCGAAGGTTCATCGAAGCCAACCCCTTCAATGCGGGCGAGCCGACGGACGACTACGTTCCACCGTCCATCGCCGGAGCTACGGACTTTCATCTTTATCCAGTGAACGGTCCGGACCTCCGGCGAGCGAAGCGAATTGCCGGACGCGTGCGCGCAACAGCGATCTTGTACACGCCCAACATCCCTCCATGGACTCAGGAGGCGCAAATCATCCAGCGCGATCTCACGCCGCTCGGCATCGACGTTCAAGTGAAGGAGTTCGCGATCGGCGATTACTTTGCACGGCTTGGTCGCCGCGGCGAGCCGTACGATTTGGCTGTCTCCGGATGGGCCTTTGCTTCACCCGATCCGGGAGAGATCCTCGGGATCTTCGACGGCAGCACGGTCGGTCAGCCGGGCAACCAAAACGTCTCGTACTACAACGATCCTGCGTTCAATCGCAAGCTGAGGGCGGCGGCGCGGCTGTCGGGGTCGAAGCGCTATCGGACGTACAGCCGGCTCGCGCTCGAGCTCGAACGCGACGGCGCTCCAGCGGCTGCGATCGCGACGAGCACGAGCCACGACTTCTTCTCGGCGCGGATCGGGTGTCAGGTCTATCAGCCCGTCTACGGCATGGACCTCGCCGCCTTGTGCCTGCGGGAGTGACCTCGCCACCTTCGTCCGCTCCCGATTGACTGTTCGAGCGACGGCTCTCAATACGGGTCGTGAAACTCGCTGGACCGAACCGGCATCGGCCTAAACCAATCGCTGCCCGTGGCCCGATTGAAACGTCGAACACGCGGAAGTCATCATGGCCCGCGAAGCGGGCCGGACTTCCGCGCGGAGTGGACACGCTACGCCGACGCAGCGAGTAGCGCTTCGCCCTCGCGGATGTAGCGGGTCGCGCCGACGGAGCGGTAGAAGTCGAGCGCTTCCTGCAACAGTTTCTCACCCTCGGCGTGGCGGCCTTGCTCAACGAGCGCGCGTGCTGCTCGCAGGCTCGCGTACGCCGCGTCCGGCCGCGAGCCGATCTGCGCGTAGGTCGCGGCGGCCGCGCTGAAGTCGCCCTCGGCGAACGCACGAGCCGCGTCGATCCATGGAGTCTGCTTCTTGAGCGTCGCGACTGCATGAAGAAAGCTGTCTGCGCGTCCGAGCTCCACCGCTGCGATCGCCAAGTCCGGCAACGTACCCGACAGCTGCTGGGAGCCTTCGGCGATGAAGCGCTCGAGCAGTTCGTCGACGGCCTCGACGGCTGCAGTCCGCGCGCCCGCGGCAAGGCTCGTGCGCGCGTGAAGTGCGAGCGCGGGATGGAGCCCTTGGAGCTCTCCCTTCGCCCTCCCGACCTCGAGTGCCTTCTCGGTGTCCTCCACCGCCTCCTTCAGGCACCCGCGCGCAAGCCGAATCTGGCTACGGACGGTGTGGCAACGGACGTTGCTTGCCCCGGGCGTCAGACTTGCCAGCACCTCATCAGCAAGGCGCAGGGCGTCGGTCCAGTTCCCCTTCCAGTAGTGCTCGCGCACGCGCAGGACGTCGAGCCAGACGATCACCGGTCGGTTGCCGAGCTGCGTCGCGGCCTCGTGCGCCTCGGCCACGAGCTCGAAGGCACGATCGAGCCGACCGAGATCGAAGAGCCAGACCGCGAGATTCCCCGCATTCATGGGGAGGAGAGGCGAGCGGATCTCGCGTCCGAGCGCAAGCGCCCGCTCACCGTCATCGAGCCCGCCCTCGTCGCCCAGCTCGACCCGGGCACCTCCGATCAAGTGGAGCGCCACGGCGAGGTCATCGTCGTTACCGATCTCCTCCGCGATTCGGCGCACCTCGAGGCCTTGCTCGATCGCCATTTGCAGCTCGCCGCGAACGAAATAGTGCCAGGCGACGTTGAAAAGCACGAATGCTTTCGAGCGTGAGGGTGGAAGGTCGTGCGTGAGCTCGAGTCCACTCTCGACATGCGCGATCGCTGCCGCGCCGTCCCCCCGGTCCTGCGCGAGGTCCGCCAGGATCACTTCTGCCCGAGCGGCCTTCTCCCGGTCACCGAGGGCCAGCAGTGCGTCCCGCGCCTCGGCCGCCTCTTCGCCCCCCGCTCCTTCTGCATTGGCCCGACTCTCGGCGAGGCTCAGCAGCAGGGCGGGACGGCCGTGGTCGTCCGCGGGCCAGAGGTCGAGCGCCTGCCGGTAGAAACGCGCGGCCGGGCCGAAGGCGGCGAGCGCAAAGGCGCGTTCACCTGCGTCGCAGAACGCGAAGCGTGCACGGTCCGCGATCAGGTCTTCGTCGACGCCCGCGGCACGTGCGAACTCGAGCGCACGTCCGTAGTGGTCAGCGAGGAGCTCAACGTGATCGTCGCGATCCTCGACGAGCGAATCGACCCACTCCGCGGCGAGCCGGTGCTTCTCGGCCCGCACGCGCCGCGGGATCTGTCCATACGCGATGTCTCGGACCACCATATGTCGGAACGTGTACTCGACATCACCGGCGACGGCGGAGCGGCGCTGGCGCCGAACGAACTCCTTGCGCTCGAGGCCGTGCAGACGCTCCTCCACGAGTGCCGGATCCCGCCCCTCCATCGCAGCTACGGCACCGGCCCAGAAGACCTTCCCGTGCACCGCGGCATCGTGGAGAAGCTCCTTGTCCTCTGTCGCGAGGCTGTCGAGTCGCGCGGCGACGATTGCCTGCACCGTCTCGGGCACGGAAAGCTCTTCGGGATCCCCTCTCTCTTGCAGCATCCGCGGGTACTGCTCCGCATAGAGAGGGTTTCCCCCCGCGCGCTCTAGGAGCGCACGTTGAGTCTCGGCCGGGAGCAACGGACGGTCGAGGTTCGCCGCGAGCAGGCTCGCCGTGTCCTCGTCTGAGAGGGGCCGCAGCGAAAGGGTGGTGGCGTTGGCCTTGCCGCCGCCCCAGCTTGGGCGTCGGTCGAGCAGCTCCGGGCGTGCCGTGCAGACGACGAGCAGCGACACGTCGGCGGCCCAGTCGACGAGATGGTCGATGAAGTCCAGAAGCTGCTCGTCCGCCCAATGAAGATCCTCGATCACGAGGACGAGGGGAGCCTTGTCGGCAAGCGCCTCGAAGAACCGGCGCCACGCGGCGAACGCGTCCCCTTGAGAGTCGCGACGAAACTCCGACTCCAGGGATCCGATCCCGACCAGCGGCCGCAGATGGCGTGCGATCCACTCCGCCTCGCTTTCGTCGGAAAGCGCGGCGGTGATCGCCTGCCACAGCTTCTGCTCCGCGCGCTCTGCACCGTCTCCCTCGAAGATCGCCGCATGCGATTTGACGATCTCGCCGATCGCCCAGAACGCGACGCCGTCACCGTAGGGAAGACAACGTCCCTGTCGCCAGACTACCGCGCTGTCCTTGGTGCGCGCGCTGAAGAGCTCGAAGGTAAGTCGGCTCTTGCCGATTCCCGGCACTCCCACGAGCGTCACGAGTTGCGGCTCGCGATCGCCGCGCGCGCGCTGCGCGGTGTTGAGCAGGAGTGCGAGCTCTTGCTCGCGGCCGATCAGCGGCGTTCGTCCGGCTTGCACGACGTCGACGCCGAGCTCCGACCGGGGCGCGATCGCCTGCCAGGCCCGAATCGGATCGGCCTTCCCTTTGGCCTCGACCGACTCCGCCTCGCGATAATCGACAATGTCGTGGGTGGCGCGGTAGGTCGCCTCGCCGACGAGGATGCCGTTCACCGGGGCGGCGGACTGGAGCCGTGCCGTCGTGTTGATGACGTCGCCGGAGGCCATCCCTTCCCCAGCCAGGGGACTGGAACCGAGCGCGATCAACGCCTCGCCGGTGTTGACCGCGATCCGTAGTTGCAGCTCGTCGTCCTCCATGACCCAGTCCCGAATCGCAAACGCGGCATGCAACGCGCGCTCCGGATCGTCCTCATGCGTGATCGGCGCACCGAACAGCGCCATCGCTGCATCGCCAATGAACTTTTCGACCGTGCCACCGAAACGCTCGAGCTCCGAACGCAGCCGCTGGTGATAGGGAGCGAGCAGCGCTCGTACGTCCTCGGGATCCATGCGCTCGGCACGCGAGGTGAAGCCCACCAGGTCCGCAAACAACACGGTCACGACCTTGCGCTCCTCACGCGCGGGCGCTTGCGCACCGGCAAGCGGCCCAGCGCAGGCGTTACAGAATCGAGCGCCGTCTGGGTTCTGCTGGCCACAACTTGGACAGGCGACCATGGACGAATCGTACGACGGCGCCTGCTAGCGCTCTACTCACGGCTGTGCAAGCTTCCAAAACGCGGCCTTGCCGAAGCGAGCCCGCGGTCGAATGCCGAGCCTAGATAAAATCTCGATTTCCAGGAACTATCCGATAATGGGCCGGGCAGGGATCGAACCTGCGACCTTGGGATTAAAAGTCCCCTGCTCTACCAACTGAGCTACCGGCCCGTACGGTCAGTGTAGACGCGGTTCGCGGCTATTCTGGGCCCGCCGCCCCCATCGACTAGCGGCCTAGGTCGCCACCCTTTCAAGGTGGTAGCGCGGGTTCGAATCCCGCTGGGGGCACTGACCTGGATGGTGGTCGACTTCTCTCAGGCGTTGCGCGTTTGGGGAAGGAGCCGCGGCGGGGAAGCAGAGCTCCCCCGCCGCGTGTCTAGCCGTCACCCGGTCGTCGAAGCCCAGATGTCGGTGTTACCGAACTGTGGGCAGATCGGCAGCGGCCACGGAGCCGGGATGATCCGGTCGCCCGCATCGAACGAGTCCTGCCGCCAAGTCTGGACGGCTCCGCAGAGCTGTGCGGCGCTGGCGTCGGTAAAGACGCCGATGCCATAGCTCGCGGATGCGGCCGCGTAGACGTAGTCCCCGATGCGTTCCTGGTATAGGTCGTGGCCCGGGAACGAGGCGCGGATGTCTCCTAAACCTCCCGTTTCCTCGGTTGTGAAGGCCCCGGGCGTCCCGGTCGCGCCAAGCACCGCGGAGCGGAAGATGCCGTGGTACGGCCGTGGTGAGAGGAAGTCGGCTCCCATCCACGGTGAAGTCACGGCCTCGTACACCGCGTAGACCTTGTCACCGCTTGGCGAAATCGCAGGAGCGGCGTAGAGCGGCCGGTCTCCCGGCAATGAGACCGTCGTCGGCCCTAGCCAGGTCGTGCCACCGTCCGTCGACCAGGCGAGCTTCATCGTGTTGCTGTTGACTGTCGAGCCGGAGTCGGCCCAGCCGTCGACGATCTCGTCAGTCGCGCCAACACCCGTTGGAGCGCCATTCGCGATGTCGACGCTCGGAGACGCAGAGAGATCGGTGCGCGCGCCCCCATACCCGTCCATCACGCACCGGCCATAGATCGGGTCGACGAAGTAGCACGGATCGGTTACCCGGAAGAGGACCTGCGGTTTCGTCCAGTGCTTTCCGCCGTCGAATGACTTCAGCATGATGTGTGCCCCGTGCGTCGGCAGCCCGACGAGGGCCGGGTTCTCGAACATCTCCGCGAACGCGTACACGACGCCGTGGCTGTCGGTACGGATCGCGCAGCCGCTGACTCCGAACTCGATCGGGCCGCGGCCGCCCGTACCTGCCGGGGTCACCTGCTTGACCGTCCAGCTGCTGCCCGCGTCCGTCGACACTCCGATCTGGAGCGGCGCCGGGAAATTCGCCGGTCGGTGCTGGCCGAGGCTGCGGAACTGCACGGAGCAGACGTACACGTTCCCGAAGAACGGGCTCGTGCCCGCGTTATCCGCCCAGATCTGCTCCTTGTCCTCGAATGCCGTCTGTCCCTGATTCGCCGTGACGATCACCGGCGGCAGCCAGCTACTCTTCGCAGCCACGCGCGCCGGAGTTGGGTTGTCGAGACGCGAGACGGCCACGGCTGTGAACCCGTGGAAGACCGGGTTCGGGAAGATGAAGTCGCGGTGAAGGTCGAACGGCGTCGCCAGGTTCGCGTAGTAAACGCGCGACCCGTCGGCCCATGGATGGGCGCGGTCGATCTGGCCGTTCGCTCCCGGCGCCGGTCCGACGGAGAGCGCCGGATCACCAAGCGAGACGAGATTCGATTCGAAATACCACGGCAGCGTGTGGATCGGCCCCGGCATGCCGTCGCACTCCGTCGTCGCGTTCGGACACGTCGCCGCCTCCCAGCCGCTGTAGGTGGGCTGAGTCCAGGAATTGCCGCTGTCGAACGAGAAGTAGATGCCAGAGACGCCGACTCCCTTGATCCTGTTCCAGCAGGTGACAAGCTGGGTTGCCGTGTCTTCTGGGCACGGCTGCTCGTCGACCAGGTCGTTGGACCCGGCGACGACGACGTTCGGATGGTGCGCGTCGATCGCGACTGCCGGTTCGTTCTGATGGCTCCGCGGCACCGGTGTGCCAACGCTGGCAACGTTGGCGATGCCAGCGCCGGCTGTCGCTACGGCGACAAGGGCGCAGAGCGCGGCGGCCCCAAATAGTAATGCTCTCCTCACGAGAACCCCCCAAAAATCGCGGTTGGCGTACCAGGGGAATATCTGCCGCAAGGCGAGAAGTGTCAAACCGCACGATCGGAGCCGTGGCGATCACCGTCTGAGCTAGTCGGCTATTAGGGCCGAAACGATGGCCAGGCGTACTCGCGGCGGAGTTCGGATTATGTGATGCCGGGGGCATTGGCCCGCACGCCGGTCGCTGCTTCGCCACATCGACTTCTGGCTGAATAGAGGCTCCGCTTCGTCGGCGGGCTGAAGAGGTTCAATGCTAGGAGGCGGAGGAGGAGCGGCCTACACTTCGAGCGATTGTGGGCGCCGATCCAGATAGGCCTGTAGAGGAACGGAAGGTCGTCTCGGTCCTCTTCGCCGACCTAGTTGGCTTCACCGCACGCTCGGAGCGTGCCGACCCGGAAGACGTACGGGAGCTTCTGCGCCCGTACCACAGCCGGGCGAAGCACGAGATCGAGCGGCTCGGCGGCACGGTCGAGAAGTTCGTCGGCGACGCGGTGATGGGCGTCTTCGGCGCACCCACGGCCCACGAGGACGACGCCGTCCGCGCCGTGACGGCTGCACTCGGGATCGTCGATGCCATCGCCGAGCTGAACGAGGCTCGGCCGGGAACAGGGCTCGCGCTGAGAGCGGCCGTGAATACCGGCGAGGCGATCGTCGACCTTTCCGCCCACCCAGAGCGCGGCGAGATCATGGTGACGGGCGATGTCGTCAACACCGCCGCGCGGCTGCAGGAGGTGGCCCCGCTCGACGGCGTCGTCGTTGGCGAGTTGACCTACCGGACGACACGGGACTCGATCGAATACGAGCAGCTCGAGCCCGCGTCCCTCAAGGGCAAGGCGGAGCCGGTGCGCGTCTGGCGCGCAACAGCGCGCCGCGGCGTCGAACGACGAACGCCGCCCGTGGCGTTCGTCGGGCGCGATGAGGACCTCGCGCTACTCGAGCACGCCTTCACCCGCACGCTCCGGGAGCGCTCGATCCAGCTGGTCACGGTCGTCGGCGAGCCCGGCGTCGGCAAGTCACGGCTCGTCCGCGAGTTCAGGAGCCTCGTCGAGCGCCGGCCAGAGGAGGTTGCCTGGCGCCAGGGGCGCTGCCTCCCCTACGGCGAGGGGATCACATTCTGGGCGCTCGGGGAGATCGTGAAGACGCACGCTGGGATCCTCGAGTCCGACGACTCGACCCACGCGGCGGAGAAGCTCCGGGCCGCGATCGAAGTGGTGAGCGCCGAGTCGGGCGAGCGCGAGTGGCTCGCCACGCGGCTCGCGCCGCTCGCCGGCGCGCAGCTCGCCGCCGGAGCCGAGCCGGCCGAGCGCAGCGAGTCATTCACCGGCTGGCGGCGGTTCTTCGAGGCTGTCGCAGCGGAGCGGCCGCTCGTCCTCGTGGTCGAGGACCTGCACTGGGCCGATCCGGCCCTGCTCGAGTTCGTCGACCACTTGGTGGACTGGTCGACGGGCGTCGCCATCCTCGTCATCTCCACCGCCCGGCCCGAGCTCTTCGAGCGAAAGCCGGGCTGGGGCGGCGGCAAGCGCAACTCGACGACAATCTCGTTGTCGCCGCTCACGAGCGAGGAGACTGCACGGCTGATCTCGGCGCTGCTCCCCCAGGCGGTGCTCCCGGCCGAGACGCAGGTTGCGCTCCTCGAGCGAGCGGGCGGTAATCCGCTCTACGCCGAAGAGTTCGTGCGGATGCTCGCCGACCGGGGAATCGTCGGCGGGCGCGGGGCGGTCGTGGAGTCCGAGATTCTCGTCCCCGAGACGGTCCAGGCCCTCATCAGCGCTCGCCTCGACACGCTCGCGCCGGATCGGAAGGCTTTGCTCCAGGAGGCGGCGGTGGTGGGGAAAGTCTTCTGGGGCGGAGCGCTCGCGTCGATGGCTGGGGCCGACGAGGAGAGCGTCGCGGAGAGCCTCCACGACCTTGTACAGAAGGAGCTCGTGCGCCCGATCCGGGGCTCGTCGGTCGAGGGCGAGGCCGAGTACGTGTTTTGGCATGTCCTCATCCGCGACGTCGCTTATGGGCAGATCCCTCGGCTTGCGCGCGTGCGTAAGCACGAGGCCGCGGCGGCCTGGATGGAGCGGCTGGCGGGAGATGGGTCCGACAAGGCGGAGATCCTCGCCTACCACTACGGCCAGGCGCTCGAGCTCGCGCGTGCAGCTGGCGCCGTGGAGGAGGGCGAGCGGCTCGAGACGCCCGCTGGCCGCTTCCTCGTCCTGGCCGGCGACCGCGCTGTCCAGCTCGACGTCGCCAAGGCCGAGGGGTACTACCGGCGCGCTCTCGAGCTCCTGCCCGACGGTCATCCCAACCGGGCCGAGGTCATCGCGAAGGCGGCGGAGACCGCCTGGCTGGCCGGACGCCTGCTTGAGGCGGAGCGGGGCTACGAGGAGGCGATCGCCGACGCGCGCCGGCAGGAGAACGTCCTGCGGGCGGGTGAGGTGATGGTCGACCTCGTTGCGTCCCTGCGCGATCGCGGCGAGACGCGGCGTGCGCGCGCCCTCCTCGACGACGCGGTCGCGCTGCTCGAGCGCGAGCCGCCGGGCCGGGAGCTCGCCCTTGCGTACCTCAACGTCGCCCGCGACGACGCCGTCTCGGGGCGCGCCCGCGACTGCCTCGAATCATCGGCGCGGGCGATCCGACTGCTCGAGCGGCTTGGAATGCGCGACCACGCGGCGCGTACGCTCCAGTTCCGCGGCGGCGCCCGCATCGACCTCGGTGACCTCGAGGGACTCGATGATCTGCGCGAGTCGCTCCGGCTCAGCCTCGAGCTCGGACTCGGCTACTACACGGTCAACGCCTACGGCAACCTCGCCGAGAACGTCTGGCAGATCGAGGGACCGGCGGCTGCGCTCGATCTCTATCGCGCCGGAATCGACTTCGGGGAGCGCCGCGGGATCGCGTTCAAGACGCGGTGGGTCGAAGGCGAGATGCTCTGGAGCCTCTTCGACCTCGGCGGCTGGGACGAGCTGCTCGAGCGGGCGGAGCGGCTGATCCGCTCGGACGAGGCCCACGGCGGCAGTCAGGTCGGAATCATGGCGCTCACCTACCGCGCGCGCGTGCTGGTCCTGCGCGGGCAGACGGCGGAGGCCGCCTCCTCGCGGGAACGGTTCCTCGCCGCGGCGCGGCAGAGCGGCGACCGGCAGGTGCTCGTCCCGGCACTCGCTGTCGCCGGGCTCATTGGCCTCGCCAGCGGCGACGTCCGCGGCGCCGTCGAGCTGATCGACGAGCTCGAGGGCTCAACGCGCGACTACGCGGGCTGGCGATCGCACGAGCTCGCGGACGCGCTGCGCGTCTGCTCGCGTGCTGGCGAGCTCGAACTCGGGCGGAGGCTGCTCGAAGGCGGCGCCGAGTTCGTCCCGCGCGACCGCCACGAGGCGCTTACCGCACGCGCAGAGCTCGCGGAGGGACGCGGCGAGAGCGAGCGGGCGGCGGAGCTCTACGCCGAGGCCGCCGAGCGCTGGGGCGAGTTCGGCCACGCCCTCGAGCGCGGGCTCACGCTGCTCGGACGCGGCCGCTGCCTGGCGGCACTCGGGTGGACGGACGAGGCCACCGCGCCGCTGCGCGAAGCGGACGCGGCGTTCCGGCACCTCGGCGCAGCGCCGCTACTCGGCGAGACTGCGGCACTCCTCGGCGCTGCCGCCTAGTAGTCGTCTTCCGAGGCCGCCCGAATCAGCAGCGCTCGCCGTCCTGCTCGGTGCCGCTTGTCAGCGGCCCAGGCTTCGCGAAGCGCCTGGTCAGGCCGAACACACCCGCTTCAAGCGTCACCGCATGGTTCGGATTATGTGAGGTTGGGTGCACTCGCCGACGGAGATCCGAACGCGCTGCGCGCGACGAATGATGATCTTCGGCGGGTTCGCGTTTGGATTCGGGCGTTGAGCAGGCCGAGCGCGGCAAAGCCACGCGCGGTGGCGGATGTACTCTTGGCCTGCTCGGGGCGGTTAGCTCAGCTGGGAGAGCGCCTGCCTTACACGCAGGAGGTCGGCGGTTCGATCCCGTCACCGCCCATCGCTCAACGAAGCCGTGTCCGGCCTAGCACGCCATCGCTCGTGTCTCCATTGGCAAGTCGATTGGCCAGTACGAAGGTCTCCCTTGAAGCGCGTGTTGGCGCAATCTTCAGCGCTGCGCTAGGTGCCGCTGCCACGTCCGCAGCGCTGGAACGAACTCAACCTGGCCGCCGTGCCGCCCGACGCCATTGCGATCGTCGCCGACTTCGCGTTCGCCCGGCCGGTACAACCTGTTTGCGATCGATGGCTGTCGCGTTTGGCGGAAAGGCGACACGCTCTCGAGGGATGATCCGGAATCGTCCTGCCGGACGTGCGTCAGGTTGTGTCGGGCTTCGGTTCGGCGATTATCCGGTCGACTCGTTTGGCGATCAGGCTGAGTGGAGCTGTACGCAGCAAGCGCGAGCACGGCCTACAGCTTCAACCTGCATACGCCGAACACGGCCGTGAATCCGGGCAAACGGCGACATCATCCGGGTGACCGGCAGCGGGACGTTCGACACGAGCGCCGAAGCCGTGGTCGCAAGCGGCTCGTTCACGCACACGCACTCGACCGGAGCACTCGTCGCCCGCGGTGTCTGGGTCGCGACCGACTTTGGCAGCTTCGACGCCTTCGGCGGCCCGAGCAACGGCTTCCAGGGCGGGGTGCTCGAGATCACCGCGACGCTCTTCCCGGTCGGAGGAGCGCCAGTGACGGGCGTGCCGATTACCGTGAACTGCCTGATCAACGCGCCGGGTGGCTTCACGGGCGATGAGGGAACGGCTGTCGGAGCCTTCACGGAGCGGACAGGCGGGCAGACGTTCTTCCACCTGAACTCTTAACCGGAAGGAAGGGAAGGGGGCGGTCCGGAGCCGGATTCGCCCCCTTCAATTTCACATCCAAGCCTCTACTGGTCGGGCGGAGTCCAGAAGTACGCGGGGGCGTTTGCGAGCCCGCAAGCGCCGACGGGTTACACGCACGCGCGAGGCGAATCACTGGCCGCTCGAACAGGGCGATTCCTTGTGCCGCGTTCTGTTGGAACTACGACAACCGGCCAGAGATGGCTGCTGCTCCTTCGCGGCGCTCATTCGTCGTCGGCTGGAAGGCGTTTCGTTGGTTCGACAACGAGCTGGGGATCGTCCCCTCGTACTCGGCGGATGCGCCCGCTCTCGGTGTCCTCGAGTTCGAGCAGCGGAGGCGTGACGCTCATTGGCGTTATGCCGACGACGACATGGAGGCGCCCTCGATACCTGATGATTGTTCCGATCTCGAACACGGCCACAGACACACGCCCAACGCATGCGCATGTAGGGAATCGGCCGTTTCGCCTGGTTTATCAATCCCTGGTTCTGAGGCTTGCCCCATCGAGGGCGCGTGTGTCGCCTTCCGCCAAACTGCGACAACGACCCACCGTGGGCATAGCAGCCTACGACATTACGCAGTTGACTAGTACTTCGCCGTTTGGCCTGACGGCCGGCCGGTCTTGATGGTTACGTCGAACGAGCCGACGTGATATTCGCGCGCGCGTGTGTACTCAAACTCGACTCCGCGCGCAGCTGTCGCGGTTTGGTGGAAGCGCGACAGGGCCCCGCTGGCAGCCGGTGGCAACGGTTCGGCCGAAAACGCGGACTTTGAAGCTGCAAGCCGCGTGGTGCTCATCCAGGGGTCACCTCGGCGGAGGGCAATGGCCGGTGGCCATCCGGGCTCTTAACATCGGAGACGTCGTGCCGACCCTGAGCCTTGTCATTCCGCACTGGCCGCTGGATGAGGAGACGGACGAGGCGCTGCCGCTGCGCCGGGTCATTCCCCGCCGAGTGTGAGCGGATCGTCGTCATCAACGACGGAACAGGCTACGCGCACAACGTCAACATCGGGCTGCGCCTTGCGAGCGGCGAGTACATCGCCGTCGTCAACAACGATTGCCGCCTCTCGGACGGCAACGTCTACAACCTCTGCGTGCCGAACGCGGTCACGAGTCCGCTGGTGATCGGCGAGCGACAAGGGTTCGGCGAATCGATCGAACCGGGCGCCTTGTATGGCTCCTTCTGGGTGGTTCCGCGGGCGGTGCTGGATCGGGTGGGATTGCTCGACGAACGCTACGAGCGCGCCTACTGGGAGGACGATGACTTCCTCGCACGGCTACGACAGGCAGGCATCCCGACCCGACAGGTCGACTCCGTGCGAGTCAAGCACATCGGTGGACTAACGACGGTCAAGATCTCGGAGCACCGGAAGTGGCTCGAGTTGAACGCACGCAGGTTCGCGGAGAAGTGGGGCTGGCTTCCGCCGCCGACTGCGCGCTACCGAAGAGCAAGCAGAGAGGACATCTGGCACTTCTGTCAGAACTGCCCGAACTGGCCACGCGTCGACTTCGACGAGGCCAGCCCGGCAAACGACTACGGACCGGACAAGCCTCCAGTTCCGCCCGGCGGCGCCGAGTGCGACGAGTGCAAGTCGCTCCGCGAACGCAGCGAGTGCGCGTTCTACTAGGGCGCATGCCCGCGCAGCTCCGAGCCGGGGGGCAAGGCCCATACCTCACTGCTCGCTCCCCGCTTCGGCCGCTTGACCACTGTCCCGCTACCGCGGAAGCGCCGGCGCAGCTGAGCGACGCGCCGGCCCAGGGCATCAAGACAACTTCTCGGGGAGCGTGCACCGCAACCCCCCAGCCAGACAACGAAGAACTAGCTTCTAGGCACACGAGGGGCGTGTCGCGCTTCCGCCAAAACGCGACACGGGGCTGATGCGGTTTTGCTCGACCGCCACTAGCGTCTCTTGGCGAGGTGGTAATGCTTGCCGTCGAAGTGGTAGACGTCCTCGAGCTCACCGTGTCGACTGCGACCGCGGTTCTCGAAGCTGACCGTGACGACACCTCGGCCGAGGACCACCCGGTCACCGGCGAACGCCGCCAGCTGCCGGAAGCTGTGGCCGTCGATGCGGTAGATGAATGCGGTCGCGCCGATCGAGGGCGTTGTCCAGAGCATGAAGGCGACCTCGCGATGTCGGCCGTCGCTGAAACGCCCGGCGCGCACCCAGGCAAGCTCATTGCCGCACATGGCTCCCGCGATGCGACGGTCGGCGATCAGGCGCACCGGTAGTCGGCTGGTCTCGACCAAGGCCATTCGCCAGGACGCTCCGCGCAGTCCGCACCAATCCCGCCCTTTGCGATCGACGTAGACAACGAACCAGTCGGGAGCGCTCCGCGCCCAGCCGACGACGCGGCCGTGCACACTCTCGAGCACCGGCGCCGGCACCACAGTGGAGCCACCGACTCCAGCAAACGCGAGTGCGACAGCGAGCAGAGCAGTGATCCGCATCCCAGTATCTATAGCGCGCGAGTTGCGTTGTTCAAGCGTCCGACTTGCCCTCGACAGCGCCACGGCCCGCCATAAGCGGTCGTTCCGTCCGACCGGTGTCGAACTGGGTAGCCGTCGCGTTTTGGCGGAAAAGCGACAGTCGTGCTCGCGTCGTTACTACGTTTCGCCGTTTCGTGGGTTCGGGTCGGAGCGTGATTCGCCGTCCTGCCGGCGTCGGACGACGTTTCGACGTTCGGGTGGGGGTGGTCTGCCCACGACATCTTTGGCTGCCCATGCCCGGCCCCCCGAGCTGGTCGGAACGAAGCTACGGCGACATCTCCGCTGCCGTCCGCGGGCTTTGGCCTCTTTGCGGTCGCGCTAAGCGAGCAAACGCTCGACCGCCCCAAACGAGCCGTCCGCGGCGAGACTGCGGCTCGCTTCCGAGAACGCCTGACGGAAGCGTTCGCTCTCGCGAAGAGGGGGCGAGAACACTTCGTCGAGCTCGAGGAAGGTAAGCGGTGCGTCGAGCGACCCGAGCGCAAGGGCGATGGTGCGTTCTCCATGAGGATCGGGCGCGCGCTCGGCGGCGGGCGTCACGGCTAGATAGCGCGCCCAGCCGGCAAGGGCCAGAGCTGCACACTCGATCGGGCCGCCGAGCTCGAGCTCGCGTTCGATCGTCGGAATGAGGAAGCTGGGAAATTTCGCCGTCCCGTCGATGCAAAGGCGCGCGATCTGATCGCGAACGCCGCTGTTGGCAAAGCGCGAGAGCACCGTGCTCGCGTAGTCGGCGGCCGGGTGCCCTGGGATCTCATCGAGCGTCGGGATAGCTTCTTCCCCGAGGAAGCGCTCAAGGTATCTGCGCAGAGCGGCAACAGCGATCGCCTCGTCGACGTAAGTGACTCCGGCGAGCGCGGCGATGTAGGCCATGCAGGAGTGGCTCGCGTTCAACATCCGTAGCTTGTAAAGCTCCCAGTCGTGCACGCGGTCGGTGAACAGCGCGCCGACCTCTTCGTACTGCGGCCGCCCGGTGGCGAATCGGTCTTCGATCACCCATTGGCGAAAGGGCTCGGCGACGACAGGCCAGGCATCGTCGAGCCCGACTACTTGTGAGAGCCAGGCCCGATCTGTCGCGGCGGTCTGCGGCGTGATCCTGTCGACCATCGAGTTTGGGAAGGTGCAGGACTCCTCGACATAGTGCATAAGCTCGGCGCTGCGCGACTGGCACACCGTCATGATGGCCGCGCCCGCGGTCTTTCCGTTGCCCGGCAGGTTGTCGCAGCTGAGGATCGTGAGCGGCGCTTCGCCTCCAAGACGCCGGGCCTCGAGGCCGGTGGCGATCGCCTCAAGCGTCGGGTTCTCCTCTGCCAGGGAGTAGCCCCCTTCGGTGATAGTCAGCGAAAAGATCGCAAGTTCGGGATCCGCCAGCAGCCGAGCGAACTTTTCGACGTTGCCAATCGCCAAGACGTAGTCGACGATGCTGCCAATGACCCGCACTCCTGCTCCGTCACTGTCGCGCTCGATCAGCGTGTAGAGGTGGTCTTGGCCGCGGAGGGTCTCGGCCATGTGCCGGTCCGCCTCCAGCAGACCGACGCCGCGGATGGCCCAGTCGCTGCCGCCCGCGGCGAGCTCGTCGGTGTAGAGGGCCATGTGCGAGCGATGAAAGCCACCGACGCCGAGATGAAGAATGCGTGGGGCGAGGGCTGAGCGGTCGTAACGGGGTACCGCGATGCCCTGCGCGCCGATGGCGTCCAGGTTCGACTGCGCGACTCTGATCGCCATCAGGCGCTTCCGCCCGAGACCTCGAGATTGACGCCGGTGACATACGAGGCTTCGTCTGAGAGAAGGAAGGCGACAACCGCTGCGACCTCCCTTGGCGCCCCGTAGCGGCGGAGCGGCACCATGGCGATCATCTGCGACGCGACCGTGTTGGGATCGCCGGCGAAGTACTGGCCTCCAGCTCCGGCTTGGCGCGCCACCTGCGTCTCCCACATCCGTCCTGGGCCTATGAACCCCGGCGAGACGGCGTTGACGCGAATGCCGTGTGGCGCGAGGTCCCTGGCGGCGGCTTTGCTGAGCCCGACGACCGCTGCCTTCGAGGCCGAGTAGGCGGGCATGTTCGGCGCGCCGGAGACGCCGGCCATCGAAGCGATGTTCACGATCGAGCCGCCGATGCCAGCGCGGATCATCGCTCTGGCCGAAGCGGCCAGCACACACATGAGACCGAGCACGTTGACCTCGAGTAGCCGGCGCGCGTCTTCGAGTGGGTAGCGCTCAACCGAGACGAACTCGCCCTGCAAGCCCGCGCTGTTGACGACACCTGAGAACGGCTCATGGCTCTCGATCGCCGAGGCGACTGCAGCTTCATCGGTGACCGAGAAGGTGGCGGCGACCGCCTCGGCGCCGAGCGACACGCAGTCTTCGACGACTTCTTGTAGCCGCTCGTATGTCTGCGGATGGTCGGCGAGGACGAGGCGTGATCCTCGCTTCGCAAGTGTTCTCGCCGTCGCGCCGCCGAGATCCCCGGCCGCCCCGGTGACGAGGATGCTGGTCACAGCTCGACGCTCTGCCGTCTCACCTCCGCAGCATCGAAGAGATGGAGCGTTCCGTGCAGACTGATTCGCGCGTTGTCGCCGGAGGAGCCGACGAAGGGGGCATCGACCTTGGCCACGATTCGGCGCTCCTCGCCGTCGTGATCGATGAGTAGATGCACGAACAGCTCGGAGCCGAGATCCTCGACGATGCGGATGCGGGCGGGAATCGGCCCGTCGCCGATGATCACTGCCTCCGGCCGAAAGCCGATCGTTGCCCGCTCGCCGCCGAGGTCGTCGCTCACCCCGATCTTTGCTCCGCCGACCTCGAGAGGCCCAGTTGAGGCGACCGGCAGCATGTTCATCGCCGGCGAACCGATAAAGCCCGCGACGAAGAGATTTGCCGGCTGGTGGTAAAGCTTGGCCGGCGAGTCACACTGCTGCAGAAGTCCGTCGCGCAAGACAGCGACGCGGTCGCCCATCGTCATCGCCTCGACCTGGTCGTGGGTGACATAGACAGTCGTTACGGCCAGACGTTGCTGAAGCTCGACGAGCTCTGTCCGGGTCTGCACGCGTAGTTTCGCGTCCAGGTTCGAGAGCGGCTCATCCATTAGATAGACCTGCGGATGGCGCACGATCGCGCGGCCCATAGCGACGCGTTGGCGCTGGCCGCCGGAGAGGTTGCGCGGTTTGCGGTCAAGATAGGGCTCGAGGTCGAGCAGCTTCGCCGCTTCGCGCACACGCTCCAGGCGCTCGTGCTTCGGGACACCTTGCTGCTTCAGGGCGAAGCCCATGTTGGCGGCGACGTCGAGGTTCGGGTAGAGCGCGTAGTTCTGGAAGACCATGGCGATGTCACGGTCACGTGGGCGAACCGACGAGACGTCCTTGCCGCCGATCAAGATCCGCCCCTCATCGAGAGGCTCGAGGCCGGCGAGCATGCGTAGCGCCGTCGACTTGCCGGATCCCGACGGGCCGACGAGCACGAGTAGCTCGCCATCGTCGATCGTCAGGTCGAGCTCGTTTACCGCGGGCTTCGGGGTGCCCGGATAGAGACGCGTCGCCTGCTCGTATTGCACTGCGGCCAAAGATCAGTCCTTTCTCATTTGATCGCACCCATTGAAAGACCACGGATCATTCGTTTCTGTGCCGCCCAACCGGCAAGCACAACCGGTAGGCAGGCGATTATCGAAGCGGCCGACAGCTTCGCGAGGAAGTTTCCGCGCGTCGAGACGTTGCCGATCACCCACTGCGGCATCGTCGATGCGCCGGCGAAGTTCAGCTGGATGGCGTAGAAGTACTCGTTCCACGCGAAGATCACGCAGAGCAGTGCCGTGGCGGCGATACCGGGTGCGGCGATCGGCAGGATTACCGAGCGCAGCTGGTTGAAGATCGCCAGCGGCAGGTTTATGGCGATGTAGAGGGCGATCAGAATCGTTCGTGTGCCGATCAGGTTCCACTTCTCGGCGTAGACGTAGATCGGGAAGATCGACGCGACGATCGGCAGGAACTTGGTGGAGATGAAGAAGAACAGGACGTCGCGCCACTTCGGGACGGGCCGGATCGCGAGTGCGTATGCGGCCGGTAGGGCAAGCAGCATGACGATCACCGTCGAGACGACGACGACCACGAGCGAGTTCGTGAACGCTGCGGACAGGGATAGCGTGCCGGTCGTCGAGTGGCTGACGTCGCTGTAGCGCGCGAACGTCAGGCCGTTGTGTAGCGTCTGCGCGGACGCGTCCTGCTCGGTCTTGAAGCTCGTCAGGAGCGTCCAGCCAACGGGGAAGATCCAGAGCATGCCGACGACCCAGGCAGCGCCGCCGAGGGCGATAATTGCGGCGCGGCTCTCGCCGACGCCCAGCCTCGAACCCCGACGCGCGCGACCGATCAAGCCCTCTCCTCATCCTTCAGCAGGCCAGAAAGGACCCGCAGCGCGAACGTTGCGATGATGATCGCGAAGATCACGACGACGATCGCGTAGGCCGAGGCCGAGCCATAGCGGAAGCCTCCGCCGATCGACTCCTGATAGACGAAGTAAGGGACGTTCGTCGAGCCAGGCCCGCCGCCGGTCATGACGTCGATCGCGTCGAACGCCTGGACGATGTAGATCGAGCCGAGCAGCGCGCCGAGCTCCAGGTAGCGGCGCAGATGGGGCAGGGTCAGCTGCCGGAAGATGCCGAATGGGGTAGCGCCATCGACGCCGGCCGCCTCGAGGATGTCCGAAGGCTGGCTCTGCAGGCCGGCGAGCATGATCAACATCATGAACGGCGTCCACTGCCAGACGAGGACGGTGACGATCGACGCCAGCGGATGGTCGGAGATGAAGGCGACGGAGCTGAAACCGAGGAAGTTCAGCACCTTGTCGAGGATCCCGAACAGCGACGAGAACATCTGCTGCTTCCAGATCAGGGCTGCGACGACGGGCATCAGCAGGAACGGCGTGATCAGCAGCGTCCGGATCAGACCCTGCCCAAAGAAACGGCGGTCGAGCAAGATCGCGAACAGCGTCCCGAAGAGCACCGATAGAACGACGGCGAACACGGTCATCTGGACGCTCGTCCACATCGCCTGGCGGAAGAACGGGTCACTGAAGATCGCCTTGTAGTTGTCGATGCCGACGAACTTCGTCGGCTCGGGTATCAGCGACTGTGTCTTGTCTTTGAGGTTGGTGAGGCTGTAGTAGATGCTGACGAGGAAGGGCATCTGCGTCACCAGGATCATGAAAAGCAGCGCGGGAAGCAGAGGAAGCCGCCGACGCCACGGGGAGGAGAAGGGATCTCCGACCTGGCCTTTGGCCGTAGGGCGGACCGTGGCGTCGGCGACAACGTTCATGAACCGGTTACTTGATCGCCTTCGACGCGATGCTCTGACATTGGCTCAACGCGTCGCTGGCCTTCGCCGAGCCGGCGATCACGCGCGAGAAGAGCTGGGTGCAGCGATTGCCGACGTCCTGGAACTGTGGGATGCCGACGTACTGCACGCCCGGTAGGCCCGGCCGCTTGGTGGTGCCGGGGTTGGTGATCGGGGCGGCCTTCATCGCGGCCAGCGTGATCGCTGCGAAGGCCTTGGCTGCGTTCTTGTACTGAGGGATGCGGTACGTGGACACGCGCGTTCCCGGCGGGATCGAAGCCCAGCCGCCCTTCACCAGCGGCCCGGCCGCCCTGAGGTACTGCCTTCCGGTCGCGAACGCGATGTACTTCCAGGCGTCGCTCGGGTCGGGCGAGCTCTTCGGGATCGCGAGCGCCCAGCTCCACAGCCAACCCGACGACTTCGTCTTGTACACCGGCGCGAAGGCGAAGCCGTTCTTGCCCTTCACCGGGCTGTCGCTCGCCTCGAGGGTACCGGCGGCGACCGTCGCGTCGTACCACATCGCCACCTTGCCGGCCTGGTACTGCGTCAGGCACTCGTTGAAGCTCGAGTTTGCCGCGTCCTTCTCACCGGCGTCCTGCACGAGCTTCGCGTAGAAGTCGAGCGCGTCCTTGAACGCCGGCTGATCGACCTGCGCCTTGTCGGGCTGCCCGTTGGGCTTCGCCGACCACCAGGTCCCGCCGAACGTGTTCAGGACTGTCGTGAACGCGGCACCAAGGTCACCCCAGCCCGGCTTGCCGCGCAGGCAGATACCCGCCATCGAGGAAGTCTTGATTTTCCGCGCAGCGGCTGCAACCTGCTGCCAGGTTGGATGCAACGTGACCCTTGGCCGACAGCGCATTGCGCACGGCTGGGATGAGGTCGTTGTAGTTGTAGGCCTGATCGCCTTTCGCCATTGGCGTCAGGTCCTTCAGAAGCCCGGCGACGCCGAACTGCGGCGCCTCGTATGGGCCGATCATGACTGCGTCGAACGCCTTGCCGCCGGAGCCGACGTCACGGGTCGTGATCTGGCGCAGCTTGCCCTCGTCGAGGATCGTGTACTTCACCTTGATCCCACTCTTCTTGGTGAAGAGCGAGGGCGTCAATCTCGCGATGTCCTGCATCTGTCCGTTGGCGACGATCGCGACGTTGATCGTCTTGGCCTTGGTGCTTCCGATCGCCGTCGCCGCCAATGAGGCCACTGCGATGAGCCCCATGACGAGGATTCCGACGAGCACTTTCATGGAGCGATGTTCGCTCCCTCTTCGTGGTTCATGCAAGGGTGATCCCCTCCTCTCGCGGGTGATGGCAGCGAACCCAGCGACCTCCGTCGCGCCGGCCCTGCCGCGGTCTTGGTGACGCCGTCTGCTTTCCGTGGAGCAGAACTGCGCAGCGAGCACGCGACGGCGCCACCGTCGTCCGAGCGATGTGCGGCTGCGGCTGAACAGCGGTCCTCCGGATAGGGACGGAACGGCTGATGCGCGATGATAACGTTGTCAAGAAGCCATTGTCAAGAGCCTCTTGCGCGTTGTAGCATCGGTGCGACTTATCGTCCCTGAAAGGCGAGATCTCGTTGTCAGAGAACCCCCCCGCGGCTGTCCCTCGTCGTCCAACCATGCTCGACGTTGCCGCGCTCGCTGGTGTCGGCCTCAAGACCGTTTCGCGGGTCGTCAACGACGAGCCGGGGGTCAGCCCGGCTTTGGAAGCGAAGGTTAGGCGGGCGATCGCGCAGCTCAACTATCGCCGCGACGCCAACGCGTCGATGCTGCGACGGCTTGGCAGCAAGACGCAGACGATTGGGCTCGTCTTGGAGGACGTCGCGAACCCGTTCTCCTCCGCGCTCCATCGAGCGATCGAGGACACAGCTCGCGCTCGAGGTGTACTCGTCTTCGCTGGGAGCTGCGACGAAAACCCACTTCGCGAACGCGAGCTGATCGGTTCCTTTCGCGACCGGCGTGTCGACGGGATCATTGTCGTGCCGGCGAGCGAAGACCACACCTATCTCTATGGCGAGCAGCGCGCCGGGACAGCGCTCGTCTTCGTCGACCGGCCTGCCGGGCATCTCGACGCGGACACTGTCGGCTCAGACAATGTCGGCGGCGCCGTTGTCGCCGTCGGGCACCTGCTCGGCCACGGCCACCGACGCATTGCCTTCCTCGGTGATCTTCCGACCATCTTCACTGCCCGTGAGCGACTGCGGGGCTACAAGGAGGCACTCGCGAGCGCAGGCGTTGCCGTGGACGAGAACCTGATCCGGACGGGTCTTCGCGACCCGCAGCTCGCCGCGCAGGCGGTCAAGGAGCTACTTTCGCTCCCGAATCCGCCGACTGCCCTGTTCACCAGCCAGAACTTTTCGACGATCGGCGGCATCCGTGCTTTGCGAAGCATCGGGCTCGAGCGTCAGGTGGCGCTGCTTGGATTCGACGACGTGGTTCTCGCCGACGTTCTTGATCCCGCCATCTCCGTGATCGCCCAGGACCCGCAGGCGCTTGGGCGCACGGCCGCGGAGCTCTTGTTTCGCCGGCTCGATGGTGACGGTTCGCCGTCGGTGCACGATGTCTTGCCGGTCACCTTGATCGCTCGCGGATCAGGCGAAATCAGCCCAAACGGCCGCGCCCCGTGATCGTCGTCGCCGGCGAGGCACTCGTCGATCTCGTCGAGGAGGGGGGAATGCTGCGCGCAGTGCCGGGCGGAGGGCCGTTCAACACGGCGATCGCGCTCGGCCGGCTCGGGCTGCCGGTCGCCTACCTCGGAACGCTTTCCCGTGACGACTACGGAGGCGTTCTCGCTGGATTACTGGCTGACGCGAGCGTCGACCTGTCGCTGGTGCGAGCGACCGATGCCCCGACGCCGGTAGCCGTCGTGAACAAGAACAGGGGTGATGGCGGCAACAGCTACACCTTCTATCTCGCCGGGACAGCTTTCGCCGACTTCCCACGAGCGTCGCTGCCGGCTATTCCCAATCAAGCTGTGGCCCTTCACGTCGGAACGCTCGCGCTGGCGGTCGACCCGCCCGCCACGACATATCGACTGCTTGTTGAACGCGAAGCCGACAAGCGCACGATCGTCTTCGACCCGAACATCAGGCCGGCTGTCTTCGGCGACGCCGAAGCTTATCGCCTGCGTTTCGAGGAACTCTGCCGACTCTCCACCGTCGTCAAGATGAGCCGTGACGACGCAGCGTGGATCTATCCCAGCTACGAGCCGACGGAGGTCATTGAGCGCGTCCTCGACTTTGGGCCGCGCATGATCGCGGTCACGCTGGGCGCCGAAGGTGCGATGGCCGCATCGGCGGTGGGGCGCACGCAGCTGCCCGCCGATCACGTCGACGTTGTCGATACGGTCGGGTCGGGGGACAGCTTCGGTGCCGGGCTTATCGCATCGCTATACGAGCAAGATGCGCTCGCGCTCGACTCCACCCGACCGCTCGACGACGCGGTGCTCGAGAAGGCGGTTTCTCTCGCCGTCAGCGTGGCCGCGCTCACGTCGACGCGAACCGGCGCGGCGCCGCCCTCGCGCGGAGAGGTCGACGCCTATCTCTCCGAGCGCATCCAAGCCTAGTCCTTGAGAGACGAGCTCCTGTCCGCGATTCGAGTAGTGATTCGAGTTCTAAGACAAAGGGAACGTTGGTCACGACTTGACCTGTGAGAGGCGCAAGCCGGTTCTGCCTGCAAGCGGGATTTGGCGGCGGCGGGCCGAGTTTGTGCACCTCACTTTGCGCACTCTGGCGGTGCATCTGGCGCACATGATCAGCCGGCCACCGCGCGTGGCGAGACCGCGTAGAGGTGCCATTCTCCCACGCCTTTGAGGGTGCGGAGGCCGCGATCCTCGAATTGGATTCCCGACCCCGCGACGAGATCCTTGACGGTGCCGGAGACGAGTATCTCGTCCGGCTCGGCCTCGGCGGCAACCCGTGCGCCGATGTGGACCACGACTCCGCCTACCTTGCCGTCGATGAGCTCGCACTCGCCGGCGTGCAACCCGGCTCTGATCTCGATGCCGAGCTCGGCCACGGCGTCGCGGATAGCGCCGGCGCAGCGGATGGCGCGTGCCGGCCCGTCGAAGCTCGCGAAGAAGCCGTCGCCGGCCGTGTCGATCTCGCGGCCCCGGAAACGAGCGATCTGCCCGCGTACGCGTGAGTGGTGCTCGTGCAGGAGCTCGCGCCAGCGGGCATTGCCGAGCGTCATTGCCTTCTCTGTCGAGCCGACGATGTCCGTGAAGAGAACGGTGGCGAGGACGCGGTCAGGCTCGATTTCCTCCCAGGGCTTCTCGCGCCAGATCCGCTCGACGAACTCGCGGACGGCGACGACGACGGTAGCGGGGTCGCCGACCCAGGGAATGTGGTCGATGCCGTCGAGCTCCTGGTAGAGCGCTCCCGGGATCTGCTCCGCAACGAACCGGCTCACGTCCACGGGCACGTAACGGTCGCCGCTACGGTGCAAGACGAGCGTCGGCACACGGATCGTCGGCAGCACGGTCCGGACGTCGATCTCGAGATTCATCTGCCGAAGCGCCGCCAACGCGCCCGGCGTCGAGTTCAGCCTGGTCGCGCGGACCGCCCACGCGATGACGTCATCATCGGCGGCAATGCTCGGATACATGCGCTGTGCCAACTGGGCGATGTAGTCACGCTCGGCGAAATGTCTCTCCGCATCTTCGACCACCTTTCGCGCCTCGTCTTGTCGCAGTCCCCACGCGTAGTCCGGAGCCCACATCCCGCGCGGTGGCACGGCAAAGAGAACGAGCGCCGTCACGCGCTCGGGATAGGTCGCCGCGAAGAGCACCGCCATCGCGCCGTCCGGGCCGGTTCCGAACAGGGCCGCGCGCTCCGACCCGACCGCATCCAGGACGGCGCGCACATCGTCCATTCGCTGCTCGAGTGCAGGAACGCCGCTCGGCCGATCGGACAGTCCGACGCCACGACGGTCGAAGAGAAGCAAGCGGGAGAACGACGCCAGCTCGCGCATGAAGCCCGCCCAGCGCGGGTTCTCCCAGAAGATCTGGACGTTGGATATGACCTGTGGGACGAAGACCAGGTCGAACGGACCCTCGCCGACGACCTGATACGCGATGTTCAGACCGTCGGTCGTGCGCGTATAGCGGATCGCCGGAACGTCCATCGGCGCTACAAGTGACCAGCTTTCCGGGCGGCAGCACATGTCAAGCTGCGGAACTCGAAACCCACCCGAGGCGCAACCGGGAGCCGCTGCGCGCGCGAAGCCATAATGGCAGTGTAGGGCGAGCTCGGGCGGCGCAGATGTGCTGGGCAGGCGTCGCTTGTAAGCGTGGGGATTCGGAACGCGCGATGATGCGAGGCGAGACTCCTCGCCGTGCGCGTTCGCCTTCCCGACCCAGCTCTTCGCGCCGATCTACGGGACTTCTTGCACCGCTGGGGCTGCGTTACTTACGAGGTCATCGATGGCGCGCTCGAGGTCGTCTCCGACACACCTGCCGAGCGCCAGGGGCGCCGGCGCCGCGAGCTCGATATCTACCTCGAGACCTGGCGAGCGCACCATCCGGGCCTCGAGCTGGAGCCGCTCGACTGATCCGAGTGGTGTCGCGGTTTGTTGGAAGTGCGACGGAGAGCTTGACCCGACGAGCGCCCCAGCCCCAACGACTGCTGCCTCGTCGAATAATCTGCGCTCTGCGCTAGCGCGCCCCGTTACATCACGTCTGTTCAATCAGAAGGCATCCGGAGCGGACACGTGGGTACTGCAGAAGCGCCGTCTCGTCAGCTGTTGACGGCTAGCGAGACGGAGACAAGGGCGACGCGTTGTCTGGCGCTGATCCAAAACATAGTGAAGCGGCTGCCTGGTTTGCGCGGGAGCCGATGCCGTAGTAGTGGGCCTCGCCCTTCCACCAACAGTGAACCCTGGGGAGTCGCTGCACGGCTGCGACGGGCGAGCCGACGCCGACCCCGGACGCCGTCCGCTCGCCTGCATGCGTCGTCAGGACCCGGATAACGACCCGCTTGCCCCCGAGCCGTTGCAGGTCCACGTCGATCAGCCGGTAGTTCAGGCGCGTCACGACGAAGCCGAGCGCGCCCCGTGTCCGGGTGATCCGCGCTGGGGCGCCGAGCCTTGCGCGCACCTGAGTCTCGCTCATGCGGAGGCCGACCCCCGCCATCCCGCGACCGGGAACGATCGACGCAGAAGCGGGGGCGACGAGCGCGACGGACGCGATCAGCGCGAGGCCGACCGCCAAGCCCAAACGCGGGAGACTCACGCGATCAGAATCGCCGCTTCCAGTTCGGAGATCAAGACCCGGCCTCTTGAGAATCCCCCGGCGATTGATCAGGTGAAAGGGTCCGGCCTCTGTGCGCCGCGGCGACTCAGGGGCAACAGTGTCTAGCCCGGCGCCTCAGATCGCGCGAAGGGACTCCAGTCGGCCCGTTCCCAGAGCCGCTCGCCGCACACCATGCAACGCGGCAGCACGTTGTGGACGGTCACGCGATTCCCGCAGGCAGTGCAGGCGAACTGGCCCTTCGCCAAAGTCCCGGCGGGCCAGAACTCCACGTACTCGTCCTCGCCGGCGATTGTTGATGAGACCCTGAACTGCGACTCCTCCACGTCTTCCCCTTTCACGAGTGGACCCTGGATAGCGAGCCGCAGCACTCTTCTTGTAGGTCGGAATGGAAGGTCCGTCAACAGCCTTCTTCACCTTCTTTTCCGCGGTTGGCAGCAGTCTTCGTGTTGCTCGTTCTCGCCGCGGCCGGCGTCTCCGGGGCTACGTCGCACGCCGGCGTCACAGGCGCTCAGGCCTGGGCCGCGGAAGCCGGACCGGGTTCGCGACCCTCTTTTGGGGACTGATCCCGGCGACGGAAACGTAGCCTCGGTGATGGGAGATGCCCTCGTGGGAAGAGTCGTCTTCTCGATGGCGAAAGTCGAGGGAGCATGGTGTTGTTGCG
>WNEY01000077.1_pt1 | contig 43050 bp, 47 predicted proteins | sample 5400531 | NCBI WGS metagenome assembly WNEY01 (sample SAMN13153338, study PRJNA577476) | soil metagenome | isolation source: 200 cm saprolite under Douglas fir tree site 1 | place: USA:California | collected 2015-04-18 | reverse complement strand
AAGCCGGAGTACGGGGAGCCGGGGTGCTGGCGGGCGCGGGCGGGCTCACTCTGGACGGGCTCAGTCGAAGTCGAAGCGCCAGCCGGTGGTGCTGGCGATCGGCACCGCCGTCGTCATCATCGTGGCCGTAGCGGCGGTCCTCGTGGTCACGTCGCTGGGTAAGCAGAACTCCCCGACGAAGTCACGCGCGATCAACAAGCCGCACCCGACGACTGCGGCGACGCCCACTCCGCTGGCGGGCAAGTGGGGCTCCATCGGCACTCGTGGTACCGACGATGCCCCGCTGACGCTGCGCGAATTGTTCCCGTCGAGCTTCGTGACTGGCGGCGTGTACTTCCACGTGGCCAAGATGCATCCCGGACACGACTGCCATACAGCCCTGATCGGGGTGGCCCTGCAGACGGCGGTGCGTAAGGCGGACTGCACGCAGGACATGCGGGCCAGCTACGTCGCCAGGCTTGACAACGCGATGGCGACGATCGGCGTGTTCAACCTGGACAGCGCGGCGGCTGCGAGCAAGGCGGCGCTGAAGACCGGACCGTCTGAGTTCGTCGCGCAGCTTCCCTCTAAGAATGGCGTGACCAGCAAGATCGGGCAGGGTACCGGGCTTGAGGAGGCCGTGGTAAAGGGCCATTACCTAGTGTTGGTCTGGGCCGAGAAGATCGACCTCACGGCGCCTAAGACGGCCTGGCAGCGCGGTCGGCTCACTCGCTTCATGAACACGCTGCTCCAAGACACCGTGAACGGGACGCTGAGCTTCCGTATGGTGGAAGGCAAGCCGCAGACGCCGACGCACACACTTCCGTCGTCGTCGCCCTCGGCCTAGCGCCCTGGCTTTGGCACCGCCGGGCTACTGCGTGGGGCGGCTACTCGGCTGGTGATCGCAGGCGCCTAGTCAAGCTGGCGCGGGCGGCTAGCTCGGAGTCGGCCGGGTAGGCGACCTCCTCCAGGCAGAGCGGGTGCGGCGGCGCGACCCTGACGGCCGGATCCCGGACGGCGGCCGTCAGTACCTCGGCCACCCACTGCGCCGGGCGAGTTCCGTCGCCGACCGCCAGCAGGGCGCCGGTCAGTGCCCTGACCATGTTGTGGCAGAACGCATCGGCCACGACCGTGCCGACGGCGATGCCGGGCTCGGTGCGTTGCCACTCGAGCCGCCGTAGTTCTCTGATCGTGGTCGCGCCAAGCCGCTTCTTGCAGAACGCGCCGAAGTCATGCTCGCCTAGGCAGGCCTGGGCAGCCTGGTTCATCTTGTCCAGGTTGAGTGCCACGCCGTGGGCGAGAGTGTCTCGACGGCGCAGCGGATCTAGCTGTATTTCTTCGTCGCACACCCGGTAGGAGTAGCGACGCCAGAGCGCCGCGAACCTCGCGTCGAAGCCAGGTGCCGCGACAGCGATCGCGCGCAGCCGGACATCGGGTGGGAGCAGCCGGTTCAGCCGGAGGAAGGCGCGGGGGGCTAGCGCCGCCCAGGCCTCTTCGGCCACGTCCACATGCGCCACCTGGCCGCGCGCGTGCACGCCGGTGTCAGTACGCCCGGCTACGGTCAGAAGTGGCGGCTGCGCGGTCCTGAGCGCGAGATGGAGGGCATCTTGGACCGTCGCCTGCACTGTTCGCAGTCCCGGCTGTGCGGCCCAGCCGTGGAAGTCTGCGCCGTCATAGGCCAGGTCAAGCCGCAGCCTGACCCCGGGCGATCTCGTGGGGTCCTCGACTGGGCCAGTAACGCCATCAGCCGAGCCCGTGGCGCTGTCGGCTCCGGCGGAGTGCAGCACCAGCGGACTCGGCTCGCAGGCTAAGCGGCTAGAGACGACGGCTGGCTGCCGTCGCCCTAGCTCTTCTCGTCGTCGGAACTCCCCGAGTCGTCGTCGGCACCGTCGCCGTCGGCCGACTCTTCTGCGCCCGCATCGTCGCCGGTCGCGTCGTCCACGCTGTCCTCGACGACACCGTCCTCGACGACGCCGTCCTCCACCAGTGCGGCATCCTCGACGGCATCCTCAGCCGAGGCCGAGCCCGACGCCGAAGCCGTGGAGGTGGCGGTCGCGCGCCCGCCCCGACCAGAGCCGGAACCGCCGACGGCACCGGCGCCACCTGGCCGCCGGGCCCGACGGCGCTGCGTGGTCGGCTTGGCCTCGGCCGACTCGGTGACTAGCTCGATGACGGCCATGGCGGCGTTGTCGCCCTTGCGGGGGCCGACCTTCGTGATCCGGGTGTATCCACCCTGTCGGGTCGCGTAACTCGGCCCGATCTCATCGAAGAGCGTCCTGACCACCGTCTTGTCGGTCACCACGGTGAGCACCTGCCGCCGTGCGTGCAGGTCACCCCGCTTGGCGAAGGTGATCAGCCGCTCGGCGACCGGCCGCAACCGCCGGGCGCGCGCCTCGGTGGTGGTTATCTTGCCGTGCTCGAACAGCGCCGTTGCCAGGTTCGCCAGCATGTGGTGCTGGTGCGCTGCGCTGCCGCCCATTCGGCGACCCTTGGTGGGCGTGGGCATCGAAGACTCTCCTCAGTGTCCTTTTCAGGCGCGTCCTACAACGCAGGCTGCTACCTAAATCGTGCTACCTGATCGGCCGACCAGAACGGCCGATCAGTACTCCTCAGTTTCGACATAAGCGTCGTCGTCGTCGGCGCCGTAGCTGTCCGCCGCGGTTCCTGGGTCGAATCCGGGCGGTGAATCCTTGAGCGCCAGGCCCATGTCGATCAGCTTCTGCTTGACTTCCTCGATCGACTTGGCGCCGAAGTTGCGGATGTCCAGCAGGTCCTGCTCGCTGCGGGCGACCAGCTCACCGACGGTGTGGATGCCCTCGCGCTTCAGGCAGTTGTAGGACCTCACCGTGAGGTTCAGTTCCTCGATAGGCAGAGCCAGGTCGGCAGCCAGGGCAGCATCGGTCGGCGACGGGCCGATGTCGATGCCCTCGGCCTCCAGGTTGAGTTCCCTCGCCAGGCCGAACAGCTCGACCAGCGTCATGCCCGCGCTCGCGACGGCGTCACGGGGCCGCATGCACGGCTTGGTCTCCACGTCCAGGATCAGCCGGTCGAAGTCGGTCCGCTGCTCCACTCGAGTGGCCTCGACCTTGTAGGTGACCCGGAGCACCGGCGAGTAGATCGAGTCGATCGGGATCCGGCCGATCTCCTGGCCCGGCTGCTTGTTCTGGGATGCCGAGATGTAACCACGACCGCGCTCGACGGTCAGTTCCATCTCCAGCTTTCCCTTGGCGTTCAGCGTGGCGATGTGCAGCTCAGGGTTGTGCACCTCCATGCCGGCCGGCGGCGCGATGTCGGCCGCGGTGACCACGCCTGGGCCCTGCTTGCGCAGGTACATGTGCACCGGCTCGTCGTGCTCAGAGGAGACGACGAGCTCCTTCAGGTTCAAGATGATGTCGGTGACGTCCTCGCTGACCCCAGGCACAGTCGAGAACTCATGCAGCACCCCCTCGATCCTGATGCTCGTCACGGCCGCGCCAGGGATCGACGACAGCAGCGTTCGGCGGATCGAGTTGCCGATGGTGTAGCCGAATCCCGGCTCGAGCGGCTCGATGGTGAACCGAGAGCGGAACTCGCCCGCCTGCTCTTCAGTGAGGCTAGGACGTTGTGCGATCAGCATTGCGTTGTTCCTTTCCGCCTGCCCGCTATATGACAGGCGACTAGGGCTGGTGGCACCTCGCCACCAGGTAGGCCTATCCGGCGCCCCTATGCCGGTCAGGCCGCCGCGCCGCCAGCACGGCCGAGCCGTGCTGGCGGAACGAGCCTTACTTCGAGTAATACTCGACGATCAGCTGCTCTTGTACCAGCGTGTCGATCTGTGCGCGGGATGGGAGCGTGTGCACGAGAATCCGCATCTTGGCCGGGATGACCTCAAGCCAGGCCGGCACCGTCCGCTCGCCGGCCTCCGCCTGCGCCACCACGAACGGGGTGAGCCCTCGTGACTTCACCGCGATCTCGACGATGTCGCTCTCACTGACCCGGAATGACGGGATGTTCACCTTGCGTCCGTTGACGAGCACGTGCCCATGCCGGACGAGCTGGCGGGCCATGTCGCGGCTCTTGGCGAACCCGGCGCGGTAGACCACGTTGTCGAGGCGGGCCTCGAGAATCTGGAGCAGCGCCTCACCGGTCTTGCCCCGGGTCTTGGTGGCTTCGGTGTAGTAGTTGTGGAACTGCTTCTCAAGGATGCCGTAGATCCGCTTGGCCTTCTGCTTCTCGCGGACCTGGAGCAGGAACTCGCTCTCCTTGGGCCGGTTACGGCCGTGCTCGCCCGGCGGGTAGGGCCGGATCTCGATCGGGCACTTGGGCGAGTCGCACTTGGCGCCCTTCAGGAACAGCTTCGTCTTCTCACGGCGGCAGCGCTTGCAGTCCGCACCGGTGTATCGAGCCATGATTAACCCCTCAGACCCGGCGCCGCTTGGGTGGGCGGCAGCCATTGTGCGGAACTGGCGTCACGTCCTGGATGGAACCGACCTCAAGACCGGTCGCCTGAAGCGACCTGATCGCGGTCTCCCGGCCAGAGCCGGGACCCTTTACGAACACGTCGACCTTGCGCATGCCGTGCTCCATCGCGCGGCGGGCGGCCGATTCGGCGGCCATCTGCGCAGCGAACGGAGTCGACTTCCTCGATCCCTTGAAGCCGACCTGGCCAGATGAAGCCCAGGAAATCACGCTTCCGGCCGGATCGGTGATCGACACGATTGTGTTGTTGAACGTGCTCTTGATGTGAGCGTGCCCGTGGGCGATGTTCTTTCTTTCCTTGCGGCGTACTTTCTTGACGCCGGTTCTACTCTTTGGAGGCATCCTGCTCGTCAACTCCGGAGGTGATCGGTCCGATAACGTGCCGGACTGGCGCACTGCCGCCGGCACCTGACTGGACTACTTCTTGCCGACCTTCTTCTTGCCGGCCACTGTCTTAGGCTTGCCCTTGCGGGTACGGGCATTGGTCTGGGTGCGCTGTCCGTGTACGGGCAACCCGCGACGGTGCCGGATGCCCTGATAGCACCCGATCTCGATCTTCCGCCTGATGTCGGCCTGGACCTCGCGGCGAAGGTCACCCTCGACCTTGTAGTTCGCCTCGATCCAGTCCCTCAGGTGCACGAGCTGCTCATCCGTCATCTGGTGAACGCGTGTGTCGCCGCTGATCCCGGTCGCGCTCAAGGTCTCGATCGCGCGGGTGCGGCCGATGCCGTAGACGTAGGTCAGAGCGACTTCCAGTCGCTTGTCCCGTGGCAAGTCGACGCCAACTAGGCGTGCCATCCTGGGCAACTCCCTTTCATCTGGAGGTCCTTCGCGCCACTCCGCGTCTTGCCCTAGACGCGGCCTCGGCCTCCACCCGAGGGTTCTCTGCGCGCCCGATCGGGCGCGCAGAGTGCGGTGCGCGTATGTCTCTTGACGCGGTCAGTGCCTCGTCAGCCCTGACGCTGCTTGTGCCGAGGATCGGAGCAGATGACCATCACCCGACCATGGCGGCGGATGATCCGGCACTTGCTACAGATCTTCTTCACGCTCGGCTTGACCTTCATGGGTAAATCTCCTTAGGTACTCAGGTCGCAAGCATTCAACCACCGACCTGCGGTTCGCATTCCCGCGCCCGAAATTCGGGCCGCGTGAACTGAACTCGACGGCGGTGCCTGAACCTGCGCACCTACGTGCTTGTTACTTGTATCGGTAGACAATCCGTCCGCGACTTAGGTCATAGGGGCTCAACTCGACGACCACCCGGTCATCCGGCAAGATCCTGATGTAGTGCATCCGCATCTTGCCGCTGATATGAGCTAGAACCTTATGCCCATTGTCGAGTTCTACCCTGAAGAAGGCGTTGGGGAGCGATTCGACAACCGTACCCTCAATCTCGATGGCACCGTCTTTCTTGGGCATATCCTCCGCGCTTCGCTACTCGTACTTGCTCTTGCTTGCTCTTATGTGGCCGACACTCCTGGCCGCCGCCGACTCGCCGCGCTTAGCTGTCAGCGTCCGTCAGCCGCTAGAACGCAGATAGCAGAGAAACAACCTTAGGGGTTTGCTTCCCAGGCGACAGACCAATGCTCTCGCATCGATGCTGGGCCAAGCGGCCAAGTGGAAGGCCGAACCACGCCGAGGAAGAGCAGTATGCCACGCCACAGCAGAAGACGACCTTGTGGGCCGCAGTAAGTCTACTTCAGTCAACGCGGCAATGCGAACCGGGCTCCAGATCAGGGCGCACGCTGGCATCGAACCGAAGTTGATCTTGATTCTGGTCCGGTGCGCACGTCTCACAGCATCGTTGCCCCTCCGATGCGGTTCCGTCCTGGGAAGCTACCGCCTCGGTGCCTCCCTGGTGTCGCCATAGCGACCTCGGTGCCCACCTGGTGTCGTAGCGTCCCGGGACGCTACAGCATCGGGGAGGCTCTGATGCTGCTGGTCGGATCTTCGGGCCTCGCGGGCAGGGAGAGTCGCGGAGGCGGGCCGCCTCCTGGGTCAGCTATCGCCGGAACCCGAGCCAGGGAGCTGGTCGGGCGGACGGGAGTCGAGGTGGCCCTGCGGGCCGCCGCCTCGGCCTAGGATGCCGGGGCCGGCCGCCCAGCGGACGCCCATGATGGCGCCGATAACGCCGGCGCCCAGCAGGGCCCAACCACCGCCGCCCAGGATCCAGATCACCAGGCAGATGATCACCAGCGCGGACCAGCCAGCCCAGCCGGCGATCCAGCCGGGCGAGAACCGGCCAGTACCGCGACTTAGCTTGGCCAGCGCGGAGCCCACTGGGTCGGCGTCGGCTGCCCCGGCGCCCACATAGGAGGCGGGCAGGCCGGTGCGGACGGCCCGGTCCCTGGGCAGCGCTGCGTCCGGCAGCGGATAGAGATCGACGACAGGCAGGTCGGCGGTGAGCCGGTCGAGGTCGGCGATGGTCTTGGCTTCGTAGACCGCGTCGAGGCGCTCGTTGAACTCCTCCGGGTCCAGCCGCCCAGCCGCGTGGTGCTCGCGCAGCTGGTGGGCGGTGCGATCCCGGTCCCGATCTGATGCCCTGACACTAGGGTCGGACGCCATTACGGCCTCCTTGCACCACTTCGCTCTTCAGCCACTACTTCGTAATCTTCTCCGGCCGGCACCGACTCAAGCGCGCCCAGCTCAGCCAACTCGCCCAGCCCAGCCAGGCCGCTTTCACCGCCGTCTTCCGCCGTCGTCACGACCGGCCCGTCCTGCGTGATCGCGACCGTGTGCTCGAAGTGCGAGGCCAGGCTGCCGTCGGCGGTAACCACGGTCCAGTCGTCTTCGAGCAATACGGTGTGCCGGTCGCCCAGCACTAGCATCGGTTCGATCGCCATGGCCATGCCCTCGGTCAGCATCGGACCCCGGCCCGGCCGGCCGAAGTTCGGCACCGGCGGGTCCATGTGCATCGCCGAGCCGATGAAGTGTCCGGTGTACTCCCTGACGACGCCGAAGGGACCGCTGGCCAGCGCGCTGGTCTCGATCGCGTGCGAGATATCGGTCAGCCGGGCCCCGGCCCGTACGGCCGCGATGCCGTGCCACATCGCCTGCTCACAAGCCGCTAGCAGCGCGGCCACCTTATCGTCGCGGCCAGGAACCGCGCCGCCGACGATGACCGAGCGAGCAGCGTCCCCGTGCCAGCCGCCGACGATCGCGCCCGCGTCGATCGACAGCACGTCCCCGGCCGCGAGCTTTACCGCCTGGCTCGGGATGCCGTGCACGATCTCGTCGTTGACCGAGGTGCAGATTGAGGCCGGGTAGCCGTGATAACCCAGGAAGGACGGCACCGCTCCAGCCGACCGGATGATCCGCTCGGCGAGAGCGTCGAGTTCACCGGTGCTGATTCCCGGCTCGGCCGCCGCCGCGACCTCGCGCAGGACCTGCGCGACCACCAGGCCAGCCTCGCGCATCAGCGCGAACTGGCTCGGTGTCTTGATCTCGATCCCAGATCCCCGGCTAAGCCGCATCGCTCAATGCTAGCCCGGGGGGACGACCCCCCGGACCCCCCGAAGGGGACGGACCCCACCCACCTCCCCTGCCCGCTTCAAGGCACCGTCTTCCCTCCTCGCTCGGCTTCGCCGTCGCTCGTCAGTCCAGACGGCGCCGCGCCCGTCCCGGCGAATCAGCCGCGTTTAGCGCACGAACCGCCGTAGAGCCAGCAAGGCTCGATCGGTCACGTCATCGACCGGCCCGGTCGCGTCAATGCCAAGCAGGATGCCCTCGTCCGCGTAGTACGAAATCAGCGGCTGCGTCTGCTGCTGATAGACCTCGAGGCGGTGCCTGATCGTCTCCTCCCGATCGTCGTCGCGCTGGAACAGCTCTCCCCCGCACTCATCGCACTTATCGAACACCGACGGGGGGTCGAACGCCACGTGCCACACCCGGCCGCATTTGCGGCAGGTGCGCCGCCCGGACAGCCGCCGGATCACCTCGTCGTGGTCGATCACCAGCTCAAGCACGAGATCGACCCGGAGGTCCCAGTCGACCAGCATCTTCTTCAGCGTCTCGGCCTGGGGCACATTCCTGGGAAACCCGTCGAGCAGGAATCCCGACTTGGCGTCGTCCTCGGCCAGCCTGCTCTCCACCATCGCGATCGTCACCGCGTCCGGCACCAGGTCGCCCCGGTCCATAAAGGCCTTGGCCTCGCGGCCAAGCTCGGTCCCGGTGCTCACGTTGTATCGGAAGATGTCACCTGTCGAAACTTTTGGTATCGCCAAGTGGGAGGCTATGAACTGGGCCTGTGTCCCCTTGCCCGCACCGGGTGGCCCTACGAGGACGACTCGCACTACCTGAGGAAACCCTCGTAGTTACGCTGTTGCAGCTGACTTTCGATCTGCTTGACAGTGTCGAGTCCGACGCCCACCGCGATCAGGATGCTCGTGCCGCCCAGTGGGAACTGGTTACCCGCGCTGACGAGCCCGATGGCGATCATGGGGATCAGGGCGACAACGCCAAGGTAGATCGAACCGGGAGCGGTCAGCCGGTTAAGCACGAACCGCAGGTATCCGGCCGTCGGGCCGCCGGGCCTGATGCCAGGGATGAACCCGCCGGACTTCTTCATGTTGTCGGCGACTTCATCCGGGTTGAACGTGATCGACACGTAGAAGTACGTGAACAAGATGATCAGGATAAAGAAGCCAACCATGTAGTACGGGTCATCGCCACGTACCAGCCGTTGCTGGATCCAGCTGGCCCAGCCGCTGGCCTGGCCCGTCGTCGAATTCGTATTGCCGAACAGGTTCGCGGCCAGCACTGGAATCGTCAGCAGCGACGAAGCGAAGATCACCGGAATGACACCGGCCTGGTTGACCTTCAGCGGGATATACGTCGAGGTCCCGCCATACATCTTGCGGCCGACCATCCGTTTCGCGTACTGCACGGGGATCCGCCGTTGCGCCTGTTCCATGAACGCGACCGCCCCGATGATCAGCACACCGACCGCGAGCACCAGCGCGAAGATGAAGACGTGCTCGTTCTGCAGGACCGTGTAGAGCTGGCCGGGGACAACCGCGATGACCTGGGTGAAGATCATCAGCGACATGCCGTTGCCGACGCCGCGGTCGGTGATCAGCTCGCCGAGCCACATGATCACCGCGGTACCGGCGGTGAGGCAGATCACCATCGTCGCGATGGTGAATACCTTCTGGTTGGTGAGCAGCGAGGTCGCGCAGTTGGTGCCGAACAGCTGGGACGGGTTCTCGGCGAGGGCGACGACCGCGGTCGACTGCAGGATCGCCAGGCCAATGGTCAGGTACCTGGTGTACTGAGTGATCTTCGCGGTGCCGGACGGGCCTTCCTGACGCAGCGCTTCCAGCCTCGGGATCACCACGGCGAGCAACTGCAAGATGATGCTGGCTGTGATGTACGGCATGATGCCAAGCGCGAAAACCGTCAGCTTGAGCAGCGCGCCGCCGCTCAGCAGGTTAACCAGTCCGAGAAGGCTGGAATGCGCCGTGTTCAGACAACTAATCACCGAGTGCTCGTTCACTCCCGGCGTCGGCAGCGAGGCGCCGAGCCGGAAGATCACGATGATGAAGAGCGTGAACAGCAGTTTCTTGCGCAGGTCAGGCGTACGAAAAGCCTGGTAGAACGCGGTCAGCATGCGCAGTCCTGAAGTCGAAGGGCCAGTCTCGTTAGGCACAATGTCATCTGCCGCTCCTCGTGGCTAGCGATCGGGTCCGTGAACCAGCCGCTTGCCTGGCCAAGCGCGACATGCACGCCGAAGTCTAACGCGGTGGAAAGACTACGGGAGCCTGCCTGCATGGTACCTGGGCAGCGGCCGATGCGGTGCATCGGCGAACCTGGCATCTTTCGGCGCAATTCGCCAGCGGCACGCGCGGGCATCCTTCGATCACAGCGCCGTCGTCGTACCGCCAGCCGCCGTGATCTTCTCGATCGCCGACTGCGAGAACGCGTGGGCAGTAACCCGCAGGCCGCTGACCGCGTCGCCGGTGCCGAGGATCTTCACCAGTTCGCCGCGCCGGACCGCGCCGCGGGCGGCCAGGTCCTCGGGCGTCACGTCGCCGCCTTCGGGGTACAGCCCCGCCAGCCGGTGCAGGTTGACCACCTGGTAGGTGATCTTGAAACGGCTGTTGGAGAAGCCCTTCAGCTTCGGCAGCCGCCGGTGCAGCGGCATCTGCCCACCCTCGAACGCGGGTGAGATATTCGTCCTGGCCTTGCTTCCCTTGGTGCCCCGGCCAGCCGTCTTGCCCTTGGAGCCCTGGCCGCGGCCAACCCTGGTCTTCTTGGTGTGCGCGCCGGGAGCCGGCCGCAGATGATGGATCTTCAGCCCGGCCTTGCCGCCGGGAGCCGCGCTCGTCCCGGTGTCAGTGTTAGCCGCGTCGCTGCTAGCCACGTCAGTGCACCTCCTCCACCGCGACGAGATGGCGTACCACCTGGATCATGCCGCGGATCTCTGGCCGGTCGGCCTTCACGACGGTCTCGCCGATCCGGTGCAGCCCAAGCGAGCGCAGCGAGTCCCGCTGCGACTTGGTGCCACCGATCTTTGATTTGGTCTGGGTAATTTTCAGCTCTGCCATCGAATGCTCCCGCTAGCTGCCGGACTCGGCGGCGCTGGCCGCCGCGGCGCGCGCCCTGAGCATGGCCGCAGGAGCCACGTGCTCGATCGGCAGTCCGCGCCTGGCGGCGATCTCTTCTGGCCGGGACAGGCCCTTCAGCGCGGCCACGGTCGCGTGCACCACGTTGATCGGGTTGGACGAACCGAGCGAGCGCGACAGTACATCGTGCACGCCGGCGCACTCAAGTACGGCCCGAACCGGCCCGCCCGCGATCACGCCGGTTCCCGGGCTGGCCGGCTTCAGCAGCACCACGCCGGCGGTGTCTTCGCCGGTCACGGTGTGCGGAATCGTGCCGCCGATCCTGGGCACCTTGAAGAAGGACTTCTTGGCCGCCTCGACGCCCTTCGCGATCGCCGCTGGTACTTCCTTGGCCTTGCCGTAGCCAACGCCGACCATGCCGTTGCCGTCGCCGACTACGACGAGGGCGGTGAAGCTGAACCGGCGACCACCCTGGACGACCTTGGCCACCCGGTTGATGGTGACCACGCGCTCAAGATAGGCGGTGCCTTTTTCGGCCGCGCCGCCGCGGCGGTCGTCACGACGATCGCGTCGCTCGCCACCACCGCTGCCACTGCCGGGCCCGCCACCGCCGCGCCGTGGAGGAGGTGCCATCAGAAATTCCTTCTTTCATTTGAAAAATTTGCCGAGCTGCCCGCGGCAAAAAGCGCCGCGGGCGTTGGGTTCCGAACCTTGCTCGGTGCGGTGCTCAGCCTATGTGACGTCGTCAGTGCTGCCTGCGGGGGGACGACCCCCCGCACCCCCCGCGCCTTCGGCCAGCTCATAGGGCCAGTCCAGCCTCACGGGCGCCATCGGCGACGGCGGCGATCCGGCCGTGATAGGAGTTGCCGGCCCGGTCGAGCACGGCCGCCGAGACGCCGGCCGCGATCGCACGCTCGGCCAGCAGCTTGCCAACCTGGCGCGCCTTAGCCGTCTTGTCGCCCTCAGCCGCCCGGATGTCGGCCTCAAGGGTCGAAGCCGAGGCCAGCGTGTGACCGGCCACGTCATCGATCAGCTGCACGAACATGTTCTTAGACGACCGGTTCACGACCAGCCTGGGCCGCGCGGTGCTACCCGAGATCTTCTTGCGGACCCGAAGATGACGCCGGGTACGCAGGGCCGTCCGCTTGGTGGTCCGGCTCCGGCTGCGCACATGCGCCGTGGTCCTGGTGCTAGTCATGTCTTACTTACCAGCCTTCCCGGCCTTGCGGCGGATCTGCTCGCCCGAGTAGCGCACGCCTTTGCCCTTGTACGGGTCCGGCTTGCGCAGCTTGCGGATGTTGGCGGCGACCTCACCGACCTGCTGCTTGTCAATGCCCTCGACGACGAACCTGGTCGGAGACTCGACCCGGAAGCTGACTCCGTCCGGCGGGCTGATCAGCACCGGGTGGCTGAAGCCGAGCGCGAACTCAAGGTCCTTGCCCTTGGCCTGCACGCGGTAGCCGACGCCGACGATTTCCATCGTCTTGGCGTAGCCGGCGGTCACGCCGGTGACCATGTTCGCGATCAGCGACCTGGAAAGGCCGTGCAGCGCCCTGATCTCGCCCTCGTCTGACGGCCGGGTGACCGTGATCACCCCGTCGTTCTGAGTTACCTCGATCGGCGCTGTGATCTCAAGGCTCAGGCTGCCCTTCGGGCCCTTCACGGCGACGGCGCGGCCATTGATGGTGACGTCGACGCCGGAAGGCACGGTGATCGGCATTCGTCCGATTCGTGACATCGTCGGTTTCCCTACCAGACGAAGGCGAGGACTTCCCCGCCTACGCCCTGCTTCTTGGCCTGCCGGTCGGTCAGCAGGCCGCCTGATGTGGAGATGATCGCGACGCCGAGCCCGCCGAGCACGCGCGGCAGGTTGTCCTTGCGCGCGTAGACCCGCAGCCCTGGCTTGGACACCCGCTTGATGCCGGCGATCGAGCGTTCCCTCGACGGGCCGTACTTCAGCGCGAGCACCAAGCTCTTGCCAACCTCGGCATCTTCCACGCGCCAGCCAGCGATGTAACCCTCCTGCTGGAGGATCTCGGCGATATTTACCTTGATCTTGGAATGCGGCATCGTCACCGCATCGTGATAAGCCGAATTGGCGTTGCGCAGCCGGGTCAGCATGTCTGCGACCGGGTCGGTCATTGTCATGGCCTGGTGGCCCCTCCTCATCGCGGTTTCCGGCCACTGTGCTGGCCCAAGGGGGCGACCCCCCGGAACCCACGCAGAACCGGACCTGCGACGTAGTTCTCCTGTTGCTGATTACCAGCTTGACTTTGTGATGCCGGGCAGCTCACCGCGGTGGGCCAGGGTGCGGAAGCAGATCCGGCACAGGCCGAACTTGCGGTAGACGGCGCGCGGCCGCCCGCACCTTGAGCACCTGGTGTAAGCGCGCACTTCGTACTTCGGCTTGCGCTTCGCCTTGGCGATCAGGCTCTTCTTCGCCACTGTCAGTTCTCCTTGAACGGGAAGCCGAGCTGCCGCAGCAGCGAGCGGCCCTGCTCATCGGTTGTCGCGGTGGTGACGAGGGTGACGTCCATGCCACGCTGCCGGTCCACCTGGTCCGGGTTGATCTCGTGGAACATGAGCTGCTCGGTCAGGCCGAACGTGTAGTTGCCACGACCGTCGAACTGCCGGTCGGACAGCCCGCGGAAGTCACGGATCCGGGGCAGCGCGACCGACAGCAGCCGGTCGCAGAACTCCCACATGCGCGTGCCGCGCAGGGTCACGTGCACGCCGATCGGCATGCCCTCCCTGAGCTTGAACTGCGCGATCGACTTGCGTGCGCGGGCGACCGCCGGCTTCTGTCCGGTGATGAGGGTCAGGTCCCTGACCGCGCCCTCGATCAGCTTGGCGTCCCTCGCGGCCTCGCCCACGCCCATGTTCACGACGATCTTGGTAAGCGTCGGGATCTGCATGACGTTGGCCAGGCTGAACTCCTCGCGCAGCGCGGGCGCGATCTCGGTTCGGTAGCGCTCCTTCAGGCGGGCCGGCGGAGCCTCGGCCGCCAGCACGGTGCCGCCGCCGGTGGGAATGTCGACCTTCACCTCGACGCGACCACGGCCAATCGTCGCCTGCGGATTGGGCCGGCCAGAACCGCCCTTTGCAGAGCCCTTGCCAGCGCTGCCCTTACTGGACTTGCTCGCAGCAGCCATCAGATGTCCTTACCGCTGGGCCGGGAGATCCGGACCTTCTTCTCGCCGTCGGTCCGGTAGCCGGCCCGAGCCGCCTTCTTGGTGTCGGGGTCAATCAGCGCCACGTTGCTCACGTGGATGTACGCCTCCTGGTGCACGATGCCGCCTTCCTTGGCACCGCGACGACCCTGGTAATTGACCTTCGTGTTCTTCTTGATCATGCTGACGCCTTCGACGATCACCCGCTGCTTCTCGGGGTCGGCGACCCGGACGGTGCCCTCACGGCCCTTGTCCTTGCCAGCGAGGATGACGACGCGGTCACCCTTCTTGATCTTCATGCTCTTGGCCTTTCCCGCCATCACAGCACCTCCGGCGCGAGCGAGATGATCCGCATGAACCGCTTCTCGCGCAGCTCACGGCCGACCGGGCCGAAGATGCGCGTGCCGCGCGGATCGCCGCCGTCCCTGATCAGCACCGCCGCGTTCTCGTCGAAGCGGATGTATGAACCGTCGCCACGGCGCCTCTCCTTGCGGGTGCGCACCACGACCGCCTTGACCACGTCGCCCTTCTTGACGCCCGCACCAGGAAGGGCGTCCTTGACCGTGGCCACGATGACGTCGCCGATGCCCGCGTATCGCCGGCTTGAGCCGCCGAGCACGCGGATGCACAAGAGCTCCTTGGCACCTGTGTTGTCGGCGACCTTGAGCCGCGACTCCTGCTGAATCACGTCAACTCCTGCTTGCTATACCCGGGTTTAAAGGGCTGCCTGATTAGCCAGCACTGCTACTTGGCCTTCTCGACGATCTGCGCCACGCGCCACCGCTTGGTGGCTGACAGCGGCCTGGTCTCGGTGAGCACAACGCGATCGCCGATACCGCAGGCGTTCTCCTCGTCGTGCGCTACGTACTTCCTCGTGCGGCGGATGACCTTGCCGTACTTCGGGTGCTTGACCCGGTCCTCCACCATCACGATTACGGTCTTGTCCATCTTGTCGCTGACCACAAGGCCTTCCCTGATCTTGCGGTAGCCGCGCGCCGGAGCCGTGCTCGTGGTGGACTCCACAGCTTCGCCGGTCGTGACCTCACTCATCGTCTTCGTCTCCCTGCTCCAGCGTCACAATGCCAAGCTCGCGCTCACGCATGACCGTGTAGATGCGGGCAATCTCCTTGCGGATTTCCCGCAGCCGGCCATGGCTCTCCAGCTGGCCGGTGGCGGCCTGGAACCGCAGGTTGAACAGCTCGATCTTCGCCTCGGCCAGCTTGGTATCGAGCTCTTCATCGCTCGACATCCGCAGGTCAGAAGCGATCAGTCCCTTGGCCATTACCCCTCACCGACTTCGCGCTTCACGAACTTGCACTTCATGGGAAGCTTGTGCATGGCGCGGCGGAGCGCCTCCCTGGCGACCGGCTCGGGCACGCCGGACAGCTCGAACATCACGCGCCCTGGCTTGACGTTGGCGATCCACCACTCCGGCGCACCCTTACCAGAACCCATCCGGGTCTCGGCCGGCTTCTTGGTCAGCGGCCGGTCAGGGTAAATCGTGATCCAGACCTTTCCGCCACGGCGGATGTGCCTGGTCATCGCGATTCGGGCGGCCTCGATCTGCCGGTTGGTCACATACGAGTGCTCAACGGCCTGGATGCCGAACTCACCGAAGTTGACCTTGGTACCGCCCTTGGCATTACCGTGCCGGTCCGGCCGGTGCTGCTTGCGGTGCTTGGTCCTACGGGGGATAAGCATGACTTAGCTCTCCTGATCCGTGCTAGCGCTCGCGCCGCTGGCGGGCTCGGTCGCCCTGGCCCGGGATTCCTGGCTAGCCCGTGGTTCCTGATTGGCCTGTACGCTCTCGCCAGACCGCCCGCGGTCCGTTCCGTCCGGCCCGCCCGGCCGCCTGCTGCCCCGGCGACCGCGATCGCGATCGCCCGCCGGAGGACGGCCAGGGCGATCACTCGGGCGCTGCCCGGCGCGCAGGTTAGCGGCCTCGCGCTCGGCGCGGGTCGCGGCCGCGTCGCCGCGGTAGATCCACACCTTCACGCCGATCCGGCCGAACGTGGTGCGGGCCTCGTAGAAGCCGTAGTCGATGTCGGCGCGCAGCGTGTGCAGCGGAACCCGGCCCTCGCGGTAGAACTCGGACCGCGACATCTCAGCACCGCCGAGGCGGCCGGCGCACTGGACCCTGATGCCCTTGGCCCCGCCCTTCATCGCGGTCTGCATCGCCTTGCGCATGGCCCGCCGGAACGAAACACGGCTGGACAGCTGCTCGGCGACGCCCTGCGCGACGAGCTGGGCGTCGATCTCGGGGTTCTTCACCTCGAGGATGTTCAGCTCGATCCGGCGGCCGGTGAGTTTCTCCAGGTCACCCCTGATCCGGTCGGCCTCGGCGCCGCGACGGCCGATCACGATGCCAGGACGGGCGGTGTGGATCCACACCTTGACCTTGTCCTTGTCCTCGCGCTCGATCTCGACTTTGGAGATGCCGGCTCGCTCCATGCCGCGCTGCAGCATCCGGCGGATGGCGACATCCTCCGCGACGTAGTCCTTGTACAGCTTGTCGGCGAACCAACGGCTCTTGAAGTCGGTGGTGATGCCTAGCCGGAACCCGTGCGGGTTCACTTTCTGGCCCACTAGCGGGTCCCCTCACTACTACTGGCAGCTTCCTCCGTCGAGGTGCTGCGGCTTGAACCACGGCGCCCGGCAGTGGTACTGCGGGCGGCGGGGCCGCGCGAAGAACCGCTGCGGCTCGTAGTGGTCGCCATTGGCGCCACCTTGCGGGTCGGCTCAGTGTCATCAGAGACGACCACCGTGATGTGGCTGGTGCGCTTGTTGATCCGGTAGCCACGGCCCTGGGCTCGCGGCCTGAACCGGCGCAGCGTCGGACCCTCGTCCACCCAGGCGCCGCTCACCACGAGCGAGGATGCCGTGGTCCGGCCGGTGTACTCGGCGTTGGCGATCGCGCTTGCCAGCACCTTGCCGATCTGGTCGCTCGCCGACTGCGGCGCGAAGCTGAGCACCGCCTTGGCCTGCTCAGCAGGCAACCCGCGGATCAGGTCCACCACCCGACGGGCCTTACGCGGCGTGACGCGTACGTACCGCGCCTTTGCCCTCGCTTCCATCGGTACTGCCTCGCTCTCTTTACTAACTCAGCTCTTGGTAGCGCGCGCCTTTTAGCGGCGGCTGCGCCGGTCGTCCTTGACGTGACTGCGGAAGGTCCTGGTCGGCGCGAACTCGCCGAGCTTGTGGCCAACCATGGACTCGGTGACGAACACCGGCACGTGCTTACGGCCGTCGTGCACCGCGATCGTGTGACCCAGCATGTCCGGGACGATCATGGAACGGCGTGACCACGTCTTGATGACGTTCTTGGTGCCCTTGGTGTTCTGCGCGTCCACCTTCTTGATCAGGTGGTCGTCGACGAACGGACCCTTCTTAAGGCTTCGTGGCATCGCTGCGTACTCCTACCGCTTCTTCTTCGAGCGCCGACGGGTGATGAGCTTGTCGCTGGGCCGGTGCGCACGCCGTGTGCGACCCTCTGGCTTGCCCCACGGGCTGACCGGGTGCCGGCCACCTGAGGTCTTGCCCTCACCGCCGCCCATCGGGTGGTCGATCGGGTTCATCGCGACGCCTCGGACGCTTGGCCGCTTGCCCTTCCAGCGGTTGCGGCCGGCCTTGCCGAGCTTGATGTTGCCCTGCTCGGCGTTGCTGACCTCACCGACGGTCGCCCGGCAGTTCACGTCGACCAGGCGCATCTCACCGGACGGCATGCGCAGCTGGGCGTGCTTGCCTTCCTTGGCGAGCAACTGCACGCCAGACCCGGCGGACCGGGCGATCTTCGCTCCGCCACCCGGGCGCATCTCGATCGCGTGCACGATCGTGCCGGTCGGGATGTTGCGCAGCGGCAGGCAGTTGCCGGCTTTGATGTCGGCGCCCGAGCCGTTCTCCACCCGGTCGCCTTGCTTAAGGCCCGCCGGCGCCAGAATGTAGCGCTTCTCGCCGTCGGCGTAGTGCAGCAGCGCGATCCGCGCGGTCCGGTTCGGGTCGTACTCGATGTGCGCGACCTTGGCCGGAACGCCGTCCTTGTCCGCCCTGCGGAAGTCGATTACCCGGTAGGCGCGCTTGTGCCCGCCACCTTGGTGCCTGGCCGTAATCCGGCCGTGCACGTTACGGCCGCCATGGCCGTGCAGCGGCTGGACGAGCGACTTCTCCGGCTCGCTTCGCGTGATCTCGGCGAAGTCCGAGCCGGACGCACCCCGCCTGCCTGGGGTGGTCGGCTTGTACCTGCGGATGCCCATGTCTGGTTAAGCTCCCAAATCTGTGCCGGGCTAGGTGCCCAGCCCGCCGATGTCGATCCGCTCGCCAGCAGCCAGGCTGACGATCGCGCGCTTGGTGTCAGGACGCTTGCCGTAGCCGTACCTGGTCCGGCGGCGCTTGCCTATCCGGTTGAGCGTGTTGACGCCGGTCACCTTGACGTTGAAGATCGCCTCGACCGCCTGCCGGATCTGCGTCTTGTTCGCGTGCGGGGCGACGATGAACGTGTACTTGTTGAACTCGTCCTGCAGCCCGTAGCTCTTCTCCGAGATCACCGGCCGCAGCAGGATGTCGCGGTGGTTGAAGACCTTGCTCACGGCTATGCGCTCCTTCCGTCGCCGGCGCCAGCCCGCTCGGTGCCAGCCCGCGCCACGAACGATGCCAAGGCGCCGGACGTGAACACCACCCGGTCGCTCACCAGCACGTCGTAGGTGTTGAGCTGGCCGGGATCGATCAGGTGCACGCCGACCGCGTTACGCAGGCTCTTCCAGGTGACCTTGTCAGAGGATTGCGCCACGACGAGTATCGAACTGACCTCGTTACTGCCGCCGGTCACCAGGTTGAGCACGGCCAGCGCCTCGCGGGTCGCAGGCTCGGTACCTTCGACGAAGCCGTCCACGACCTGCACGAAACCGTGCCTGGCCCGGTCGGACAGCGCGCCCCTGAGCGCGGCCGCCTTCATCTTCTTCGGCGTTTTCTGCTCGTACGAACGTGGCACCGGACCGTGGACTATGCCGCCGCCGGCGAACTGGGGCGCACGGGTCGAGCCCTGCCGGGCCCGGCCGGTGCCCTTCTGCCGGTACGGCTTCCTGCCGCCGCCGCGAACGTCGCCGCGGGTCTTGACCGAGTGCGTACCCTGCCGGGCGGCCGCCTGCTGGGCCACGACCACCTGGTGGATCAGCGGCACGTTGACCTTGGCGTCGAAGAGGTCGGCGGGCAGGTCGGCATCGACCAGCCCGAACTTCGGCTCGACCGGGATGCGCTTCGGCTTAGCGGCCGCCACCTTGCGGCTCCGCGGCTTCGGCGCGTCGTCATCGGCCTTGGCCGCCGCGGCGCGGCGCCTGCCCGGCTTAGCGGGTGCGGCCTCGTCCTCGCCGTCAGCTTCGTCGGCGACACCGGCCTCAGGCTGCTCGACCTCGTCTGCGTCGTCAGTTTCTTCAGCCTCGTCAGCGACACTGGCCTCAGGCTCGGTCTCAGCCTCAGCGGCTACCTCAGCCTCGTCAGCGACACTGGCCTCAGGCTGCTCGACCTCGTCTAGCACCGCTTCTTCCTGTCCGTCCTCGGGCAGGTCCTTCTTCGCCGGGCTCATCGCGCTCCCGCCTCTCGTGCCCTGCCGCCCGCGCCAACCGGGGTCTTGACCGCGCTGCGCACTAGCACCAGGCTGCCGGCCGCGCCGGGCACAGCGCCCTTGATCAGCAGCAGGCCCTTGTCGTTGTCCACTCCGTGCAAGGTGAGGTTCATCACGGTCGTGCGCTCCCCGCCCATCCGGCCGGCCATCTTCACGCCCTTGAACACATGCCCGGGGAAGGCACACCCGCCGATCGATCCAGGCGAGCGGTGCTTGCGCTGGGTGCCGTGCGAGGAGCTAAGGCCCTTGAAGCCGTGCCGCTTCATGACACCGGCGAAGCCCTTGCCCTTGCTCTTGGCCGTCACGTCGATGATCTCGCCGGCCTCGAACTTCTCGGTGGTGATTTCGTCGCCGATCGTGTACTCATCGGCGTCGTTGGTCCGCAGCTCGACAAGGTAGCGCCGGGGCGTCACCCCGGCCTTGGCGAATACCCCGGCCTTGGGCTTGTTCACCCGCCGTGGGTCGATGTCGCCGTACGCGAGCTGCACCGCCGAGTAGCCGTCGACATCGGCTTTCTTTATCGCCGTGACGACGCATGGACCCGCGGCCACGACGGTAACAGGAACGATCTTCCCGTCGCCCCCGAAGACCTGGGTCATGCCGAGCTTCGTGCCCAGCACACCTTTTCGTTGGTTGGTCATGTCCGCGCAGTCCCTATAGCTTGATCTGGATGTCGACACCGGCGGGCACATCGAGCCGCATCAGTGCGTCAACCGTCTTCGGTGTCGGATCGATAATGTCGATCAGCCGCTTGTGCGTCCGCATCTCGAAATGCTCACGCGAGTCCTTGTACTTGTGCGGCGACCGAATCACGCAGTACACGTTCTTTTCCGTCGGCAGCGGCACAGGTCCCACTACCTTCGCACCGGTCCGCATGACGGTGTCGACAATCTTCCGCGCCGAGCTATCGATCACTTCGTGGTCATAGCTCTTGAGCCGAATGCGGATCTTCTCTCCCGCCATCGCAGCCTCTTGTTCCTCTACGCCTAGTCCGCTGTCGTCTTATCCGTGCTGTCACTGGCTTCAGGCCAGTCAGCTCGGGACCGCGGGGGTCGGGCCGCAAGCCGTTTAGGCGGCGGCCCGACCCCCCAGTCCCGGGCGATTACTTCTCGATCTTGATTACTCGACCGGCGCCCACAGTCCGGCCACCCTCGCGGATGGCGAACCGGAGGCCCTCTTCCATGGCGATCGGCTGGATGAGCTCGACGTTCATCTCGGTGTTGTCACCTGGCAGCACCATCTCGGTGCCCTCAGGCAGCTGCACCACACCGGTCACGTCCGTGGTCCTGAAGTAGAACTGCGGCCGGTAGTTGTTGAAGAACGGCGTGTGCCGCCCGCCCTCGTCCTTGGACAGGATGTAGACCTGCGCCTCGAACTGGGTGTGCGGGGTGTTGGTGCCCGGCCTGATGATGACCTGGCCGCGCTCGACTTCCTCGCGCTTGATGCCGCGGAGCAGCAGGCCCGCGTTGTCGCCGGCCTGGCCCTCGTCGAGGATCTTGTGGAACATCTCGACGCCGGTCACGGTCGACTTCGTGCTCTTTTCCTTGATGCCGATGATCTCGATCTCGTCGCCCGTGTGGATCACGCCGCGCTCGATCCGGCCGGTGACCACGGTGCCGCGGCCGGTGATCGAGAACACGTCCTCGACCGGCATCAGGAACGGCTTCTCGATGTCACGGACCGGCTCGGGAATCGACTCATCGCAGGCGTTCATGAGGGTCAGCACCGCTTCGCCCCACTCCGGGTCGCCCTCAAGCGCCTTGAGCGCGGACACCCGGATCACCGGAACGTCGTCGCCCGGGAACTCATAGACCGAGAGCAGCTCGCGGACCTCAAGCTCGACGAGCTCGAGGATCTCCTCGTCGTCGACCATGTCCGCCTTGTTCAGCGCCACGACGATGTACGGCACGCCGACCTGACGCGCGAGCAGCACGTGCTCGCGGGTCTGCGGCATCGGGCCGTCGGTCGCCGCGACCACGAGGATCGCGCCGTCCATCTGCGCCGCGCCGGTGATCATGTTCTTGATGTAGTCAGCGTGACCAGGGCAGTCAACGTGAGCGTAGTGCCGCTTCTCGGTCTGATACTCGACGTGCGAGATCGAGATCGTGATACCGCGCTCTTTCTCTTCCTTCGCGTTATCGATCTGGTCGAACGCGCTGGCCTCGTTGACATCCGGGTACTTGTCGTGCAGCACCTTGGTAATCGCCGCGGTCAGTGTGGTCTTCCCGTGGTCGATATGACCGATGGTGCCGATGTTGACGTGCGGCTTGGTCCGCTGGAACTTGGCCTTCGCCACTGGTCTCTCCTCGTTGCGATCGGTCCCCCGCTCTCCGCGGGGGGTCTGGCGCTCGCGCGCGGTTAACTTTTGGTGACTGCTCCGACTACTCGCCTCGTGCCTTGGCGATGATCTCCTTGGCGATGTTGGGTGGGACCTCTGCATACGAGTCAAACTGCATGCTGTAGTTCGCCCGGCCCTGCGTCCGGCTGCGTAGGTCGCCCACGTAGCCGAACATCTCGGACAGCGGCACATGGGCGGTCACCACCCGTGATCCCGCCCGCTCCTCCATTGCCTGGATCTGGCCCCGGCGACTGTTCAGGTCGCCGATGACCTCACCCATATAGTCCTCAGGAGTCGTGACTTCGACTGCCATCACGGGCTCGAGCAGGACTGGGTCAGCATGAGCGGCCGCCTTCTTGAACGCCATCGATCCGGCGATCTTGAAGGCGAGCTCTGAGGAGTCAACTTCGTGGTAAGCGCCGTCGGTCAGCGTGACCTTCACGTCGACCATCGGATACCCGGCCAGCACGCCGAACTCGGCGGCCTCCTGGCATCCGGCGTCCACCGAGGGGATGTACTCGCGGGGGATCCGGCCACCGGTGACCTTGTTCTCGAACTCGTAGCCACCGCCGTCGCCACCAGTCGGCTCGAGGTTGATGATCACCCGGCCGAACTGACCAGAGCCACCGGTCTGCTTCTTGTGTGTGTACTCGACCTTCTCGACCTTCTTGCGCACGGTCTCCCGGTAGGCGACCTGCGGACGGCCGATGTTGGCCTCGACTTTGAACTCGCGCCGCATCCGGTCGACGAGCACCTCAAGGTGCAGTTCGCCCATGCCGGCGATGATCGTCTGGCCGGTCTCCTCGTCGGTCCTGACCTGGAAGGTCGGGTCCTCCTCGGCGAGGCGCTGGATCGCGATCCCTAGCTTGTCCTGGTCGCCCTTGGTCCGGGGCTCGATCGCGACGTTGATCACCGGAGCCGGGAAGGTCATCGATTCGAGGACCACCGGCTTGGCGATGTCGCAGAGCGTGTCGCCGGTCGTGGTGTCCTTCAGCCCCATGACCGCCACGATCTGACCAGCGATCGCCGTCGGGCGCTCTTCGCGCTTGTTGGCGTGCATCTGGTAGATCTTGCCGATCCGCTCCTTGCGGCCCTTGATGGAGTTGAGCACCTGCGAGCCGGCCGTCAGCGTGCCCGAGTAGACGCGCAGGTAAGTCAGCTTGCCGAGGTGCTGGTCGGCCATGATCTTGAATGCGAGCGCGGCGAACGGCTCGGCCGGGTTGGGCGCCCGCTCGATGTCAACCGCATCCGGGCCGACCGAATGACCGACCACGGCGGGGATGTCCACCGGGCTCGGCAGGAAGTCCACGATCGCGTCGAGCATGGGCTGGACGCCCTTGTTCTTGAACGCGCTGCCGCACAGCACCGGGGTGATCGCGCTGGCGATCGTGGCCCGCCTGATCGCGGAGATGAGCTGCTCGGCGTCGGGCTCGACGCCCTCAAGGTACAGCTCCATCATCTCTTCGTCGTTCTCGGCGATGGCCTCGAGCAGGTTGTCCCGCCACTCGCGAGCGGCCTCGACGTGGTCGACCGGGATCTCGGTGACCTCGTAGTCCTCGCCCTTGCCTTCGCTCTTCCAGAGCAGCGCGCGCATCCGCACCAAGTCGATCACGCCGCGGAAGTCGGACTCCACGCCCCACGGCAGCTGGATAACCAGCGGCACCGCGCCGAGCCGGTCTCGAATCATCTCGACGCAGCGGTGGAACTCCGCGCCAACCCTGTCCATCTTGTTGACGAAACAGACCCTCGGCACCCCGTACCGGTTGGCCTGCCGCCATACGGTCTCTGACTGCGGCTCTACGCCGGCTACCCCGTCGAACACGGCGACGGCACCGTCGAGGACCCGGAGCGAGCGTTCTACCTCGACAGTGAAGTCGACGTGGCCGGGCGTGTCGATGATGTTGATGGTGTGATCACGCCAGATCGTCGTGGTCGCGGCTGAGGTGATCGTGATGCCCCGCTCTTGCTCTTGCTCCATCCAGTCCATGGTGGCTGCGCCCTCATGGACTTCCCCAAGCTTGTAGTTGATGCCGGTGTAGAAAAGGATCCGCTCGGTCGTAGTCGTCTTTCCCGCGTCGATATGAGCCATGATCCCGATGTTGCGAACCTTGGCCAGCTCCGTGGCGGTAGCAGTGGCGGCCACTGTAATGATCCTCGATCCCTACTCGATTTACCCTGTGCGATGCTTTCTTCCTAAAGGTTGTAAGCCCTTAGGGTTTTAATCTTTTCCCGACTACCATCGGTAGTGGGCGAAGGCCTTGTTCGACTCGGCCATCTTGTGCATGTCTTCGCGGCGCTTGACGCTCGCACCCAGTCCGTTGCTCGCGTCGAGCAGCTCGTTCATCAGGCGCTCGGTCATCGTCTTCTCGCGGCGCGACCGCGAGTAGGAGACCAGCCAACGCAGCGCCAGCGTGGTGCTGCGGGAAGCCTTGACCTCCACCGGCACCTGATAAGTCGCGCCACCGACTCGGCGGCTCTTGACCTCAAGAGTCGGCTTCACGTTGTCGAGCGCGCGCTTGAGCGTGACCACGGGGTCATTGCCCGTCTTGTCCCGGCAGCCTTCGAGCGCGCCGTAGACGATCCGCTCGGCGAGCGAGCGCTTGCCACTCACCAGCACCTTGTTCACCAGCGCGGTGACCAGCGGCGAGCCGTACACCGGATCGGTGACCAGCGGCCGCTTCGTCGCGGGACCCTTACGCGGCATCTCAGCTCTTCTCCTTCTTCGCGCCGTAACGGCTGCGGGCCTGCTTGCGGTTGCGCACACCCTGGGTGTCGAGCGAGCCGCGGATGATCTTGTAACGGACGCCGGGCAGGTCGCGCACCCGGCCGCCGCGCACGAGCACGATCGAGTGCTCCTGCAGGTTGTGGCCGACGCCGGGGATGTACGCAGTCACTTCGACGTGACTGGTCAGCCTTACTCTGGCGACCTTGCGCAGGGCCGAGTTCGGCTTCTTGGGCGTGGTCGTATAGACGCGCGTGCATACTCCGCGACGCTGCGGGCTGCCCTTAAGCGCCGGGGTCTTGTTCTTGCCTACCTTGTCCTGGCGGCCCTTACGGACCAGCTGCTGGATCGTGGGCACCGCGTCTCCGTCTTCTAAGTCTTCTTGCTTGGTCTTCTTGCTTGCCGCTGGTTACTTCGTGGTCTGCACTGCTTGTCTGGCCAGACTGCTTGCCTGGCCAGCACTGCGCGGGCTGGACCGTCGCCGCCCCGGCTCGCTGGGCGCGACGATCTCGCTCGCACAGACTGGGTGGTCTGTTAGCCTCCGACCCCCGCGCTCGGGCGTGTCGCCGTTTTCACGGCGCACCCAGGCCACTTGCATCGCGAGGAAGCATCGTGCAGCCCGGGCTACGGGGAGGGAAGTCGCTCACTTCCGGCCCGCGTGATCGACTGCCATTCGGCGACCCGGACCACGGTTCACGGACGTGCGTGCCCGCAATCGCGGGCACGAAGATTCAGAATACCCACGCTGACCATGTTGGTCAAAGCGAATGGGTCCCCTGGCTCCAGCGAACGCTTCACGATAGCCGATCGGAGGCATCGCTCGTACCAGCTACTACTGAACGTCATCTGCTCGTGATCTGTTCCCGCGAGCCCGCCCACCCAGAGCCTCGTGCTGGTCACGAGCGGGCGCCCGAACTGCTGTGGCCCCGCGCCTCTTCTCTGCTGCGCACCGACGGCCAGCACGCATGCGGCACCCCCCAAGATCATCCGGTGGCCCAGCCCGAGTCTTTGTAGTGGACCAGCCTCTGGATCGCGAGGAGTTTGCCGCCCGAGGGGCGCATGGTCGCCGGCGCCGGCGCCGCGCCGGGAAAGCGGCCGCTTCGCTTGGAGTACTACCAGCTGGAGCTACCTCTGGAGGTGAGCCGACGACCCCCGAGCCATGCGTTCAACTCGAAAGATCATCTGGTCTTCCTGGACTTGCGTCCGACGAGATGAATGCGCTGATTCATCAGGTGCCCTAAAGATGAATTCGCGCATTCATCTGGTATTTGGGTGATGAAATAGCGCATTCATCTTCGGCTGTGCGTGATGAATGTGCACATTCATCAGGCTGCCAACCGGCTGGACGGCGCCGGGACGGCGCGACGGGCCGCTGGGCGCCGCAAAAGCGCGGCCCGGGGTTTTGCCCGGACCGCGCCTTTGTTGCCTGACGCAGGCTAGACCTCGTTGCTTACCGGTGGTAAGCGCCGAAGTCGTACTCCTCAAGCGGGACCGAGTCACCGGCCGGGGTGCCGAACGGGTAGCTGACATCCGGAGTCGCGTAGGTAGCTGCCGGATAGGCGGCCGCCCTCGCATCTTCCTTCGGCTCCACCCGCAGCGCACGATACCGCTGCATGCCGGTGCCGGCCGGGATCAGCTTGCCGATGATCACGTTCTCCTTGAGGCCGACCAGCGAGTCGGACCTGGCGTGGATAGCCGCGTCGGTCAGAACCCTGGTCGTCTCCTGGAATGACGCCGCCGACAGCCACGACTCGGTGGCCAGCGACGCCTTCGTGATCCCCATCAGCACCGGACGACCGGCCGCCGAGGTTCCGCCGGTCTCCACGATCGCGCGGTTGACCTCCTCGAACTTCGGCCGCTCGACCAGCTCGCCGGGCAGCAGGTCGGTATCACCCGACTCGAGTACGTTCACGCGCTTGAGCATCTGCCTGATGATGATCTCGATGTGCTTGTCGTGGATCGAGACGCCCTGGGACCGGTAGACCTCCTGGACCTCATGCACCAGGTGCAGCTGCACCTCGCGCGAGCCCAGAATCCGCAGCACCTCGTGCGGGTTGACCGCGCCGGCGATGAGCTGCTGGCCAACCTTGACGCGGTCGCCGTCGGCCACGAGCAGCTGCGAGCGGATCGACACCTGGTAGGTGACTTCCTCCGAGCCGTCGTCTGGCGTGACGATGATCTTGCGGGCCTTCTCCGGCTCCTCGATCCTGACCCGGCCGTCGACCTCGCTGATCGGAGCCATGCCCTTGGGAATCCTGGCCTCGAACAGCTCCTGGATTCTCGGCAGACCGTGGGTGATGTCCAGACCGGCCACACCACCGGTGTGGAAGGTACGCATCGTCAGCTGGGTACCAGGCTCGCCGATGGACTGGGCGGCGATGATGCCTACCGCCTCGCCCACGTCGACCCGCTTACCGGTGGCCAGCGAGCGGCCGTAGCACTTGGCGCACACGCCCACCTTGGCCTGGCAGACCAGGACGCTGTAGGTGCGCACCGACTCCACGCCCGCCCGGACCAGCCGGTCGATCATCGACTCGGTGATGTCGTCCTCGGTGCTGGCGAGCAGCTCGCCGTCGGGGCCGGTGACATCCTCGGACAGCGTCCGCCCGGTGCCAGTGTTCTCGATGTTCGGCAGCTTGCGGACGTTGCCCTCGGAGTCCTTGTCACCGATGCGCATCGCCAGCGAGCGGTCGGTGTTGCAGTCTTCCTCGCGGACGATGACATCCTGCGCGACGTCCACCAGGCGCCGGGTGAGGTACCCGGAGTCGGCGGTACGCAATGCGGTGTCGGCCAGACCCTTGCGGGCACCGTGGGTGGAGATGAAGTACTCCAGCACGGACAGGCCTTCGCGGAAGCTGGACTTGATCGGCCGCGGGATGGTCTCGCCCTTGGGGTTGGAGACCAAGCCTCGCATTCCAGCCAGCTGCCTGACCTGCATCGCGTTGCCTCGGGCGCCGGAGTTGACCATCATCCAGACCGGGTTGGTCTCGGGGAAGGCCTTCTCCATGTCCTGCGCCACGTCAGCCGTTGCGTGGGTCCAGATCTCGATCAGTTCCTGGCGCCGCTCGTCGTCGGTGATCAGACCACGCTCGTACTCGCGCTGCACCTTGTCGGCGCGCCGCTCGTAGGTGTCCAGGATCGCCGCCTTGTTCGGCGGAGCGACCACGTCCTCGATCGCGACCGTCACCCCGGCCCTGGTCGCCCAGTGGAAGCCGGCGTCCTTGAGCTTGTCGAGCGCCGCGGCGACCTCGACCTTCGGGTACTTCTCGGCCAGCTCGTTCACGATGGTCGACAGCTGCTTCTTGCCCACCTCGTAGTTCACGAACGGGTAGTCCTCAGGCAGCGTCTCGTTGAACAGGCAGCGGCCGAGGGTGGTGGTCAGCCTGAACTGCTGGCCAGGCTCCCAGCCCTCGTACGGGACCTCACCCTCGGGTGGCGCGGTGCCGCGCAGACGGACTGTGATCTCCGCCTGCAGGTCGACCTCGTTCTTGTCGTAGGCCATCAGCGTCTCTGACAGGTTGCCGAACACCCGCCCGGCGCCTAGAGCCTCCGGAGTCTTCCTGGTCAGGCAGTAGATGCCGATGATCATGTCCTGGGTCGGCATGGTCACCGGCTTGCCGTCGGCCGGCTTGAGGATGTTGTTGGTCGACAGCATCAAGATCCGCGCCTCGGCCTGGGCCTCGGCGGACAGCGGCACGTGGACCGCCATCTGGTCACCGTCGAAGTCCGCGTTGAACGCGGTGCAGACGAGCGGGTGAATCTGGATCGCCTTGCCCTCAACGAGCTGGGGCTCGAACGCCTGGATACCCAGCCGGTGCAGCGTCGGCGCGCGGTTAAGCAGCACCGGGTGCTCGCGGATGACCTCCTCGAGCACGTCCCACACGACCGGCCGAGCGCGCTCGACCATCCGCTTGGCCGACTTGATGTTCTGCGCGTGGTTCAGGTCGACCAGGCGCTTCATCACGAACGGCTTGAACAGCTCGACCGCCATCTCCTTAGGCAGGCCGCACTGGTGCAGCTTGAGCTGCGGGCCGACCACGATGACCGAGCGGCCGGAGTAGTCGACTCGCTTGCCGAGCAAGTTCTGGCGGAACCGGCCCTGCTTGCCCTTGAGCATGTCGGACAGCGACTTGAGCGGGCGGTTGCCAGGACCGGTCACCGGCCGGCCACGACGGCCGTTGTCGAACAGCGAGTCGACCGCCTCCTGCAGCATCCGCTTCTCGTTGTTCACGATGATCTCGGGCGCGCCGAGGTCGAGAAGCCGCTTGAGCCGGTTGTTCCGGTTGATCACTCGCCGGTACAGGTCGTTCAGGTCAGAGGTGGCGAACCGGCCACCGTCGAGCTGAACCATCGGCCGCAAGTCCGGCGGGATCACCGGAATGCAGTCGAGCACCATGCCCAGCGGGCTGTTGGTGGTGTTCAGGAAGGCGGAAACGACCTTGAGTCGCTTGAGCGCCCTGGCCTTGCGCTGGCCCTTGCCGCTCCTGATCGTCTCGCGCAGGTTGGCTGCCTCGGCCTCAAGGTCGAAGCTGCCGACCCGCTCCTGGATCGCCTGGGCGCCCATGCCGCCGCGGAAGTACCGGCCGAACCGGTCCCGCATCTCGCGGTACAGCAGCTCATCGCCCTCGAGGTCCTGGACCTTGAGGCTCTTGAACCGGCTCCAGACCTCTTCGATCCGGTCGATCTCGCGCTGGGCCCGGTCCCTGATCTGCTTGCACTCGCGGTCAGAGCTCTCCCTGACCTTGCGCCGGGCATCGCCCTTCGCGCCGGCGGCCTCGAGCTCGGCCAGGTCCTTCTCCAGCTTGGACTGCCTGGCCTCGATGTCGACGTCGCGGCGCTGCTCGATCTGGTTCTTCTCGTTCGTGATCTTCGCCTCAAGTGAGGGCAGGTCACGGTCGCGCGCGTCGTTGTCGACGTGCGTGATCATGTACGCGGCGAAGTAGATGACCTTCTCCAGGTCCTTCGGCGCGAGGTCGAGCAGGTAACCAAGCCGACTCGGCACGCCCTTGAAGTACCAGATGTGCGTAACCGGCGCAGCCAGCTCAATGTGGCCCATCCGCTCGCGGCGCACCTTGGCCCTGGTGACCTCGACACCGCAGCGCTCGCAGATGATGCCCTTGAACCTGACCCTCTTGTACTTGCCGCAGTAGCACTCCCAGTCCCTGGTCGGGCCGAAGATCTTCTCGCAGAAGAGCCCGTCCTTCTCAGGCTTGAGCGTGCGGTAGTTGATCGTCTCTGGCTTCTTGACCTCACCGTGCGACCAGAGCCTGATGTCATCAGCGGTGGCCAGCCCGATCCGGAGGTCGTCAAAGAAGTTGACGTCTAGCACGATGTTTTGTCCCCTAGTCCCCTAGTTCTCGGATCAGACCTCTTCGACGCTGCTCGGCTCGCGCCGGGACAGGTCGATTCCTAGCTCCTCCGCCGCACGGAAGACGTCCTCGTCGGTGTCGCGCATCTCGATCGCGGCGCCGTCGCTCGACAGCACCTCGACGTTCAGGCAGAGCGACTGCATCTCCTTGATCAGCACCTTGAAGGACTCAGGGATGCCTGGCTCGGGGATGTTCTCGCCCTTGACGATGGCCTCGTAGACCTTCACCCGGCCGAGAATGTCGTCCGACTTGATCGTGAGCAGCTCCTGGAGCGCGTACGCGGCACCGTAGGCCTCGAGCGCCCAGACCTCCATCTCACCGAAACGCTGCCCGCCGAACTGCGCCTTACCACCGAGCGGCTGCTGGGTGATCATCGAGTACGGGCCTGTTGACCTGGCGTGGATCTTGTCGTCCACCAGGTGCAGCAGCTTGAGTATGTAGATGTAACCGACCGCGATCGGGTCCTTGAAGGGCTCGCCGGTGCGGCCGTCGAACAGCCGCGCCTTGCCGCTCGAACCGACCATCTGCTGGCCGTCGCGGTTCGGCAGCGTGCTCGCGAGCAGGCCGGTGATCTCGTCCTCGTGGGCGCCGTCGAAGACCGGCGTAGCCACCTTGGTCCCAGGCGTAGAGGAGTCCGCGCCGATGCCGCGCAGGCGGTCCTTCCAGGCCTGGTCGTTGCCGTTGACCTGCCAGCCCGTTGCGGCGACCCATCCGAGGTGAGTCTCCAGTACCTGGCCGACGTTCATTCGGCTCGGCACGCCGAGCGGGTTGAGCACGATGTCGACCGGGGTGCCGTCCTCGAGGAACGGCATGTCCTCGACCGGGAGAATCTTGGCGATGACTCCCTTGTTGCCGTGCCGGCCGGCCAGCTTGTCGCCATCGGTGATCTTGCGCTTGGCCGCGACGTAGACCCGGACCAGTTCGTTGACGCCCGGCGGTAGTTCGTCGCCCTCCTCGCGGGAGAACACCCGGACGCCGATGACCCGGCCAGACTCACCGTGCGGAACCTTCAGGCTCGTGTCCCGCACCTCGCGGGCCTTCTCGCCGAAGATCGCTCGCAGCAGGCGCTCTTCTGGAGTGAGCTCGGTCTCGCCCTTAGGCGTGACCTTGCCGACCAGGATGTCACCCGTGACGACCTCGGCCCCGATCCTGATGATGCCGCGGTCGTCGAGATCGGCCAGCACCTCTTCTGAGACGTTCGGGATGTCCCTGGTGATCTCCTCAGGACCCAGCTTGGTGTCCCGCGCGTCGACTTCGTGCTCCTCGATGTGGATCGAAGACAGCACGTCGTCCTGCACGAGCCGCTGGGACAAGATGATCGCGTCCTCGTAGTTGTGGCCTTCCCAGGACATGAAGGCGACCAGGAGGTTCTTCCCGAGCGCCATCTCGCCCTTGTCGGTGCACGGACCATCGGAAATGACCTGGCCGGCCTCGACCCGCTGCCCGCCGGTGACGATGGGCTTCTGGTTGAAGCAGGTGCCCTGGTTGGACCGCTGGAACTTGGCGATCAGGTAGGTCCGCCGAACCCCGTCATCCTGCATGATCGTCACTTCGTCGGCGCTGACCTCTTCGACCACGCCTGCCTTCTCGGCCACGATCACATCGCCGGCGTCGGTAGCGGCCCGGTACTCCATGCCGGTGCCGACCAGCGGTGCCTCGCTGCGCAGCAGCGGCACTGACTGGCGCTGCATGTTCGAACCCATCAGCGCACGGTTCGCGTCGTCGTGCTCGAGGAACGGGATCATCGCCGTGGCGACCGATACCATCTGGCGCGGCGACACGTCGATGTAGTCGACCTCGTCCGGCTTGATGTAGTCGACCTCGCCGCCCTTACGGCGGACGAGCACGCGCTCGCCGCTGAAGCTGCCGTCGGCCTCGATCGGCTCGTTCGCCTGGGCGATGACGTGCCGGTCCTCTTCGTCGGCGGTCAGGTAATCGACCTGGTCGGTGACCTTGCCAGCGCGCACCTTGCGGTACGGCGTCTCGACAAAACCGAACGCGTTGACTCGCCCGTAGGACGACAGCGAGCCGATCAGGCCGATGTTCGGACCTTCAGGCGTCTCGATCGGGCACATCCGGCCGTAGTGGCTGGGGTGCACGTCGCGAACCTCGAAACCGGCACGCTCTCGCGAGAGGCCGCCGGGGCCAAGAGCCGACAGGCGGCGCTTGTGGGTAAGCCCGGCCAGCGGGTTGGTCTGGTCCATGAACTGCGACAGCTGGCTGGTGCCGAAGAACTCCTTGATGGAGGCCACGACCGGCCGGATGTTGATCAGGGTCTGCGGCGTGATCGCCTCGACGTCCTGAGTCGTCATCCGCTCCCTGACCACCCGCTCCATCCTTGCCAGGCCAAGCCTGACCTGGTTCTGGATCAGCTCGCCGACGGTGCGAAGCCGCCGGTTGCCGAAGTGGTCGATGTCGTCGGTCTCAATCGGGATGATCTGGTCGCCGGCCTTCATCTCGTCTTCGCCGACGTGCAGCTTGACGAGGTATTCGATCGTGGAGACGATGTCTTCCTCGGTCAGCGTGCCCTGGGTGATCGGCTGGCCTAGGCCAAGCTTCTTGTTGACCTTGTAGCGGCCGACCTTGGCCAGGTCGTAACGCTTCGCGTTGAAGTACAGGTTCTCGAGCAACGCCTGCGCGGACTCCCGCGTCGGCGGCTCACCCGGCCGCAGCTTGCGGTAAATGTCGAGTAGCGCGTCATCCTGGCCCGTGGTGTGGTCCTTCTCCAGGGTGGCCCGCATCGACTCGTACGCGCCGAACCGCTCCAGGATCTTCGCCTCGTCCCAGCCAAGCGCCTTGAGCAGCACGGTCACGCTCTGCTTGCGCTTGCGGTCGATCCTGACCCCAACGCTGTCCCGCTTGTCGATCTCAAACTCAAGCCAGGCACCACGCGACGGGATCACCTTGCAGGTGTAGATGTCCTTGTCGGACGCCTTGTCGACCTGGCGGTCGAAGTAGACGCCCGGCGAGCGGACCAACTGCGAGACCACGACGCGCTCGGTGCCGTTGATGATGAACGTGCCCTTGGGAGACATCAGCGGGAAGTCACCCATGAACACGGTCTGGCTCTTAATTTCACCGGTCGAGTTGTTGATGAACTCAGCCGTGACGAACATCGGCGCAGAGTAGGTCATGTCCTTCTCTTTGCACTCGTCCGCCGAGTACTTGGCTGGCTCGAAGCGATGATCACGGAACGACAGCGACATCGTCCCGGTGAAGTCCTCGATCGGGCTGATCTCCTCGAAGATCTCTTCGAGGCCTGACTGCTCTGACAGGTCCTTGATGCCGAGCTGACGCTCGGCTTCTACACGGCCCCGCCACCTATCATTGCCGAGCAACCAGTCGAACGAATCGGTCTGCAGGGCAAGCAGGCTCGGAACCTCAAGCGGTTCCTTGATACGGGCAAATGAGATGCGATGTGGACCAGGAGCGATAACTGAGGCGCTGCGCAAGGCTGCCAACAGGGGTCCTTCCGAGCTCGTGGCTGAACGGTTCCGCGCGCACGCCAGATGACTACGGCCTCGCCCCGGTTGCGAGAGGACTTGCGTTGACTGTGGGTTACGAACTTGCCGAGGACATGCGGGTGCAGCGCAAATTGGCAGTGTAGTCGATGGACACACCGCCGGTCAACTGTACATGCACCCTGATACTCACGGTTGAAGGCAGCATCGCTCTTCAAAGCCGATACGTCAAGAGCACAGGGCGCAGTGTTGGCGTCTCAGCCAACGTGACGAAGCTCACACTCTGTAGTTTGTTTAGCCAGCTGGCGGAGTGGGCAGGAATGTTAATTGCTCTCACCGCAATTGCGCGGTAAATCGCGGGTGAGATGCGGGCCGGTGCGGCTGTCAGTATGTCTTCAGGGCAATTGCCGGGTTCTGACGCCTAGAGACGCTGCTGGCGCCAGGCGGATCGGCCGCTTGGCGCCAGCAGTGAGTCTCTGAGTCCGGCTCTTGCCGTCCTGCGATCGCTACTTGACCGTGACGGTCGCGCCGACGCCCTCGAGAACAGCTTTGGCCTTCTCGGCGGTCTCCTTGTTGACCTTCTCCAGGATCCGGGCCGGAGCAGAGTCGACGACGTCTTTGGCCTCCTTGAGGCCCAGACCGGTCAGCGGCCGGACTTCCTTGATGACCTGGATCTTCTTCTCGCCCGCAGCCTCGAGGATGACGTCGAACTCGTCCTGCTCCTCAACCTCTTCGGCCGCCGCGCCGCCGCCACCGGCAGCCGGGAGGCCAGCCATGGCCACCGGAGCGGCCGCCTTGACGTCGAAGGTCTCCTCGAACGCCTTCACGAACTCGGACAACTCGATCAGCGTCATGTCCTTGAACGCGTCGAGCAGGTCGCCTGAGCTGAGCTTCGCCATTGTGGTACTTCCTCCGTCTTGCATTTCGTCGTGGTGACCCATTCGGTGGCCACCTGTACGTCTGGTCTGGGTTCAGCAGATCCCGGCTACGCCGAAGCGTCCGCCGGAACGGCGTCTTCGACCGGTGCCGCGTCTTCGGCCGGAACACTGTCCGACACAGGAACACTGTCCGACACAGGAACACTGTCGGACACAGGAACATCGCCCGAAGCCGCCGGGGCTTCCGCCGCCTTCTTCTCCTCCAGCGCCGCCATCAGGCGAGCCATCTGAACCGGCAGCGCGGCAAATGTGGCCGCCGCTCCAGCCATCGTGGCCTTGAAGGCGCCGGCGAGCTTAGCCAGCAGAACATCACGCGATTCGAGATCGGCGAGCTTAGTGATCTCCGACGGCGACATCATCTTGCCGTCGAGCACGCCACCCTTGATCACCAGCAGCGGGTTCGCCTTCGAGAAATCCCGAAGTCCCTTGGCCGCCTCTACGACATCGCCTTCTACGAAGGCGATCGCCGACGGACCCACCAGCAACTGCGAGAAGTCCGCCGTGATACCGGCGTCCTTCGCTGCGATCTTGGTGAGGGTGTTCTTGACCACCGAGAACGAGGCATCCTTGCCCAGCGCCTGGCGCAACTGCTTAACCTGGGCAACCGTCAGCCCCCGATATTCGGTGAGCACAGCACCCGAGGAGTTGTTGAAGCGCTCGGTCAACTCGGCGACCGTCGCCTCCTTTACTGCCCTCGCCATGGGCCTCCCTCCTGCCTACGGAACTCAGCCCGGCCCGCGAGCAGGTCCCATTGAATGTCAGCACGACCGGAAGGATCCACAGATGACGAACGCCCCGGCGCAGGCGCTCGGGGCGGAACCGCAGTAGCACCACCGGCTCACCTGAGAGCACGTGACACTACGACCGCCGCGAAGAGATGCGGCAGGCGGTACAGCTCACTCACCTGCGTGGGCCGCCCGGTTACCCGGGACCTTCGGCTGCTCCGCGCACACGAAACAGCAACCAACGGTCTTTGGCACCACCAAGTCTATGCGCCCCCACAACTCCGCGCCAACTTATAGCCAACCTCCAACCCACCCACGCCCCCATCAGCACCGGCCGGCCCCGCTGACAGGCTGTAAGAGAACCGACTGCACCCAACCACCGCGCCAGCCGCCGACGCTCCTGGCACCCGGCCGCTCGCGCCAAATAACATCGAGATCCGCAGCGACCAACTGGCCTTGATTGCCACCGCAGAACCATCAATCTCACGAGTACTAAATCTCCATGGCCTGCGATCCCACTTATCATCGATTTCCGACAAATTATGTCCTATTTTAAGATAGATTGCGCATCGGAAACCCGTGATAAGTGCGCGTAACCGCTGATAAGTGGCGTTTAAGCCGCTGCCGACGTGGGACTGGAGTGACATCCGGGGCGGAAATGACAATCGCGCGATCCGCCCGGCTCAGGCCGCCGCCCTGCTTGCGTAAGACCCGCCGCGACCACGCGGTCGGCGTCTGATTCACGTCTCATGCCGGCCATGCTCGCACCCGCCCATGACAGCGCCCCGATCAGCAACATCGGAGCCGCCCTGATGCTGTAGCTTCCCAGGACGCAACAACCTCAGGTGGGCACCGAGGTCGCTATTGCGACATCAGGAGGGCACCGAGGCGGTAGCTTCCCGGGAAGGAACAGCGCCGGTGGGGCACCGAGGCGGTTCAGCCGGCAGCGCGGCACGCCGACCCGCGCGATCCACCCGGCCCGGCCAGTACCACCGGTGTTGGCGGTCATTGGAAATTCCAGGTAGGCGGACACGAAGCCAGTGATAACCCAAAGTGACGGCGGGAAGTGCGGACGACCCGCAGGCTCCGGGGCCGTCCCAGCCGACATGCTCAGCCACCGACTGCAGAACCCAAGGTCATCCGGTGGCAAGCCGATCCGGAGCGCAGGGTCGCTCGCGACCCGAGCACCGGAAGCGGCGCGGCAGGATCTCTCAGATGGACAGTGGAACGGTCACATTCGGCGACGACGTGGCCGCAGGCCTGGAGTCGAACTGGCCGCCGATCAGGAAGGCGTGTCCGCGTACCGGGATTTTCTGGTGGCCGCTATCAACCGGTCCCGTCCAGGTAATGGCTTGACCGCGTGCACGGCGTCAGTTGGGGACCCGGACCACGCTCGGCCACATGTGCGTTGGCACTGTGGCCAATGAGAATGTTGAGACAATTCTGGGGTCTGGTCGACCGACTCCAAACAGATGAATATGCGGATTCATCTGGATTCTAGGGGATGAATGTGCACATTCATCTTTTGGACTCATTTCAGAGGGCCTAGAAACGCTCCGCGAATTGGGGCTGGTGAGAACGGTGAGAACGATGGGGCAAGAAGTCTGGCGAGCCGGCCGGGCCGGGCCGGGCCGGAATACAGAAGCCCCGCACCAGACCAGTCCGGTGCGAGGCTTCCCGAGCCAAGGACAAGGCTTAGCTCGCGGCGGCCTCTTCCAGGTCGCCGGTTAGACCCCTGGTCAGACCCGGGTCGACCGGGACGCCCGGACCCATCGTGGTCGAGAATGTGATCTTCCTCAGGTAACGCCCCTTGGCGGCGGCTGGCTTAAGCCTGACCACCTCATCGATCGCGGCCGCGTAGTTCTCGACCAGCGCGCGGCCGTTGAACGAGGCCTTGCCGATGATGAAGTGCAGGCTGCCGTGCCGGTCCACCCGGAACTCGATCTTGCCGCCCTTGATTTCGGTCACGGCCTTGACCACGTCGGCGGTCACGGTGCCGGTCTTCGGGTTCGGCATCAGGCCGCGCGGGCCGAGCACCCGGCCGAGCCGGCCGACCTTGCCCATGAGGTCAGGCGTCGCGACGACCGCGTCGAAGTCGAGGAAGCCGCCTTGGACTCGCTCGATCAGCTCATCCGAGCCGACGATGTCGGCGCCGGCTGCGCGGGCATCTTCGGCGCGATCGCCGGTCGCGAAGACGAGAACGCGGGCGGTCTTGCCAGTGCCGTGCGGCAGGTTAACCGTGCCGCGCACCATCTGGTCGGCCTTGCGGGGGTCGACCCCGAGCCGGATCGCCACCTCGACGGTCGAGTCGAACTTGGTGGTGGACGTCTTCTTGGCCAGGTCGACTGCCTGGACCGGGGTGTACAGCTTGGTCGAGTCGACCAGCTCATCAGCCTTGCGATAGGCCTTACTGCGCTTCATGTCTTTCCTTGCCGGGATAGAGGTTGTGGTCGTCGGACCAGCGCCTGGTCCTGCCACCGAGCGCAGACGTTCGCCGCGCCCGAAGAAGCCGACCGGCCGGGCCGGGCGGCGGGGTGGGTTGCTTTAGCCGTCGACTGTGATCCCCATCGACCGGGCGGTCCCGGCGATGATCTTCTCGGCGGCCTCGATGCTGGTCGCGTTCAGGTCGGGCATCTTGACCTGAGCGATGTCCCTGACCTGGGCCTTGGTGATCTTGGCGACCTTGGTCTTGTGCGGCTCAGCGCTGCCCTTCTGCACGCCCGCGGCCTTCTTGATCATCTCGGCGGCCGGCGGCGTCTTCGTCACGAAGGTGAACGACCGGTCCTCGTAGATCGTGATCTCGACCGGAATGATGTTGCCGCGCTGGCTGTCGGTAGCCGCGTTGTACTGCCGGACGAAGTCCATGATGTTGACGCCGTGCGGGCCAAGCGCCGTGCCGACTGGCGGCGCTGGCGTCGCTGCACCAGCGTTCAGCTGGACCTTGACGAGCGCAGCGATCTTCTTCTTCCTCGGGGGCATCTTCTAGCGTTCCTTTTCTTTCTCAGATCTTGCTTACCTGGTCGAATGACAGCTCGACCGGGGTCTCGCGGCCGAAGATCGACACCAGCACCTTGAGCTTCTGAGTGTCCGGGTTGATCTCGCTGACCGTCGCTGGGAGCGTCGCGAACGGCCCGTCCATCACCGTCACCGACTGGTTGATCTCGAAGTCCACGGCTGCGGCACGCGCGGATTCTGCCTTCTTCGCCGCCTTCTCCTCGGGAACCGGAGCGAGCAGGGAAGTGACCTCGTCTAGGCTCAGCGGCGAGGGCCGACTCGACAGCCCGACGAATCCGGTGACGCCTGGGGTGTTGCGAACCGCTGCCCAGGATTCGTCGGTCAGGTCCATACGCACCAGGATGTAGCCGGGCAGGACCTTCTCCTGCACCTGCTGTCGCTTGCCGCCCTTGACCTCGATGACCTCGTGAGTCGGCACCTCGATCTGGAAGATGAAATCCTCCATGTTCAGCGACTGAGTGCGGCTCTCCAGGTTCGCCCTGACCCGGTTCTCGTAACCGGCGTACGAGTGCACGACGTACCAGTCGCCCGGCAGCCTTCTCAGCTCAGCCTTGAACGCCGCCACCGGATCGTCTTCGACAGCCTCGGCGTCCGCATTTCCGGCGAGACCCTCGTCGGCGAGGCTCTCGCCGGAGATGGCCGCGACGGCACCGTTGGCCTCCGGCTGGGGCTCGCCCAACGAGCCAGCCTGGCCCTCCTCGGCCGGCTGGTCGCCGCCGGAGTATTCGGACTCGGACACGATTGCTCTTTCTCTCTCACTCTTCAGCGCGGACGCGCCGTCTCTTAACCCGGACACCCGCGCTCTTCAGCACAGACAACCCGCGCAGCTGGACTGCGGTCTCGCGCATTCCGCTGGTCACGCCAGCCGCCTCAGCGTCGTCTTCCTAGAGACCCGGCGCGCACCACCTCTTGTGATCATGTTGCCACGCTCAGCGCACGAACACTTAAAGCTGTCGTTTCCCGTCACCCAAAGACGGCGAACACCAGCTTGGTGAGCCCAGTGTCAATGCCGGTCACGATGCCCACCATTACCAGGATGAAGATCACGGACACCGTGGTGTAGGTGATCAGCTCCTTGCGGGTCGGCCAGATCACCTTACGGAGCTCGGACCGAACTTCCCGCACGAAGACAACAGGACTCGTGCGCTCCGGCACCGCCGGCTTCTTGGCTTCCGGCTTCTTGGCCTGCGAGCCTCGTACCTGAGTCGCCATGTCCTCACCTGTAGCGCTATCGGCCGGCTGACGCCGGTGCGGCCCGCGGGTCACGGACCGACTCGCAGGGCAGGAGGGACTCGAACCCCCAACCGCCGGTTTTGGAGACCGGGACTCTAGCCAATTGAGCTACTGCCCTATGTTTTTGCTGCTCTGCGTTGTGCATTAACTGTTTACCGCATCCGCCGACCTCCTGGGCACGCTCACGCGGCCTGAAGGAAGTCCACCAGAGCTGCAAGTGTACGTTGCCAACCGGCCTCCCGTCGAACCACAACGAAGATTGCCAGGTAGATCCCGCGACCGGCGGGCCTTGCCCACGTGACCGCCGGTGAGATGCGAAAATGCTGGCATGGGATCACACGAAGGCAGGCTCTCAGCAAGGCTTTCCGCTATAGGCGAATCACCCACTCTTGCGGTAGATGCCAAGGCCAAAGCCCTGAAGGCGACGGGACACCCCGTGATCGTCTTCGGCGCTGGCGAACCTGATTTCCCGACCCCCGACTACATCGTCCAGGCCGCCCAGCGGGCGTGCGCCGAACCCAGGTTCCACAAGTACTCCCCCACCGCCGGCCTGCCAGAACTGCGCGAGGCCGTCGCCGCCAAGACCGTCCGCGACTCCGGTTACGAGGTCTCGCCGAGTCAGGTGCTGATCACCAACGGCGGCAAGCAGGCCGTGTTCCAGGCCTTCGCCGCCCTGCTCGACCCGGGTGATGAAGTGCTGGTGCCGACGCCGCATTGGACCACCTACCCAGAGGCGATCACGCTGGCCGGCGGGGTCTGCGTGCCGGTACTCAGCGACGAGACCTCTGGCTATCTGACCAGCATCGACGCCCTTGAGGAGCACTGCACGGCCCGCACCAAGGTGCTGCTGTTCGTCTCGCCGTCGAACCCGACCGGCGCCGTCTACCCGCCAGAACTGGTCGCTGAGATCGGCAAGTGGGCACTTGGCCGCGGCCTGTGGGTGATCACCGATGAGATCTACGAGCACCTGGTCTACGGCGCGGCCAAGTTCAGCTCGATTCCCGTTGCGGTGCCAGAGATAGCCGAGCGATGCGTTGTGCTAAATGGAACTGCCAAGACCTATGCCATGACCGGATGGCGGGTTGGGTGGATGATCGGCCCGCCGGACGTCATTTCGGCCGCCGCCAACTTCCAGTCGCACGTCACCTCGAACGTCTGCAACGTGGCGCAGGCAGCGGCGCTCGCCGCCGTCTCCGGCGACTTGTCGGCCGCGGCGAGAATGCGCACGGCCTTTGACCGAAGAAGACAAAGAATGACTTCGATGCTTAACGCAATGCCGGGGGTTCTTTGCCCGCTTCCAGAGGGTGCTTTCTACTGCTACCCCAGCGTCAAGGGCGTGATCGGCAAGCAGCTCGCCGGCCGGAAGGTGACCTCGTCGGCCGAACTCGCCGCGATCGCGCTCGATGAGGCCGAGGTGGCGGTTGTGCCCGGTGAGGCGTTCGGGACGCCGGGCTATCTGCGGCTGTCTTCCGCTCTGGCCGACGCCGAGCTGGAAGAGGGCCTGACCAGGCTGGGCAAGCTGCTGGAGCAGGCCAGCTAGGCCGCTCTCGGCCAGCGCAGTCCGGCCGCTCGGGCACACTAGGGCGATGGCACGGCGGCTCGATCTCCTACCGAAAGCGCATCTGCATCTGCACTTCACTGGCTCAATGCGGCGGGAGACCTTGATCGAGCTGGCCCGTGCGCATGGGATGAGGCTGCCCGAGGCGTTCGGCGCTGACTGGCCGCCGCGGCTGCGCGGCACCGACGAGCGGGGCTGGTTCAGGTTCCAGCGGCTGTACGACATCGCCAGGACCGTGTTGCGCAAACCCGACGACGTCCGCAGGCTGATCTCCGAGCTGGCGCAGGACGAGCGAGCCGAGGGTTCTGGCTGGCTGGAGTTCCAGGTCGACCCGTCCGGGTACGCGGGGATGTTCGGCGGCCTGACGCCATTCATCGAGCTGGTGCTGGACGCAGCCGCGAAGGCGGAACAGGCGACCGGCGTCGGCCTGGGAGTGATCGTCGCCTCGAACCGCACCAGGCACCCGCTCGAAGCCCGGACGGCGGCCCGGCTGGCGGCCGGCTGCGCCGGGCGCGGAGTGACCGGTTTCGGCCTGTCGAACGACGAGCGGCGCGGCGCTACGGTCGAGTTCGCCCCGGCGTTCAGGATCGCGGCCAGAGCCGGCCTGATGTCGGTCCCCCACGGCGGCGAACTCGAAGGCCCAGCCAGCGTCCGCGCCTGCCTCGACGAGCTGGGTGCGGATCGGATCGGGCACGGGGTCAGGTCCGTGGATGATCCCGCTCTGCTGCGCCGGCTGGCCGCCCAGCAGACCACGCTCGAGGTCTGTCCGGCCTCGAATGTGGCGATGGGCGTCGCGGCCTCGCCGGCCCAGGTGCCGCTGGACCGGCTGGTCGACGCCGGGATCCCGGTGGCGCTCGGAGCGGATGACCCGCTGCTGTTCGGAGCCCGGCTGACCGCCCAGTACGAGCTGGCGAGGGGCGTTCACGGGTTCACCGACGCGCAGCTCGCCGAGCTGGCTCGGATGTCGGTGCGCGGCTCGGCCGCTCCATCGGACGTCCAGGCGAGGCTGCTGACCGGCATCGACGCCTGGCTGGAAGCACCCGATCCGGCGCAGGGCACGCTGACGGCGGCTCGCTGCGCGGCCAGTTCGCTGGCCCAGTTAGAGCTCCAGCCCGACCAGTGTCGGCTCGTTGGTCAGCTCGACGCCGAACGTCTCGCGTACGCCGGCCGCGATCTGCCTCGCCAGGCCCATCACATCCGCCGCAGTAGCGCCGCCGGAGTTGGTCAGCGCTAGCGTGTGCTTGGTCGAGATCCGGGCGGCACCCGGACCCTCGAATCCCTTGGTGAACCCCGCCCGCTCGATCAGCCAGCCGGCCGGTACCTTCACGCAGTCGTCCTCGGCCGCGTATCTGGGCACCTGAGTCCCGGGCCAGCGAACTGCCGCGACCCGCTCGATCTCGGCGACCTGAGCCCGGTCAAGCACGGGGTTGGTGAAAAACGACCCCGCGCTCGCCGTATCCGGATCGGCCGCATCCAGCAGCATCCCCTTGCCCCGCCGCAGCTCGACCACCGCGTCCCTGACCTTCGCCAGCGGCGCCTGGTCGCCCACCCCGACACCGAGTCGGGCCGCGAGCTCGGCGTATTTGACCGGCGCCGACAGCGAGTCCCGCCCAAGCGCGAACGTCACCTCAAGCACGACGTACCGGCCGGTCGCACTCCCGGGCCAGGCGGTCCTCTTGAAGATGCTGGTGCGGTAGCCGAAACCGCAGTCCTCGACGCCGAACGTCTCGATGCGCTGGCTCGAGCGGTCGAATACGCGGACCTCGATGATCGTCGTCCGCACTTCCTGGCCGTAGGCACCGACGTTCTGGATCGGCGTCGCTCCAGCCAGACCTGGAATGCCGGCCAGGCATTCGATTCCGGCCAGATCCTCGCTGACGGCCCAGTCGACGAGCCGAGCCCAGTTC
>WNEY01000075.1_pt1 | contig 43290 bp, 37 predicted proteins | sample 5400531 | NCBI WGS metagenome assembly WNEY01 (sample SAMN13153338, study PRJNA577476) | soil metagenome | isolation source: 200 cm saprolite under Douglas fir tree site 1 | place: USA:California | collected 2015-04-18 | reverse complement strand
GACGGTGGCTCTATACGGCCGATGGGCGCTCCAACACCGTGTCGGTGATCGACACCAAGACGCGCAAGGTCGTCACGGCCGTCCCTGTGGGGGAGCGGCCGAACGACCTGCTGTACATCCCCTAGCCGAGCGGCAGCCGCGCCAGCCACGACCCGGGGCGGTGGGCACGCACCCAACCATCCACTCCCCACACCCGGCCGGCGCGAGTCGCCAGAATCACCACCAGGGTGGTGATCAGCATGTAGTGGAACCCCTGCTGTGCCGAGCCCTGCCACTGCACCGCGAGACCGTAATTCACGACCAGCACCAATCCAATCGCCGCGGCGAGCATCGTACAGCACCCGAATAGGAGCCCCAGACCGACTGCGGCTTCGCCGAAGGCCGTGAGCTGGGCGTACACGGCGCTGTTCGGGACCACGGTATTCAACAGGAATGCCTTGAAGAAGCCGATCGGATTGCCCTCAGCATACTTTGTGACGAGGATCGGCATGAGGTGCAGCCAACGATCCGACGCTGTGGGCACGGGGAGAAACCCCCAGGCGAGCGTGACGCTCAGCTTGGTGAAGATGGCCTTCGCGAACCACACGCCCACGGCGATTCTCAGGACTGCGAGCCAGCGCTCGGGATAGCGCATCGCGGGGGGGGAGGCCAGACTCGGTTGGACGTCCATCCGCTCTCCTCAGGGTGGAAAAAGTCGGGCGGCGGTTCCGACAGGATCCGCCGCCCTCTCGAGACTCGAATCTAGGCTACCTCGTCAGGGGATGGCCCCAACGGCGCGAGCCACATTCAGCCGGCCGTTGCCGTAGAATCCCCGCACCTGTATGCTGCCAATCTGGTCCGCCGACTCGTCAATGCGCTCCTTGATCGCGTCTGGATTCCGGCCAAGGATCGACACCAGCAAAGCTGCCGTGCCTGTGACGTGCGGCGCGGACATGCTGGTGCCTTGCGCACCGATCAGGAAGATGGAACTTCCGGCGCACGGGAAAAACTTCGCACCCGTCGTCGGATCGGTGAAGATCGCCGTCTGGCTGCACGGAGCCGACACGAAAACGCGCCTGCTGGCTGGCGCTGGTAGACTCGGGCCGAACGAGCTGTTTCCGCCGGGAGCGGCCACGTCAATAGCCTTGCGCCCGAAATTGCTGTAGAACGCGTGCGCGTCTACGTCGGTCCACGGACCCGTAAGGGTGGTCTGACCCGTCGCATCCGAAGTAGGACCCGTCGCGGCAACGCAGATGACGCCCGGCGTATCGCAGAATGAGAAATAGATGTTGCCGTGCGTGTCGAGGTCAAAGGCGGCGTTGCCGGCGGACACCACGATCGTGACCCCCTGGCTGTGGGCAAACTCGAAGACCCGGGCAATCAATTGAATAAAGGCCTTGTTGCCCTTCTTCAGGAACGCGCCGCCGAGACTCAGATTCATCACGTCCGCGCCGTTCGCAGCGCCGTAAAGCACGCCCCCGAGAATCGAGCTGAACGGGCAGAGGTCAATGTACCCGCACACCTTGACCGCGACGAGCTTGGTCTTCGAGGTAACGCCTGCCGTTCGGACGGCGTTGCTCGACACGGTGGCCCCAGTGTGCGTGCCGTGGAAGAACAGATCGGTGATCGGCAACCGGGTCGGGAAGTACTTCGCTACCGTGTCCGCCTCCGTGAACGGAACGATCACCGTGTCTGTGCCGACCACGGCCGGAGCGTCAAACGTGCCGAGCAGGTCAACGGAGCGATCCAGATCGACGCGTCCCACGAGATCGCTGTGGAGGTAGTCAATCCCGCTGTCGAGCATGAAAATCGACACGCTCGGGGAACCGAGGAACCCGTGCGCCCAGGCCGCGTCGGCCTGCACCGCGCGCATGTTCCACTGGCGGGCGAATCGTACCGCTCCGGCCGGGTTGTCCGCGCTCTGCAGACCCGTGGCACCGCCGGCATCGACCGCGCCGAGCGTTGGCTTGTCGAGCCGGAGCAGGTCGTCCTCGTCAACCTCGGCCACGCTCTGGTTGCTCGCCAGAGAAGCGGCCGAGGTGCTGGAAAGGCCGCGCACGACAGCAAGGCCGGCCCCGGGTGACGTCCAAAGGACTTGGCCGCCAAGGTGCCCGATCTGCGCGGCGAAGTCGGTCGGGATCTGGCCTCGGAAAGTGACGATGTGGCGGCCGTTCTGCCCTGCGCCCCCACGGTTTGCCGCTTGGACGGCAAACGCCGGCGCCCGAGCGGCCTTCGGCTCGGAGGAGACACGCGCGTCATAGGCGCACGCGGCTGCCGCCACCACGGCAAGGGTGGCGAATCGTGGAACCGACCTGACAAGTGACACGGGGCCCTCACAGCAATGGGGACGAAGAACATGGCGCCGATTGGGAGGGTCGGCAAGCAGGATTCTGACGTACGGACAGAGGGGTCACTTCCCCACGCAAAAACTCGCGAACACGCGGTCGAGGACGTCGTCGGGTGTGACCACACCGATCAGGTCGTCGAGCGCGCCCACCGCAGCCCGCAGGTGCGTCGCGGCCGCGGCCGCATCCACGCCGCTGCCTCGCGCAGAGTGGAACGCCTCGACCTCGGCCAGGGCACGCTCCAAGGCGCCGCGGTGCCGCGCCCGCGTGACGACGGGCTCCACGTCGCCCAGCGCGACCAGACGGCCGAAGGCGACCTCCGCGAGCTTTCGACGCAGCTCCGCGAGGCCCTCGCCCGTCACGACGGACACGTTGAGGCCGTCGGGCGATCGGCTGGTCGGGCGGCCTGTGAGATCGATCTTCGTCATCACTTCGACCACTGGTGCGCGACATGAGGCCAGAAATTCCTGAGACTGCGTATCCCGCGTCTCGCATCCCGCATCTCGACAGAACAGCACCAGGTCCGCCGCCGCGAGATACTTGCGGCTCACTTCGATTCCCAACCGCTCGACGCGGTCGTCGCTCTCCCGCAAGCCTGCGGTGTCCACCAGCCGGAACGGAAAGCCCTCGAGCACCGCGTGCGCCTCCACCGCATCCCGCGTCGTGCCCGGGATCTCCGTCACGATAGCGCGCTCCGTGCCGAGCAGCGCGTTGAAGAGCGATGACTTCCCCACGTTGGGGCGTCCGGCAATCACGAGCAGGGCGCCTTCCCGCAGCCGCTCCCCTTCGGGCGCCGTGTCGAGCAGCCCGGCGATGCGATCGCGCGCCGCGCGCCAGGCGCGCTCCACGCGCTCCGGCGCCACCGGGCCTTCGTCCTCTTCCGGAAAATCGATCTCGTAGGCGATCAGGGCCTCGAGCTCGAGCAGCTCCGTCCGCAGCTCGCCCAGCCGCGTCGAGAGTCCGCGGTCGAGCTGGTGCAGGGCGCGCCGCGCCTGGGCGGGCGAGCCGGCATCGATCAGGTCGGCGGTCGCCTCGGCCTGCAGCAGGTCGAGCTTGCCATTGAGCACCGCGCGGCGCGTGAACTCTCCCGGCCGGGCAGGCCGCGCTCCGGCGGCCACCAGCGCGGCGACCGCGGCCGCGGGGACGAGCAGTCCGCCGTGGGTCGAGAGCTCGACCAGGTCCTCGCCGGTGTAGGAGCGGGGGGCGCGAAAGCAGGCGGCGAGGGCATCGTCCACCGGCGCCCCGGTGGCTGGATGCACGACCTGGACGCGACGGACGGTGCGGGGCGGATCGGGGTGAAACGGCCGTAGGGCGCGCGCGGCCACATCGAACGCGCCGCGCCCCGACAGGCGGATGAGAGCGACGGCGGAACGGCCGGGAGGAGTCGCGAGGGCCACGATCGGATCGGAAAGCATGCTTCCCCGCCCCTAGTCCCCAGTCCCTAGGTCTTCTTCCCTTGGTCCCGCAGGCGCCGCCGCGCGATGAGATACTGTTGCGGGATGCTGAAGATGTTGCTCACGGCGTAGTAAAGATTCAACCCGGACGCGAAGTTCAGGAACAAGAGCGTCAGGAACGCCGGCATGAAGTACAGCATCATCTTGGTTTGCGGGTTGGGCGGCACCCCGATTTGGCCGACCTTCGAGAGCACGAACATCGAGAGCCCCATCAGGATCGGAATGATGTAGTACGGGTCGGGACGCGACAGATCCGGCAGCCACAGGAACGGCACGCCGCGAAACTCGATGGTGTTCGCGAACACGAAGAACAGCGCGAACAGCACCGGCATCGGCAGGAGCATCGGGAGACAGCCGCCGAACGGGTTGACGTTGTGTTCCTTGTAGAGCTTCATCATCTCGCGCTGCAGCCGTTCAGGCTCGTTCTTGTAACGATCCTGGATCTGCTTCAACAGCGGCGCGACCGCCTGCATCCGGATGCTCGACTCCATGGCGCGCTGATTGAGCGGCCACAGCAGCAGTCGGACCAGGATGCCGAAGATGACCAGCACCCAGCCATAGGCCAGCTTCAGCTGATCGTGCATCCAGATCAGGATGTTCACGACCAGCACTGACACGGGCTGGATGATGGGCTGCAGGAAGCCGCCGTACGGATTGGCATCGTCCAGATCGTGGCCCAGCTGCGAGAGACGCCGATACTCGAGCGGCCCGACGTACAGCTGGTAGTCGAACCCGCCCGCCGGCGGCACGGGGACTGTCAGGGCGACGGCGCTATGCGTCGCCACCGTCGAACGGCCGAACAGCCCCGAGGTCGACACCGTACGCGGGCCGCCCACCACGATCGCCGCGCCGAAGCGCTGCTGGTTGTCCTCCACGGCGAGCGCCGCGGCGAAGAAGTACTTCGACTTGACACCGGTCCACTCGAACGGCCCGTCCAGGATCTTGCGCTCCCCCGGCTTGACCGACCCGAAGTCCGTGCGTTGCGTCTTCGTCGACTTGGTGACGACGGCGTAGTGCCGGAAATCGTCCATCGAGTCGGCCTCGACCGACCGCAACCCGTCCCCCAACCCCAGCAGCAGCGTGGAGCCGGCGGGTCCGAATCCCTCCATCCGTCCGCGCACGCCGAGGCGGTACTCGCCCGGGAGGAAGCGGTATTCGAGCGTGATCCGCGCGCCATCTCTCGCGCCGCTGAACGTGAGGGTGGTCACGCCTTCCGACGCGACCTGCACCCGCGTCGCACTCGGTGTCAGGCTCCAGTCGGACACGAGCGTCGTGTCGCCGGCTCCACCGATGCGCCGATACACCAGCAGCGGCTCCCCCTCCCGGACCAGCTGGACCGGTCGTCCCGAATCCGCTTTGGCGAACGAGCGGTAGCCCAACAGCTCTGCGCGCACCAGGGCGCCGCCCCGCGTACTGAAGCCGAGCCTATAGAGCGGAGAGGTCACCCACACGGTTTCCGGGGGCGTGCTACCCGAGGGGCGAACGGGCGGGCCGGCGGACGGTTGCGCCGGCGTTGCAGCCGACTCCGGTGCCGCCGCCGCGGTACGCGCCGTGCTGTCCGGCCGCCCCCCGGTCCCCCGGTCCGCCGGTTTCTTCGGCGGAAACAGGATGCTCGGCAGGACAGCTATGATGAGCATCAGGACAACAGCTAGAACAACGCGTCGTTCCACTTCACCTCTGCGCGTCTGCGCGTCTGTGCGTCTGTACTACGCGTCTGTGCGCCTGTGCGTCTGCTATTACGGCACCGGGTCGTAGCCGCCCGGGTGCAGCGGGTGGCAGCGCAGGATGCGTCTGATGCCGAGCCACGCGCCTCTCGCCGCGCCATAGCGCTCCACCGCTTCGTAGGTGTAGCGCGAGCAGGACGGCACGAAGCGGCACTGCGTGAACACCAGGTGCGCCAGCGTCACCTGGTAGACGCGAATGAGCGCCATCACGGTACGCCGCGGCCAGTGCCGGAGATTCACGTGATGCGCGTCACGCTCGCCGTCAATTCGGTGCGCAGCTGCGCGAACGGCGCGGCGTACGCGGTGCGTTTCGCGCGCACGACGAGATCGACGACGGGGAGCGAGGCAACGGGGTAGCGTCTGAGAATCTCTTTCAAGCGTCGACGCAAGCGGTTGCGGGCCACCGCGGTGAACTGAAAGCGCGGCACCACGATCGCCATCCGCGGGTGGTCCAGCGGACTCGGGCGCCACGCTAGGTCGAGATGCGGGGTGCGCAAGCGGCGACCCTGTTCCCAGCACGCAGCGAGCTCCCGACCGCGCGCGAGGCGCACGCGCCGCGGGAAGCGCTCTCCCGTTAGTGACTCCGGTGTTTGGACGGCAGGCGTACGGTGAGGCGCTTGCGCCCCTTTTTCCGCCGGCGGGACAGGACGGCGCGACCCCACACATCTTTCATGCGCGCGCGAAATCCGTGCTTGTTGATGCGCCGCCGATTGCGCGGGCGATACGTCGGACCCATACATTCCTCTCGGGAGGACGGGAAACGTACACGCTGGTCGGCGCGGCGGTCAAGGTTGACTTTTCCACAGGGGGCGCGTACTTTCGGGCCGCCCTTGCAGGACGTCCCACCTCCAAGTCATTCACGGATGGAGCAGTCGACTAAAGAAGCTTGGAAGCGACTCCTCGACGAGGCGCGGCGCGAACTTCCCGACGCCACGGTGCGGACGTGGCTCGAGCCCGCGGTGCCGATCGCGTTGGACGACGGTCGCCTGATCGTCGGAGCTCCCGATCAATTCGCCGTCGAATGGAACGAGTCGAAGCACGCCACCGTCCTGGCGCGCGCCGCCGAGCGCGTGTTCGGGCGACCCACGGCGGTCGTGTTCCGGGTGCAAGAGGATCGCCAGCAGCGGCCCCAGATGGATTTCTTCGTGGCGCCACGCGAGCCGGCGACCGTCGACAAGTCCGGCCTCCCGACCACGCCGCTCAACGAGCGATACACGTTCCAGACGTTCGTGATCGGAAAGTCGAACGAGCTCGCCGCGGCGGCCGCGCACGCGGTCGGTGAGGCACCCGGCAAGACCTACAATCCGCTGTTTATCTACGGCGCCACGGGACTCGGCAAGACGCATCTGATGCAGGCGGTCGCCCACGCCGTGCTCACAAAGTACCCGGGCACGCGGGTGCACTACTTCGGCGCCGAGCAGTTCATCAACGAAGTCATCGAATCGATCCACGCGCGCACGATGTCGGAATTCCGGCGCCGGTACCGCAACGACGTGGACCTCTTCCTGGTAGACGACGTGCATTTCCTCGAAGGCAAGGAAATGACGCAGGAAGAGTTCTTCCATACGTTCAACGCGCTGTTCGAGGGGCATAAGCAGATCGTGCTCACCTCGGATCGGCCGCCCAAGGAGATCCCGGGGCTGGAAGATCGACTGATTTCCCGGTTCGAATGGGGCCTGGTGGCGGACATCGGTCACCCGGACCTGGAGCACCGCATCGCGATCCTGCGCAAGAAGGCGGAGCAGGATCATCTCGAGCTCACGATTCCCGACGACGTGCTGCGGTTCATCGCGGAGCACGTCCGCTCGAGCGTGAGGGAGCTCGAGGGCTGCATCATCAAGCTGCTCCTCTTCGCCTCGCTCAAGAACCGCGAGGTCACCATCGAGCTGGCGCGCGAGGCCCTGTCGGACAAGATCCGCCAGGGAGAGGACGCGTCGAGCTACGGCGCGCCCACACCGAGCATCGATCGCGTCCAGGAAGTGGTGGCACGCCGCTGGGGCGTGACCCCCGAAGGGCTGCGCTCCAAGGCCCGCACCAAGACCCTGACGATCCCCCGGCAGGTCGCGATGTACCTGGCGCGCAACATGCTGAGCATGCAGCTGGTGGAGATCGGGCAGGCGTTCGGGGGGCGTGACCACTCGACCGTCATCCACTCGGTGGACAAGGTGGAGCGGCAGATGATGCGGGATCGGACGTTCAAGGAGCGCGTCGAAATGGCGCGCCAGGAGTTGTCCGCACTCTAGCCAACATCTGAAAGCGAGCGGTGTGGGCGGGTGTGGGAAGCGCAGGGAGATGTGGGGAAAGCCCGGGATACCAACAGTCCCAACAAACGGACGGCACGGCGGCGGGACGGGAGTTGGTTCGCCGAGCACCAGTTAGGCCGACCGCCAACATTTCCCCGCCCTCTACTACTACTACTAGTAGTTCTATTCTAGTAGAGTAGTAGAGTCTTACTCCACAAAACTCGGGAAAAGGGTTACGAGACGGATGAAGTTCACGATTACGCGAGAGCAGCTGCAGGAGGGATTGAGCGGAGTCGCGGCGGCGATCCCCGCCAAGACGACCCTGCCGGTGCTCGCCAACGTCCTGGTCGAAGTGACGAAACAGGGTCTCCGGCTCTCCGGGACGGACCTGGACATCGCGGTCACGACCACCGTGCCGGCCGAGGTGGACGCCGAGGGCGCGGTGACCCTGCCGGCCAAGAAGCTCGTGGATATCGCGCGGGAGCTGCCCTCGGGGCCCGTGCGGTTCACGGCCGCGGGTGAGTCGCGCGTGGCAATCGAATGCGGCCGCTCGAAGTTCAAGCTGCTCGGTTTGCCGCGTGAGGAGTTTCCGTCCTTCCCCGCCGTCAAGTTCGACGGGGCGTGGAACGCGGCGGCGGGTGTGGTGCACAAGCTGGTGGGGCACGTCGCCTTCGCGGCCTCGACGGAGGAGAGTCGGCCGATTCTGAACGGCGTACTGTGGGAGCTCCGGCCCGACCACATGCGCATGGTGGCGACCAACGGGCACCGACTCGCCAAGATGGACGTTCCGGCGCAGGGGGGCTCGACCGCGGACCTGATCGTCCCGCCCAAGGCGCTCGAGCAAATCCGCCGGCTGTTCGCGGCCGACGACGCCCTCGACATCGCGCGCAGCGACAACCACATCGGCTTCCGGGCCGGGGGGACGCTGGTCTTCTCGCGCCTGATCGAAGGGCCGTATCCGAACTACGAGCAGGTGATTCCCCGCGAGAACGACAAGTTCGCCACGGTGGACAAGGCGGCGATGGCCGCCGCGCTGCGCCGCATGAGCGTGGTGGCGAGCGATCAGACGCACCGGATCCGGCTCGCCTTCTCGGGCGGCGCGGTCAAGTTCTCGGTCCAGACCCCCGACTTGGGCGAAGCCCAGGACGAGCTCGCGGTCACCTACGAGGGTGAGCCGCTCGAGATCGGGTTCAACGCGATGTACCTGCTCGAGATCCTCAAGTACATGCCCACCGACGAGGTGCGGCTCACCTTCAAGGCGCCCGAGCGCGCCGCCACCGTGGAGCCGGTCGGGTGGGATGACCCGGCGAGCTATATGGCGTTGGTCATGCCGCTGCGGCTGGTCGACTAAAGCGGGGACCTGCACTACTAGACGCGCAGACGCACAGTGGTGAACGGATGGCAGTGATCAGGGCAAGCTGTCCCGGACACTGTCCTCTGTTCTCCCCTGTGAGTCTATGCGTCTAGCCGTGAGACTGTCCTGTGTGCTGTCCACCGGCGCGAGCTCTTCGAGCTGGAGGGAGTCCGCCGGTGGCACGAGCACGGTCGGCACCGGGATCGTATCTGTTTCCTCCTCCGGCGGGATGTATACGTCCACGCCCCGGTACCTCGCGAGGATCAGGTTGCGGCGCGTCAGCATGCGGTCCGGACGGAACGTCGGGTTCGAGCTGCGGGGATGCGGCAGGGTGGCCGCGAGCTCAGCCGCCTGCTCTGCGGTGAGAAGCGACGCCGGTACCCCGAAGTACCCGCGGCTCGCCGCGTCGACTCCCCAGATGCCCGGCCCCCACTCCGCGACGCTCAGATACAGCTCGAGAATCCGGTCTTTCGAAAGCGCGAGCTCGAGCCGCAGGGCGGTCACCGCCTCTTTCACCTTGCGGATCGGATTGCGCGACGAGGAGAGGTACAGATTCTTGGCGAGCTGCTGGGTGATGGTGCTCGCGCCCCGGAGGCGGTCGCGGTGCCGCCATGCGGCGCCGACGGCGGACCAGACCCCGTGAGCACCGTCCACGCCGAGCGCGTCGGCGATCTCGGCGGGGTCGATCCCGATGTGCGAGCGGAACCGCGAGTCCTCGGCAATGATGACCATACGCTGGAGGACGGGCGAGATATCCTTGAGGGCCGACGGGTGGACGGCGGGGCTCGCGGAGTGCGCGCCCCCGACCGCCTGTTCGCGCATCATCGCCGTCTCCCGCGGCCAGTGATCGCGCCACCACACGGGGGGCGGCCATACGGCGAGCAGCCACACGAGGACGACTCCCGCCGTCCCTAGCGCCACGCGGCGCAGGTTCCTAGGTTTCGCGTCCGCCATGTCGCTCGACATCACCACGCTGCGTCGCCGCCTCCAGAAAGCCCTCGGCAAAAAATTTACCGTCGGAGATGTCCTGGGCGAAGGCGGGTTCGCCGCCGTGTTCCGCGTCCGGGACCAGGAGCAGGGCCACGACGTCGCGGTGAAGGTGCTCGATCTGGGACTCACACCCTCGCCCGGGCTCGCCGAGCGGTTCGTGCGCGAGGCGCGCACCAGCGCGCGGCTCGAGCACCCGCACATCGTGCCGATCTACAAGGTCGGGGGCTACAAGAACGAAGTTCTGTACATCGTCATGCGCTGCATCGACGGGGCGTCGCTCCGCCAGCTGCTCGAAAAGCATCGGCGCCTCTCGCTGCGCGATGCCGCCCGCATCGCGCGGCAAGTGGCGGACGCGCTCGGCCACGCGCATCTCCAGGGCGTCGTGCATCGCGACGTGAAGCCCGACAACATCCTGGTCGACAGTACGGGCCATGTGCTCGTGACCGACTTCGGGATCGCCAAGGCCGCGCAGGAGGCGTCCGCCAGCCAGCTCACCACCGAAGGCATGGTGGTCGGGACCCCGCACTACATGAGTCCCGAGCAGGCCACGGGAGAGGACGTGGATGCCCGATCGGACATCTATTCGCTCGGGGTCGTGTTGTACCAGATGCTCGCCGGCGTGCCGCCCTTCGACGACGAGTCGGCTCAATCCATCCTCATGAAGCAGGCCACCGTCACCCCGGTGCCGGTGCGGGACCACCGGAGCGAAATCCCCCCTGCGCTCGCCGAGGTGGTCGATCGCACCCTGGCCAAGGACCCCGCCGAGCGCTTTCAGACCGCCGAGCAGCTGAGCCGGGCTCTGGTCGAGGCCCTCCCGACCGCGGCGCAGGACACCGTGCGGCTGCGCTCTCCCGTCCTGGCGACGGCGCTGAGCGTGCTCTTGGGCCTCGGTGTCGTGGGGGCCCTCCTCTTCGTGGCGCTCACCGTTCTGTCGAAGCCCCCCCGCGTCTCGGCGCGCGCGCCCATCGCCGAGAGTCTCGCCCAGGCCCTGCGCCGCCAGGGGGCGCTCGCTCCGGGCGACGCAGCCCTCTACGTCTTCTCGCCCCGCGGCGTCGACGATTCGACGCTGCTGCTCGTGGGCCGCCGCAATGTGGCGGTGGTGACGCCAGGCCGCGTGCGCGCCTATCGCCGGGATTCCGTCCAGGTGGGCTATGGGGCGGTGCTGCAGGGCGGGCTCTCGTTTCGCATGGTTCTCACACTGCCGCGGGCCCGCCGCGACACCGTGTTTCGCCATCTGTCGTTCCGCGATGTCTACGAGCTATCGCGCCGGCTCGGGAAGCTGATCGCCCAGGACTAGCGCGACGCGCGTCGCGCGCTCGTGAAGCGTCGCGTGGACACGCCGTACAGGCTGAGGGCGTCGATCCGGCTGGCATCGCCGGATGTCCTGGCGACCAGGCCGGCCGTGTCTTCCCCGCCGAGCGAGAGGCCGAAGGCGAGACCGCTGCGATGTAGCGAGCGGTCCGTGTCGAGGCGTGCCAGCAAACTGATGGGAACCGACGTCGCCGCCCGGAGGGTGCCGCGCAGAGCGAAGGCGTAGCCCGCCACCCCATCGGACGTGAGTTGGCTGAGGGCGGAAAGGGCGACGCGCTGCCCGGCGAACCGCAGCGTGGCGCTCGGGACGTAGGTGATATGCAGGGTTGAATCGCGCACCACCGGCTGCCCGATATTCTGGATCACACCGCCGATGGTGAGGACCCTCGTCCAGTCGTACAGGACGCCCATGTCCCACCCGGTGCTCGAGGTGCCTCCCCGGTACAGCACCGTCGCAAAACCGGCCGCGAGTCCTCCCCGGCCGAACGCGTATCCCAGCCGGTAGGTATGGCCCCGCCCCCCGGAGCCGAACAGGTCCCGTTGGTAGCCGAGCGACAATCCGCGGGAGTTGAGTCCGAGCGTGAGCTGGCGCAGCTGGCCTTTGGCGCCGGGGTCACCGACGGTGAGGTCGAGATGCACCGACGCTTCCGGGAAGTGGCCGAGCCCAGCGGGGTTGACCCACAGGGCGCGCGCATCGCTGACATCGGTGGGATGGAGGTACAACGCCGCAGTGTTGGGGACGACCTGCGCGAGCGCGCCCGACGCCGACACGAGCAGCGCGAGCGAGAGTCTGACTCCTTTGAGGTCCGACCGTCCGCCCACTACGGCAGCACCGCGATAGACGCGTGGGTGACCTGCACGACAGGGACGACCTGGCCTTGCATGGGTAACCGCACGGTCAGCGTGGCCGAGTCCTGCCATGCACCGCCGAGATAGCGCCCGTCGACGGCGATGTAGGCCACGCTGCTGGCTGTCCCCGCTCCCGACAGCTCGAACGGCTGCCCAGCGTTCTTGCCACCGCCCGCCACGCGATACGTCTGGTTAGCGTCCACGCGCACGCTACGAGCGCCGAGATGATCCTCCCACCCGACTGCCGTGGCCTGCGTGACCGTGTGCCGCGACACTTCTGAGCCGATCCCCTTTTGGGTGGTCTCGACGGTATCGGTCCACGCAGCGCCTGGCTTTACGCCGTCGATCGGCAGCCGTGGCAGAAAGTCGCGAAAGTTCCCGAGCAGCTGGACCACGGATTGCGCCTGCGCGCTGTCTGACGCCAGCGCGTTCACGAACTCGCCGCGCGGGGCCACGCGTCCCGCGAATACGAGCTTGCGGACCTTGTTGACGTTGTCCACGATCGGGGGCGGCGTTCCCGAATCGGCCACGATTGAGTCGACCACGAACGTGGTCGGATATCCGATGCTATCGGCGGGTCCGGTGATGGCCGCCGCGACAAAGATCCGGGCGCCGACGTCTTGAGACTGGGGTCGATCGCCGAGTGTTTGCTGGATATGGACCTGCCGGTGGACAACGTAGCGCAACGCGCTCGGCCCATAGCGAACCGCGTCGGCACGGTGTGGGGCGGGTGCCTCGGCTGCGGCGGCAGGCGAGATGGCGCCCGGAGCAGGGTTGATCGCCGGCGCAGCGGTAGACGTCCCGCGACTCCCTGCGGCGCAGGCGGTGAGGAAGGCCGTCCCCGCGAGCAGCAGCCGACGCGTCATGATGCGCTCCCTATGCGGTATCCGGCACGCGGTCGGCCTTGGTTCGGCCGAAGACAGCTACCATCTCGGTCCCTTCACTGGCGACGCGCAGCAGCTTCCAACCGCGCTTCCCCATGTCGGCGCGCCACCCGATGAGTTTCTCCCATTCCTGCGAGGTCGTCCGGAATACCCGCAGGTCCGCGACCTGCTCCCATTGTGCGGGGTAGGGTTTCGACGGTGAGGTCATCGAGCGGTGGGCGGTAGGGCCATAAGCCGAGTTCTGTTTGCCCGCCGAAGCGGGCAGATGGTCATCTCTCTGGGATGGCTGTCGCCAGCCACCTCACGCGGCCTACCCGCAGCTCAGACGACCCGGGCCGGGTCTCGCTGCTTATTTGGCCTTGCTCCGACTGGGGGTTACCGTGCCACGCCTGTTGCCAGGCGCGCGGTGGGCTCTTACCCCACCGTTTCACCCTTACCCTTGAATAAAGGGCGGTCTGTTTTCTGTGGCCCTTTCCGTCGCCTCACGGCGCCCAGGCGTTACCTGGCAGTCTGCCCTCGGGAGCTCGGACTTTCCTCAGCACGCCACTCCAGCCGGCATGCCGCGACCATCGCACCCTACCGCCACCCGGCAGGAAAAGTACCGGTTCTGGAAGGGTCAGGGCAAGTCTAGCCCCGTCCCCCTAGCGCACGAGCCTCCGTAGCAGGCGGCCCAGGCTGTCCTGCGCCAGGCGCCTGCCGCTGGCCGGCCCGGCGGGATCCTCGGGCGCGAGCCAGAACCCGTCACTTTCGTCGAACACCAGCCACTTGACTCCCGACCAGTCGCGTGCCCGGAGCGACGGCGCCACAAGAGCGACCGCGTGCACCAGGTTGAAGCCGCGGGCCCGGTGGAGCGCGAGCAGGTCGCGCGTCCACACCTCGGGTGTGAACAGGAGCAGCGGCCGGTCCGGAAGCCCGAAGCCGCGGAGCAATCCGAGCGTGAACCAGTCGGAGGGCGTTTGCGCCAGCCGGAACGCGAAGTAGAGATCGCGCCGTTGCTTCAGCACCCGGTCCCGTAGCACGGTGGCCCGGGCGGCGACCTCGTCCTCCAGAGCCCGGTAGTAGCGCGGTAACAGCCCCGCGTCACGCAGCGCCGGGTAGCGGGCCGCGTACGGGAGCGAGTCCCAGCCTCCCCCCGCCGCGCCCCCTCGCATGAGAACCGCCAGCCCGCGCCGCCATGCCGCGTCGCAGAACTCCTGGCCCATCGAGTAGCTGCGTGGTCCACCAAGGTCGAGGCCGAGCGCGATGACGAGAGTGCGTTGCTCCGCGGCCAGCCGGCCGAGGGCGCCGTACGCCGACGGCAGGCCCTCGGCCCACAGGAGCGAGTCGAAGGCGCACGGAGCGGCGAGTGCCTCGCCGCGGGCGCCCCGAGACGAATCCGCGGGGGCGTGACGCGCGTTGCCATAGTCCAGCAGGGGGATCCAAGCCACACTCGTGGGTTGCAGCCGCTTCACCGCGTCTCCCCAGGCGCGGCGCACGGCGTCGCGCTCCTCCCAGCGCACGTGCAGCGAATCCATGCTCTCGGGGCCGGCGTCGCCGGCCACCAGGTTGAACCCGCCGACATCGAGCAACACGACCAGCGAATCGAGCGCGGCGCCCGAGCGCATCGCGCGCCGCCCGTCGCGGGTCACGAACAAGGGCGTCCATAGCACGCGCATGCCCTGCTGGCGGAGCCACTCGGGCATGTTCGTGGCGCGGGCGAGCTTGGGATCCGGCACGAGCGGCAGCTCGATCGTGTCCACGCCGCCTGGTGGCGTCATGACCGGGGGCGCGAGCTCGACGGGAACCGGCGCCTGCGCCAGCGAGAGCGGCACGCCGCGCGCCGCGGGCGGGACGTGCGCCCACTCAGCCGGGCGTCGGGTCCAGCGGGCAAGGGCTGCGAGAAAGTCCCGCGTCCGCTCCAGGGCGTCGAGCTGTTGCACCGGAGCGGTCGTGGACCGGAACTGCGGCCCCAGAGCGCCGAGCGCATGGCGGCTGATGACCACCACGAGGCCCTGGCCGATCCGGGCGGCCGCCGCCACGCCGGCGCGCGGCCGGGCCGCGGGCGTACGCGCCGCCCGCACGAACGCGTGCCGCGAGGTGAAAGCGAGCAGCTGGGAAGAGTCGCGGGTGGCGAGGACGTTGTTGCGGTCGAGCGGAAACGGGCTGAACACGGAGCCCAGCGGCTCGTCGCCCAGGGTCCGGGCCTCGGCCCACGGCTGCGGCCGGCCCGTGGTCGTGGGCGTGCGGGTGACGGTGTCTTCGAGGAGCCGGTCGCCGATCGAGATCCCGGTCCCCACGAACTCGAGCCAGCGGTTCGCCGTCCAGCGGTCCAGATACCCTTCGCCGTCCGCATCGTAGCCGAGCACCACCACGCCGCCGCGCAGCACCCACTCGGTGAGCAGCGCGAGATCGCCGGCCGTGAGGGCATCCGATGGCGCCTCGGGCTCGCGGCCCAGGAGGAACAGCAGAACGTGGTAGCGCGCGAAATCGGAGCGCGCGAGGTGGGGGTAGAAGCGGCGGTACTCGACCGCGTAGCCCTCGTCGCGCCAGGGTTTGACGGTGCCGTTCAGCAGGGCGGGCTCCGACAGCGCGAGGTCGAGGAGCAGCACGCGCCGAGCCTGGGGTTGGCAAGCGGCGAGGAGGAGCAGGGCGGTCAGGCCGACGAGTGGACGTGCAGACCGTATCATTCCGGCGCCGACTCCGCCACGAGCCTCCCGAAACGCGCATCGGATCTGATCGCGTCGAACTCCGGCGCCCGGAGGTAGAACCACAGCCGCGCGCCGCGGGGGCGAACCCGCTCGAGCAGCTCGAGCGCCCGATCCGACTCGCCCAGGGCCACGAGCGCGCGTCCGACCCACGCGGCGTCGGTGGTCGTTGGGTGACCCACGGAGCGGATCTCGCGCTCCAACCGCTCGATCCGCGTTCGCGCGGCGGGCGTGTCGGCGGCTTGCAGCTCCACGAGCGCCAGAATCGCCTCGCCGGGCACCCGGAATCCCGCCCGCAGGCGCGCCGCCGTCTCGGCGTCGGCACGCGCCTCGGCGCGGTTGCCGAGCCGGAACTCGGCGAGGGCCCGGAGCACGTACGCGTAGTCGGCGCCGGGGTCGATGGCCAGGGCGCTGTCGGCCCAGCGACGGGCCTCGGGGTAGCGGGTCTGCCGTGCCGCGACCCGCCCGAGGTTGAACAACGTGATCGGACGTTCTGGCTCGAGCGCGAGCGCCCGGCGATACATCTCGGCGGCGGCCGAGTCGCGGCCCAGCCAGAGCAGTGCCATCCCGTATTGATGGTGCGCCTCCGCGTTGCGCGGATCGAGCGCGATGGCGCGCAGCAGCGCCTCGCTCACACCCGCGAACGTGCGCGGATTCCGGAAGCTGAGGAGGAAGCCGCGGGCCATCCACGCGTCCGCGGCGGCCGAGTCCTGCTGCAGGGCGCGATCCGCCGCGTCGAACCCGCGAGACAGCACGGCCTCCGGCGACAGGCCGGGATACTCCCACCCCCAGTCGAGGAACAGCCCGTACCCGACCGCGACCCGGGCAAGGGCGGGGGTGAGGCCCGGATCGAGCCGCAGGGCGCTCTCGTACTGGTCGATCGCGCGACGCACGGCGCGCGGCGTCCGCTGCGCGAGCTCGTAGTTCGCGCGCAGGAAGCGATCGTAGGCTGCAGGATCGCGCGGCGGGCGGCTCGCCAACGCCGTCCGTTCGACGGGACGGAGCGCGCCCGTGATGGTGGTCGCCACGGCGCGTGCGACGGCTTCCGGAATCGCCTGCAGCGCTGTGTCGCGGCCTTGGTATTGACCTCCCCAGACGTGCATGCCGTCCGACGCCCGCAGCAGCTCGACTGTGACGGCCGGGCTCTGGCCCCGACCGGGCCGCCCTACGCTGCCGCTGACGAGATATGCGACGCCGAGGACGCGTCCCAACGTCGCCGGATCATCCGCCGTCCCGCGAAAGCGGCGCACGGCGTTGCGGGACTTCACGCCGAGTCGCTCGACTCGGCCGAGGCTCGTGATGATCGCCTCCGTGAGCCCGTCGGCGAGGTAGGCGGTCGCGGTGTCCGGGGTCTCGAAGTACAGGACGGCGACGCTCGCCGGTGGCGGCGCTTGCTCCGGCGCAACGGCCACGCCGCGCGCGCAGCGAAACCCTGTGTGGGCGAGCCACGCCCGCCGGTCCGGGAGGACGGCGCGATATGCGGCGGTCGCATTGGCAGACGGCGTGTCGAAGGCTCCTCCCTTGATGACGTGACCGGCCTGGCCCCGCGCGTCGGCGGCGGTGGTCGCGGTCCACTCCCACGCGTTGCCGATCAGGTCCACGGCACCGATCCACGATCTCCCGAGGCCACCGGCACCGGCGGGCGTGAATCCGTCGTGCAGCGAGTCGGCGTTGGCTCTGCCGGGCTCCCAGCGGTCCCCCCAGGGATACCGGAGGCCCCGCGGGCCGCGGGCGGCGGCCTCCCATTCGTCTTCGGTCGGCAGGCGGCCCCCGCGCTGCCGCCAGGCGCAATAGGCAACGGCCTCCGACCACAGTACGCCGGTCGCCGGCCATTGATCGGGCGGCAGCGGGGTCCAGGGTGAGCGGGCTCGTGTGGCGTCCAGGTATCGCCGGTACGCGGCCACGCCCACTTCCGCGGAATCTATGAAATACGCGTCGAGCTGGACCGCGGTCGAGTCGCGCCAGGGGGCACCCCCGCCCCCCACCGGATACAGCCCCGCCGGGACGAGCACCATGCCGGGCGGCGAGTGGACCCGCCACGCGCGCCATACGACCCACCCGAGGATGACTGCCCCGCACACGGTTGCGATCCACACGGCCTGTCGGGAGGACACGCGGCGCTGGGAGGGCGGGGTCGCGAGCGCGTCGACGAACGCCCGAGCGGTGCGGTGTCGGTCCGCGGGCGACTTCGCGAGCCCGCGCGCGAGCGCCTGCTCGAGATGCAGCGGCAGCCCGGGGCGCACGGTGCGGATCGGTCGAAGCGGATCGTTGACCACCCGTGCCGCGATCGCTTGCGCACTGGGCCCGGTAAACGGCGGCTCGCCGGCGAGCATTTCGTACAGCACCGCCGCCAGCGAGTACACGTCGCTGCGCGGGTCGATGCGCGTGTCGCCGCTCGCCTGCTCCGGGCTCATGTACTCCGCGGTGCCCACCGCGATGCCAGCACCGGTCAGAGGCGATCCCTCCGAGCCGGCCCGCTCCTCCATCAGCTTCGCGATCCCGAAATCGCTCACCAGGGCATGGCCGCGGGATAAGAGAATGTTCTCCGGCTTGACATCGCGGTGAATGACGCCGTTCTCATGCGCGTACTGGAGCGCGTCCCCGACCTCGGCCGCGATGCCGACCGCGTCGTCGACCGGCAGGGGTCCCTGACGGCTGAGGCGCTGCCGCAGCGATTCGCCGTCCACATACTCCATCACGTAGAACAGCAGGCCGTCGGCCTCGTCCGCTTCGAACAGGGGGACGATGTGAGGATGAGACAGCTGGGCGGCGAGCAGGACTTCTCGCTGGAAGCGGTCACTTCCGAGGTAGGCGCGGGTGGCAGGCGCCAGCAGTTTGATCGCCACCTGGCGGCCGAGCTTCACATCGGTGCCGAGGTACACGGTCGCCATGCCGCCCCGGCCCAGCTCGCGCACCAAGGTGTAGCGGCCCGCGAGAGCGCGGGCCAGGCGGTCGAAGAGCGGATCGGCGACTATCACGCGGCCGCGCTACCCTATTCCTTGGTGCAGCAGCTCGCCCGGTCGCAGTTGCCCCACATGCTTCCGCCCCACTTTGCGATGGACTGGCGCCACCGATAGTTTTCGTGTTTCACGTGTTTCAGGTCGGTCTGCACCGCGCTGTCCCGGTTGAGCTTAGAGAAGAACAGCGAACGCCACGTCGGTCGCCCCGCCGTGTCCACCCCCTGCTTGTCCACCCACCAATACGTCCACCCCTGCGGTCCATAGCCGAGGGACCGGACTACCTCCTCGGTCCTGATCCTCGCGATGACGCGTCCTTCCGCCAGTTGGTCTTCGGTTAGCCTCCAAGTGCCCGCCTCCGGCTCGATCCAGGCCAGCCCCCCGATACCGGTGTGACTCCGACCATTCTTCTCAAAGGACACGCGCTGGGAATCGGCGGCTCCATACACAGGGTCGAACCTCAGGTCCTTGGCGTACTCTCCGTAGAACCTGTCGTATCCGATCCGCTTAACGTCCCCCTTGAAGAACTCCTTCGGTGCCTCGCGCGTGACGTAATTGTCTGGTGTCTGCTGGTACTCACCTTCCTGCCCCAGGGCCATCCCCGGAGACAGAAGACTCAGGACGACGCTGAAGAACCATCGATTGCCACTCGCCATACGACCTCCTTGTCAGGGATCGCGATCATCTCGCTACCGCGAAATCCGCTTCATTCGCGTGACGACCGATTGCAGGGCGGGCTCGGCACCAGACCAGAGGGTTACGACCGCGCTCGCCCAACGTCGCGCGGTACCCTCGTCAGCGCGTGCGGCAGCCATGTCGGCGCGCAGCGCCATCATGCGTACCAGCCCACCCGCGAGCGGGAGATAGCGCAGCAGGTAGCTGTGTAGCCTCGCGAGGTTGTTGAGCGGTGCGTCGAGGGTCTGCTCCGCAACCCCGGTATCGCCGAGGGCTAGGAGGAGGCGGGCGTCGAGATAGACGCCGTCCGGCGGGGAGTCATCGCGTGCCAGGGCACCGCCCCGTAGCCCGAGCTCCTGGGTAATAGTGGCGCGTACGGAGGCAGTGTCCCCCTGGGCGAGGGCCCACTGCATTGCCATCGGCCGGGATGGTCCCGGCGGCGTGGACCTGTGTGCGGGCCGGGGCCCCATGGCGTCGAACACGAGCTCGGCCGGGACGTCGAGGAGCGCGCTTCGCACTGCCGGCCGGGACGCGGCCGGTAGGCCTGCCGTGCTCCGCTCGACCCGCTGCTCCAGGGCCGCGACGCTTTCGGCGGGCGCGCCAGCGGAGCCGTATGCGAGCAGCTCGAGCCCAATGCGCAGCGCCGCTAACGGTATGGTCACGGATTGATTGTCGGCGCTTCCCGGGTACTCGGTTTCGGGGTCTTCCGGGGCTACGAGGCGCGCGGCGAGGGCGGGCCGCCCCAGCAGGATGGCCACGCCGGCAGGACCTGAGACCCGTCGCGGGGTAGTGCGGAGCAGCGAGTCGCCGAGGTGACGCGCCCCTTCGAAGTCGCCGGCCTTCACGAGCAGTCGGACGGCGCCGACGGCGTCGCCGACGCGATTCTCGGGCCGGCGCTCCAACCGTTGGGCCGCCTGGATCTCGGTGAGTGCCGAGCGGGGCGCCTCAGCGGCAGGTGCGATGTTCCCGTTCACCTCGAGGGCATAGGCGAGCGCCCGATGCGCGCGAGCGTCGCGGGGGAACGCGTCAACCCAGGCTGCGGTGACCTCGATCAAGGTGGCCCGGTTGCGTGCGACGGCCGCCGCGTGAGGTGGTGTTCCGGCGGTTAACGTGTCGGCCTGCGCGGCCGGCACGGGGTGAAACGCGAGCGTGTCTCCCTCCAGCACCGGGAAGGCGTAGAACGATTCGCCATCACGCCGTCCCGCGCGCCACCAATAGATCTCCGCCTGCAGAATCCGGCTCAACCGCTCGGCGGCCCGCCTCCCGAAGATGAAGTTGAACGACGGAGCGAGCAGCAACGCGCGACGATACGCCACGACGGCGGTGTGCCAGCTGCCGCGAAATAGGAATCGCGTCGTGTCCTGCGGATCCCGTTCCACGGCGGGATCGCTCGCGTTGCACTCGGCGAGTCCGTACCAGCCCGCGAAACTCGTCGAGTCTCGCTCCAGGATCTCGTGATACCGCCGGCAAGCATCCGGCCAGCGCCGCTCGAACACGGCTTGCTGGGCCAGCAGCAGCGCGCCATCCGTGGACCCGAGTCTGACGAGCAGGTCCGCCGAGCGACGCGCGATCGCATTACGATCGCGCACGGCGTCGGCGGTAGAATCGGCCGCCCAGAGCAGCGCCTGCCCCAGGCCCAGATACGCGCGCGCGAAGGCCGAATCGGCGACGACGGCCGCCCGGAATTCGCGCGCAGCGCGGTTCAGATCCCACTCCCGAAACGCTTGTTCGCCCAGGGCGTAGGAATGCAGGGCGCGAAGCGAGCGTGTCTGCTCCGCGCCGGCCCCGCGGGCCGCGCCAAGATCGGCACCCAGTAATGAATCGGCCAGCGCGTTGAACGCGGCTCCGATCCCGCCGCTGTTCGCCGGCACTCGCGTCGTGACCTCGCGCAAGGGTGCGCCGCCGCGCGCGGCGTCGTACACGCCCGCGGTCAGCCGCAACGTGTCGCCGAAGCTCCACAGCTGCCCCATCACCAGCTTCCCTGCACCGAGCCGGAGGGCAATGGCCAGGGCGCTGTCGAACGGGATGCGGAACGGAAGCCGCTCACCACGGCGGGAAAGAGCATCGTACAGACGCGTTTTGTCGGCGAGCCGGACTTCCGACCAGCGGGCGAAGGCTTCGGCGAGCAGTTCGGCGCAGGCGGCGCCGTCGAGCGCCGCCTGCTGACTTCCCTCGCGATGCGCGAACGGGAGGATGGCATACCTGGCGGTGTCGAGCGGCGCTCGCTTCGCACAAGGCGGCGGAGACCCGTCGGGGCACTGCCCGACAACGAGCCTGGGAAGACCGGCGACCAGCGCCAGGACGGCGGCGCCGATCCACGCGGCTGTCCTCACGCGGCCCCCGGGCTAAACGGCAGCAGCGCCGCCCGCATCTCCATCGCACGTTGCCATCGCTCCGTGCGCGACTTCGCCAGCGCCCGCGCCACCACAGCGGCGAGCTCTTTGGGCACGTCGCGCCGCAGGCCGTGCAGGTCGGGCGGAGCGTGGTGCTGATGCATGTCGAGCACTGCGGCTGCGCTAGGCGAAGAGAACGGCGGACGGCCCGCAAGGCACTGGAACAGTACCACGCCGAGAGAATAGAGGTCCGTCCGGCCGTCCACATCGGGGGCTCCCTGAGCCTGCTCGGGACTCATGTACTCCTCGGTGCCGACCACGAACCCGCTCCGGGTCACGCGGTCGTCGCCCGAGCTCGCGATCGCGCGAGCGATACCCAAGTCGAAGAGGATCGCACCCTGCGGCGGGGGCGAGAGCACGATGTTGTCGGGCTTGATGTCACGGTGTGCGATGCCGTGTGCGTGGGCGTGCTCGAGCGCGTCGAGGATCTCAACGGCGATCGCCACCGCTCGCGGGATCGACAGGCGGCCCTCGCGCTGCAACGTCTGGCGGAGCGTGTCGCCCGGCAGGTACGGCATCACGTACCAGAGGAGATAGTCGGCTTCGCCGCTGTCCATCATCCGGGCGATGTGCGGGTGATCGAGCTGCGACGCGTAGCGGATTTCGCGCAGGAATCGATCGGCGGCCACCGAGACAGCCAGCTCGGGGTGCAGCACTTTGATGGCGACATGGGCGCCGCTTGCGTCCTTGGCCGCGAAAATGGACGCGTTCCCGCCTCGACCCACCGCACTGAGCACGGTGTAGCGGTCGCCCAGGGCCTTGCGGACCCGCTCAATCAGGTCGCGTGCCGGCATAGCGTGCCGTCCCCTCGGCGATCGCCGGGCGGGACGGAGCTAACAATAGGCCCCTGCCCCGGGCGCGCTAGGTTGCCCGCATGTATCGAGGCTTAAGGGGCTCCCAGCCGGCTGAGCCCCGCCCGGGCTGCCGCGACGTACGGCGCCAAGTCGGCACCCGCCCCCTGCCCCACCGCCAGCACGAACCGATAGGTCGTGATGGCCGTGGCGCGGTCGCCCGCGCGCTCGGCCTCGTTCGCCCGCTTGAGCAGCTTGTCGAGCGTCGCCGGCTCGCGATAGATCAAAGCGGGGTCCCGCCGCACCTGAGAGGCGAACTGGAGGAACCACACGGCGCCACCCGCGGCGAGCACCAGGCTGGCGCCCACGAGGAGCAGCGCCACACGGCGGGCGCGCCGCGGCGGGGCCGGCACCGCGTCAGGCGGCATCGGCCAGCCGGGCGAGCGCTCCCGCCGTCGCTTCCGTGACCATCGCCATGAACGCGTAATCGAGCGTCGCGCTCGTATCCGTCGCCTGATGGTAGTGCGGATTGCGGAGGAATGCCGTGTCGGTCAACATGAGCGATGGGTAGCGCGCGTCCCAGAAGGATGCGTTGTCGGAGAGCCGGGTCAGCGGCAGGAGCCAGCCGCGCAGCCGGGTGGCGTACGGGACGAGCGGCAGGTCCGGCGCGGCGGCCCGCGCCCCGTCGACGAACGCGGCGAGCAGCTTCCGGGAGCGGGCGTCGCCCACCGCCGCGAGAAAGTCGCCGGTGCGCGGCACGTCGATCCCGAGAAACGGGGGCACGATCTGCGTGCCCGGCCTCGAGTCGCGGTAACCCACCATCTCGAGGACCAACGCGCCCGCGAGCGCCTCGCGCCGCGCCCGCTTCTCCCGCGCCAGGGCGTGGCTCCCGACGCGGTACCGGCCGGTCACCGTCTGCAGTTCTTCCAGGTCGAACCCCACGAACTCGACGCTGGCCTGCGGCTTCCGCGAGGCAATGAAACGGGCGCATTCGAGCAGCGCGGCGACGCCGCTGGCGTTGTCGTCCGCGCCAGGCGTGTGAGCGGTCGAGTCGAAGTGTGCGCCCACCAGGAGCCGCGGTCGTCGCGGGTCGGTTCCGAGCATGCCGCCCACGACGTTGTGGTAGGTGCGTCCCCGGAACGAGAACGGTGCGAGATCGACGCCGAGGCCGAGCGTGCGCAGCTCGCTCGCGATGTAGTCGCGAGCGGCGCGATGGCGCTCGGGCGCGGCGCTCGGGTGGCGGATGCCTTCGAGCGCCGCGACATGACAGCGCAGCCGGTCCGCGAGGGCGGCGCGTTGACCCGCGGTTGAGTGGGCGTGGCCCCCGTGCACCGGGTCCGAGCCCGGCGCCGGCGCGGCTTGAGTCGGAGTTGATGGGTCCACGCTAGCGTTTCTCCCGCATGGTGACCGTTTGCACCGTCCTGCCGCCGCCCGAGCGTCCCCGCCTCGATGCCGTGGGCGACGGCTGTTTTACCACGCTGCACGCCAGCTCCTTCCGAGACGCCCTGCGGGCTGCCCGGCGCAAGCGGGTGGACGCGCTCGTCCTATCGGTCCACGCGTGCCGCTCGGACGAGCTCCCGGCGGTCGCGCGCTTCGTGCGCGAGTTTCCCGCCATCCCTGCTGTCGCCCTCGTGTCGCGCCACGACCGCAGCGCTACCGAGACGCTGCTCAAGCTCGGCGCGACTGGTGTCCGCTCGGCGGTGGACTGCACCGAGCCCGCGGGCTGGCAGCGGCTGCGGGACCTGGTCGGCCATCCGGCGTCGCCGGTGGCGGCCCGGATTCTCGCGCGCGTCGTTCCCGCGCTCGAAGAGGGAACGGGTGACGTGCGCGCGTTCTTCGAGGCCGTGGCCCGGCTCGCGCCGGTGCTCTCCACGGTGCGGCGGCTGGCGCGGCACCTGCGGATCTGCTCGAGCACGCTCATGTCCCGTTTCTATCGAGCGGGCCTGCCGTCGCCCAAGACGTACCTGGCCGGCATGCGGCTGGTGCACGCCGCCTATCTGTTCTCGAACCCCGGGCTCTCCGTTGCCGACGTGGCGTACCGCCTCGACTATTCGTCACCGCAGAGCTTCGGGCGCCACCTCAAGGCGATGCTGGGCGTCACGGCGGGTGAGTTCCGGCGCCGCTTTCCCTTCGAGGTATCGCTCGAGCGCTACGTGGACCTGCTGATCACCCCGTACCGGGAAACCCTGCGCGCGTTCTGCCCACTCAATGCGGGTTTGTGGGACCAAGGACCGAACGCGACTCGCGTTTCCCGGCCGGGGTGATCAGTCCGCCGCCGCGCGCGTGACGGGGGGCTCCCCGCCCTCCTGCTCTCGCTTGAGCACCGAGAAGCGCGCGATGCTGCCGCGCAGCCGCTCGGCCAGCTGGGCGAGCTGCTGGGAGGTGGCGGTGAGGTCGCCCATCGACGTGATCTCGGCCCGCGTGGCGTCCGCCGCGCCGTCGGCCCGTGCCGACGAAGCGCTCGAGATGGCCGCCACCTGCTGGAGCGACTGCGCCAGCTCGGCCAGCCGCTGCGCCTGACCACGGGACACCTCCGCGGTGGCGTTCACCAGGTCGCCCACCAGCTCGATCCCCTGGTGCAGCTCCTGGAGCGCCGCGTCGGCTTCCGCGGCCACCGCGCCGATGTCGCGCACCTTCGTCTCCCCCGACTGCATCGCGCGGGCCGCGGCGTCGATGCCCGCGCGCAGATCCGAGACCAGCTCTGCCACTTCGCGCGCCGATTTCCCCGCCTCCGCCGCGAGCGATCGGACCTCGTCGGCCACCACCGCGAAGCCCTCGCCGTGCTCCTCCGCCCGCGCCGCCTCGATCGCCGCGTTGAGCGCCAGCAGGTGCGTCTGCCGCGCGATCCGCGCGATGGTCTGGGCGAACACCCCGATGCGCTCCGACATACCCGACAGCCCGGCCACCGTCGCGGCCGTGGTGCGGACCTCCTCGCCCATCGCGCGTAGCGTCTGGCTCGCGCGGGCCACGCGCTCCCGGCCCCGCTCCGCCGCCGCGACCAGGCGCGACGCGTCCGCCTGCATCAGCTCCGCGCGGACCCGCAGCGATTCCGCTTGCTCGGCCGCCTTGCCGCTCTCGCCCCGCGCGCCCTCCGCCATTTCGCGCTGCTGGCCGAGGTCCGTCGCGAGGCGCTGGGCCGTGTGCGTCACGGTCTCCGAGGTGGCATGGAGCTCCTCGGCCGAGGCGGCGAGCTCTTCGGCGAGCGCCGCTACCTCGTCGGCCTCGCGCTGCACGGTCGAGATGGTGCCGCCGATCTCCTCGATCATCCGATTGAAGCTGCGCTCGAGGAATCCCAGCTCGTCGGATTCACCCGCCGGCGCGCGCACGGCCAGGTAGCCCCGCTCCGCCTCGCCCATCACGCTGCGGGCGTGGCGGATCCGCTCGATCAACGTTGCCGGAATGCGCTTGAGAGCCATGGCCACGAGGATGAACACCAGTGTCTCGAGCCCCGCGTCCCTCAGGCTCCTGCTGGGCTCGTACAGCGTGTCGTGGAGGAAGCTCGCGCCGAGATAGGCGAGGGCGGCAGTAAGGACCAGGAAGTTTCCGACCGTGTGGCCCTGATCGAACGCGTATGGCAGGACAGCGAGGAAGAAGGCGGCGATCAAACCGCCGTTCCCGAACCAGACGATCAGAACCGCGACCAGGATGACATCGAGAAGCGATAGCGCATAAACCAGCCACCAGCGGTACCAGCCGCGCTCGTGGATGAGGCCCAGGATCTCGTTCAGAAACGCGGCCCCCCCCGCCGTCAACACCATGGTCGTTGGGCGGGTCTTGACCGCCGTCGCAACCCACCCCACCAGGCCGAAGACGAATCCGACGCCGATCATCAGGCGGCGCATCCGGTGGCTTCGCGAGATGGTCTCCAGGTCCTTGAGCCGCTGCTCGAGGCCGGTGGCGTCGTCCTTCCAGCCGCGAATCTTCGACGCCAGTGACGGCCGGTCCGCCGCGCCAGCCTGGACGGTCACCTGGTCAGGCCCTGCCGCATGATCGTGCACCTCGATGAGCATCATACACCCGGCCCCGTCCGGCACAAGCCGCAGGGCCCGCGTGTCTCGAGACGAGTCAGCGTGCGCTGTTCTGAGCCAGGAGCGCGGCGTCCGAACGCAGCTCGAAGCGCAGCGGTGCCGGGCGCGGCCGGGCATGAGTCATGCGCGACCCCAAGCCGAAGCAACTGGTCCACTTTGCCCTGGAGGCACGATGCGAAGTCATCTGACCACATGGTGTGTGATCGCGAGCACCCTCGCGCTAGCCGCATGCGCCGAGGGAACCGGTTCCCGCGGCATCGCCCCGGTCAGCCTCGCGCTGTCGGGTGCCGGGGGCGCCACGACTCCGGCCGCGGCCCAGGCCGGCGGGTCCGAAACCTTCACCGACGGGACCAACACGCTCGTGATCTCGAGCGTCGAGGTGGTACTCCGTAAGGTCGAGCTCAAGCGCGCTGACGCGGCCGAGCCCGCGGGCTGCGCCATGAGCACGTCCGGCATCACCGCATCCGAGGACGGGGAGTGCGGAGAGCAGAACGACGAGCTGGAGGCCGGGCCGGTCCTGGTGGATCTGCCGCTCGGCGCCATCGAGCGCACATTCACGGCGGACGTCCCGGCCGGAAGCTTCGAGGCGCTCGAGTTTCAGATTCACAAACTCAGCAGCGACGGTGACGCCGCGGACCAGGCCTTCCTCAAGGCGCATCTCGATTTCGCCGGAATCAGCATTCGGGTGAAGGGAACGTTCGACGGCGCCGACTTCACCTACACGAGCGATCTCGACGTAGAGCAGGAATTGAAGTTCGAGCCGCCGGTGGTCGTGGAAGCCGGGAAACCGGCTTCGGTGACGATCAAGGTCGACTTGGACGGGTGGTTCCGGAACGGCGGCGGCACGTTGCTGGCCCCCGCGACGGCTGCCACAGGCGCCGAGAACGAGAACTTGGTGCGCGACAATATCGTCCGGTCGTTCCACGCTTTCCAGGACAACGACGAGGACGGGATGGACGACGAGCACGAGGGTCACGACGGCGGGCACTGACCCGCCCCCTTGGGGCTCGGCAGCGGGAGGCGGTGCGTTGGATGCGCCGCCTTCTCGCTATTCGTGTCCTACTTGATCAGGGCGGCGATCTCCGCTGCAGCCGGTGCCGCGCCGAGCCCGCGGTACAGCGCGACTGCCCGCTCGCGGGCGGCGCGCGCCCCCGCAGCATCACCAATCGCCTCCAGGGCGGCACTCAGATCTCGCTCGATCTCGGCCAGCGTGTGGGCGCTTCCCTGCCCCCGCGCGAGCTCGGCTGCCCGGCCGAGGCGCGCCGCCGCGCCGGCGCTGTCGCCCCGTGCCCGCGCCACGCCGGCCTCGAGCCGCCACACCTCCGCCAACCCGACCGGATGTTGCAGCCGCTCGTAGGTCGCCGCGGCCCGCCCCAGCTCGGCCGCGGCCAAGTCCACGTCCCCCTGCACCAGGTGCAGCTCGGCGCGTCCGGCGAGGGCGAGAGCGGACAGCGCCTCGTCCCCAAGCTGCTCCGCCAGCCGCACGGCTTCCTCGGCCGCGGCGAGCGCACCGCCGTAATCGCCCAGGGCACGCCGGCTGATGCCGATGTTGTGCTGCGTCTCGGCCATCCCGCGCAGCAGGCCAGCCTGCTGGTAGGCCGCGAGGGCCAGCTGGTAGCTCGCGAGCGCGGCGCGCGAATCGCCCCGGAGGTTCGCGATGATCCCCAGATTGTTGAGGCACCGCGCTTCCGCGGCGTGGTCCTGGAGCGAGCGCGCCAGCTCGAGTGCGGCCGCGAAGTGCGGCTCGGCCGCGTCGACATGGCCCCGCTCCAACGCGATCGCCCCCTGATAGTTGCGCGCCCGCAGCTCGGCGTGTCGCTCGCCCCGCGCGCGCGCGATCGTCAGCGCGGCCTGCGCCCAGCGCTCCGCCTCCGCATGCGCGCCCAAACGGCCATACGCCTCGGCCGCCAGCAGCGCGTACACGGTCCGACGCTCGAGCATATCGGTGGACAGCGCCTCCAACCGGCCGAGCACGTCCCGGTGCCGGCCCCGCTCGGCGAGCGCGCGGAGCTCGAGCAGGAGCGTCGACTCGTCGGAGGGGGACTTCACCATGCTGTCACCACGCGACGGCGTACTGCGAGAACGAGAAGATGTCGGCGTCGAACTCCTCCAGCTCCAGAGACTTCACTGCCGCCGTGTTGTCCCAGAGCGTGTCCGGCGGCTCGCGCCGCCACAGAGCCAGCATTGCCTCGATCTCGGCATCCCTCGAGTCGATCGTGCCGTCGCCGTTGAAATCGGGCTGGGCGTAGTGGTATTCCACCCTCAGACGGGCGGGACTGCTCGGATTGAACTGGAGGCCGGACGGCTGAAAGTCGAACAGAAACTTCTTTGGGTCGACGACCGTGACTGTGATCCGGATCGAGTCGGTCGGGCCGAACGCCGTGCCGTCGGGCTTCCGGTACAGCCCGTCCGTGGGCACCTCAAATCGGAGAAACTCCGCGCCCGAGTCGGCCGGCGTGCTCCCCTGGTAGACCAGGCGCACTTCGCGGTGCTCGCCCACCTTGGCATAGAAGCTCCCCTGGGCAGCGAGGATCGGCTTGTAGGTGGAGTCTTGCACCACGAAGTTGAGCGTCGCGCGTGGCGGCGTGGTTACTGGGCCGCTCGAATTGCTGCACGCGGACGCGCTCGCGAGGATTGCCAGGGCAGAAATCAGTCGTCGCATGTCATACCTTCCAGACTCGGGGTTAGCCCTGATGGAGGGCAAGCGCCGGGCCACTCTAAGTCGCTATCCCTCAATGTGATGGACATCACGAGTTGAGCCACGCCGCAGCACGTGGCTCAATTCGGGGCAGCATCCGCGTCATCCGCGCTCGTCCCCCCCTCGAGCAGCCTCTGCAGGCGGGAGCGTGATATCCCCAACCGCCGGGCTGCTTCCGAGCGGTTTCCGCCGGCCGCGTCGAGCATGGCGCGAGCGGCCGCGCGCTGGATCTCGGCGATAGTGGCCGGGAAGGGCAGGGCGCTCGTCGCGCCGGGTCGCACCAGGGCGACCGTGAGCCCGCTCAACGCGAACGTCCCCGGAGGTGAGAGGAGCACGCTCCGCTCGATCGCGTTGCGCAGCTCGCGCACGTTGCCCGGCCAGGGATGGGCGAGCAGCGCCCGCCGCACCTCGGGCGACAGTGTGGGCTGTGGCAGGTTGTACTGTGCGCTGAACTTCCGCAGGAAGGCTTCCGCGAGCAGGATCACGTCGTCGCCCCGCTCCCGCAGGGGTGGAAGCTCGAGCGCGATCACGTTCAGCCGGTAGAACAGATCCTCCCTGAAGCGCCCGGCTTGCACGGCGGCGGCGAGATCGGCGTTCGTCGCCGCGACGATGCGGATGTCGACTTGGCGGGTCGCCGTGGCGCCCAGGCGGCGGACCGACTTCTGATCCAGCGCGCGCAGCAGCTTGCCCTGGAGCTCGGGCGCGAGGTGATCCACTTCGTCGAGGAACATCGTCCCGCCCTGCGCGACCTCGAACAGGCCGGGTTTGGCGGTCTTCGCGTCGGTGAAGGCGCCGCGCTCGTGACCGAACAGCTCGCTCTCGAGCAGCTGGGCGGGCAGGGCGGCGCAGTTGAGCTCGACGAACGGCGCGGCGGCACGCGGGCCGCCGTAGTGCAGGGCACGCGCCAGCAGCTCTTTGCCGGTGCCCGTTTCGCCGGTGATCAGGATCGTGGCGTCGCGGTGCGGCACGACCCGGGCCGCACGCTCGAGCGCGGACTTGAGCGCCGGGCTCTCGCCCACGATGTCGCGGAACGCGTGCGCCTGGGCTTCGAGATGCGCCAGAGCGGCGCGGCCGATGGCGGCCTGTCGGCCCTGCACGGCGGCGGCAAGCGCGTCTCGCAGCCCGTCGCGGTCCTCGGGCAGGGAGAAGTAGTCCGTCGCTCCCGCCGCCACGATTTGCGCCGCGAGCCGGTACGAGGCGACCGCGCCCACGGCAATGATCGGGATGCCTGGCGTCACCGAAAGCTGCGGCAGCAGCGCCATGACATCGGCCTCGCGCCCGCCGGCCGCGATGAGAACGATGGCCGCATCCGGGGGGGGCGACTCGTCGGCGGCGGGGGTCCAGTCTACGAGCGCAGCACCGATCTCGCGCGCCAGGCCCGGCCAGAAGTCACCGAAGGAATCGCTCAGCCGGACGACGAGCAAACTGACATCGCCGGACGCGGTCACCGCAACCCCAGGTCCGTAACGGTCACGAGCGCCTCCACCGCGTGCCCGGCCTGCTCGAGCATACTGCGACCGCCCTCCTCCCGATCGACGACGGCCAACACGCCGAGCACCCGTCCGCCCTCGGCCGTCACGGCGGCAATCGCCTCCGCCGCCGATTGCCCCGTGGTGATCACGTCCTCCACCACGACGGCGGCGGCACCGGCGGTAAAGCAGCCTTCAATGCGTCTTCCGGTGCCGTGGGTTTTCGCTTGCTTGCGGACGCTGAAGGCGTCGAGCGACCGTCCCTGGGCCCGCGCGGCGGCGGCGATAGCGTAGGCGACGGGGTCGGCCCCGAGGGTGAGCCCGCCCACCAGGTCCGGCGCCCACCCGCGGGCCGCGAGGCGCGCCAACCCGAGAGTGCCGATCACGACAAGGCCCTCGCCCGACATGGTGGTGCGGCGCGCGTCGATGTAGAAGTTGGAGCGGCGCCCTGAGGCGAGCGTGAAATCCCCGTGCGTGATCGAGCGCTCGCGCAAGATCTCGCGGAGCCGCTGCTGCAGGGTCGGAATCGAGGGAGAAGACATATATAGTAGTAGCAATAGCTACTACTATCCATCTCTCCTGAGGACAGCACGCTTGAGCGCCGCGAGCAGCCCGGTCTTGGGGGCCGGCGCCGCGGACACGGCCGCCGTGACATCGGCGGCGAACGCCGTCACCGTGGGTTGGCGGCGGCTCGGGTCGCGCTCGAGGCCCCGCATCACGGCGGCTTCGAGCGCGGGGGGGAAACGCAGGCCCGGAACGATCTGGTTCAGCGGCGCCGGCGTTTGCGTGAGCAGCTGCTGGAACAGCTCGCGCGGCGTCCGGCCGGTATGCGGGTGCTGCCCGGTGAGCATCCAGTACGCGATCGTGGCGAGGCTGTAGATGTCGGCCCGACCGTCCACCAGCTCCCCCGACAGGGCCTCCGGGGCTACGTACTTGAGGGTTCCGACGAAGAATCCGGTGCGCGTGAGGCGCTCTTCCGGCGGCAGCTCCGCGTCGCGCGCGATGCCGAAATCGAGCAGCTTGGCCCGCTGCGATTCAGGATCGTAGGTGATGTTTTCGGGTTTCAGGTCGCGATGGATGATCCCCGCCTGGTGCGCCGCGGCCAGCGCATCGGCCAGCTGCCGCACGATGCTCTCCACCGCCGTTGGAGCGAGGAGGCCGGCGCGGTGTACGTATTCGGCGAGCGACTTGCCCTCGGCCCATTCGAGCGCGAGGTAGTACAGGCCGCCTGCTTCGCCGTAGTCGTAGGTACGGACGACTCCCGGGTGCACGACCCGCGAGCCGTACCCTGCCTCCCGTAGGAAGCGCTTCACCGCCGTGGGGTCGCTCGCGAGCCGCGACCGCAATACCTTGAACGCACAGGTTCCGCGCTCCGGGTGTTCGGCGCGGTACACCTCGGCCGTGCCTCCCTCGCCGACGCGCTCGAGGAGGCGGTAGCCGGCGATGGTTCGACCGGCGAGGTTCTCGTTGGGCATGGGAACGCGCGAAACTAACGCCCGGATTTGAGGTTGAGCAAGTGAGACGAGCGGCGGCAATGGCATTCCTCGCGGCCGGGGTGGTCGCGTGCAGCTCCGGACAGCGACCCGTCGCAGGGCCCCGTCCGGAGCAGGGCGCGGTCGTCCCCGGCGTGGTCGATGCCGGCTCGATGTACGGGGCCATGGGCCTGCTGGTCGCGGGCCCGCCGCTCCCGTTCGTCGCGACGCTCGGCTATCTGGCGGCCGCCACCGCCGACTCTACGCTGGCCCTGTTCGGCCTGTCCCTCGCCAATCACGCGCTGAACTTCCAACGCGATGGCGCCGCGTTCATCGCGCGCTACCATGTGGAGGTCGCCTTCCGCACGGACACCGGCGCCGTGCGCCAGCTGGCGAGCGACGAGACGGTGCGCGTGCGCACTTTTCAAGAGACGCTCCGCGCCGACGAGAGCGTGATCTACCAGCAATTCATCGCGGTGCCGCCGGGCGTGTACCGGGTCATGGTCACGGTGCGCGACCTGAACGGGCCTGCCGCGTCGCACCGGGAGCGTACCGACACGGTACCGCGCTTCGCGGGGCAGGGGATGAGCGCGCCCCTCGCCGTGTATCAAGGCGCGGGGCGGACGCGCGCGTCCGACGTCCCGAAGCTGCTCGTGAACCCGCGCGCCACGGTGTCGTACGGCGCCGACACGCTGCGGTTCTACCTCGAGGCCTATGGAGAGCGGCCCGGCACCCGGCTGCTCGCGCGCGCGCTCGATCAGGGCGGCCATGAAGTCTGGCACGACACATTGGCGCTGGCGGGTACGGAAGCCCTGGCGACGGGCTTGGCGGTGCTCCGCCCGGGGGAGCTGCCGGTGGGCGCCGGGCGCTTCGAGATCGGCCGGGTCGGCGCGGGCACCGCGGCGACGCGCACCGCGCCCTTCCTGGTGAGCTTTTCGGATCAATTGGCCATCACCAGCTACGACCAGATGATCAGTCTGTTGCGCTACTTCGAGCGTCAGGAGTGGGTCGACAAGCTGCGCCACGCAACCCCGGACCAGCGTCCCGCCGTTTGGCGGGAGTTCTACAAGGCCACGGACCCGGTCGAGTCCACGCCGGAGAACGAGGCGCTGGACGGCTACTTCCGCCGCATCCAGATCGCGAACCAGCGCTTTCGGGAGTCGGGGGATCCCGGCTGGTTGACGGACCGGGGCGAGGTGTTCATCACGCTGGGCGACCCCGACGACGTGTTCGACTTCTCGTCGGACGTGTCGCGGGCGGGCGTGCGCGGCATCCGCTGGACGTACAACTCGATGCGGCTGACGCTGTTTTTCCAGGACAATACGGGATTCGGGCGGTATCGCCTCACGCCCCTCTCCCGGGCCGAGTTCCAGCGCGTCGTGGCGCAGCGCCGCCGACAGTGATGCGGGCGGCCGGCCTCCTGCTCGTCGTCGCGGTGGCATCACCTCTGTCCGCCGCCGCGGCCCAGCAGATCTCGCCTTACGTCGCGGCCGAGCGCGCTGAATCCCTCCGGCTCGCGGGCCGGCCGTGGCACGCGGCGGAAACCCTGCTCGCCGCCGCGGCGCGCGAGCCACGGCTCAACGCCACCTTCATCGTTGAGGGCGCCAAGGCCGAGCTCTATGCTCGGCGCTACGATCGCGCCCGCAGCTTGCTGGTCGGCCAGCCGTGGCTGGAGGACTATGGCGACGGCGTCGCCCTCGCGGTCTTGGCGGAGGCCGAAGCGCGGCTCGGGTTCGCGATGCAGGCGGCAGGCCACTACGCCGTCGCGCGCGCTCGGGCGCGCGGCTCCCGCGCGGCCCTGCTCGCGGTGCGCGAGGGTCTCGCGTGGGAGGCCGCGGGCGCGCGGGACTCGGCGGCGGCCGCGTATGGGGCGGCGCGGGCGGGCGGCCTCCCCGTCATCGACGCGTGGCTGCGCCTGCGCCAGGCTCGCGTCACGCGCGACACCGCGCTGGCGTTCCGCCTGCTCGCCGACCTGCCGGCGCCGGCGGCGCGCGAGGCTGCCTCCGCCCGGGCACAGGCGCTGCTCGCGGCCGGCGATTCGGTCGCCGCCCTCGATGCCTTCGCCCAGGCGGGGCGTTCGCTCGACCTGGCCCGGTTGGCGCTCGCCCATGGTGATTCCAGCCGCGCGCGCGACGCGCTGTACGGTCTGATGGCGCGCGCACCCGAGTCGGATGACGCCGCGGCGGCCGTCGGTGTGGCGCTGGCCACGCTCCGGCCCCGAACCGCGCCCGAGCGCGTGGCGCTGGCGCGCGCCATGAAGGGACACGGTGCCGCCTCGGACGCGCGGCTGGAGGTCGAGCGCGCGCTGCGGCAGGGCGATTCGAGCGCCGCGACGCTGCTGCTCGCCGGCGAGCTGTTCGCCGCCGCCGGCCGGTTCCGTGAGGCCGAGCGCGCTTACCGGTCCGCGACCGGCGATCCCGCGCTCGGGGCCCTCGCCATTTACCGCCGCGCGCGGGTGCTCGTCCGGCTGGGCGATCCGGGTGCCTCGGAGGCCTTGTCGGGTTTCGCGCAGTCGTTCCCTTCCGATACCGCCGCGCCCACCGCGCTGTACATGCTCGGGGATATGCTCGCGGATCGCGGGGAGTGGTCCGGGGCGGCGCGTTGGTTCGGTGAGTTGGTCGCGCGCTATCCCGCGGATCTGCGCGCGTCGGTCGCCCGGTTCCGGCTCGCCGCGCAGGCGTTGCGCGACAGCCTGCGCGACAGCGCCGCCGCCCTGTTTCAGGCCGAAGTGACGGCCGCGGGCCCGCAGCGCACGAGCGCGCGCTTCTGGCTCGGCAAGCTCGACCTGCTGGCGGGCGACACGGCGGGCGCGCGGGCGACCTGGGTTGCGCTGGTGCGCGAGGATTCGATCGGCTACTACGGGCTGCGCGCGCGCCGCGAGGTGGACCTACCGCCCCTCCGCATCGCTGCCGCGCCCCTGCCCGGTCCCTCGCCGGCCGTCGCCATCTCGCTCGGCCGCATCGATACACTCTTGCTGGCCGGGCTCGACACGGCGGCGCAAGCGGAGGTGCGCGCCATCCTCGGACGCGCGCCCCAGCAGGACGCCGACGCCCTGCTTGCCTGGGGCGACGGACTCGCGGCCCGCGGCTTCGGCCCCGCCGCCGTCCGCCTCGGGTGGCAAGCGGCGCTCAAGTCGCCCAATGATTCGCGGGTGCTGCGCGTCATCTTCCCGTGGCCGAACCGTCGCGCCGTCGAGGCGGAGGCCGCCGAGTTCGGAGTCGATCCACTGCTGCTCGTCGCCATCGTGCGCCAGGAAAGCGTGTTCGATGCCCAGGCGCTCTCGCCCGCCGGGGCACGCGGCCTGGCGCAGCTCCTGCCGGGCACCGCGGCGCTCACCGCGCGGGGGCTCGACGTCACATTCTATCCCGAGTGGATCAACGTTCCCGACTTGAACCTCCACCTCGGGGCCGCGCACCTCCAGGAGCTGTTGCAGCGCTTCGGGGGCCGGGTGGACGCGGCGGCTGCGGCGTACAACGCGGGCGCTTCGCCGGTGAAACGCTGGCTCGAGCGGCCCGGGGCCGACGATCCGGATGAATTTGTCGAGCTCATCCCGTACCAGGAGACGCGCGGCTACGTGCGCGCGGTACTGCGCAATCGGGAGCTGTACCGCGCCCTGTACGTGACGCCAACCAATTGATCGCGCTGGCTTTATGGACACCGGGCCGCGCCGCGCGGGGGTTTCTTGACAACCTTTCCGCCGCGTGTCATTTCTATCGCGCCCGACACGGTGCCGGGCCGGGTGCTCTCGCGCCCCATGTGTGACTCTGCAGGAGGCTGACCGAATGGCTAAGGGAAAAGTGAAGTGGTTCAATGACGCCAAAGGCTACGGCTTCATTGAGCAGGAAGGCGGCGAGGATGTGTTCGTACACTTCTCAGCCATCCAGATGGACGGGTTCAAGACCCTCGCCGAGGGTCAGGTTGTGGAGTTCGAAGTGAAGGCTGGCGAGAAGGGGCTGCACGCCGCGAACGTCGTTCGCGGCTAGCCGACATCACGCCATTCGGCGTCCCCCCGCCCGCGCATTCGGGCGGGGTTTTTCATTCCCCACGCGTCCAGCGGCCCCGTTACTTTTCCACGGCACATGCCCGACCCCGGTTCGCCCCCCGCCGCCACCCTTTATCTCGTCGACGGCTACGCGCTGATCTACCGGGCCTTCTTTGCGATGATCGCCCGCCCCCTCACCACCCGCCGCGGCGAAAACACGTCCGCGGCTTGGGGGGTCACCAACTTCCTGCTGCGCCTGCTCGAGCGACGGCGTCCCGACTACCTCGCCTGGGTACACGACCTGGGCGAGTCATTCCGGCACCAGACCTACCCCCAGTACAAGGCGACGCGCCAGAAGCTCACCGAGGAGCTGCAGCAGGAGTTCGACCGGTCGCTCGAGCGGATCGAGCAGATCCTCGAAGCGTTCCGCGTGCCGCTGGTCGGCGTGGAAGGGTACGAGGCGGACGACGTGATCGGCACGCTCGCCGCCGCGGCCCGTGGGCTGCAGGTGGTGATCGTCTCGGGCGACAAGGACTTTTATCAGCTGATCGGGCCGGGCATCGCACTCTTGAACCCGGGTCGTGGCGGCCCCGCGGCCGTGGAAGAGCACTGGGTGGACCAGACGAACGCCAGCGAGCGCCTGGGCGTACCCCCCGACCGGGTGGTCGATTACCTGGCGCTGGTGGGCGACAGCTCCGACAACGTACCGGGCGTGAAAGGCGTGGGGGAGAAGACGGCGCTCGAGTTGCTCGAGACGTTCGGCGACCTCGATGCGATCCTCGCGAACGCCGAGCGGATCCCCGGCAAGCGGGCACGGGAGGCGGTGCAGCAGTACGCCGAGCTGGCCCGCCTGTCGCGGGAACTCGTGACCATCCGGCGCGACGTGCCGCTGCCCCTCGACCTCGACCGGCTGCGGGTCCGCCCACCCGACGTCCCGCGCCTCACCGAGCTGTTCACCGATCTCGAATTCCGGTCGCTCATTCCAAAACTCTCGTCCCTCGACGTTGCCGCCACACGGACACCCGCCGCCGAAACCCCGCGGGCTCCAGCGGTCACCGGACCGCCGTCGCTCGCCACGCTCACACCGGCGCTCGTGGAGCCGAGGATCATCGACGACCCCGCCGACCTCTCGGCCGCGGTCGCCGAGTGGCGCCGCGCGCCGCTCCTCGCACTCGACACGGAGGCCACGTCGCTCGATCCGATGCGCGCCGAGCTGGTCGGCATGTCGCTGGCGGTCGGCCCCGGGCGGTCGTGGTACCTCCCGTTCGCCCACGTGGCGCCCGACGGCGAGCTCGCCGGCGGCACGGCGCCACGGAATCTGCCGCCACTATCGAGTGAGCCGATGGGGCTGCTGCGGGACCTCTTGAGCGATCCGCGCGTGCTGAAGGCCGGGCACAACATCAAGTACGCCTGGCTGGTGCTGCGCCGAGCCGGGGTGGAGCTCGCAGGCGTATCGTTCGACTCGATGCTCGCGAGCTTCGTGCTCGATCCCGGGCGGCGCTCGCACGCCCTCGACGACCTGGCACGCGAACGGCTGTCCCTGGCGGTCCGGACGTACGCGGAGCTCGTGGGCCGGGGAAAGGGGGAGCGGCCGTTCGCCGCGGTGCCCCTGGCGGACGCGGCGCGCTATTGCGCCGCAGACAGCGAGATCGTGCTGCGGCTGCGCGACGCGTTCCTGCCGGAGCTCGAAGATCACCAGCTGGTTCGCCTGCTGGAAACGATCGAGATGCCGCTCATGCCCGTGCTCGTGGACATGGAATCGCGGGGGGTGTGCATCGACCTGACCCGACTGGGCGAAATCTCACGCGGCTTCGCCGGTGAGCTGGCTGGGCTCGAGCGCGCGATCTATCAAGCCGCGGGCACCGACTTCAACATCAACTCGACGCCCCAACTCCGGCAGGTGTTGTTCGAGAAGCACCAGCTGCCGGTCCTCAAGAAGACCAAGACCGGACCCTCGACCGACTACGAGGTACTGGAGCAGCTCGCCGCGATGGGGCACGAGGTGCCCCGGCTGCTGATCGAGTACCGCGAGCTGTCGAAGCTCAAGTCCACCTACGTGGACGCGCTGCCGGGATTCATCCATCCGCTGACCGGGCGCATCCACACGAGCTTCAATCAGACCGGGGCGGCCACCGGCCGGCTGTCCTCATCCGATCCGAACCTGCAGAACATCCCCGTGCGCACCCCGCGTGGCGAGGCGATTCGCCGCGCGTTCGTCGCTCCGCCCGGCGCGCTGCTGCTCACGGTCGATTACTCCCAGATCGAGCTGCGACTCCTGGCCCATCTCTCGGGCGACCCGGCGTTCGTCGAGGCGTTCGAGCAGGGCGGGGACATTCACCGCCAGACGGCGGCGATCATCTTCGACGTGGCACAGGACCGGGTCACGCCGGAAATGCGCGCCCGCGCGAAGACGATCAATTTCGCCACGATCTACGGGCAGGGGGCGTTCGCGCTCTCCCGGCAGCTGGGCATCACCCAAGATGACGCAAAGCGGTTCATCGATCAGTACTTCACCCGCTTCGCCGGCGTGAGGGCCTGGCTCGATCGCACGGTGGCCCAAGCCCGCGAAAAGGGCTATGTCGAGACACTATTCGGACGGCGGCGTTACATCCCGGAGCTCAAGGACCGCAATTACAACATCCGAGCCTTCGGAGAGCGCACGGCCACCAACTCCCCTCTCCAGGGCTCGGCGGCGGATCTGATCAAGATCGCGATGATCGGCATCGCGGGGGCCCTGAAAGAAGGGGGCCTTGCGTCTCGCATGATCCTGCAAGTCCATGACGAGCTTGTACTTGAGGTGCCGGTCGGGGAGGAGAAAGCTGCCACGGAGGTGGTAAAACGCCATATGGAGGGAGCCGCTCGGTTGCGCGTCCCCCTGGTCGTAAGTGTCGGCCTGGGAATGAATTGGGTTGATGCGAAGGGGTAAGCATGGCTCTTGCAGGAACGAGGCTCGGCGCCCACTATAGGTGGCACCGAGCCAGGGACTTACGGGCTCGGCGCCCTTTGGCGCCCGGAGGGTCGGCAGTGATGTCTCGGAACGGTTTCACTCTGATCGAGCTGCTCATCGTGGTGGTGATCATCGGGCTGTTGGCGACCATCGCCATCCCGAAGTTCGCCAACACGAAAGAGAAGGCCTACATCGGCGCGATGAAGTCCGATCTTCGGAATCTCGCGACTGCGGAGGAGGCGTTTTTCTACGACAGCTCGAAGTACACCAACACTCTCGTGCTGATGAACAACTTCGCGGCTTCCGCTGGCGTGGTGCTCGTGATCAACCAGGCCACCGGGTCGGGATGGGCCGCTACCACCACGAGCCTTTACGCACCGGGCAGGCAGTGCGCCCTGTTCTCTGGGTCGGCGACACCGCAGCCGCCGGCTACGTCGGAGGGACGCATTACCTGCCAGTAGACCCGCCGTACCGTGAGTTCACACGCCGCCGCGAGGGGATGTGCTTCGCCCTCGACGGCGGCGTTTGGCTTCACCGCCACAAGATTCGGGGCGAGCCCATGGTGCACCTCGTGAGCGCGAACAAGGAGCGGTTGCTCGCCCTCGCCCCCGCGCTCGACCTCGACCCGGCGTGGCTGCAGTACAAGCCGCTGAAAGACCCGAGGACAGGAATCCGGGTGGCGGCGTGGCATTGGGATGTCTTGGGAAGGCGGCTGCAGCACCTGATACCGCGGTCCACTCTTCCCTAGTCGCTGTTCCCTGCTTCCAGTCTGGGTGCCCGCACGCCCGGCCACCAGTTCCACCTCCCGGCGATGTGCATGATCGCCGGCACGAGCACCATCCGGATCAGGGTCGCGTCGAGCAGGACCGCGGCCGCGAGACCGAAGCCAATGAGCTGCACCGCGAGCACGCGCGTAAAGGCGAACGTCCCGAACACCAGAATCATGATCAGGGCGGCGCTGGTGATGGTGGATGCCGTGGCGGACAGCCCCTCCATCGTGGCGTGGTCGTTCCGGCCGGTCTTGTCGAAGACTTCCTTCACGCGCGTCAACAGGAACACCTCGTAGTCCATCGACAGTCCGAACACGATCGCGAACACCAGCACCGGGACGACCGCCCAGATCGCCTCGGTCGGCCCCTCGAGACCGAACAGGCGACCGCCGTAGCCGTGCTGGAACACGAGCACTGTGAGTCCGAATGCCCCACCCACCGACAGGAGGTTCAAGACGACGGCTTTGATGGGAACGAGCAGCGAGCGGAAGGCGACGAACAGCATGATCGCGGTAATCCCGAGGACCAGGGCGACGGTTTCCGGGAATCGCCGCATGAGCTCCTCCTGCGTATCGACGTTGGAGGCGGCGAAGCCCGCGACCAGGATCTCCGCCCCGGCCAGGCCCCGGACGTCACGGGCCACCAGGGCGCGCACCCGTCGCACCACGTCCATCAGGCCTGTGAGGGAGACCGTGTCCGCGGGGATCACGTCGAGCAGCGTGACGCGATTGTCGGCGCTGAGATACGCGTCGAAGAACTTCGCATTCTTGGCGCGTACCGCGGCCGGGTCGCTGTAATAGACGACGAGCTGCAGCGTCGACATGCCCTGCTTGACGACGCCCCGGACCTCGCGCACGCGCGGGTCCTTCCGGATCGAGTCGGTGAGAGCCTTGAGTCCCGGAAGGCGGCGAGCCGAGAGGGCCGATTCCCCTTCCGGAAGCTGCACCACGACGCGCACGGGTTGGATCACCCCACTGGCGCCCATTTCCCGCAGTGCCTGGAGGCCCCGGCCCGACTCGGATTCCGGCGGAAACCAGTTGGTGGCAGGAAGACCGAGGCGGATCTGGCTGAGCGGAAAGGTGAGCAACGCGATCGCGGTCCCGCCGACAGCGACCGCGCGCCACGGCCGGTGGCCCAGCCAGCGGGCCCAGCGCTCCCAACCGGTCGGCGCGTGGAACCGGGCGAGCGGGCGGGCGAGCCACTTGGGGCGGTCGATGTTGCGTCCCAGAATCGCGAGGACCGCCGGAAGGAACGTGGTGGCGAGCAGGACGGCGACCGCGACGACGAGCAACCCGCCCACGCCCACCGATCGCGTGTCCGAGAGCGGTGTCGTGACCAGCGCCGCAAACCCCACCACCACGGTCAAGCCTGACGTCATGACCGCCGACCCCGCGGTCTCGACCGTCCGGATGGCCGCGTCTGCGGGCGAAAGACCGCGGTTCAGCTCCTCACGGAAGCGGGTGACGATGAGGAGCGAATAGTCGATGCCCACGCCGAGGCCCACCATGGTAGTGATGTTCAACACGAAGACGGACATGGGCGTGTAACGCGCCGCGATGGTGACCAGGCCGAGCGCGATCGTGATCGCAAGGAGGCCCACCAGGACGGGGAGCGCGGCCGCCACCAGTGCACCGAACGCGACGATCAGCACTGCCAGGGTGAGGGGCAGGGCGCGCTGCTCGCCTCGGTCGGTGTCCTCGGCGCTGATGGTGCGGACGTCGTGGTCGAGCGCGGGAAACCCGGTCACCATGACCTCGAACCCGTCCGAGCCGGGGACCCGCGCCAGCGCTTCGCGGATCACGGCACGCAGGTCGGGGACGAAGCTGGCGCTCAGGTCGTGCGTGGACTCCGGGGTGAGCGCCGCAATCAGGAACGTCGTGCGGCGGTCGATACTGACGAAGCTCGACTCCCCAATCGAGCGGGCCGAGATCACCTCTCCCATGTAGGGGCGGCGCTCGACCACCGCTTTGAGCGTGTCGAGCACGGCTTCAAAGCGGGCATTGGTCCAGCGGACGGGGCCGTGCACGACGATCGCCACGTAGTCGGCGAATGGAGTCGGAAACGCTTCTTTCAGGAGCGCGGTGGCGCGGCTGGATTCCGTGGACTCGCTGCCACCGCCCCGGAGCGCCAGTACCTGCTGGACGTGGCACGCCCGCGGCCCGAACAGCAACGCGAGGGCCGCCCATGCCACGATGACCCACCCACGCTTGCGAATGATGGGTGCCGCGGGTAACGCGAACACTTACGTGCCAAGCATAAGCAGGCCACAATCATAGAGACGCCAACGGACCAAAGCTAGCGGCGCGACGCCGTCCGCTCGCATATTGCGCGCATGGAGCGCCGCATGCTGGTTCTCGTCTCCGCGTTGATCGTCCTGTTGGCGTCGGCGGTCTTGTGGAACGCCTTCGTGCGACCGTCTGGACGGGTGTCGGTTGCCGCGACGCCCCTGGCCGCGCCCACGGAGAGCTCGGTGAATCGGACGGCAGCGGCAATCGACTCGCCCCCGGACACCACGCGCGCCGCCGCTCAACCCGCCCCCGCCCCAACGGTCGTGCCCCCGGTCGGCGCCGGTGGCCCGAGCTACATCGTGCTGCTGGCCCGCTCCGAGATGCGCCGCCGCATCCGCGCCAGCGCCGCAAGCACGTATCTGAACGACGTCATCCTCGCCAGCGCGGACTCGATGCTGCACCGCTGGGACGGCCGGGTCTCGACGCCGGTGCGCGTGTTTTTTCCTCCGACCACCGTCGCCAACTTCCAGCCGAGCTTTCTCGACGCCGTGCGGAGCGGGTTCCAGCGCTGGCAGGATGCCGGCGTGCCGGTGCGGTTCAATCTGGACGCCGACTCCGCCTCCGGCGAAGTGCGGGTCCAATGGCGCATCCAGTTCGAGGGAGAGCGCGCGGGACAGACGGACCTACGGTGGGACGATGATGGGCACCTGATGGGCGGCGTCGTCACCCTTGCTACCTTCGATGCCAAGGGGCAGCCCTTCGCGGTCGATGAAGTCCGCGTGCTGGCGCTGCACGAGATCGGGCACCTGCTCGGGCTCGACCACTCACCGGATCCCGGCGACATTATGTACGCACAGCCCAAGGTGCGTGATCTCTCCCCCCGCGACATCCGCACGGCCTTGCTCCTCTACGACCTCGCGCCGGGCTCGCTGCGGGTGGGCGGCTGAGACCGGAGGGCGCCGAGCTATATTGAGGAAAGGCAGTCGGCGGATCCCATGGCGCACCGCAGCATCACCTCGTTCCTCACGCACGAAGCCCTCCCCGCGGACGGCGGGGCGGCCAC
>WNEY01000544.1_pt1 | contig 43301 bp, 47 predicted proteins | sample 5400531 | NCBI WGS metagenome assembly WNEY01 (sample SAMN13153338, study PRJNA577476) | soil metagenome | isolation source: 200 cm saprolite under Douglas fir tree site 1 | place: USA:California | collected 2015-04-18 | reverse complement strand
GCTGGCTGGGCGACTCGGCGTGTCTGCCGCCGCGGTCAACAAGCTGGAACAGGCGGAGCGACATGGCGGGATCACTATCAAAAAGCTGGCGGAGGTAGCAACGGCACTGGACTGCACCTTTGTTTATGCCCTAGTCCCATGTTCCACACTTGACGAGACCGTCACGACCCAAGCGCGCCGCACTTCAACCGAGATGCTCGGATATGTCACCAGAACCATGGCCCTTGAGTCGCAAGCTATCGGTGACGAACGCGAACGCGAGGCCGTCGACCGGTACGCCCAGCAACTCATCAGAAGCGGCAAGGTCTGGCGCGCTGGCCTAGGAGGATCGAGAGCCAACGCATGACTGATGCCCGCCAGGAGGAACCGCTACTTGCTTTCAACCGGCGCACGATCGGCCCTCATTAAAGCGTCCGACACCGATGACTACACCGACCTCGTCCGGTTCGCGCGTGCCGCCGTGCCGTAAGCCTGCCGGTAAGCCTGCCCTACCAGTACGCCGACAAATGCCATACCATGGTATGGTGATGCTATGGCCACAAGGAAGGTGACGGTAACTCTGCCGATCGAGCTGATCGAGCGAGTCAACGGCGTTGCCGCCGAAACCGGGATACCTGTGTCTCGCCTGGTCACCAGCGCGCTCGAACGGGACTTGCGACTGCGGATCGGCCAGGCCCTGATTGCCGACTGGCAGGCGGAGCACGGCCAGTTCACCCCCGCCGAGCTCGCCGCCGCCCGCGCCGAAATGGCGGCTGCCGACGCAGCAGTACTCGGCTCGGCCGCGAGGACGGTGGCATGAGTGTTCCTTATGTGTATGACGCGGGCGCGCTAATCGCCATTGATGCCAATGACAGGCGGATGTGGGCCATTCATCATCTGGCGATGGAGGAAGGACGGGAGATCTTCGTTCCGGCCATCGTGGTTGGCCAAGCCTGGCGCGACGGCCGCCGCCAGGCGATGCTAGGCCGTCTCTTGCGCACCTGCGGGGTCGAGCCGACCATGGTAGAGACAGCCAAGGCCGCAGGTGTGCTGTGCGGCAAAGCAGGCAGCAGCGACATCGTCGACGCGACGGTCATGATCACGGCCCTCGCACATAGGGCCATCATCTTTACCAGCGACGATGACCTGGCCAAGCTCGCGGCAGCAACCGACGCCCGGCCGGCCCCAGTGATCAAACACGTCTGACTGGTGCAGGAGGCGGTCCCACCGCACCAGTCAAGAAGTGGGTTATCGTCGCTAGGACGGCTTGGCGGCGGCGGCGCCCAAAATGTAGGCGTCAGCGCCGACCGGGGGGTCGGTGATCTGCGCTATCCACCTTCGTGCCTCGGTGACGCCCGGTGGCTGCAGTTGCCAACCGGCCAGCCAGGCGGCGATCTGCTGGGGACCGTGATTAACGAAGGTCCCGGCCGTATACACCGAAGTGGGCGTGGCGAGCATCGCCTGGCTGGCGATGTGCACGACGCTGAGCACGATCCGCGATCCGGCGACCGCGCGGTCCATGTAGGCGGCTGTTACCGCTCGGGCCTTGTCTGCTTGCAGGAAGTGCAAGGTACAGGCCATGACCACGCAGATCGGCTGGTCCGGGTCGATCACCTGCCGCACGTCCGGGTGGGCGAACACCGCGTCCGGATCGGTGAGATCGGCCAACGCTGCTGAGATCCCTGGCCGGCTCGCGAGCAAGGCCGTAGCGTGCGACACCACGACCTGGTCATAGTCTACGTAAGCGGTCGTCGCGGCCGGGTTCACGGCCCGGGCCGCCTCATCGAGCGAGGGCCGGGTCGGCAGCCCGGCCCCGAGGTCGAGGAACTGAGCAATGCCGCTCTGCGCTGCCCTGGTCACCGCCGCGACGGCGAATGCCCGGTTGACGCGCACCATTGCCTCGATGCCCGGGTTGATCTCGCACATCTTCCTGGCCAGTTTCCGGTCGGCAGCGAAGTTGTCCTTTCCGCCCAGCCAGTAGTCATAGACTCGGGCAATACTCGGCCGGGACGGGTCAAACGGCTCCTCCACAGCCGTAATGATAGCCGCGTCGCCATTCGACCCCCCCGCACTGACCGAGGCCGGTTCAGTTACTCGAGCACGAACCAGGCAACGGGAAGAGGCGCCGATGGGTGCGCCGACAGCGTGAGCATGAAGGACTCCTCGCCGGGCTCGGCTCCCTCGATGTGGACGCCGCCCTGCGCCCGCTGGATGGTCGCGAACACCTTGCACGACGCTGACATCCCAGCGACCGGGATCTGCATGGTCCGCTGACCGGCAGGCACGGTGGCCAGGCGCTGCTGGTGCTCATCTTGACCTTGCCCTCGACGTGCAGGGCCAGGCCTTTCTTCGACTGCCCGAGAATGGCACAGCCGCCTCTCGGTGCGGAATCGACGGCGAAGAGGGCGTTGAAGCCCGAGGTATTCGAATGAGCGCCGACGCCGTTGCCCCCGCCGATCCCGATGCCGAAGACGCCGAAGCCGTGGTACGTCTGCCCGTAGACGCCGTTGGTGCCCTTCTTTTTGCTGAAGTCAAGCCCGGCGACGCCGCTCTTGCCCTTGGTGTGCGTGTGCCCTTCGAGCCCGTTCGAGTTCGAAGATCCCACGGACGTCGCGCCGCTGGTGACGTTGTGCTTGCCCAGGAGGACCGGCTTCGCCGCCTCGGGGGCCGCCTCAGCCGAGCCGCTGGCCACCAGGTCGGCGGCCAGTCCGGCGCCAGCCGCGGCGGCACCGAGGATAAGGGCTCGCTCATGACGTTTTGCCCTCCATTACCTCGGAACCGAGATGGTAGGACCAGCATAAAGACGCCTATACGGCCGCTCAATGGCGCAGCGGGAAGGTCACCTCCAGTAATCAGCGCGGCGAGCAGGCTCGCTATCATCGCCCTTGCAACCGGACGTGACAAGGAGCCAGCCACGGGCACGTCAGAAGCGCACGAACACCGTCCGCAGGCGGCGGGCATTGAGCCCGATGTGCGGTTCACGCTGGCGAACGAGCGGACGTTCCTGGCCTGGAGCCGCACCGCGCTTGCGCTGATCGCGGCGGGCCTTGCCGTGGCCCAGCTTCTGCCGCCGTTCCCTGGCGTGCCGTGGGGCCGGTCGGTGATCGCGACGCCGCTGATCCTGCTCGGGGCGGCGCTGCCGGGCCTGAGCTACGCCGAGTGGCGGCGCAATCAGCGAGCGATCCGGCGGGCCGAACCACTGCCGCAGACGCAGCTGCCGAAGATTCTGGCAATGACCGTCGGGCTGATCGCGCTGATCGCGGCGGCCGTGGACCTGTACTCGAAGGTGGTCAGGCATTGAGCGGCGGGCCGCCGCAGGACAGCCGGCCGCCCGACCCTGGGCTGGCCAGGGAGCGGACCAGCCTGGCCTGGACCAGGAGCGCGATCGCATTCGCGGCAATCGGGGCGGCGACTGCCAAGACCAGGCCGCTGGTCGGGGCGCCGCTGCTGGCGTTCAGCGCGGTGATCTGGGTGATCGGGCGGTCACGGCGTACGCCGGAGCGGGCCGGGCTCGCGCCCCGTCGGGTGCTCACGGTCGCGATCAGCGTGACCGTGGTCGCGGTCGCCGCGCTGATCATCGCGCTAATCGAGCAGTCGGCACCGGGGCTCCGGCTTTGAAGGCGGGACCGGCCAGGCCAGGACCGGCCAATACTGTGACCAGCCTCGTCCAGGCTCGAGTGGCGCGGGCTACTTCTTCTTGGGGTCGCGCTTGCCTTGATCAGCCGGACCTGCTGAGCCACCCCGGGGGGACGACCCTCTGGAGCCACCCGCAGAGCCGGCTAGACCGGCCCGTCGCAAGGCCGCGGCCATCGCCCCTTCGGGTTCAGGCTGCCGGTTACCTTGAGTTCTTCCGCCGTTTGTTCTCCCCTTTGATCCTTTTCCACCCTGATTTCCTCGATCATTACGCTGGCGGCGGTCGGAGTCCGCGGGCTCGCGTTCTGGGCGGGGGCGGGAGTCACCTGACCGAGCGCCTGACCCGGCACCGGCCTCGTCGAGGCGCATGGTGAGCGAGATGCGCTTGCGCGGGATATCCACGCCGAGGACCTTGACCTTGACGATGTCGCCGGGCTTGGCAACCTCACGCGGGTCGCTGACGAAGCCCTTGGACATCGCCGAGACGTGCACCAGCCCGTCCTGGTGGACGCCGACATCGACGAACGCGCCGAACGCGGCCACGTTGGTCACCACGCCCTCAAGCGTCATGCCCGGCTTCAGGTCGGCCAGCGACTCCACTCCCTCCGCGAACACCGCGGTCGTGAACGCGGGCCGCGGGTCCCGGCCGGGCTTTTCGAGCTCGCCCAGGATGTCGGTCACCGTCGGCAGGCCGAACCGCTCGTCGGTGAAGTCGGCCGGCTTCAGCGACCGCAGCATCGCGGTGTTGCCGATCAGCTCGCTGACCGGGGTATTGGCTGCTTGGAGGATGCGGCGGACAACTGGATACGCCTCTGGGTGGACGGCCGAGGCATCCAGCGGGTCGCCGCCGCCGGTGATCCGCAGGAAGCCAGCGCACTGCTCGAACGCCTTCGGGCCGAGCCTCGGAACCTCCTTGAGTGCCTGGCGGGTGGCGAACTGGCCGCGTTCGTCCCGGTAGGCGACGATCGCTCCGGCCAGGCCCTCGCTGATGCCAGAGACCCGGGCCAGCAGCGGCACCGAGGCCGTGTTCACGTCCACGCCGACTGCGTTCACGCAGGTCTCGACCACGGCGTCCAGTGACTTGGACAGCTTGTTCTGGGTCAGGTCGTGCTGGTACTGGCCGACGCCGATGGACTTCGGGTCGATCTTGACCAGCTCGGCCAGCGGGTCCTGTAGGCGGCGGGCGATCGAGACCGCGCCGCGCAGCGACACGTCCATCTCCGGCAGCTCGCGGGAGGCGTAGGCCGAGGCCGAGTACACCGACGCGCCGGCCTCGGAGACCATCACCTTGGTGAGCTTCAGCTCGGGCTTGGCCTTGATCAGGTCGGCCGCCAGCTTGTCGGTCTCCCGGGAGGCGGTGCCGTTGCCGATCGCGACCAGGTCGACGTTGTGCTCGGCGGCGAGCTTGGCCAGCGTCGCGATCGACTCGTCCCAGCGGCGCTGCGGCTCGTGCGGATAGATCGTCTTAGTCGCGACCGGCTTGCCGGTCTTGTCGACGACCGTGACCTTGACCCCGGTGCGGAAGCCAGGGTCCAGGCCCATCGTCGTCCGGGCGCCGGCCGGGGCGGCAAGCAGCAGGTCGCGCAGGTTCGCCGCGAAGACCCTGACCGCCTCGTCCTCGGCCGCCTGCCACAGCCGCATCCGGAGATCAGCGGCGATGTGCACGCTGATCCTGGCCCGCCAGGCGACCTTGACGGTGTCGGACAGCCACCGGTCGGCTGCCCTTCCCCGGTCGGCGACCTTGAAGTGATCGGCGACCAGCGCTTCGGAGTCGGTGAAGCCCGAGCCCGGCAGCTCGCCGTCGCCCGGGTCCATGGTCAGGTCGAGGAAGCCTTCCTTCTCGCCGCGGAACATCGCGAGGATGCGGTGCGAGGGCAGCTTGGGATACGGCTCGTTAAAGTCGAAATAGTCGGAAAATTTTGCGCCGGCTTCTTCCTTGCCTTCCTTGACGCTAGCCACAAGCTTGCCCCTGGACCAAGTGCGTTCTCGCAGGACGCCGATCAGGTCCGCTTCCTCGGCGAACCGCTCGACCAGGATCGCCTGGGCCCCGTCCAGCGCGGCCGCGATATCGGACACGCCCTTCTTCACGTCCACGAACCCCATCGCCGTGGTGTGCGGGTTCTTCGACGGGTCAGCGAGCAGCAGTTCGGCCAGCGGCTCGAGCCCGGCCTCGCGGGCGATCTGGGCTCTGGTCCGCCGCTTCGGCTTGTACGGCAGGTAGATGTCTTCCAGCCTGGCCTTGGTCTGCGCACCCATGATCTGGGCGGCCAGCGTGCCGGTCAGCTTGCCCTGCGACCTGATCGACTCGATGATCGCGGTGCGCCGCTCCTCAAGCTCGCGCAGGTAGGTGAGCCGCTCGGTGAGCGTTCGCAGCTGCGCATCGTCGAGCGCGCCGGTCGCCTCCTTGCGATACCGGGCGATGAACGGCACGGTCGCGCCGCCGTCGAGCAAGTCGATCGCGGCGATCACCTGGCGCTCGGCGACAGACAGCTCTTCGGCGATCGTGCGGTGCACCGGCACGGGAGCCGGGATCTTGACGTCCGGCTGGTTCGCGGCCGCCGTTTCGGCCGCGGGCTCAGCGGATTCGGGGCTGGCCGATTCGGGGCCGGAAGACGCGGTGGACGGGGAATTCACGTGCGGACTCTACCCCCCGCCGCGCACTGTAAGGGCCGGAACCGCCCGCCTTACTCAACCGTTCCGCCGGCTGTGCTGGCGAGCAGCATCCTTTCGGCGCAGCAATGGGTAACGGACCCGAAAATCGGCACCGAGGTAAGCACGGGCGCCGCCATAGCTGCCATCGCACGGGTCACCGCACCACGTCGCACAGAAACACCACCGCTGCCACCGCGCCGTCACGCCACCCAAGCCACCTCCGTCCCATCCACCACACCGGTGCCACCACGCAGCTGCAGCCACCGCACTGCCGCCACCGCTCGGGTAATCACACCGCCACCGCCACCACAGCCACCACAGCTGCCGGCACCGTGTGCCGCTCCCCTCCGCGCCTTACGGCCCTATGCGCGTTGGTCGGGCGCGCTGGCGCGTCGACCGACCACTCTCGTCCCATTACTCACGTAAACCCCAGCAGACCCACCCGTCCCAACCGATTTCAGCATGATCGTTTTCCGAAACAGATGAATATGCTCTTTCATCTTGTTTTTAGGGGATGAATATGCGCATTCATCTTTCGGATGCACTCCGGAATAGTCGTGAATGCCGGGTTTAGGCGTATGAACGGAGGCCAAGACGGCTTGCTTGCGGCTCCGGGCGTAACCGAGACAGCTCCACCAGTCACTTTGGGTTAGAGCGTGCGCACTAGCAGCGACTGCGGGCCGCAGAAAGAGATGTTGGCGTGGAAGGTCAGGCTCTGGTCTGGGGCTAGGCGGAGGTTAGGCATGACTGAAGACGACCGACGCCTCCGCCGTGTGGGCGAGGAAGGTCAGCGCCTCCTCGAAATACAGTGTCACGGTGCCGGCGTCGTGCGACAGGTACCCGATCGACAGGTCCTGACCGAGGTACAGCTCGTGGTCGCCGCCCCTGGTCGAGACCAGCAGGCCGCCCTCGATCGCCGGCGCCCAGATGATCGGGCCGTCGATCAGGTTGGCCAGGTGCTGACGGATCGGATAGCCATGATCAGAGGTCTCGCTGACCGCCGTGTACGCGTCCGCGCTGAGCGCCAGCGCATAGGGCCCGTCGACTCCGGCCAGCCGGAGCGCGGTCAGCGCGGAGGCGATCACGTCCGGATAGCGAGTCGGCTCTCCTGGCAGGCTGATCGGCGGGTTGGACGAACCCGGCCTGATCCCCTCGATGAATCCGGCCTGATAGCCGTCGAAGACGAGCCGGTCCTCGGCCATGGCGATCTTGCGGGCCGCGTCCTTAGCCGGCTGCCAGTCCGGGTCCTCGGCGCCCCGATCGACATCGTCAATCGCCTCCCGGCTGAGCGTGAACGGCACCCGGAACTCGATTACCGGACGGGCGATCCTCGCCCGGGCGATCACGCCTTCACCCGGTGAGTCGATGTCGGAAAGGTGCCCGGTTCCGACGGCCGACAGCACATCCTCGCCCGGCTCGCTAACCTCTGCGATCCGGCGGCCGGCCAGATGGAGCGTGAACGTCCGCTTGGCCTCGTCTTCGATGCTGGCCCAGGCGGCAGCCGAGATCGGGGCAAGCTCGCGGTGAAGGTTGTTCATTGCTGAGCGCTCCTTTGCAGGCCGCCGATCCGCAGCGATCCATCCCCGGCGCGGTCCGCGCTGCGTGAAGGGTCGGACCGATCGGGCAGATTGTCGAGAAAATCAATAGTCGGAACAAAAAACAGGCAGCCGGTCATGGCGGTCGAGAAATCGAGTATCCGGTCATAGTTCCCAACCGGCTTGCCGATGAACATGTTGCGCAGCATCTGCTCGGTCACCGAGGGAGTTGCCGCATACGCGATGTAGAAGGTGCCGAACTCGGTCCGGCTGGGCGAGCCGAAGGGCATGTTGGCCCGCAGGATCTGCCGCTGAGTGCCGTCGGGATCGATGATCGTGTTCAGCGCGACGTGCGAGTCCGACGGCTTGATGTCGTCCGGCATCTCAATGTCGGACAGTTTACTGCGGCCGATCACCTTCTCCTGGTCCTCGACTGCCAGCTGATTCCAGCTCACCATGTTGTGCAGGTACTTCTGGATGATCACGTAGCTGCCGCCAGTGAAGTCCGGGTCCTCGCTGCCGATCAGCGCGGCTGCCTGCGCGGCCCGGCCGGTCGGGTTCTCGGTGCCGTCGACGAAGCCGATCAGGTCCCGCTCATCGAAGTACCTGAACCCCTGCACCTCATCGCAGACCGTGACCCAGCCCGCCAGCCTGGTCATCACCTGAGCTATGAACTCAAAGCACAGGTCCATCTGGTTGGCCTTGACGTGGAATAGCAGGTCACCGGGCGTGGCCGGAGCGTGGTGCTTAGCGCCGTCGAGCGGAAGGAACGGATGCAGCTCGGCTGGACGCGGGCCGTCGAACAGCCGGTCCCAGGCCGCCGAGCCGATGCCGACCGTGCACTCCATCTTGCCTTCTGGCAGCCGGAAGCCGACCGAGCGCTCGAGGCCGGTCAGGTCGTCGAGCAGGCCGGCGACCACGTCCTCGCCGCCCGGGTTGATGGTCAGCACCAGGAAGATTGCCGAGGAGGAAAGCGGGCCCAGAAATGGCTGCGGGGTCGGCGGATCAGACACTGTCATTGGACAAGATGCTCCTTCGCCTTCGCCGCCAGCAACGTCGGTCAGCAGTCTTCCACACCGCCCCCAGGTTGCCCTTGACGGATCGCGGCTCGGCCAGTTGGCTTGTCTTTGATCTTGACCGGGTTGCCCCCGGTTCGCGGACCTTAGCTGGGCCGGAGCGCACCAGGGAGGCCGCGGCACTGGCCGCGAGGCGGGCGGCCCGGGCGGCGGCTAGGGAACGGCGCAGATCACCTTGATCTTGTCGGTGTGGTTCTTGGTGACCTTGAGCTTGTGGAACAGCGCACAGGTACCGTCCTTGACCGGGCCGTTGCCGTCCTGCTCGGTGATGTCAGGTGTCCGGCCTACGACTTTATAGGTCCCGGTCGGCAAGATGATCTTGAACGTGCCTTTCTTGCCGACATGGACCTTGAAGGTCAGGTGGTGCGCGGCGGTGAATTTGATCTGGCCGCGCAGCGGGACCGTCGGTGTCTTACCGCCCGGGCCGAGCGGTCCGCCTACCCGGATGAATTTGCCGGTCACCACGCCGACCGGGGCCGTGCCGGTCACTACCTGCCCGGTCGCGGTGCCGCAGGCCGTGCCGAGCAGCAGCAGCGCCGCGGCTCCCCCGATGGGACCGCCAAGTCGCGCTGCCTTCGATGATTGCGTTGCCATTGCCGTCCGCCTTCCTGGCCCTCGCCCCGTATGGATCGGGCCAGCATTTGGACGGCGGTGACGCCTGATGCGTTCCTTTAGCTTCCGGAAGAGTTTCTGGACGATTGCCGGTAAAGCGGCCTCGCGGTGCCGACCGCTGCGGGCTGGCCGCAAGCCTCGCAGATCACCTGGGCTTTCAGGTGCGCGCCGCATTCGTGCTCAAGCACCAGCGGCGGCTCGCCGCCGTCGGTGAGGTGAGTGTCGCCCCAGCGCATCAGCGTGAGGATGACCGGGTACAGGTCGCGGCCAGCCTGGGTCAGGAAGTACTCGAATCTCGCCGGGTGCTCGCTGTACTGCCGGCGCTCCAGAATTCCGGCGCCGGTGAGCGCGCGCAGGCGGGAGGCCAGCGTGTCCCTGGGCGCGCCGATCCGGCGCACCATCTCGTCGAACCGGCGGTTGCCAAGAAAGACCTCGCGCACCGCGAGCAGGGCCCACTTCTCGCCGACGATCTCCAGCGTGCGTGCTATCGAGCACACTCTCGGCTGGGCTGATCTGGTCGCCATGACATCGAGCATACCAGGTGAGTCCGAAAACTGGACGCACCAGTCGTCGGCGGGTTAAGGTGAGTCCAGATTCCGGACTTACAGATTCCGGGCTCACCGAGAGGGCGGCACGTGACCACAACCCAATCGACCACGGCAACAACGCCAGCCGAGACTGGCGGAGTCGAACCCAGCGGTCGGCGCGTGGCGGCGATCGTGGCAGTGCTCGCGCTCGCGGTGTTCATGTCGAGCCTGGACCTGTTCATCGTCAACCTGGCGTTTCCGTACATCGGCAAGGAGTACGTGGGCACCAGCCTCGGCTCGCTGTCCTGGGTGCTCAACGCCTACACGATCGTGTTCGCGGCGGTCCTGGTGCCGGCCGGCCGGTGGGCCGACCGGGTCGGCAGACGGCGGGTGTTCTCGCTCGGCCTGATCGGCTTCACCGCCGGCTCGCTGCTGTGCGGGCTGGCGCCCAGCGTCCCGGCCCTTATTGGCGCCCGGGTCATCCAGGCGGCTGGCGCCGGATTGATGGTGCCTGCCTCGCTGTCGCTGCTGCTCTCATCGGTCCCGGTGAAGGCGCGGTCAAGCGCGATCGGTGCCTGGTCGGCCGTGGGCGCGCTCGGAGCCGCGCTCGGCCCCGTGGTCGGCGGCGGCCTCGTGCAGCTCGACTGGCGGTGGGTGTTCTGGATCAACCTTCCGGTCGGCCTGGCCGCGATCGCGCTGACCGCGCGGGTCGTGCCGGACAGCAAGGACGACAAGATCAGCGGCCGACCCGATGTAGCGGGCGCGGGACTGCTCGCCCTCGCCGTCGGCCTGGTTGCGTTCGCCCTGGTCAAGGCGCCGGAGTGGGGCTGGGACTCGGCCGCCTTCCTCGGCACCATGGCCGGCGCGGTGGTCAGCGGCGCGGCGATGGTGGTCAGGTCGCGGGCCCATCACTCGCCGGTGATCGAACTCGGGCTGCTGCGCGACAAGACGTTCAGCGGGGCGTTCGGCGCGTCGATCCTGTACTACGCCGCCTTCGGCGCGTTCGTGCTGAACTCGGTGGAGTTCCTGACCGGCGTCTGGCACTACTCGGCCGTTCGGGCCGGCCTCGCGATCGGCCCAGGGCCGCTGATGGTGCTGCCATTCGCGAGCCTGGTCGCGCCGCGCCTGGCGGCCAAGCTCGGCGGGCCCGGCCGGGTGGCCGTGATCGGCTGCCTGGTCAACGCGGGCGGGATGCTGCTGTGGTTCACCCAGATGCAGGCCGATCCGGCTTACCTGACGCATCTGCTGCCGTCGCAGTTGCTTGGCGGGGCCGGGGTCGGCCTGTCGATCCCGTCGCTGCTCGGCGCGGGCAGCGCCGCCCTGCCGCCCGCCCGGTTCGGCACCGGCAGCGGAATACTCAATATGGCCAGGCAGATCGGCACCGTGCTCGGGGTAGCCGGGCTGGTCGCGATCTTGTCGCACGTCGTTGCCGGTGATCCGGTGCTGACTTACCGGCACGCGGTCCTGCTGGTCGTCGCATTGTTCGCCGCCGCCGGGGTGGTCTCGGCAATCTTGCTCACCGGCCGGAAACGACCGGCCGCCGCCTGATCGTTTGTCCGCCTTGGGCTGGCGGCTGCGCCTGGAGCCGCCGCCAGCCCTAGGCTAGCCGCCATGGGTTTTTCTGGCTGGTCTGAGGCGGCTCTGGATTTCTATGACGGCCTCGAGGAAGACAACTCCAAGGCGTACTGGACCGCGCACAAGGCGACCTACGACCAAGCCGTACTCGGCCCGATGACGGAGCTCACCGAGGAACTGGCACCGGAGTTCGGCGAGGTCAAGATCTTCCGGCCGTACCGCGACGTCCGATTCAGCGCTGACAAGTCGCCGTACAAGACCGGCATCGGCGCGGTCATCGGGTCGGGCTACGTGCAGTTCTCGGCGAGCGGCCTCGCGGCCGGGAGCGGCATGCACCAGATGGCGACGGATCAGATCGCCCGGTACCGGCAGGCGGTCGCCGAGGACCTGACCGGCCATGAGCTTGAGCGCGTCATCGAGGCGATCACGAAAGACGGCTATGAGGTGCACGGGCGGGAGCCGCTCAAGACCGCGCCGCGCGGCTATCCGGCCGATCACCCGAGAATCGACCTGCTCCGCAACAAGGGCCTGGTGGCCTGGCAGGAATGGCCGGTCGAGCCGTGGCTGAGCACGGCCGCCGCCAAGGACAAGGTCGCCGGGTTCCTCCGGATCGCCCAGCCGCTGGATGAGTGGCTGGAGAACCACGTCGGCCCGTCCGACCTGCCGGAATCCAGGCGCAGGTAGCCGCCATGGCCGATCAGGGCTTCACCGAGCTGATCAGCGAGCGGCTCGTGCTGCGCCGCTTCCGGCGCGATGACCTGGCCACGTTCGTGAGCTACCGGTCGGACCCGGATATCGCGCGCTATCAGAGCTGGAACGCGCCTTACCCGCAGGCCGACGGCGAGCGGCTGATTAAGGACATGCGGCGGCAGCATCCCGACACGCCGGGCGAATGGTTCCAGTTCGCGATCGCGCTGCGGTCCAACGGCGAGCTGATCGGCGACTGCGGGGCCAAGCCGGGCGGCTATGATCCGACCCATACCCAGATCGGCTACACGATCGGCCGCGCCCACCAGCGCTGCGGCTACGGCATCGAGACGGTGCGGACGCTACTGGGCTACCTGTTCGACGCCAGGGGCATGCACCGGGTTACCGCCAGCTGCGACGGGCGCAACGCGGCCTCAATGGCACTGCTCGAACGAATCGGCATGCGCAAGGAAGGCGTCATGCTGCAGAGCGTCTGGGCCAAGGGCGAATGGACCGACGACGTCCTGTACGCCATGCTCGCCTGCGAATGGCCTGCCAGTCAGGCCCGGCCTTAGCCGCGGGTGCCGAGGTAGCCCGCGAAGCGTTCGTCTACCTGCTCGGCGGTCAGGCCGAAGTCGGCCAGCGAGTACTTGTGCCGCCATCTCGCGTCCCTGGGCCCGGCGACGCCGGCCGGCCCTGCGCCCGCGGACTCCTCATGCATCGCACGCATGGCGTCAGCGGCCGCACCGGTCAGCTCGATATCGAAGTGCTCGTACACCGACTCGACGATCCCGAGCGGATCGGAGACGAACTCGTCGTACCACACGTCGCAGAAGCGGGACTGGTCATAACGCCCCCGCGCCATCATGAAGTCATCGAGCCCGCGCCCCCACAGCTCAAGCTGGTCCGCGCCGATCACCGGGCCGACGAACCGCTCAGACCAGCCGGCCGTGGCGTGCGCGGACAGGCTGCAGGCCGAGCCGATCACTACTCGCGGCAACCGGTGGGTCTGGATGATGAGCGCGTCTGGGTACACCGCCAGCAATTCGTCGAGCGCGAACAGGTGGCTCGGGTTCTTCAGCACCCAGCGCCGCTTGGGGTCGTTCAGGCCGATGAGCTGCAGGTTGCGCCGGTGCCTGCGGTAGGCGTCGGTCCAGTCCTTGCTCTCCAGCCACGAGGAGTAGGTCGGCAGGTGGGCCAGGCACTCAAATGAGATCGACCGCATCGACTGCCACAGCAGCCGCCAGCACTCCTCGACCTCGTCGGCACCGAGCAGATGCAGGCCCAGGAACTCCGGATGCTCGATGTGATGCTGCTTGTAGCCCTCGTCCATCGCGACGTAGAACGGGTCAGACGCCCAGGTCTCGCGCGGCGGCCTCGGCTGCGGCATCTGGGTCAGCCACAGCTCGAGTCCCTGGTTGGCCGGGTCGCCATTCAGCAGCCGGTGCAGCGCGGTGGTGCCGGTCCTGGGAAGCCCGAGTACGAAGATCGGCTGCTCGATCGTCACCGATGCGTGTTCCGGGTGCTGCTGCCAGGCCGCCTCGCTCACCAGCCGGGCCGCCAGCGCACTGCGTAGCTCAACCCGGTGCATCTTCTGGCCGAGCGGCGTCAGCTTTTCATCCCGCTCGTAGGACGCGAGCAGCACGGCCAGGCCATCGAGATATTCGTCCTCGCCAAACTCGTTCAGGCCCGTGAGCCTGGTCGCGGAGGCATGCAGGTCACCAACGGTGCCGACGCGATCGCGCACTGGAGCGGCCCGGGCCGGGCTCGCCCAGGAGTCCGGACTACGTTTCACGGATCCCTCGAACTCTGGATTAATCCTGGGCAGCCTGGTCAATGGTGATATTCGCCGCAGTTCACATCTATGCATTGGCCGGTAATGGACCTGGCCATCGGCGAGGAAAGGAACACGACCGCGTCGGCGATCTCATCCGGCAGCGGCAGCCGGCGCAGGTCGGTATTGGCCGCGGTCTCGTCGTAGATCGCCTGCGGATCGACGCCGCGCTTCTTGGCCAGGTAGCCGAAGTACCACTGCAGCGAGTCACCCCAGATGTGCCCGGGCGCGACCGAGTTGACCCGGACGCCTTGCGGCCCGAGCTCGGTCGCCAGCGACTGCGCGACCGCGAGCAGCGCAGCCTTTGTCATCTTGTACGGCCCCATCGTGCGCTGGGAGAACCGCACCACCATGGAATTGATCATCGTCACCGACCCGGAGTTCTCGATGAGCGCCGGGGTGAACAGGCGTGTCAGCCGCAGAGCGGCTACAACATTAGTGTCGAAAGCAACCCGCACCGCTTCAAGGTCTACCACACCGAGATCTTTGATGGGGGGCATTGCCAGGGCGTTGTGAACTAGGGCATCCGCTCGGCCGAACTTCTCGAGCGTCGCCTCGGTCAGCCTGGCGGCCGCGTCCGGGTCGCTGACGTCGGTGGGCACGGCCAGCGCCTCGCGCCCGAGCGCGGTTACTTCCTTGGCGACCTCGGCCAGCCTCGACTCGGTCCGGGCGGCCAGGACCACGTTCGCACCCTGCTCAGCGCTGCGGATCGCGATCGACCGGCCAAGCCCGGGTCCGATCCCGGAAACGATGACGACCTTGTCCTGCAGCAACATGAATAAACTCCCGGAATCAGAGTAGAACGGATCAGCGAAAAAGGTCACGACTGTCAGTCATCTGCCGTTAGCCGAGCATTCGCGTAGCCACTGCCGCCTGGCGGGCCGCGATCCGGTTTGCGTATTCGGTTTTGGTGATCTTCGCCTGGTCGTAGAACGGCAGATGTTCGGGAAGTTCGGCCAATGGGACGACCTGCGCGGTCGGGCCGTCCGCCGCGGCCAGGTCCCTGGACAGGCGCTGCCAGCGGAGCTGCAGATAGCCGCGCTGGTGCCCGGTGCATTCCAGCCAGTTCGCGATTCCCGGATCGCGCTCGCTGACCACGAACCGCAGCATGCCGTCCTGGTCGGCCTTGGCCTGGTCGGCGGTCAGGCTGGTCTGGTGGTTGATGTAGTCGAGCGAGATGTACCACATGCTGCCGAGCTGGATGCCCTGGTAGGGCGCGACCGCCTTGGCCGCGGCCGGCACCGTGATGATCATGGCCTGATCGTCGGCGAGGTCGTAGTGTCCGACCGACGAAAACTGGGTGGTCAGTCCGCCCGGCGTGGACCGGGGCTCGGTCAGCGTGTTGACCGGCAGCTGAAGGTAGAACCACTCCGGGAACTGCAGGAACGTCTTCAGCCGGGAGATCAGGATCTTGCCGGCCACGCCGTAGCGCTTGGCCAGCGTGCTGGTGTCGGGCGGCACCGGCGCGGAACCGGTCCCGTCGGCCCGCCTGACCGTGATCAGCCCGCGCCGCTCGGTCGCCCAATCGCTGTAGACCTCGCGGACGATCAGCATCGCCGAGCCCGACCCGAGCGTGAAGTAGTTGGCGGGCTTGTCGGCGCGGGCCGGCCCGAAACGAAGCTCGAACGACCCGTCCGGCTCGATCTCCACCGCCCGGTCGTCAAACGCCGACAGGCTGTCCGGCACCTGCACCGGAGAGTAGTCACCGCCGAGCACCTGGAAGCTCAGGTCGGCGGTGCTCCCCCGGCGGCCGGTGACCACGTACTCGGCGTCATCGCGCAGGTAAGCGTGGAAGTACAAGGTGTCGGGATTGTCTAGCCCGAGCTTGGTGTACGGGCCGGTCGAAGCCACGAAGAACGGGAAGTCCCGCTGGTAGGCCCAGGCCATCTGCAGGGACGCGCGGATCGAGCCGGCCAGGTAGTCGTAGCCCTCGGCCAGGTCCTGCTCGGTCTTGATGTGCGGCGCACCAGTGATGATCTTCTCGGCCTCCAGCACCGCGTCCACGAACGGCTGGGTCAGCGCGGGCTGGTCAGGCACGGCTCAGCTCGCCCAGCGGTTGGCGGTCAGCTTCCAGCTTGGCACGTCATCGAACGACATGCTCGACTCATAGATCCGGACATAGCCAGTGTGCGAGATCCGCCACTTGCCGTCCCCTTCGCGCACGTACTTGTCCTCGTAGAACGCCGCGCCCTTAATCACCAGCCTGAATTCGGTCACGATCACCGTGTCCTCGAACCGCCAGGTGCCGGTCGCCGTGTCACCCTCGATATCGATCTCAGGCTGACCGGCCGCGTGCAGCGTGATGATCCCGTTGTCCAGGCTGTCTTTCAGGAACTTGACGATGTCGGCGCGGCTCTTCAGGTCCAGCGGCCGCCCGGCCGACGGCGTCCCGTAGTCGGCGGAGGCATCCTCGGTGAACACGTCCCCGATCTCGTCCCACAGCTTCAGATCCACGCAGCGCAAGTACCGGTACTTCAGCTGCTTGATCTTCTCAATCTCGACCAGGTTCATCTGAACACCCTCCAGCCGCATCTCCGGTAGCCCAGCTGCCCCGGGTCGCCCGAGCAATACTAGAACCTGTTCTACCTTGAAGGCGGCCGCCCGACAAGATTTGCCGAGGCCGTACATCCCAGGGGTCGAGCGCCAGCCGCGGATCATCCGGGATCTGCGCTGCGCCACAGTCCTCAGATCCAGGTGCTGCATCATTGCGCTATGGACATCGATGGACACGAGTGGATCGAGGCGCTGCCGGACGAACTGAACGGGCAAAAGGCGATCATGACGGGGCTGCTCGAGTGGTGCGAGGCCGATGAGCGGGCAAAGTACCTGGTCGTCGCCTGCTCGGTCGGGCGGGGCGCGGCCGACCGGCTATCCGACCTGGACATGGGGATGGGCCTGGACTCGCCCGACTTCGATGCCGCCGTGGCTGACGCGCACCAGGTCATCGACGGGGTCGCGGACCTGGTCGACAGCTACCACCACAAGCTGCCCGGCGTGGCCATGCCGCACGAGCGGATCTTCGCCCAGTACGCCAACCGCTGTCAGGTCGACATTGTGGTGATCCCGGCCGAAGAGAAGTATCCAGGGGTCAAAGATGAGGTGGTCCTCTACGACCCCGACGGCATCCGGGCCGCGAAGTGGGAGCCGACGCCAGTCACGCCCAAGCAGGTGCGCGAGTGGGCGTTCAACGGCTGGGCCTGCCTGGCCGACGTCGGCAAGTACCTGCGCCGGGGGTCGGCCTGGGAGGCACTGGAGCGACTGCACCAGGCCAGAGCCGAGTACTGGCGGCTGCTCGCGACCTTCCACGACGTGCCGAACCCGCAGTACGGCATTACCAGCCTGCTGGATTTCGTCCCCGACCAGGTCCCGGCCCGGCTGGCGGCGACGGCCAGCGACGCCTACCTCACCCATCTGCTGCGCGCGGCCAGGAAGCTGGCCGCGGAGCTAGCCGGGGTCGGCACCCAGCTCAGGCCAGAGCACCGGGCGGTGCTCCCGGACGCGATGGCCGCCTTCATCACCGCCGACCTGGAGCTCGTCGAGGCGGAAGGCTAGAGCCGGATACTAGAACCTGTTCTACCGCCGGGGCGGCCGACCTGGCAGGATCAGACCCGTGCGATTCTCCTACGCCGAGTCGATGACCGACCCCGCCTACTACCTGCCGCTCGCCCAGGCCGCCGAGGAGGCCGGGTATGACTCGATGGTGGTGCCGGACAGCATCTGCTATCCGGAGCACGCCACGAGCACCTATCCGTACAGCCCGGACGGCACCCGCGAGTTCCTTGATGGCAAGCCGTTCATCGAGCCGTTCTCGCTGATTCCGGCGCTGGGCGTGGTGACGAAGCGGCTGCGCTTCACCACGTTCGTGCTGAAGCTGCCGATCCGTAACCCGGTGCTGGTGGCCAAGCAGGCGACGAGCACGGCGGTGCTGACCGGAAACCGGCTGCTGCTCGGGGTCGGGACTAGCCCGTGGCGGGAGGACTACGAGATCCTCGACGTGCCCTGGGAACGCCGCGGACTGCGGCTGGACGAGGAAGTGGCGATTATCCGGGGGCTGGCCGGCGGGGGCTACTACGGGTACGACGGCAAAATTTTCAAACTACCGCCCATAAAACTCTCGCCGGTGCCGACAGCACCTATCCCGATCCTGTACGGCGGCCACAGCGAGGCCATGCTGCGGCGGGCGGCGCGCAACGGTGACGGCTGGATGCACGGCGGCGGCGATCCGGCCGACCTGCCCCGGCTGCTGGCCCGGCTGGCCGAGCTCCGCCATGAAGAGGGCACCGCCGGCCGGCCGTTCGAAGTGCACGTGATCTCGATGGACGCGTTCAGCGTGGACGGGGTCAAGCGGCTCGAAGATCTAGGTGTCACGGACGTGATCATCGGTTTCCGCTGGCCTTATGCGGTCGAGCCCGACACCCAGCCGCTGGAGGAGAAGCTGGCCGCGCTGAACAAGTTCGCCGAGCGAGTGATCGCCAAGGTGCGCCCATGACCACGGCCAGGGATCTGGCCCGCCGGTCGCAGGCGGCGGTGCACGCCAAGGACCGAAGCGCCTGGCTCGAGTTGTTCGCCGACGACGCGGTAGTAGCGGACCCGATCGGGCCGTCTCCGCTCGATCCGTCCGGTGAAGGGCACCACGGACTGGAAGCGATCGCCGCGTTCTACGACCAGGTGATCGCGCCCAACGACCAGATCACCTTCGAGATCGAACGCTCTTACCTCTGCGGCGACGAGGTCGCCGACGTCGGCATCATCCGCACGACACTGCCCGGCGGGCGCCATATCGTGGTGGTACGCGGCGTCTATACCTATCGCGGCAACGGAACCGGGAAGCTGGCCGCGTTGCGCGCGTACTGGGAGTTCGACGCTGCCGAGATCACCGACGCCTGAACAAGGCGCGGCGGCGCCGCCTGCCGGGCCAGCGGCTACTTGGGGCAGGCGGCGTTGATCTCGGAAAGGACCGGCCCCGCCTTTTGCCTTAGCCTCGAAAGGTCAGTTGTCAGCTTCGTGATAGCGCCGGCCGGGTCAGAGGTCAGGCCCTTGGCGTCGGTCGAGATCTTGGTGATCGTCACGTTCAGCTGGCTGACCTGGTTGGCGAACTTGCCGTGCGCCTTGCCCTTGAGCGCGGCCAGTTCGCTCTGGATGTCCTTCAGCTCCGAGGTGAGCTTGCCGGACGAAGTCGGATTAATTCCAGTTTTGGTCAAATCGGTCAATGTAGTGCGCAATTTCTTGACCTGAGCACACGGAATATCCGCCGCTGCCGACGTGGACTTCGACGCGGACGGTGCGCTTGATTTCGTGGTCGGCGCCGGCGCGCCAGGGCTGCTGGTGCTCGAAGTGCTACAGCCAGCGGCAAAGAGGGCGCCCCCGAGGCCAAGGACGGCAACTGACCTGGTCAACGAGTCTTTAGTCATACTGAACATGCATACCCCCGGGGATCGGTCAGGCGTCACCCGGAAAGGGCGATGTGCCGGCCGGTCAATAGTCCTATGCGCGAGCCATTTTCCGCTCTAGCAACACGCTAAACGACCGCGTGCACCAGCCTGGACAACTCGATCGGCGCGAGCGCGTCGCCCTGGCTGGCGGCGAACGCGGCGACCTGCTCGACGTAGCTGTCCGCAGCCTCGTCCCTGAGCCCGGCGGGAAGCATGTAGTCAACGATTTCGGCCCCGCAAGCCAAGCAAGCCCCGCACATCGCAGGCAGCTAACCTGATCCGCATGCCACCACCGACCACACCAGCGACCCGGCAGTTCTCGGCCCTGTCCCACCTGGAGTGCTCGCGCTGCTCAAGCCGGTTCGATGCGACGGTACGCCAGGGCACCTGCGAGTGCGGCAAGCCGCTGCTAGCCAGGTATGACCTAGAGCAGGTCGCGGCCACGGTCAGCCCGCGGGACTTCGCCGCCCGCCCACCCGACCTGTGGCGCTACCACGAACTGCTGCCGGTCGCCGATCCCGGCCGCATTATCAGCCTCGGCGAAGGCATGACCCCGCTGCTCCCCCTGCCCGCTCTGGGCAAGACGCTCGGCGTGCCCGAATTGCTGATGAAGGACGAGGGCCTGATCCCGACCGGCACGTTCAAGGCACGCGGCGCGGCGGTCGGCGTGTCCCGGGCGGCCGAGCTCGGCGTGACCGGAGTGGCCATGCCCACCAACGGCAACGCCGGCGCGGCCTGGGCCATCTACGCGGCGCGAGCCGGGCTGCTGAGCCTGATCGTCATGCCGGTCGGCGCCCCCGAGATCACCAGGGCCGAGTGCGCCGCCGCGGGCGCCGAGCTGTACCTGGTCGACGGCCTGATCAACGACGCCGGCAAGCTAGTCGCCGCCGCGCTCCCGTCCAGGCCCGGCTACCAGGACACCTCCACGCTCAAGGAGCCGTATCGGCTTGAGGGCAAGAAGACGATGGGCATCGAGATCGCCGAGCAGCTGGGCTGGCAGCTGCCGGACGTGATCGTCTACCCGACCGGCGGCGGCGGCGGCATTATCGGCCTCTACAAGGCCATGCTCGAGCTGCGCGAGCTGGGCTGGGCGCCGGGCGACCTGCCGAGGCTGGTCTGCGTCCAGGCCACCGGCTGCGCTCCGATCGTGACTGCGTTCGCCCGCGCCGCCCGCGAAAGCGAGCCGTGGCCGAACGCCGACGCCAAGACGATCGCGTTCGGCATCACCGTGCCCAAGGCCCTGGGCGACTTCCTGGTGCTCGACTCGCTCTACGCCACCGGCGGCACCGCGATCGCGATCGAGGACGATGCCCTGCTGGCCGACCAGCGCGAGGTCGCCAGGCTCGAAGGCTGCTTCATCTGCCCGGAGGGCGCGGCCTGCGTCACCGCGGTCCGCCGACTGCGCGAGTCGGGCTGGCTGGCCGAGAGCGATCGGGTCGTCGTGCTCAACACCGGCACCGGCCTGATCTACCCCGATACGATCCCGGTCACCGCTCACGTCGACCTCCCAGTGCTGGCTCCATCCGGGGCAATCCCCGACCAGGCGGCGGTCAGATGACCGACCCATACGATCTCGATCGCTTCGTCGCCGCCCAGGATTCCGGCGGCACCTACCAGCGCGCGCTCGCCGAACTACGGGCCGGCTACAAGAGCGGCCACTGGATGTGGTTCGTCTTCCCGCAGATCACGGGCCTCGGCCAGAGCCCGACCTCGCGCCGGTACGCGATCGGCTCCCTCGCCGAGGCCCGGGCCTACCTCCGCCACCCGCTGCTCGGCCCGCGCCTGATCGAGGCCAGCCAGATCCTGGCCGCGACCGCCGGCCGGACCGCCGAGCAGATCTTCGGCGGCATCGACGCGACCAAGCTCCGCTCAGCCATGACGCTCTTCCGGCTCGCCGACCCCGCGCAACCCGCGTTCAGCCAGGTCATAGACCAGTACTTTGCCGGTCAGGCCGACCCGCTGACCGAACGCGCGCTGGCGGCGGCCGGTGAGAGCGATAACAGCTAGTCCGATTACGGCTTCTTGTAAGAGCTAAGTACTTCGGCGAGAACGCTATCCCACGGGGTTGCTTCCAATCCGAAGGCCAGCTGCGCCGCGGACGAATCCATGACGAAGTCCTCGGTGAACTGGTATTGCGTTTCGCGCAGTTCCCGCATCAGCGGCGAGAACACCCCCATCGCGTACAGCACGGCGCCGGGCGCCGACCTGACCGGTACCGGCTTGACCCCGGCGACCCTGGCGATGTCGTCCACGGCTTGCTGTTGCGTCCGGGGCTCACCGGAAGGCACGTGCCAGACCTGGCCCCAGGCACTTTCCTTTTGTCCGGCCACGACGGCAGTCCTGGCCACGTCGCCGGTGTAGGACCAGGTGCGCGGCCGGTCGGTCCGGCCGAGCAACGTGACCGCCTGGCCCTTGAGCACCCGCGGCACGATCCGGTCGCCGAGCACGGCATTCGCGCCGGGCCCAACGTAATCGCTGGCCCGCAACTCGACGACCCGGGCCCGGCCGGCCTCGTGCGCCTTGAGCGCGTCGTGCCACATCTGCGCCCTGACCTTGCCCTTCTTGCCGGTCGCGGCCAGCGGGGTCTGCTCGGTCATCGGGTGCGCGGCGTCGTAGCCGCTACCGCCTTGGGCGGGCCCGTACCCGTACAGATTCGAGATCGTGACCAGCACCGCGCCGGACTTCTCGGCCGCGCCGAGCATCGCGGCGGCCATCGGCGGCCACAGTTCTGGCCAGCGGTGGTACGGCGGGTTCGCGCAGTTATAGATGGCCGCGGCCCCGGCGGCGATGGTCGCCAGCGCGCTGGCGTCGGCAGCGTCCGCCGCGACGCGGCCGGCCGCGACTTCCTCCGGTCCAGACCCGGACCTGGTGACAATCTTGACCCGGTGCCCGCGCTCGGCCAGCGCCCGCGCGATTCCCGACCCGATCGGCCCGGCGCCGACCACCACGTGCAGTTCGTCCATGTCTCATGCCTTCCTCGTGAAGCTAGCCGTCTTGGCCGGCCTCGGTCTGCGCCTGTCGCTCTTATTAGAGAGCACCGCTCTCTGTTGTGACCAGCATGCCGGACTCAACCCGGACTAGTCAAGAGCGGTGCTCCGAATTGTTGCCACCGCTCTTATCTCGTGGCAGGATTCCGTCTATGGCGATGACTGAGCAGCCGAGATCCGCACCGAGGACAGCGCGGGAACGCGCTCGCGCCGAGATCACCAAGGAGATACTCGACGCCGGACGGCAGCACCTGGCGACCGACGGCGCGACCGGAGTCAGCCTGCGCGCGATCGCCCGTGACCTCGGCATGGCATCCTCGGCCGTCTACCGCTACATCGCCAGCCGGGACGAACTCCTCACCAAGCTCATCATCGACGCCTACGACTCGCTCGGCGCGGCGGCCGAAACCAGCGAGGCGGCCGTGGACCGAGCCGATCTGCTCGGCCGCTGGACGGCGATCTGCACGACCGTCAGGCACTGGGCCATCACTAACCCGAACGAGTACGCGCTGATCTACGGCTCGCCGGTTCCTGGCTACGTCGCTCCCACCGACACGATCGGCCCGGCCAGCCGGGTCTCCAACCTGCTGGTCCAGCTCATGGCGGACTTGGCGGAGCGCCAGCCGGGGCTGGCCTCCGGACCCGACGACGATCTCGCGCCGGCGCGATGGCTGGCCGCGCTGCAGCCGGTCCGCGAAGCGTTCCCCCCGCAGGTACGCACCGATAACATCCAGACCGGGCTCATGGTGTGGTCCGCGCTGTTCGGCGTGATCTCGTTCGAGCTGTTCGGCCAGTTCCACAACGTCGTCGGCGAAACCCCCGGCGACCGCGAAGCCTTCTTCGCCGAATGCATCCGCCGCTGGGCCACCCAACTCGGCCTCACCGCCTGACGGGCGCGCACTGGCCGCATCGGGGAAACAATGATGCTGCCCGGGCGACATCGATCCTTCCCCGATGTCCCCTGTCGCCCGCGCGGACTTCATGATCATCACGAAATCGGTCCGATATTTCCGATTTTCGGCGAAGAGTTTACGTTGCGCGAAGAGTTAGCCGCGGTTTTGGGCGGGGAAATTCCGCGGCTAAGTCTTCGTGATCATGTGATGTGGTCGCTAGGGAGCAGCCGGGGTCAATAAATTGGCGACGGAAGCCAGCAACTCGGCGCGGGCTCGGTCGACGGCGGCCAGGATCGCGCCGCACAGGACAGGGCCGCCGCTGACACCGGTCGGGACGACGCGGGGCCGGGCCGGGCAGATCCGGCCGACCTCGCGGCCGCCGGCACCCCGGCCGTCATCGCCCTGATCCGCACGCCAGACGCCGGTCCGACCTCAGCCGACTCAAGATCGCCGACCGACGCACCACCCGCCTGCATCCCAGCGACCGGGTCTCGGCCCACCACACCGGCCGAACTGGCGCCAGCCGACGCACCACCCGCCTGCGTCCCAGCACCCGGACCCCAGCTAGCGTCGCTAGCCGAACTCGCACCAGCCGACGCACCACCCGCCTCCGTGGCGCCCGCTGGCTCTTGGCCCGCCGGACCGACCGAACTCGCCGAAGGCGTCGGTCCGCTTGCCTCGACTGCGGCCTGGACGGCCGCCCGCACGGCGCCTCCCGCGGTTGAGGCGACAAACCCGTACTCGGCGGCCAGTGGAAGCACCGCCTGTGCTCCGACCAGGGACTGGAACGCGCCCGTGGCCGGATGATCGAGATCGGTCGGCAGCTTGGCCCCGGGCACGGGCAGGTACCCGATCTCACCGGCCGCGCCGCCGACACCCCGGTGCAGGCGTCCGCCGAGCACGGTCGCGAGGCCGAGGCCGACGCCGATCCAGACCAGCACGAAGTCGTCGACGCCCTGGGCCGCCCCGACCGCGCGCTCAGCCATCGCGGCCAGGTTCACGTCGTTCTCGATCGTCACGGGCCGCCCGAGATCAGCGCTCAGCGCCTCGTGCACGCCCTCGTGCCAGGCCGGCAAGTTCACCACTAGCCGCAGATCGCCGGTGCGAGGATCGAGCACACCCGGCGTCCCGATCACGAACGCGCGCAAAGACTCGGGCGAGATCCCGGCCGCTCTGCAGGCCGTCCCGACCGCCCCGCGCACCAGCTCAACCGGATCGCCGGAGCCATTAGGGTCGACCGAGATCTCGGACACGACCCGGCCGGTGACATCGGCTACGCCAGCACTCACCACGTCTTGCTCGACGTGCAGGCCAGCGACGTAAGCGGTAGAGGGCACGACGGCGTAGAGCGCGGCGTTCGGCCCGCGTCCGCCGGCCAGCTCACCGGCCACCTCGACCAGCCCGCGCTCCTCGAGCCGCCCAAGCAACTGAGAAGCAGTCACCTTGGACAAGCCGGTACGCTCACCGAGCTGCGCCCTGGTCATCGGGCCCTCGGTCAGCAGCAGTTCGAGCGCGGCCCGATCGTTAAGTTCGCGCAGCAGGCTCGGCGTTCCCGGCCGTCTGACCATTCCCGCCCCTCCCACCCTCGCCCCTCCCACCCTCGCCCCCTGCCAATCATCGGCACATAAGTCTCAATCTTGCAACGGGCTCTATCTTATAGGAAAGTTTCCTGTTAGTTTCGGTTCACATTAGCGGCGGTCCCGGCAAAGGGACCGTACGGCCACCCTAGCGACCCCGAGCGAGCGGGCCGGGAAGGGAGATCGGCAGTGAAAATCACCAGATCTGCGGGCGCCATCGGAGCTGTCCTCGTGCTCGCGAGCGGAATGGCGGCGGGGTGCGGGTCGAGCGGCAGCAGCAGCTCGCAGTCGACCGCAGCCGCACCGGCCAAACTGGTCGTGTGGCGCATGGGCTCGTCGTTGCCATCCCAGGTCACCTGGATGAACGGCGTCGTCAAGCAGTTCCACGCCAAGTTCCCCGCATTCAAGAACACCAAAGTCGTGGTCGACTGGATCCCCTGGGGCAACCGGGTGACCGACTGGACCAACGCCTTGACCAGCGGCAAGGGTGGCCCCGACATCACTGAGCTCGGCAACACCGACACGCCGGGCATCGCCTCGCAAGGTGCTCTCGCCGACATCACCAGCGACGTCTCCTCTTGGTCACAAGGCACCTCGCTGATCAAGGGCAACCTGGCCAACGACACCGTCGGGTCGAGCAACTTCGCCGTGCCGTGGTTCGGCGGGGTGCGCGGCATCTGGTACCGCAAGGACCAGTTCACCAAGGCTGGCATCGCCTCGGCCCCGACCACTTGGGCTCAGCTGCTCGCGGACGCCAAGCTCCTGATGAAGAAATTCCCTGGCACTTACGGCCTCGGCGCGCCGAGCAACTTCACCAACGGGATCGTCAGCTTCATCTGGGGCGCTGGCGGCCAGGTAGCGGTGCAGCAGAACGGCAAGTGGGCCGGTCAGCTGACCAGCCCGGCGTCGGAAGCCGCGATCAAGTTCTACGCCGACCTGTACCTGACCCAGCACGTGTCACCAGCCAAGTACATCGGCCAGACCGAGCTGGGCGCGCCCGGCGCGACCTCAGGCGGCTCGAACCAGGACTTCGCCGAGGGCAAGCTGGACATGTACATCGACGGCCCGTGGGCCGAAGGACAGCTCACCGCCGTCAGCAAGAAGTTCGAATCGCAGTGGGCCTCGTTCCCGATCCCGAGCGAGAACGGCCCCAACCCCGCCCCCGCATTCTCGGGCGGATCTGACCTGGGCGTCTGGGCCAAGAGCCCGAACAAGACCGCCGCCTGGGACCTCATCACCATGATGGACAGCCCGTCGAACGCCACCACGTTCGCGAACTCTCAGGGCTTCTTCCCTGAATTCACCACCGCGCTGTCGAACCCGGGCTACGCAAGCAGCCCGATCCTGTCCGGCTTCGCCAAGGCGGCCGGTTACACCCAGATCTCCCCGCTGAACTCAAAGAACTGGGCAACGGCCGACGCCACCGACGCGATCATCCCGACGATGATGAAGGCCCTGATGAAGGGCGCGCCGTTCGCCGCCACGGTCAGCAAGGCCAATACCGAACTCACCAACGTGCTCAACACCGGCAACGAATCCTGATTCACCTTGCCTGATAAGTCCCGGCCGGCGGTCTCCCCTCCGATCACCTCGCCGCCGGCCGGGACGCTCGGTCAGCACAGCGGAGCGGCGGCAGCTATGACTAACACCGTGGACCGTCACCTGGGCACCCCGGCCAGCCGAATGCCAGCAGCCAGAAACCGGATCGGCCCGAGTGCAGGCGGGGGCGGACTCAGCGCCTTCATAAGGCGCCACAAGCTCGCGCCGTACCTGCTGCTCGCGCCCGCACTAGCCGGGATCGCCCTGGTCCTGCTCTGGCCGCTGGCCCAGGTGGTCCTTTACTCGTTCCAGAATTACGGCCTGCCCCAGATCACCGGGGCCGAGCCGACCCAGTGGGTCGGGTTCGCGAACTTCACCCAGACTTTCGCCGATTCCGAGTTCTGGCTGTCGCTGCGGATCACGGTACTGTTCGCATGCGTGGCCGTGCCACTGACGCTGGTCGTCGGCACCGCGGTCGGGTTGCTGCTCAACCGGCTCGGCCGCAAGATGGCTGCGTTCGTCAGCACGACCGCGCTGCTCGCCTGGTCGGTGCCGCCGGTCGCGGCCAGCGTGCTGTTCTACTGGCTGTTCAACCCCGACGGCGGCCTGGTCGACTGGACTCTTAGCCGGATGCCGCACTGGCTGGTCGGCAACACCAACTGGTCCGGCTACAACTGGACCACGAACGGGCCGGTCCAGGCCTACACCGTGCTGCTGCTCCTGGTGGTCTGGCAGGCGTTCCCGTTCATCGCGGTCGCGGTGCTGGCCGGCCTGAAGACGGTACCGGCCGAACTGTACGAGGCGGCCAGGGTGGACGGGGCCGGCCCGGTCGCCGTCTTCCGGCAGATCACCTATCCGCTGCTCAAGCCGATCTTCCTGGTACTCCTGCTGTTCTCGGTGATCTGGGACTTCAACATCTTCACCCAGACCTACCTGATTACCGGCTTCCCCGGGAACCGGGACGAGTTCAACCTGTCGCTGTACATCTACGACAAGGCGTTCCAGTTCCCGCCCAGCTACAGCCTCGGCGGCGCGCTGGCCCTGATCTTCACCCTGATCCTGCTCATCGTCACCGTCGGCTATGTGCGCGCGTCGGTCAGGCAAGGAGCGCTGACGTGACCACGAGTGCTGTCAACACCAAAAAACTAAAATCGTTCAGTCTCAACGGCTTTGCGGTGCTCGTCGCCTTGGTGACCTTGTTCCCCGTCTTGTGGATGATCAGCACCGCGTTCAAGCCCTCGCAGGAGATCTATAGCCAGACGCCGCACCTGCTGCCCGCGCATCCGACGATCGGCAATTTCAGTGCCGTGATCGGCGGTCAGGCCTCGGGCATCGGCTCGGTTTTCCTGTTCTTCCGCAACAGCATCGTGGTCGCGCTCGCCACCGTGCTGCTCGGTTCGCTGCTGTCGCTGCTCGCGGCCGTCGGCGTGGCGAGGTTCAGGTTCAGGTTCCGGTCCTCGTTCCTGATCATGCTGCTGATCGTGCAGATGATCCCAGGCCAGGCGCTGATCATCGCGCTGTTCCTGGACTTCTCAAAGCTCAACCTGGCGCAGAACCTGCTCGGCCTGATCCTCGTGTACGCGGCTCAGGCGCTGCCGGTATCGATCTGGATGCTGCGCAACTTCGTCGCCACGGTGCCGAAGGACCTTGAGGAGGCGGCGGCTATCGACGGCGCGTCGGGGCCCAAGATCTTCTGGCGGATCCTGTTCCCGCTGGTCGCTCCCGGGTTGGTCGCGACCAGCATCTTCGCGTTCATCACGGCCTACAATGAGTTCATCGTCGGACTGACGTTCCTAGGCCAGGTGCACTCGCTCTACACGCTGCCGATTTACGTGACCTACTTTTTCGGCCGAGGCGGAGCCCAGTGGGGGCCGATCATGGCCGCGTCCACGCTCTACACGATCCCGGTGATGCTGTTCTTCCTGCTGGTGCGGCGCAGGCTGGTCGGCGGGCTGGTGGCCGGCGCGGTGAAGGGATGAGCAGCGATGACAGGCAACCGGCGCGGTGAAGGGTGACTAGATGAACAGCCAACCAGTAACCGCCGACCCTGGCCTGGCCCGGCTCGCCGACGCGCTGCTGATTCCCCCGTTTCCCGGCTCTGCGGCCCCCGCCTGGGTGCTGTCCGCGCTCGGCGACGGGCTGGCCGGAGTGACGATCTTCGGGCCGAACATCGCCGGGCAGGCGCAACTCGCCGGGCTGATCGCCGACCTGCGCGCCGCCGCCGCCGAGCCGCTGATCGCGATCGACGAAGAGGGTGGCGACGTCACCAGGATCGCGCACCTGACCGGATCGCCCTATCCAGGCAACGCCGCTCTCGGCGCGGTCGACGACGTCGCGCTTACCGAGGCGGTCTACCAGGCGCTCGGCGCCGACCTCGCCGACCTCGGCGTCAACCTCAACCTGGCCCCTTCCGTGGACGTGAACACCGCGGCGGATAACCCGGTGATCGGCACCAGGTCGTTCGGAGCCGACACCGCCCTCGTGGCCAGGCACGCGGCCGCCGCCGTCACCGGCCTGCAGGCCGCGGGTGTCGCCGCCTGCGCTAAGCACTTTCCCGGGCACGGCAGCACCAGCAACGACAGCCATCATGTGATCGCGGCGGTGAACGGCTCGCTCGACGCGGTCAGGCAGCGGGACCTGCCGCCGTTCGTGGCCGCGATCGAGGCCGGCGTGCGCGCGGTGATGCCAGGTCACCTGCGAGTGCCCGGGCTCACCGGCGACCTGCCCGCGTCCCTGTCGGCCGCCGCGCTCACCGGCCTGCTGCGCGGCGAACTCGCCTTCGGCGGCGTGATCGTCTCCGACGCCCTGGAGATGCGCGCGGTCGCCGGCCCGTACGGGATCGACCAGGCGGCCGTGCTCGCGGTCGCGGCCGGGACCGACTTGCTGTGCTTTGGCCGGGACCAGGATGAGCCGACGTATCTCGCGGTGCGGGACGCGCTGGTCGAGGCCGTGCGGTCTGGTCAGATCCCGGTTTCGAGGCTGGAGGAGTCGGCCGGGCGAGTCAATGCGCTTCGGTCGTGGGCGGCCGCGCAGCGGCCGCCCACGACCCCACGACCGGCCTCCGACGACGTCGGCCTAGCGGCGGCCAGGCGAGCGATCCGGGTGCACGGCTCCCCCGGCCAGCTCACCAACCCGCTGCTGGCCGAGATCGTCCCGCCATCCAACATCGCCGTCGGCACGGTCCCCTGGGGCCTCAGCACCTGGGTCCCGCCCGACGACATCCGCAGAATCAGCACCGCTGACGCCCCTGGTGCCGCCCAGACAGTCCTGGCCGCAGCATCGGACCGCCCGCTGATCCTCGTCGTCAGGGACGCCCACCGCTATCCGGTCGCGCAAGAAGTTGTTCGCGCGGTGCTCGCGGTCAGGCCAGATGCCGTTATTGTCGAAATGGGCCTGCCTGTGTGGCATCCTCCTGCTGAGGCATACATCGCAACGTTCGGCGCTACGAGAGCGAGCAGCCAGGCGGCCGCTCAGTTGCTCGGCCTGACGACATGAAGGGAAGTCCAGTGGGCGAGATCGTTCTTGACCGGGTTACCAAGGCCTATCCGGGCGATGTGCGCGGGATAGACGCGTTCAGCCTGGAGGTCGCCGATGGCGAGTTCATGGTGCTGGTCGGCCCGTCTGGCTGCGGCAAGTCGACCGCGCTGCGGTCCATCGCCGGACTCGAGGAGATCACCTCGGGCACGATCTCGATCGGCAGCCGCGTGGTGAACGACCTGCCGCCCAAGGACCGCGACATCGCGATGGTGTTCCAGAACTACGCCTTGTACCCGCACATGACGGTCGAGCAGAACCTGGCCTTCGGCCTGCAGCAGCGCAAGACGCCGAAGCCGGAGATCCAGCGCCGGGTGACCGAGGTGGCCGGCCTGCTCGGCCTGACCGACTATCTGAAGCGCAAGCCCGCCGCCTTGTCCGGCGGCCAGCGTCAGCGGGTCGCGATGGGCCGCGCGATCGTGCGGGAGCCGCAGGCGTTCCTGATGGACGAGCCGCTGTCGAACCTGGACGCCAAGCTGCGGGTATCGATGCGGGCGTCGCTGTCCCAGCTGCACGAGCGGCTCGGCGTGACGACTGTCTACGTGACCCACGACCAGGTCGAGGCCATGACGCTCGGCCAGCGGGTATGCGTGATGCTGGACGGCAAGCTGCAGCAGGTCGACAGCCCGCAGACGCTGTTCAACTCGCCGGTGAACCTGTTCGTGGCCGGCTTCATGGGCTCGCCCGCGATGAACTTCGTCGACGCCGCGCTGGTTCGCGACGACGGCCCGGCGGTGACGTTCGCCAACTACCGGCTGCCAGTGCCGGAGGAGCTGTTCGCCGCCCGGCCCGGCCTGGACGGCTTCATCGGCCGCAACGTGATCCTCGGCATCCGCCCGTCGGACTTCGAGGACGGCAGCCTGGCCGATGCGGACTGGCCGCGGATCTCGGCCCGGGCCGATGTCACCGAGGCGCTCGGCACCGAGATCCACGTGCTGTTCCGGATCGACGCTTCGCCGGTCAGGCACTCCGCGCTTGGCCAGGCGGCCGCGGCCGGCCCGGACGCCGACGATGCCGCGCTGCCGCTCGATGGCGGCAAGTCGCTGTGGACCGCCCGGGTCGCCGCGCGCAGCACGATCGGACCGGGCCAGCCGGTCGAACTGGCGGTACAGACCTCGAACCTGCAGTTCTTCGACGCAGACACCGGCCTGTCGATCGGTCACCCGCAGGCCCGCGAGAACATGAGCTTCGAGGACAAGATCACGTCCGACTGAGCGGGCTCACGCCTCTCGCGTGATTGGTGCGATACTCGGCCAATCACGCGAGGGGGGCGATCACATGACTTTCGTGCCATATGACCGACCGATCCGTGCTGCCTTCATCGGGCTCGGCCGGATCTATGACCTGAACGTACGCGGATATTTGAATAACCCGGACGTTGAGGTGGTCGCCCTAGTCGACCCGCTCGAAGAACGGCGCGAACAGCGCCGGACGGACTGGCCGGAGGCCAAGACGTTCGCCTCGGCCGCCGAGCTGGCCGCCAGCGGAATCGAGGTCGACGCGGTCGAGTGCCTGCTGCCGGTCCAGCTGCACGCCGACGGCGTGCCCGAGCTGCTTGACTACGGCTGGCACGTGAACCTGCAAAAGCCCATGTGCAACGACCTGCCCGAGGCCCAGCGGATGCTGGAGGCCGCGAAGGCGAACGACCGGGTGCTGCGGGTGATGGAGAACTACCTGTTCTACGAGCCGCTGCACAAGCTCAAGGCGATCGCGAACTCCGGCGAGATCGGTTCGGTGATCGGCTACCACCTGAAGATGGTCGGCAGCGCCCACGGCGGCTGGGACGTGCCGCTGTCCAGCTGGCTCTGGCAGTGGGAGCAGATGAAGCGCGGCCGGGGCATCATGGTCTTCGACGACGGCTGGCATAAGCTCGCGACCGCGATCTGGCTGTTCGGCCCGATCAAGGAGGTCAGGGCCTGGATCGGCGCAACCGAGGTCGGCCCGGGCGTTGTGCTCGACGCGCCGACGATGATCAGCTGGCAGCACGAGAACGGCGTTCGCGGCGGCTGGGACGTTAACGTCGCGATCGAGATGTACCTGCGCTCGGATTACTACACCAACGACGAGCGCTGGGAGATCACCGGCAGCAAGGGCTTCGCCCGGGTCAACCGATGCACCGGGCGCGGGATCGCCCAGCCCGTCCTCGAGGTCTACGCCGACGGCGAGATGCGCAGCTACCACGCGCTCGACGACGACTGGGGCAGCAGCTTCACGGGCAGCGGACGGCACTGGCTGCGCTGGCTGCACACCGGCGAGGGCCCGCTGCTGTGGAGCGGCCAGGAGGCCGTCGAGGTGCTCAGGTTCGCGCTCGCCGCCTACGAGAGCAGCGAGCGAGGCGGCGCCGGAGTCAACCCCAGCGACGTTTCCTGATTACCGGTTCGGTTAAGTTCGACATCTGGGGGGAACTGGCACAGAGCTGACGGGGGTGGCTCTTGGCGTGGGTTCTTGTCGTGGCGGCCGGTCTGTTCGAGACCGGTTTCGCCGTGCTGCTCAAGCAGAGCCATAACTTCACCCAGCTGTGGCCGACGATCGGGTTCGCCGCCTGCGCACTGATCAGCTTCGCGCTACTCAACATGGCGCTCGGGCGCCTTGAGGTCGGCCCGGCCTACGCGGCCTGGACTGGCATCGGCGCCGCCGGCACGGCGCTCGCCGGCATCGCCCTACTCGGCGAGTCGGCTTCCCCGCTCAAGATCGCCTCGCTGGCCCTGGTCGTTATCGGCGTCATCGGCCTCAGCCTGGCCGGAGTGACCCAGTGAACGATCTGGCCCGGCTGCTGCGGCGGATCGCGATCACCGCGCTCGGCACCGTGATCCTGGCGGTCGGGGTCGTGCTGCTGGTCGCGCCTGGGCCTGGCCTGCTGGTGATCGTGCTGGCGCTGGCGGTGTTCGCGGTGGAGTACGAGTGGGCCAGGCGGCGGCTGGCCGCGGCGAGGGACCTCGCGCGCACCGCTTCGGAGAAGACCGCGACCAACCGGGTCGCCAAGGCCACGGCGATCCTGTTCGGCGTCGGCGCGATCGGCCTCGGCGGCGTGCTGATCTTCACCGAGGTACTGCCCTTCTCCGGAATCGGCGTCGGCATCAGCATCGCGCTGGCCGGCCTGATCGTTCTCGGCACGACGGCGTACAGCATCAGGGAACTGAACCGCGCCAACACGGCTGACGAAGACCGCGACCCGAACCACCTAGCCGGCCGCACCTAGCCCACCGCCCAGCAACCGCAAGGGTCCCACGCCAGCGCTATGGCGACCGCAAGGGGCCCACGCGGAGGTGGGCAGTTCATCGCCGAGCAGGCGCACTAGCTTCAGCCTGGGCGGCGACGGGGTTCTTGAGCAGGCGCTGACCGAAGCGGGGTTCAGTGATGTCGTGGTGCACGCGGTGGATGCGCCGCTGCGGCTGCCGTCGGCGGCCGAGTGCCTGCGGTTCGAGCAGGAATCGGTCGGGGCGCTGCACCAGATGCTCAGCGGGCTGGCCGAGCCTGAGCGTGCCGCCGCCTGGGAGCACGTCGGTGGCGCGCTGAAGCAGTTCGAGTCGGCCGACGGGTTCGCCGGGCCGTGCAAGCTGCTGGTCAGCGGGGGGACGAAGTGAGTGCGACGGCTGAGCGGGCAGTTGCGGCGGCCGTGCAGGCCGCGCTCGCGGGTGGAATTCCTTAGACCCTGAATCGGTTTTGCGCCCTTTGTTACGATGCAGGCGTGGCACGAGGCGACGAGATCCCGTTTGTCCTGGCCTCCTCGTCGCCTGCCCGCCTGCGTCTGCTGCAGAACTCCGGGATCTACCCCGAGGTCGTCGTCAGCGGAATGGACGAGACCACCGACCCAGGACTGGCCACCGAAAAGGTCGTCGCCGAGCTGGCCGAGCGCAAGGCCGTCGCCGTGGCGGCGGCCCGCCCGGACGCGCTCGTGCTGGCCTGTGACTCGATGCTCGACTTCGACGGCATGGCCTACGGCAAACCGGCGTCGGGCGCGCACGCGGCGGAGCTGTGGCGGCGGATGTCCGGGCGCGCGGGCGTCCTGTTCACCGGCCACTGCCTGATCTGGCCGAGTTCTGGGCGCCGGGCCGATGCGGTCGGCCGGACGGTGGTCCGCTTCGCGGAGATCACCGAGGCCGAGATCGCCTCCTACGTCGCCACCGATGAGCCGGCCGCGATGGCGGGCGCGTTCAGCCTGGAATGCCTGGGCGCCCCGTTCGTCGCCGGGATCGACGGCGATCCAAGCAACGTCGTCGGCCTGTCGTTGCCGCTGCTGCGCCGGATGCTAGCCCAAATCGGAATCCCGATCACCAGCCTGTGGACCAAGACGCTCACGAGCTAGCTCCCGAATCCCCGGTCAGGAGTCAGTCAGCACGGATTTATCCGTAAAGGCAATATATTTCCGCCTAGTTCTCGGTCGCTCTATCGCCCGCGCGCGCTGGCTTATCGCATCGGGGGGACCCCGCTGTCGCTGGAGCGACAGTAAAGTGCCCCCGATGTCGGGGCAGAGTTGCCTGGACGAGGCGGGGGGAGCCAGCGTGAGCACGTCGGTGGTGGCGTTCACCAGGGACCTGCGAGTGACCGACAATCCGGCGCTCGCGGCAACCGCCGCCAGAACTGACCGGCGGTCGCGCGCGCGCCGCTATCCGGCCCCGATCGTCGACCACCAAGCCGCCGTGGCCCCCTGGCGCGCCCGCCAGCGCTAGGTACCATGGGGGCATGACACGTTCCGTGCGCCTGGGCTGGTGGCCGTCTTAGGACGGCTGTCGGCGTAAACGCGCGTGGTGGGCCGTCCGGCTGGACGGCCCTATTTTCTTTTATGAGTCGCTCCAGCCAATCGACCTTCCGATTAGCTAAAGGAGCCTGGAGTGACTCACACCAGTGTTTTGACTATCCCGCTTGGCGGCGAGACGGACCCTGCTCACGGGTCCGCCTCGCTGGCATCGATCATCGGCCGAAGCAAAGAGCTGGAGGCGCTGATCGCGGCCGACGCGTCGCAGTTCACGGTGCTGACTGGAGACCGGCCGACCGGGCCGCTGCACCTAGGTCACTATTTCGGCACGCTGGCGAACCGGGTCCGGCTGCAGCAGGCCGGAGCGAGGCTGTTCGTGCTGATCGCTGACTACCAGGTCCTGACCGACCGGGATGTCGCCGACCGGCTGGGCGAGCATGTTGCGGGGCTGGTCGCCGATTACCTGGCGATCGGCATCGACCCGGCGACGGCGACGATCTTCGCGCACAGCGCCGTTCCGGCGCTGAATCAGCTGCTGCTGCCGTTCCTGTCGCTGGTGTCGGTGACCGAGTTGCAGCGCAACCCGACCGTCAAGGAGGAGATCCGGCTGTCCAGCCGGGCCGGTGTCAGCGGGCTGATGCTGACGTATCCGGTGCACCAGGCGGCCGACATCTTGTTCTGCAAGGCCAACCTCGTGCCGGTCGGCCAGGACCAGCTGCCGCACCTGGAGATCACCAGGAGCGTGGCCCGCCGTTTCAACGAACGATATGACCACGGCAAATCTTTCTTCCCGATACCAGAAGCGCTGCTCTCAGCCGCGCCGAACCTGCTCGGTACCGACGGGCAGAAGATGGCCAAGAGCCGGGCCAACTCGATTCCGCTGTCGGCGACGGCCGATGAGACCGCGCGGCGGTTGCGGCGGGCCAAGACCGACTCGCTGCGGTACGTCAGCTACGAGCCGGCGTCCAGGCCCGAGGTGTCGAGCCTGGTGCTGCTCGCGGCGCTGTGTCAGGGTCGTGAGCCCGGGCCGGTCGCGGCCGAGATCGGGGCCGGCGGGTCGGCTGGGCTCAAGGCCGTAGTGATCGAGTCGGTGAACGAGTTCCTGCGGCCGATCCGGGCTCGGCGAGCGGAGTTCGCGGCCGATCCCGGTTACCTGGCCCGCGTGCTCGCCGCCGGGAACGCTACCGCGACCGGCATCGCCGACCGCACGCTAGCCGAGGTCAGAGCGGCGATGGGAACTAGCTACTCGTCCTTGGCTAGCACCTTGCGCGGATGACTGCCGTCCACATACCCGACGAACGGAGGGTAGATGTTGTAGCCGAGCAACTCCTGCAGCCGCTCAGGCAATTCGCGGGCGACGGCGCGCGGCACCGCCAGGCAGTGATTCTCCTGCGGCCGCAACCAGGCCGACGCGTACTCCAGGATCACGCCGAGCCGCGGCCGCTCGGTCTGGTTCGCGCCGCCGCCGTGCCAGAGACTGCCGAGGTAGAACATGGCCGAGCCGGGCTGCATGGCGGCCACGGCGACCTCGTCCTGCGCCGTCGGATGCCGGTCGGGCGCCCAGCGGTGGCTGCCGGGGACGAACCTGGTCGCGCCGTTCTCCTCGGTGAACGGATCGAGCGGCCACATCGTGTTGACCACGACGGTGGGATGCGGCTTTTGCAGCGGGTAGATCGCGTCGTCGCAATGCAGGATCTGCGCCTTCTCTCCCGGGCCGATCCTGATCCCGACCGGGGCGCTGAGCTGGTAGTGGCCGAGCACCGCATCGAGCACGCCGAGCAGCAGCGGGTGGGTGGCCGCCTGGTCGAACGTCCTGGTCTTGGCGAACAACGCGTAGACGCGCTGGGTCGAGAACCCCTCGAAGAAGTTCCGTCCGGTCTTCGTGGCCTCCAGGACCCGGCCGAGCTCTTCCCTGGCCGTCTGGACGTCTTCGTCGGACATCATGCCGGTGACGATCACGTAGCCGTCGCCGGCCATCCGCCGGGCAATCTCGGCGGCGGTCGCGTCCTGCGCGGCGATCGGTGCGGTCACCGGACTAGCGACAGGCGCCGGGAGCCGGGTTCCGGCTTGGGCATGAACCGCCGTCGGCCAGCGGCACGGCGGCCGCCGTCAGAGCCGTCCGGCCCGTCCGAGCCTCGGGCCTGGACCGCCCAGCGCGACCGGGACGACAGGATCGAGCCGATGCTGGTGAAGGAGAAGATGGAAAAGACCGAGCCGGCGGAGCCCACCGACAGGATCGAGCCGACCGAGCCGATCGACAGGATCGAGCCAGCCGAGCCGATCGACAAGACCGACCCGACCGAACCGATCGACAAGATCGAGCCAGCCGAGCCGATCGATAGCACCGATCGCTGCGAGCCGATCGAGTCAGATCCGGTTGCTGCTCCCATGTCGGCATTCTCGCAGCGTTACCTCATCCACACCAGCGCGCCCACGATCCTGGTTAGCCGGCCGGTAGGGCGATGATCAGCCGGTGGCCGCAGTCGAGCTGGTCGAGTGCGCGCAGGTGCCCGTACCTCGCGTCCCAGGCGCCGGACGCGAGATCGGCCCTGAGCCGGTTCAGGCCCGGCTCGATCTCCCACTGCTCGAGCAGGCCGAACGCCGACATGCCCGCGCGGATCGGCGGATCGAGGTAGGCCTCAGGCCGACCCCAGAACGCCTCGCCGAAGCCGTCGCGGCAGTCGCGGCAGCGGCTCGATCCGCACGGTGCCGCCGAGCTGGGCGGCGAGGTGCTCCGGCTGGATCTCCGGCCGACGGGTCCTGGCCATCGCCGGGAAGTAGTCCCTGGTCAACCAGAGGTCGTTGAGTTTGGTCGAGGCGGCGACGATCACGACCGTCGGGCTGTCCTTTGCCTGCGCTGGAGTTACCACGACAGGCCGCCGGGTAGTCCGACTAGGTAACGAAACATCCCAGGTACTGTAAGTTATGGCAGGTGCACCGCATGAGTAATGGTCGGCCAGTGCCCAGCAGCGCTCCCACCGTCCCGAATGCGATCCCGTTCCGCAGCGCCGCCCCGGCGCCGGGTCAACTCGGTCGATCATCCGACAGCACCGCCCTCAGATTGACTAGGCGGGGGCAGATCGTGCGATCCACTCTCATCGTCATCATGATCCTGATCATTGCTCTCGTAGCGGGCCTCTTCGCCGGCGGCATCAGCGGCCTCTTCTGATCGGTTCAGACCCGTCGGTCAGCTAGGCGGGCGGGGGTCGGCTTGTCCGCGAACTCCGCCATCCGCCCTCACGACCAGAGCCATCGGCCCAGCACCCGCCCCGCCCCCGGTGCAGAGAAACATATCGTGCGGATGATGATCTTGAAGCGGGCTGGGATGGCTGGTGAGGGGCTTCGGCACCCTGATGAATGCGTGATTTCATCGCGGAGGTCAAAGATGAATACGCACATTCAGTAGGTTTCCAGGTGATGAATCCGCGCATTCATCTTTCGGACTCACCTTTGCCAACCAGATGAATCCGCACATTCATCTCTTCTCGCGAGACAAATGCGACCGCCGGGGTCAATGTGATTAACGGGACCGGCGACGCAAGCGGCACCCTTGGTGGCGCGGCAAAGGAGGCACGGGCGGCGGGGCGGCGGGGCGGCCGGGCGGCCGGGCGTTTAGCTGGGACGGGCGGGCGAAGGTGGACGGGGCGGGCGCTACCGTGGAGCGTCATGGATCCGAGTCAGGCTTTGCGGAAGATTGCGTTTGCGCTTGAGCGGTCGGGGGCGCCGACGTATCGGGTGCGGGCCTTTCGGCGGGCTGCGGCCACCATCGATGGGCTGCCGGCCGGCGAGCTTGACCGGCGGGTCGCGGCCGGGACGCTGACTGAGATCGCCGGGATTGGCCCGGCTACCGCTGGGGTGATCAGCCAGGCGGTTGCCGGGCAGGAGCCCGAGTACCTGACCAAGCTGCTCGCGGACCTGCCCGCCGAGCCGGAACAGACCGGGCTGCGGGCGGCGCTGCGGGGCGACTGTCACACGCATTCTGACTGGTCGGATGGCGGCAGCCCAATCAAGGAAATGGCGGAGGCGGCCAGGGACCTGGGCCACGAATGGGTCGCCTTGACCGACCACTCCCCCAGGCTGACCGTCGCCAACGGGCTGTCGGCGGACCGGCTCAGGAAACAGCTCGACCTGGTCGGTGAACTGAACGCCGAGCTGGCCCCGTTCCGCATCCTGACCGGGATCGAGGTCGACATTCTCGAAGACGGCAGACTCGACCAGACCGACGAGCTGCTTGACCGGCTCGACGTGGTGGTCGCCAGCGTGCATTCGCTGTTGCGGATGCCAGCCGAGCAGATGACCCCGCGGATGATCACCGCGGTATCGAACCCGCTGGTGGACGTGCTCGGGCACTGCACAGGACGCATGATCGTCGGGCGGGGCGGCCGGGGCGATCACAACATGTTCGGCCGGCCACCGTCGCAGTTCGATGCCCGGGCCGTGTTCGAAGCATGCCGGGAGCACGGGACCGCGGTCGAGATCAACTGCCGGCCGGAACGCCAGGACCCGCCAGAAGACCTGCTGGCCCTGGCGGCCGAGCTTGGCTGCATCTTCTCGATCGACACCGACGCGCACGCGCCCGGGCAGCTCGACTGGCTGCAGAACGGCTGCGACCGGGCCGAAGCGGCCGGGATCGAAACCAGCCGAATCATCAATACTCGCCAAGCCGACCACATTCACGCAGGTCAGCGGCTAGCCTAACGGCTGACCCCCAGAAAAGCGCACCAGCACGGCCGCGAGATTCGCGAGATCGCGTCAACCAATCGCGTCCGCCGCGCGTCGCTTTATGGGAGGTCCAATGGCGAGGAACAAGGTAGGCGCCCAGGCGATCGTGGCGGCGGCCGCGACCGCGATCACGCTCGGCTGCCTGGCCGGTCTCGGTCCGGCCAGCGCGCAGACCGGCCGGCAGGCGCAGGCGCAGGCATCGGGCGCCGGGACGAGCGGCATCCACACGTACTCCACGCTCACCGGCATCACCCCGGGCAACGTGCACCAGCTCGCCGGCACCTGGCTGGACCAGCTCGAAGGCGCCACGACCAGCCGGGCCCAGGAAGGCACCCCGGTCGTCGTCGGCGGCAAGCTGTACGTGCAGACCTCTCAGGGCGACGTGTTCTCGATCAACGGCGCGACCGGCCAGGTCATCTGGAAGTACCAGTCCGGCTTCCCCGGCACCGAACGCGGCGTCGCGGTCGCCGACGGCCGGGTGTTCGCGGCGCTCGGCGGCGAGCACGTGGTCGCGCTGGACAAGCAGACCGGCAAGGCCGACTGGACTGTCCAGGTCGGCACGCCAGGCCAGGACACCTCGGCCAACGGGTCGGCCACTCCGTGGACCATGTTCGCCGACGGCCTGGTGCTCGTCGGCACCGAGAACGGCGGCGACTCGGGGATGCGCGGCCACCTGTACGCGCTGAACGAAAACACCGGCAAGGTCGCCTGGACATTCGCCGGCACGGCCGGCCCAGGTCAGCCTGGGCACAGCAGCTGGAAGGGCAACTCCTGGCAGCTGGGCGGCGGCGACATCTGGATGGCACCCGCGTTCGACGCCAAGCTTGGCCTGCTCTATGTCGCCGTGGCCAACCCGGAGCCGCGGGTCATGGGCGCGCAGCGAGCCGGCGCCGACCTGTACACGAACTCACTGGTCGCGCTGCACGCTGGCACCGGCAAGATCGCGTGGACGTTCCAGTCGGTCCGGCACGACCTGTGGGACTACGACAACACGATGACTCCGGTCATCGCCAGCGTGCGGTACAAGACCGGCGTCAGGACCGTCGTGATCTACGGCAGCAAGTCCGCCTGGTTGTACTACCTGGACGCGAAGACCGGCAAGCCGGCCATCGGAATCCACAACAAGAAGGTGCCGCAGCTCGCGTCCCAGGCCACCGCCAAGACCCAGCCGATCCCGGCCGGTCAGTCGCTGGTCCCGACCTGCCCGCAGAAGACGGGTGTGACCCGGCCGATCCCGGACTACACCAGCGGCTGCGAGTTCACCCCGTACCTGCACACGCCGGTCCTGGTCACGCCCGGCGGCGCGGGAGGCGCCAACTGGGCGGCGATGTCATTCGATCCCAAGACCAAACTGCTCTACGTCCCGGCCGCAGTGCTGAACTTCGCTTACAGCGACGGCATCCCGTTCAATCAGCCGACGTTCTACAAGCCGGCGGGCGAGTTCCGCGGCGGCGTACTCGACGCGGTGAACCCGGCTACTAACAAGATCGCCTGGAAGATGCCGACGCCGTTCGGCCTGTCCAACGGCGACGGCGTACTGAGCACGGCATCCGGGCTGCTGTTCGAGGGCTCGCCGGACGGGAAGTTCACCGCCCGCCTGGCCTCGACCGGCAAGCTGGTGTGGACGTGGCAGACCGGCGCGGGCGTCGAGACAACGCCGGTCACCTACTCCATCGACGGCACCCAGTACGTCGCGGTCTTCGCCGACGGCAACGGCGCGTTCAACTCCCAGTTCGGCGACTCGCTGTGGGCGTTCAAGCTCGGCGGCAAGCTGACCCCGGCCAGCCCGCCACCCGCGCTGTCGAACCGGGTGCCGGTGCCCGGCGTGACGGTGGCCGGTAGCTCGGTATCCGACACCGTCGTGCTGGGCCGCACCTGGAACGCCACCACGGGCGCACCGAACTCGTCCGAGGACCTGTCCAGCCAGACGGCGATGGCGCCCGCGATCATGACCGTCCCGGCAGGCACGACCGTGACTTTCACCAACCCGGCCGGCAATTCCCACAAACACTGCGCCGAGGCATTTTTCGACCCAATGGAATTTAAAATAGGTCCGCTGGCACCTGGGCATTCTGGTTCGGTAAAACTGACCAAGCCGGGCACGTATTTTTACAATGACTGCGCCGGATTCCCGTGGAATACCGGCGAGATCATCGTGAGCTAGCTAGGAGCTAACTTTCGCTTCGAAGGGCAGCCAGCGCACTCGCCACGAAACTACCCCGGGCGGGAAGAGTCTCGATCATGCTGCGCTCGCGGAGCTCTCTCAAAGCGCGTCGCACCGTCATGATGGCCGCCTGGTACTCCTGCGCCATATCCCGCTCGCCTGGCAGCCGTAACGTGATCTCACCGGTCTCGATCCGGTGCTGTACATCATCGGCGATCTGCAGGTACACGTGCTTAACCCAGGTTGGGTCCACTGGTATTGCCGGCATGGCAGGACCATAAGAGGCACGCAGAGCAACGACTTCACCAGCTAGCACCTAGTGCACTAGGTGCTATACATCTGACCAGCCATCTCTTACCTGGAGACCGCCCTGGAGCCGAGCGCTAGACGTTGGCGGTGCGCCCTTCCCAGTACGGCGCCCGGAGCTCGCGCTTGAGGATCTTGCCGGAGCCGGTGCGCGGCAGCTCTTCGGTGAACGCCACCGAGCGCGGCGTCTTGTAGCCGGCCAGGTGCTCCCGCGAGAACTCGATGACCTCGGCCTCGGTCAGCTCGGCGTCGGGCGCGACCACGATGGTCGCGTGCACCAGCTCGCCCCATTCCTCCGACGGAATGCCGAAGACGGCGACGTCGTAGATCTTCGGGTGCTGCTCCAGCGCGGCCTCGATCTCGGCCGGATAGATGTTCATGCCGCCGGAGATGATCATGTCGTTCTTGCGGTCGCAGATGTAGATGAAGCCCTCGTCGTCGCGGTAGGCAATATCGCCGACCGTGTGGTACTCGCCGTGCCTGGCCTTCTCGTAGCTGTCCGGCTGTTTATAGTATTCGTTGAAAATTTGCGCGGACCTGACGAAGAGTTCCCCAGGATGGTCCGGTCCGGTGCCGGTCACTTCGTTGCCGTCCGCATCGAGGAGCATGATCTCGGTCATCGGCGCGGGCTTGCCGCAGGAGCCTGGCTTGCGCAACTGGTCCTGCGGCTCCAGCAGGCAGTTCACGCCGAGTTCGGTGGAGCCGTAGATCTCCCACAACGAGTCGGCCGGGAAGTCGGCCAGGTAGGCCTGCTTAAGCGCGAAGCTCCACGGCGCCGCGTTGGCGATCATGCGCTTCATGGTGGACTTGTCGTACTTGGCCTTCACCTCGGCCGGCAGCGCGCAGATCATCCTGACCAGCGCCGGGGCGGAGAACGTCGAGGTGACCTTGTACTTCTCGACCAGGCGCAGCCAGTCCTGCGGGTCGAACTTGCGCTGCACGATCACCGTCTGGCCGAGCGCGAGCCCGATGGCCATGAACGAGCCAGGACCGCTGTGGTACACCGGGCCCGAGGTGATGTAGATGTCGTCGGTCTGGTACCCGATGAACATGATCAGCGCGATGATCGACGTCTCGTCGCGGAACCGCCGGACCGCGCCCTTCGGCTTGCCGGTGGTGCCAGAGGTATAGATCATCGTGGCGCCGCCGAGGCCCTGCTGTACCTCCTCGGGCGGCTCAGTCGAGGCGCCGGCGACCAGGTCGTCCTCGCTGAGCATGCCGTCTGGGGCCGGGCCGCCGAAGACCACGACGTGACGCAGCGAGCCAGGGAAGCCGGACTCCCCTTCTGGCGGGGCGAACAGGTGCGCGTACTCGGCGTCGACGCATGCGATCGAGGAGTCC
>WNEY01000100.1_pt1 | contig 43311 bp, 36 predicted proteins | sample 5400531 | NCBI WGS metagenome assembly WNEY01 (sample SAMN13153338, study PRJNA577476) | soil metagenome | isolation source: 200 cm saprolite under Douglas fir tree site 1 | place: USA:California | collected 2015-04-18 | reverse complement strand
CGAACTGTCCTCGGTGCTGTCGCATGAAATGGCGCATGTGATCGCGCGCCACGCCGCCATCCGCGAGGATCAAGTGCGCCAGGCGATGATCGTGAGCCGGGTGATCTCGGACGTGGTCAGCGACCCTGATCTGGGCGCGTTGGCGCTGGCGAAAAGCAAGATTTCGCTGGCGAGCTTCTCGCGCGGGCAAGAGCTCGAAGCCGACGCCGTCGGCGTCGGCATCTCGGCGCGGGCCAGCTACGACGCCTTCGGCGCCTCGCGCTTCCTCACCTCGATGAGCCGTTACGCCGCGCTGCGCGCCGCACCGGCAGGCCAGCCGGGCGGCGGCCGCGATCCGGTCGATTTCATTTCGAGCCATCCCTCGACGCCGGAACGGATTTCGATCGCGGTCGCCAACGCCAGCCAATATGCGACGCCGGGCAGCGGCGAGCGGGAGCGGACGGAATTTCTCGATGCGGTCGAAGGACTCGTCTACGGCGACGACCCCAAGGAGGGATACGTCCGCGGGCGCAACTTCTTGCATCCGAATCTCGGCTTCAGCTTCACCGCGCCCGAGGGCTTCACGCTCGAGAACACGCCGCAGGCGGTCCTCGGCGCCACGGCTTCGGGCCGGGAAGCGCTGCGTCTCGATGCCGTGCGGGTGCCGACTATGACGCCGTTACAGAATTATCTCGCCTCGGGCTGGATCGACGGGGTCGATCAGGGCTCGGTCGAGCAGCTGACCATCAACGGCTTTCCGGCGGCGACCGCGATCGCGCGCGGCGATCAATGGTCGTTCCGGCTTTACGCCATTCGCTTCGGCAGCGACGTGTACCGGCTGGTCTTCGCCGCGCGCGACATCACGCCGCAGTTCGACCAGGCGTTTCGCGTCTCGGCCACGACCTTCCGACGCGTGGCCCTCGAGGAAGCGAAGAACGTGAAGCCCTTGCGCATCTCGGTCGTGCGCGTCGGCCTCACCGATACGGTGGAGAAGCTCGCGAAACGCATGGCGGTGCCCGACCGTCAGCTCGAGCGCTTTCTCGTGCTGAACGGGTTGGAGCGCGACGCCAAGCTCAAGTTCGGCGAGCGGGTGAAGATCGTCGCCGAATGAGCGGCGGAGCATCGGCCACGAAAAAGGCCCGGCGAAGCGCCGGGCCTTTTGCTATTCGGATGAGGCGGCGAATTAGGCCGCTTCCTGCTCGTCGCCCGATTCGTCGCCCGATTTCGGCGTGCGGCGCGGGCCTTTCAGGAGATTGGTCTCGATCTGTTTCGAGGCCTCGGTCTCGGTAATGTCCTCGACCGCCGAAAGCTCGCGCACCATCCGGTCGAGCGCCGCCTCGTAGAGCTGGCGTTCGCTGTAGGACTGTTCCGGCTGGCTTTCCGAGCGGAACAGGTCGCGCACGACCTCGGCGATCGAAATCAGATTGCCGGAATTGATCTTGGCTTCGTATTCCTGGGCGCGCCGGCTCCACATGGTGCGCTTGACGCGCGCGCGGCCCTTCAACGTGTCGAGCGACTTTTTCACGATATCGGGGCCGGCAAGCTTGCGCATGCCGACGGCCGCCGCCTTCGAGGTCGGCACCCGCAGCGTCATCTTGTCCTTGGCGAAGGAAATGACGAACAATTCGAGCTTGTTGCCGGCGATTTCCTGCTCCTCGATGCGCACGATCTGGCCGACGCCGTGCGCCGGATAGACGATATGCTCGTGGGTGCGGAAACCCTGACGGCTGTGCGCGGCCTTCTTGACCGGCACCGGCGCCTGGACCTTCACCGGGGCGTGGCTCTTCGATGGGTGATGCGGACGGCTTTTTGGCACAATTCGATCCTTTGACCTGGTTTTGGCGCGCTTTTGTCCCATCGACGGCTCAACCGACAGTAGACCGTTCCGCCTTCAATCCTTTGGGGATGAAGGCGACCAAGGAACACCGCGACTTGGGCTTCAGTTCCGAGATGGAAGGCTCCAAAGGAGCGCTAAAGGGCCGGCGGCTTCGTTCGCTGATTGCAACAATATAGCACAAATTGGCCAAAAATCAATGGGTTGCGGCGTTCGGCGGGTTTGAATGCGAAGCAAGGTTAAAACCGCGGCCGCCGATTGCCAATAATTTTCAGTCGCCCTCGCCCGGGTTCGGCGAAAACTGCGCTTCTTTGCCGGGTTTGCCGTCCCACTCCTTGGCATCGGCGGGCGGATCGCGTTTGACCGTGATATTCGGCCAGATCTTGGCGTATTCGGCATTGAGCGAGAGCCACTTTTCCAGTCCGGGGACCGTATCGGGCTTGATCGCATCGACCGGGCATTCGGGTTCGCAGACGCCGCAATCGATGCATTCGTCGGGATGAATGACGAGCATGTTCTCGCCCTCGTAGAAGCAATCCACGGGGCAAACTTCGACGCAATCCATGTATTTGCATCGAATGCAGCTATCGTTGACGACGTAGGTCATTGTCTGTGATGCGATATATGGGGGGCGGAGCGGCCTAGCGCACGCCTTTCCTTGGCGCAAGCGGATCGGACGTGGCAGCCAGGGGTTTTGCCGGCGTAATTTCTTCGTAGAGCCGCTGGCCCGTCGCCGCGCCGCCGCGCCGCTCGGCAAAATCGATGATTCGCAACACCTTGACCGTGTTCGGCAGAGCAATCGTCAAGACGTCGCCCGGGCGAACCGCGCGACCCGGCGCCGCGATTCGTTTTCCATTGAGCCGGACATAGCCGGAAGCGGCGAGCGCCGCGGCCCGCGCGCGCGTTTTCGCCAGACGCGCGTGCCACAGCCAGCGATCGAGACGTTGACGGCCTCCTTCCACGAAGACTTAGCTCTCGTTCTTCTGGGCCGCTTCCAGGCGGGCCTTCAGCTCAAGGAGTGCGGCGAAGGGCGAGTTGGGGTCGATGGGCCGCTCGCGATTGCGCTCGCGCGGCGGACGGGGCTCGCGGTCGGGACGATGCGCCCGCGCGGGCCGCCGGTCGCGTTCCGGGCGCTCGCGCTTGTGCGATTTATGTTTATGCGGCCGCTCTTGCTTCGCTTCACGCGCGGGCGGCTGGACTGCGGGCGGCGCGGCATCCGTCGTCGCGGGTAAGGCGGAAGCTTGCGGGGTGCGCCGTTCGCGCTCCTGCCGGCGCGGCGGTCTGCGCTCGCCCTGCGGACGGCCCGGACGCCAGACTTCGATCATGGCAGGTTCTGCAGATGCGGCCGCGGCGGGAGCGGCTTCGGTTGGCTGCAGCGCAGCTTCGCTCGGCGCTTCTGCCAGCGTTTCGACGGCTGGCTCGGGCTGAATCGCGGCGGCGGCACCGGCCGTTTCGGTAAGCGGATCGGCGGTGATGGGAATTGCTGGCGCGGCTTCCGCCGCCGTGACGGCGGCCGTCTCGTCCGGCGCCGGCGCCGCGCCCGTCGCGACCTCGGGCTTCACGTCCGGCGGCGGCGCGGGACGCCGCTCCATGCGGTAGCCCAGCGCGCGCAGAATGTGGGCGAAATCCTCGCCTGCACAGCCCACGAGCGACGTCATCGCGACCGTCACGGTGAAGCCGCGGCCATCGGCGGTGCCGGCCGGCTTCTCGCCCGGCATGCCGGGCCGCCAGGAAAGCGCCGGACGGATGAGGTCGGCCAGCCGCTCCAGAATGTCGACGCGGAGCGCGCGCGATCCGCAGACGCGGTAGCCGACGGCGCGGTAGAGCGGCTTGGCGATCTCGGGATCGAGCGGCATCGAGGTGCGCCCGCTCGCCGCGAGCGCGGGAAGTTCGGATATGCCCTTTTGGCCGAGACCGCCGTGTTTCAGGCCCCATAGCAACAGGCTCAATGCGCGCGGGGCGGGCTTGAGCAACAGCGGCATATAGATGTGATGGGCGCCGAAACGAATGCCGTGCGCGCGCAAGCCCGCGCGCGCGGTCTGATCGAGGCCCTTCACCTCCTCGGCGACCTTTTGCCGCTCCAACACCCCGAGCGCTTCGACGAGTTGGAAGGCGACGCCGCGCGCAATGCCGGTAATGTCCTCGGCCTTGCTGAGCGCGACCAGCGGCCCCAGCAATTTCTCGATATGGGTCTTCAGCCAGAGCGTGAGCCGCGTCTCGACGCTATCGCGCGCCGGGCCCGTCAGCTGCTCGTCGGCGAGGATGCGAAAGCGCGGCTCCAGGGCACTCTCGCCCGCGATCAGGCGCGCGACCGGCTCGCCGGTCCAGCGGATGGTGCCGTCGGCGGCGAGCACGAACTGCCCGTCGGCCGAATCCGCCAGCCGTTTTGCGCGCGCTTCGATTTCACTCGCCAGCACCTTTTGCGCCGCCCCGCGCAAGGCTTTCGCATCCGGCTCGCTTGAAGAATCCGCCGGCGCGAACTCGAAGCCGGACAGATGGCCGATGACATGGCCCTCGACGATCAGGTCGCCGGTCTTGGTGATTTCGCTTTCCAATATCGCGTTCTCTCTCAGCCGCCGCATGAGGACGCTGGTGCGCCTGTCCACGAAACGCTGGATGAGGCGCGCGTGCAAGGCATCGGAGAGCCTGTCCTCGATGCCGCGCGCCACCCCTTGCCAATGGCCGGGATCGTCGAGCCAATCGGGCCGGGTCGCCGCGAAGGACCAGGTGCGGACCTGCGCGATGCGGTTCGAAAGCGTGTCGATGTCACCATCGGTCCTGTCGGTCTGCGCGACCTGGCGCGCCATCCAATCGGAGGCAATTCTACCCTCGCGCATGAGGAATCCATAGAGGGTCATTACGAGCTCCGCGTGTGCGGCCGGCGCGATCTTGCGGTAGTCGGGGATCTGGCAGACTTCCCACAACCGCTCGACGGCGTCCGGCGTCTTGGCGAGCGCGACGATCGCGTCCTCTTTTGCCGCGCGCTCCAGCACCAGCACGTCCTCGGCGAGCGGCGCACGCGTCAATCCTTCCTCACGCGGATTCGCGGCCAGGCTCTCGAGCAAGGCCGCAAGCGAGCGGAAATCGAGTTTGGCGTTGCGCCACTGCATGACGCGCACGGGTTCGAAGTTGTGATTTTCCAGTCGGTCGACGAGTTCCTGATCGAAGGCGGGGCAGCGGCCGGTCGTGCCGAAGGTACCGTCGCGCGAGGCGCGGCCGGCACGGCCGGCGATCTGCGCCATTTCGGCTGGATTGAGCCGGCGAAACTGGTAGCCGTCGAATTTGCGATCCGAGGCGAAGGCGACGTGATCAACATCGAGATTGAGACCCATGCCGATGGCGTCGGTGGCGACCAGATAATCGACGTCGCCGGATTGATAGATCTCGACCTGCGCGTTACGCGTACGCGGCGACAGCGCACCGAGGACGACGGCCGCACCCCCGCGCTGGCGGCGGATCAACTCGGCGATCGCGTAAACCTCTTCCGCCGAAAAGGCGACGATGGCGGAGCGGCGCGGCAGTCGCGTGATCTTCTTTTCACCCGCGAAATTGAGTTGCGAGAGCCGCGGCCTTTGCACGACGTCGATGCCGGGCATGAGCCGCTCGATCAGCCCGCGCACGGTCGCGGCGCCGAGCACGAGCGTCTCCTCGCGGCCGCGCCGGTTCAGCATGCGCTCGGTGAAGACGTGGCCGCGCTCGAGGTCGCCGGCGAGCTGGATTTCGTCGATGGCGACGAAGGCGACGTCGAGATCTTGCGGCATCGCCTCGACGGTGGAGACCCAGAAACGCGCGTTCGGCGGCTTGATCTTTTCTTCCCCGGTGATCAGCGCCACGGCATCGGCGCCGACCCGCTCGACCGCGCGGTTATAAACTTCGCGGGCGAGCAGACGGAGCGGCAGCCCGATCAGCCCGGAGGAATGGGCAAGCATGCGCTCGATCGCCAGGTGGGTCTTGCCGGTATTGGTGGGTCCGAGAACGGCGGTGACGCCGCGGCCGCGCTGGGCGGGCGGAATGGGCGGAAATTTCATCGGCATCGGATGTTGCCCGCGAACTCGTTTGCGAATTTCTGTATCATAATGCGACGCTTCGGCCCTGTTCTTCAGACCGTTGTGAAGGAGTTGGAACGCGCCCCGAACGAAAGGTGCCCGAATCGCTGACTCGGCCCGAGTCCAGGTTCGTTCACCTCTAGATCGTGGGGTTCAGCCTGAAAGCGCCACCAGGGCTGTTTCGAGCGCGGTAAAATTCGATCGAATCCTGCAACGCGCGGTTAATTTTCCCCGTTGTCGCGCGAACCGCGCCGAATGGCTACCGGGCGATCGGGCTTGCCGCCTGTTTTTCGCGCGCCTCGGCGGAAAAGGTCTCGGCTTCGACGAGGACGACCCCCACCAGCGTCACGATCGAAACCCGGATCGGAAACAGCACTCGCGTGCCGGCGACCGGCGCGAGCCACACGAAGATGTTCTTGTTGTTCTCCATGTATTTCACTTGCAACCGCGACGCCCGGTGGCCCGCGATCGGCCGGTAGTCGACGCGGCAAACCAGCATCGGACCGTTGTAGCCCTTCACGTTCTTCGCCGCCTCGGTGCGCTCGTAGGAAAACACCAGATCGTAGCGCTGGCGACCGTCGAAGATCGAAATGGTGCGGTTGCACGAATCGTGGGCCAGCATATCGCCGCCGCCGGGAACCGTAATGATCGCCGCGCTCATCGGATCGACCACGTCCTGGCGATGCTGTTCGGTGACCGGGATGCGGTCCTCGGAGGGCGTCGTCGGCGGCGAGACGGCGAATTCCTTCACCGCGTTGTTGGCGAGCGAAATGCGGATTTCCTCCGCCTTCTTGTCGGTTTCGGAGGTGGAGGAATAGCTCAACGGCGAGACCTTGCCGTTGACGAAATTGCCGCGTGCCGCGACCGAGCCCTCGCCCCTCGACACCATGCGGGCAAGCCCCGTGACCTTGGCGCTGCCGGCGGCGGCGTAGCCTTCGTCGGTGATGTCGACGGTGAGCGCGGCCTTGCCGATTTCGATGCCCTTCATGTCGGCGAGCGCAGCAAGCGAGGCGTGGTAGCGGACGTCGAGGCGGGCATCCGCCAAGGCGGGCGTCGTCGCAGCGAAGAGGAGAAGCGTCGCGGCGGCTCTGATCGCGGTGCGGGGTCGCATGATGTTCGAACCTTCCGGTGGGCCGAAGCCGCCGTGGCAGCCGGTCTCGGTCTGACTTTATCGCATGTCCGGCGCGAGCGTACCGAAATTTCGGGTGAGACCTGAATGCGTCGGAACTGTGGCCCGCGTGCTTGACGCTATCCCGCGCGGCCCCTAAGAGAAGCGCCGTCCGGCGAAGCCGGATTTCATCGGAAGGTTCGATCATGTCGCGGCGCTGCGAACTCACCGGCAAGACGGTCCTCGTCGGTCACAAGGTGAGCCATTCCAACATCAAGACCAAGCGGCGGTTCCTGCCGAATCTGTGCAACGTGACGCTGCAGAGCGACGCCCTCGGGCAGCGCGTGCGGTTTCGCATCAGCGCCAACGCATTGAAATCCGTCGATCATCGCGGCGGCCTCGACGCCTTTTTGATGAAGGCGCGCGATAGCGAGCTTTCGCCAAAGGCCCGCGATCTCAAGAAAAAAATCGCCAAGAAGGTCGCCGCTCCCGCCAGCCAATCCGCCGCCTAGCCTCAGCGCGCGAGCGTGAATTGCAACAACAGCGTTCGTTGCAGCGGATTAAAATTGTCGTCTGAAATCAGGGTCAGCACCGTCTCGCCTTCCGGCGAGCGGTGAACGGCGAGCCCTTCCATGTTGTCGATCTGGTAGTTGCGGTCGGCCTCGAAGACGACCGAGCCCTCGAGCACCGCGCCGGGGATGATCGCCGACAGCGCAAAACGGCGAATTCGCATGCCCGGCCCGCGCAGCAGCGAGAAGCTGCGCTCGAGGATAAGTAATTCCTGCGCGGGGGTGACGGCCGTGTCCGTGATGTCGAAATCGTTCGAGCGCGTAAAAGCGAAATTCCCCGGGCTCGGGCCGCCGATCAGAAACGCGCGGATGTTTCCGCGATCGTCCAGCCCGCGTTCAGAAATCGCGATCAACGTGCCGCCGAGCGGCATCTCGCGCGGCACGAAGACCATTGCTTCGAGTCCCTTATTGTAAGGCAGCGACTTGACCTCGGGCGGCACGGGGATCGGCTCGCCGCGCGCGAGAAATCCATCCTTGCCGTAATCGAAGCGCACGATCTGGTTGACGCGCTCGATTCCTACGTAAAGCGTGCCGCCATCCTCGGCGAGGGATTCGGTGTCGAACCAGCCGCGCAAGGCGAGCGGCTTGCCGTCCCAGCCCAAGATCGGCGCCATCTCCGCATCCGCGATCCCGGCGGGACGGGCGGATGCGTAAACGATGCGGCCTCTCAACCAGCGGCCGCGATCGCTGACGGCAAGGAATCCTTGGCCGTCCGCATTCACGCGGATCGCCGAGATGCCGCCGAAGCCTTGGTAATTCGACAATAGCTCGATGCCGCCGCGAAAGAGGAGCGCGCCGAATTCGCGCCGCTCGGGGTCGCGCCGATCGAAGGCCGCGATCGGCTGCGCCTGCAAGTCGATCCGGGCTCCGGCCTCGTCCGCCTTGGGCGGCGCCTGGGCGATGGCGGCGCCGGAGAGGCTTGCGAGAAGCGCAAGCGCCAGCGCGTGGCGGAGGATCGCTGTCATGAAGCTGGTGGTCGAGCGGCCGAGTGATGGCTCAAGCGACGCGTTTGCGTGAAACCGGCCGGCTCGGAGCCGGCAGCGCCTTTTCGTCGAACAGTTCGGCGAGCTTCTCGGTCATCGCGCCGCCGAGTTCCTCGGCATCGACGATGGTGACCGCGCGGCGGTAATAGCGCGTGACGTCATGGCCGATGCCGATCGCGATCAGCTCCACCGGCGAGCGCGTTTCGATGTCGTTGATGATGTAGCGCAAATGCCGCTCGAGGTAATTGCCGGGATTCACCGACAGCGTGGAATCGTCGACCGGCGCGCCGTCGGAGATCATCATCAGAATTTTGCGGCTCTCGGGGCGGCCGACCAGGCGCCGGTGGGCCCAGTCGAGCGCCTCGCCGTCGATATTCTCCTTGAGCAAGCCTTCGCGCATCATCAGGCCGAGGTTCTTGCGCGCGCGCCGCCAAGGCGCGTCGGCGGACTTGTAGATGATGTGGCGCAGGTCGTTGAGGCGGCCGGGATTGACCGGCTTGTTCGCCGCCAACCACGCCTCGCGCGACTGACCGCCTTTCCAGGCGCGCGTCGTGAATCCGAGGATCTCCACCTTCACCCCGCAGCGCTCGAGCGTGCGCGCGAGAATGTCGGCGCAGGTCGCGGCGACGGTGATCGGCCGGCCGCGCATCGAACCGGAATTGTCGAGCAAGAGCGTCACCACCGTGTCGCGAAAATCGGTATCGCGCTCCTGCTTGAAGGAGAGCGGCTGGAAGGGATCGACGATGACGCGCGACAGGCGCGCGGTATCGAGCATTCCTTCCTCGAGGTCGAAGTCCCAGGCGCGGTTCTGTTGCGCGAGCAGGCGCCGCTGCAGCCGGTTGGCGAGCCGCGCCACCACGCCCTGCAAGTGCTGCAACTGCTTGTCGAGATAGGAGCGAAGCCGCGAAAGCTCCTCGGGGTCGCACAATTCCTCGGCGCCGATCGTTTCGTCGAAGCGCGTCGAGAACGCGCGGTAATCCGGCCCGCGCGGCTCGTTGGAAAGCGGATGCCGCGGCCGCCACGGCTCGCCGGCCTCGCGCGAATCGCCCGCATCCGCGTCCTCCGGCCGCTCGGCGGAAGGCGCCTCCTCGCTCTCGCTCGCGGCGTCCGAGGTGTCGTCGGCGGCAAGCTTGGAGTCTTCGGCGGCGGCGCTTTCGCTCGCGTCGTCGCGCTCCGCGCCGCCTTCGTCGCCGGCCTGATCCTGCCCTTCCCCCTCGTCGTCGGCGTCCTCTTCTTCGCGGTCCGAAGTCCGCTGCTCCCCCATGTCGAGCGAGGACAAGAGATCGTGCACGATCTCGCCGAAGGCGCGCTGGTCCTCGACCTCGCCCGAGAGCCGCGCCAATTCGCGCTCGGCGCGTTTTTCGACGAAATCGCGCCAGATCTGGACGAGCTTCTTCGCGCCCGCGGGCGGCGCCACGCCGGTCAGCCGCTCGCGCACGAGCATGGCCAGCGCGTCCTCGATCGGGGCGTCGGCGCGATCGCTGATCTCGGCATAATTCCCGCGGTGATAACGGTCCTCCAGCATCGCCGACAGGTTGGCGGCGATGCCGTTCATGCGGCGAGCGCCGATCGCCTCGACGCGCGCCTGCTCGACCGCTTCGAAGATCGCCTTGGCGGTTTCGCCCTCGGGCAGCATGCGGCGGTGGATCGCTGGGTTGTGGCAGGCGAGTCGGAGCGCCATCGAATCGGCGTGGCCGCGCAGGATCGCGGCGTCCCCCTTGCTCATCCGGCGGGGCGGCTCCGGCAGGCGGACGCGGGCCTGCGAAACGATTGGCTTCTCGGCGGCAAAGCCCACTTCAAGCTCGGGCTTGCCCGCGATCGCGCGTAGGCACGCGGCGACCGCCCGCTTGAAGGGTTCGGCAGGCGGCTCGGCGCTCTTGTTTTTCGTAGTATTCGAGATCGACATTTCAGCTCAGTGCCACGTTCACCGTCGACTCGGGCAAGTCGCGGCCGAAGCAGCGCTGGTAGAACTCCGCCACGATCGGCCGCTCCAGCTCGTCGCATTTGTTGATGAAGGTCAGCCGGAAGGCGAGGCCGATGTCGCCGAAAATCTCGGCGTTCTCCGCCCAGGTAATCACCGTGCGCGGGCTCATGACGGTCGAGATGTCGCCGTTGATGAAGGCCGAGCGGGTCAGATCCGCGACCCGCACCATCTTCGAGACAATGTCGCGGCCTTCGGACGTGCGGTATTGCCGCGCCTTGGCGCTGACGATGTCCACTTCCTTGTCGTGCGGCAGATAGTTGAGGGTGGTCACGATCGACCAGCGGTCCATCTGTCCCTGATTGATCTGCTGGGTGCCGTGATAAAGGCCGGTGGTGTCGCCGAGGCCGACCGTATTCGCGGTCGCAAACAGCCGGAACGCCGGATGCGCGCGGATCACCTTGTTCTGGTCGAGCAGCGTGAGCTTGCCCGAGATTTCGAGCACGCGTTGGATCACGAACATCACATCCGGGCGGCCGGCGTCATATTCGTCGAAGCAAAGCGCGACGTTGCGCTGCAACGCCCAGGGCAGAATGCCGTCGCGAAATTCGGTGATCTGTTGGCCCTCTTTCAGCACGATCGCATCCTTGCCGACGAGGTCGATGCGGCTGATGTGGCTGTCGAGGTTGACGCGCACGCACGGCCAGTTCAGCCGCGAGGCGACCTGCTCGATGTGGGTGGATTTGCCGGTGCCGTGATAGCCGGCGATAAGCACGCGGCGGTTATGGGCAAAGCCCGCCAGAATCGACAGCGTCGTCTCGCGGTCGAAGACGTAATCCGGATCGAGATCCGGCACGTGCTCCTCGGTCTCGGAAAAGGCCGGGACCTCGAGGTCGACGTCGAGGCCGAAAACCTGGCGCACCGACACCTTCATGTCGGGCAGGGGGGCGATCGGGTGCAGTGCATTCATCATTCAGTTCCGGCCGCGCTCGCGGCGGGTTCGATTCGACAACCGAAGCAGAGGGTTAGGAATTTAGCAGAATCCCGCGCTCTTGAGATAGTTATAGGCTTGGATGATTTCCCGAAGCCGATCCTCGGTCGAGCGGTCCCCCCCATTCGTGTCGGGGTGGTGAATTTTGACTAACTCCTTGAAACGAGACTTGATTTCGATCGCCGAGGCATGGATTTCCAGGGCCAGCACCCCGAATGCCTTGCGTTCCGCATTGCGGATAGTGCGGCTTTCGGGGGTCTCCGGCGCGGGGTGGGCCATCCCTCCTACTTGCTCGAAAAAGCGGAAGGGATCGTGCCAGCGCCTCCCCTTGGAGCCTAAACCGGCTTCGCTGATATTTCGTTCCTCGGCCGAGCGGGCGGCCCGCATACCCATGCGCCAGGTCGGCCGGTGGCCGGTCACGGCATCCTTCTGATAGGCCGAAACCGCCTCGTCGCCCATGCCGGCGAAATAATTGTAGGTGTGATTGTATTCGCGGACGTGAGCGAGGCAGTAGTGCCAGTATTGACCCTCATGCCCGCGTCCCTTGGGCGCGCGATGCGCGCCCGGCTGTTCGCAACCGGGCCATTCGCAGCGGGGGCAATCGCTTTTCGCGCGCCGCGCCTCGTTGGGCTTCAGGCGCAAGCGGTCGAAAAAAGGTGAATCGAGCTTCATGGTCAGATTATGGGCGTCCGATCGTGGCGGCACAAGGAAGCGCTGTTTTCTCTATAATCGGGTGCGATTGACAACTCATTGACGCTTGACAGAGGAAATTTTCGGGCAGTTCGCATGAACACGGTCGACCGAATTCGCACCACGCTGACGCAGGGCCTTGCCCCCGAGCGCCTGGACGTCATCGACGAGAGCGCCTTGCATGCGGGGCACGCCGGCGCGGTGCCCGGCAAGACGACGCATGTACGCGTGCATATCGTGTCGGCGGCGTTTAACGGCAAGAGCCGGATCGAGCGGCATCGGCTGGTGAACGATCTGTTGGCCGCCGAGATCGCCGCCGGCCTGCACGCGCTCGCCATCGAGGCGCGGGCGGCGGGTGAATGATCAGGCCGCCTGCTCGGCGGGCTTCGCTTCGGGACGCTTCAAGGGCGTGACCTTCAACGCGGTGATGCGGTTCCGCGTCTTGCGCAGCACCTGAAAGCGGAAGCCGTGAAAGGTGAAGGTCTGCCCCGGCTCGGGGATCAGCCGCGCCTCGTGGATGACGAGACCGGCGATCGTGGTCGCTTCCTCGTCGGGCAAATTCCAATCCATCGCGCGGTTGAGGTCGCGGATCGGCACGCCGCCGTCGACGGTGACCGAGCCGTCGACCTGCGGCCGGAGGCCGCTCACCGAGACATCGTGCTCGTCGGAAATGTCGCCGACGATTTCCTCGATGATGTCCTCGAGCGTCACCAGCCCCATCACCTCGCCGTACTCGTCGACGACGAGGGCGAAGTGGGTCTTGCGCTTGCGGAAGGCCTTGAGCTGATCGGCCAGGCTCGTCGTGTCGGGGACGAACCAGGGCTCGAGCGCGATCGCGCCGATATCGATCTTGCTTTCGTCGCCGGCGACGGCGTCGAGCTCGCGCAGCAAGTCCTTGGCGTGGATCACACCGACGATGTTTTCGGGCGTGCCGCGCCAGATCGGCAGGCGCGTGTAGGCCGAAGCCAAAACCTCGCTCACGATCTTCTCGGGCGGATCGTCGGCGTTGATCGTCGCCATCTTGGTGCGGTGGATCATGACGTCGGAAACCTCGAGCTCGCGCAGGTCGAGCAAGCCGCCGAACATGTCGCGGTCGTCTTTTTTCACTTCGCCCTCGCGATGCAAAAGATCGACCGCGCCGCGCAGCTCCTCGTGGCCGCTGAGCACGTTTTCGGTGGTGTCGAGCCGGAGACCGAAGAGGCGCAGCGACCAGCCGACGATCTTTTCGATCGCGATGGTGATCGGCGCCAGCACCCGCACGATCCAGTAGATCGGCCGCGCGATCATCAGGGAGACCCGATCGGGATGGTTGATGGCGACGGTTTTCGGCATGACCTCGGAAAATACGACCACCACCACCGCCATGATCGCGGTGGCGTAAAAGATGCCGACCTCTCCGAACCACAACAGCAGAAGCCCGGTCGCGAGCGAGGAGGCGACGATGTTGGCGACGTTGTTGCCCAACAAAATCGCCCCGATCAGCCGCTCGCGCGCCTCCAGCAGGCGGTTGACGAGCTTGGCGCGCTTGTCGCCGTTCTGCGCAAGCGCGTGCATGCGCGCGCGCGAAGAAGCCGTGAGCGCCGTCTCGCTGCCGGAAAAAAAGAAGGAGGCGACGAGGCAGAAGACAACCGCGAGGAGCGAGAAAATCTCAAAGGGGGTCATGGCCAATATCTAGGAATTGCTCCCTGCCTCGTCGAGGGTCTCGCGAACCGCCTGCATATCAATGCCTTGCGCGATCTCGGCCTCGCCGATGCCGCGCGCCAGGATGAACACGAGCGCGCCCAAGCGGACCTTCTTGTCCTGCGCCATCAGCGCGAGCAGCGCATCGGTGCCGGGCAGCCCGCCCTCTACATCGGACAGTTTCGTCGGCAGGCCGACGGCCGAGAAATGCGCCGCGACGCGCTCGGCTTCCTCGGCGCGGCATCGGCCGAGCCGGTGCGACAAGCGAAACGCCAGCACGATGCCGATCGCGACCGCCTCGCCATGCAGCAGGCGCTCCGAGTATCCGGCGGCGGCCTCGATCGCGTGCCCGAAAGTGTGGCCGAGATTGAGGAGGGCGCGCTCGCCCGCTTCGCGCTCGTCGCGGCCGACGATCGCGGCCTTGGCGCGGCAGCTGGTGGCGACCGCGTGCACGCGCTCGGGACCGCCCGCGAACACGTTCTTCCAGTTCTGTTCGAGCCAGGCGAAGAACGCTGCGTCATTGATCAGGCCGTATTTGGCGACTTCGGCGTAACCGGAGCGGAATTCGCGCGGCGAAAGGCTGTCGAGCACGTCGGTATCGGCGATCACCAAGCGAGGTTGGTGAAACGCGCCAACGAGGTTCTTTCCCTGCTTGGTATCGATGCCGGTCTTGCCGCCGACGGAAGAATCGACCTGGGCGAGCAGGGTGGTCGGTATCTGCACGAGATCCATCCCGCGCCGCGCGGTTGCGGCGGCGAAGCCCGCGAGATCGCCGACCACGCCGCCGCCGAGCGCGATCACGAGATCGCCGCGCTCGATTTTCGACTGCAGCAGGGCGTCGATGACGCGCTCATAGGTCGAAAAGCTCTTCGAGCTTTCGCCCGGCCGCATGACGACCGAGGCGGATTCGACGCCGGCCGCCGAAAGCGCCTGCCTACAAGGCTCGAGATAGAGCTTGGCCACGGTTTCGTCGGTGACGATCATGGCCTTGGCTTTCGGCTTGATGCGCGCGACGCGCTCGCCCGCCTCGCCGAGCAAGCCGCCGCCGATCGCGATGTCGTATCCGCGCGCGCCGAGGTCGACGCGCACGATCACGGGCGCGGTCGGGGCGGGTGCGCTCTTGCCCGCCCTAGCGGTCATGGCCGCGCCTCAACCGGCGTCGTTGCCTGGGCGTCTTCCTCGGACAATTTCCCGGCGAGCGCTTTCACCAGCGCTTCCACCACCGCCTCGTGCGGAACGTCGAGCGAGGTGACGGTGATATCGGCCTCGGCGTAGACCGCTTCGCGCTCGGCCAGCAGGCGTTTCAACACCGCCTCGGGATCGGCCACGCGCAACAGCGGCCGGTCGTTCTTCCGCTTCACCCGGCGCAGCAGGAGATCGACATCGGCCTTGAGCCAGATCGACAAGGCGCGCGCGCGGACGAGCGCCCGGGTGTCGGGACTGGCGAAGGCGCCGCCGCCGGTCGCGATCACTTGCGGGCCCTTGTCCAACAGGCGCGCGATCACGCGCGCCTCGCCGGCGCGAAAATAGGGCTCGCCATGCTGCGAGAAGATATCGGGTATCGACATGCCGGCGGCGGCCTCGATCTCCTGGTCGGCGTCGACGAATTCCACCCCGAGATATTGGGCAAGCCTGCGGCCGATGGAGGTCTTCCCCGAACCCGGCATGCCGACGAGCACGATCGAACGCGCGCCGAGACGAGCGCGCAACGCGCCCGGCGCGCTCGCCGGCGGGTCGTTTCTGGCGGTGCCTTGCATGATCGTCTAGCCTGCCTTTTGGCGGCGGAACCTACACCAACGCGGCGTAGGGGCAACGGCGCTTGCCACAAACCGTTAAATGTTCCTACTTATGAGAAGGGGCGCGCTGAAGCCGAGTCGGATCGGGAAATGCCGAGCCTCGTCAGATTTCTTGTCGTTATCGGCGTGATCACCGGCGTGGTGTACGGCGGGCTGTGGTCGCTCGCCCATCTGATCGAACCGAAGCCGCGCGAAATGACCATCACCATTCCACAGGATCGCCTCTCCAAGTGACGTCGAAACGAGGAACGGAACGAGATGCGCGCGGCCGCGCTGCGATCGAACTGTTTCTCGACATGATCGCGACGGAGCGCGGCGCGAGCCGAAACACGATCGAGGCCTATCGCCGCGATCTCGACGACTACGCCGCGTTTCTGGCCGCGAAAGGAAGCGGCATTGCAGGCGCCGTCACCGACGAGGTGCGCGCCTATCTTGCCGCACTCCTAAAGCGCGGCATGGCGGCGAACTCTTCGGCGCGAAAACTTTCGGCCATCCGGCAATTGCATCGCTTTCTCTATGCCGAAGGCAAGCGCAAGGATGATCCCGCCGCCGTGCTCGAAGGGCCGCGGCGCGGCCGCGCGCTGCCCAAAGTGCTGTCGGTCGCGGAAGTCACGCGCCTGTTCGAGGCCGCGCGCGAGGCGGCCGACAAGGCGCGCGCGCGCCCTGCGGAGCATGTGCGCGCGCTCCGCCTGATTTGTCTGTTAGAGGCGCTTTACGCCACCGGCTTGCGCGTCTCGGAATTGATCGCGCTTCCCGCCGCCGCGGCGCGCGCCGAGGGCGGAACGATCATGGTGCGCGGCAAGGGCGGAAAGGAGCGGCTGGTGCCGCTCGGGCAGGCGGCGCAAAAGGCGATGCGCGATTATCGCAAGCTGCTCGTCGAATCGAAGATCGGCGAAACGCGCTGGCTGTTTCCGTCTTTCGGCGACAGCGGCCACATCACGCGCCAGCACGTCGCGCGCGAACTGAAAGAGCTCGCCTCCGCCGCCGGCATCGAGCCGCGCAAGATGAGCCCGCACGTCCTGCGGCATGCGTTTGCCAGCCATCTGCTCGCCAACGGCGCCGATTTGCGGGTGGTGCAGGCGCTGCTCGGCCATGCCGACGTGTCGACCACCCAGATCTACACGCATCTGCTCGACGAGCGGCTGAAGAGCCTGGTGCGCGATCTGCACCCGCTGGCCGAGGATTGACGCGGCAAATCGGGCGCGCGTTTCCTTCCGCTTGTTCCTATCCTTGACTCCGACCCATGCGCGCGGGCAGCTTCCGCCGCCCGCGACATTTCCGGTCGCAAGGCCTTTTCATGCGCACCTATCTCGATTTTGAAAAGCCGGTCGCGGAACTCGACGCCAAGATCGAGGAATTGCGCGCGCTCGGCGCCGCGGGAGAAGAGGTCGCGATCGGCGACGAGATCGACCGCCTCGAAGGCAAGGCGAACCTCGCGCTCAAGGAACTCTATGCCCACCTCACGCCCTGGCAGAAGACGCTGGTCGCCCGTCATCCGCAACGGCCGCATTTCTCCGATTATGTCGAGCGCCTGTTCACCGAATTCACGCCGCTCGCGGGCGACCGCAAATTCGCCGAGGACGCCGCGATCCAGGGCGGGTTCGCGCGGTTTCGCGGCGAAAGCGTGTGCGTGATCGGCCACGAGAAGGGCTCGACCACGGAATCGCGCATCAAGCACAATTTCGGCATGGCGCGGCCGGAGGGATATCGCAAGGCGGTGCGGCTGATGGAGCTCGCCGATCGCTTCGACATTCCGGTGATCGCCCTCGTCGACACCGCCGGCGCCTATCCCGGCATCGACGCCGAGGAGCGTGGCCAGGCCGAGGCGATCGCGCGTTCGACCGAGGCTTGTCTCGCGCTCGGGGTTCCCAATGTCGCGGTCATCATCGGCGAGGGCGGCTCGGGCGGCGCGATTGCCATCGCCACCGCCAACGTCGTCTTGATGCTCGAACACGCGATCTACAGCGTCATTTCTCCCGAGGGTGCCGCTTCGATCCTGTGGCGCGACACCTCCAAGGCGCAGGAAGCGGCGACCAATATGAAGATCACCGCGCAAGATCTCACCCGGCTCGGGGTGGTGGACACCATCGTGGCGGAGCCGACCGGCGGGGCCCATCGCCACACGGCTGCCACGATTGTTGCGACCGGCGAGGCCATTGCCGGTGCCCTCGACAGCCTGAAAGGCCTTTCGCGCGAGGACATAAAGGCCCGCCGGCAACAAAAATTCCTCGCGATTGGCCGCAATCTTTGAGGTCGGGCGGCCGGTTCCCGGCCGTTCCCGATGGCTGGAATAAGGGGTTTTCCGTGCTTGCGGTAACCTCATGGCAAGAGTAACGATTTAGCCAATCATGGTGGGTGACGTTTACGGGCTCAGGAGTCTTGCGTTGAGCCGTGCCATGCTTTTCCGCGCGCGGGGCGCGGTCATGGCGGCGGGTTGCGCGCTTGCGCTTTCGGGATGCCTTCCCGGGGGAGGCATGCTCGTCGGCGAGAAGGCGACGCGCCCCCTTTCCAACGAAATGGTCGAGACGATCGAGCGCAAGGGCATGGCGAAGGAAACGCCGGTTCTCGTTCGCATCTTCAAGGAAGAGTCGGAGCTCGAGGTCTGGAAACAGACCAAGGAAGGCCAGTACGAACTCCTCAAGACGTATCCCATCTGCCGTTGGTCGGGCGAGCTCGGGCCGAAGGTAAAACAGGGTGATCGCCAGGCGCCCGAAGGCTTCTACATGATCACGCCCGGGCTGATGAATCCGAACTCGGCCTATTACCTCGCCTTCAACATGGGATTTCCGAACGCCTTCGATAGGGCGCTCGGCCGCACCGGTGCGAACCTGATGGTGCACGGGGATTGCTCTTCGTCCGGCTGCTACGCCATGACCGACGAGCAGATCTCCGAAATTTTCGCGCTTGCGCGCGAGTCGTTCGAGGGCGGCCAGCGCGCCTTCCAGGTGCAGGCCTATCCCTTCCGCATGACGGCCGCGAACATGGCGAAGCATCGCGACAATCCGAACACCGCCTTCTGGCGCATGTTGAAGGAAGGCAACGACCATTTCGAAGTGACGCGGCAGGAGCCGAAAGTCGAGGTTTGCGACAAACGCTACGTGTTCAACGCGATTCCCTTCGATCCCGAGCAGTCCTTCAATGCGCAACGTTCCTGCCCCGTTTATGATCAGCCGATTGAAGTCGTCGAAGCGGTGAAAGCAAAGCGCGCGGCCGACAATAAAGAATACGCCTCGCTCGTTGCGCGCGGCATCAAGACGGCGCCGATCCTCACCTATCGCGACGGCGGGATGAACCCGGCGTTCGCGGCGAAATTCCCCGAGCGCAATCCGCTGAACGATCAACGCACGGTGTCGCTGCCGTCCAATCCGCAAACGGCGCCGGCGGCGGCGCACGAGGACATAACGTCGACGGCGCCGAAAAGCGCTTCGGTCGTCGCCACGAAGGAGGCGGCGCCGACGCCGCCGAGCGATCCGCGCAAGACGGCGAGCGCGCCCGCGCAGCAAAGCCGGCTCAGCAAGCTCGGCGGTTGGCTCGGAATCAATCGCAAGAATGACGATCAAAAACAGCCGGCGGTGCAGCAGTCCGCTCCGCACGATGCGCCGGCGTCCAGGGCCATCCCGGCGGCAAAACCCGCGCCGGACGAGGCGCCCGATCCTGGCACCATGAAGGGCGCGACGCCCATTCTGGGCGCGGGCGGCCTTTCCTACCGGTAGATCCCGTAGCGAGAAGTTCGCTGCCGCAATCAAGAATGCCCAAGTCGGCTAACGCCGACGTGGGTGCGGCGGCGCGTTAGGCCAGCCGGCCGTGGCAGTGCTTGTATTTCTTGCCGGAACCGCAGGGACAGGGCTCGTTTCTTCCCACCTTGCCCCAGCTCGCCGGATCGCTCGCGTCGCGCGCGACCGGGTTCGATGCGCTCGCTGCCATCGCGGCTTGGGCCGCGATCTGCGCGGGGGCGAGCGACAATTCATCCTCGCCGGTGAGGGGGTTCACGTGGTGCGCCTGCATCGGCGGCAATTGCTCCATCGGCGGCGGTTGGCTCATGATCTCGACGCGCATGAGCTGGGCGGCGACCGCCTCGCGCAGGCGCGTGAGCAGCGTGTCGAACAGGGTGAAGGCCTCCGACTTGTACTCGTTCAGCGGATCGCGCTGGCCGTAGCCGCGCAAGCCGATGACCTGGCGCAGATGGTCGAGCATCACGAGATGCTCGCGCCACAAATGGTCGAGCGTCTGCAGGAGAAGTGACTTCTCGACATAGCGCATGATGTCGGCGCCGTATTTCGCAACCTTGGCAGCCATGTGCTCATCGGCGGCTTGCGCGATGCGCTCGCGCACCTCTTCCTCGGCGATCCCTTCTTCCTTCACCCACGCGTCGACCGGCAGCTGCAAGGTCAGCACTTGTTCCACCGATTCCTTCAAGCCCTTGGCGTCCCACTGCTCGGGATAGGCGTTGTCGGGAATGTGCTTGCTGACGAGATCCTCGATCACCGAATAGCGCATGTCGGCGACCGTGCTCGATACGTCCGCTTCCCGCATCAGCTCGATGCGCTGCTCGAAGATGACCTTGCGCTGGTCGTTCATCACGTCGTCGTATTTCAAGAGGTTCTTGCGGATGTCGAAGTTGCGCGCCTCGACCTTGCCTTGCGCCTTTTCCAGCGCCTTGTTGATCCACGGATGGACGATCGCCTCATTCTCCTTCAGGCCGAGCTTGGTCAGCATGTTGCCGAGCTGATCCGACCCGAAGATGCGCATCAGGTCGTCTTCGAGCGAAAGAAAGAAGCGCGAGCGGCCGGGGTCGCCCTGGCGGCCGGAACGGCCGCGCAGCTGGTTGTCGATGCGCCGCGCCTCGTGCCGCTCGGTGCCGAGCACGAACAGGCCGCCGGCGGCGAGCGCCTTTTCCTTCAGGCGCGCGACCTGCCCGCGGATTTCGCCGGCGTGGCGTTCGCGCTCGGCGTCCGAGACGTCCTTGATCTCCTGCTTGATCCGCATGTCGGCGTTGCCGCCGAGCTGAATGTCGGTGCCGCGGCCGGCCATGTTGGTGGCGATCGTAATCGCCCCCGGAACGCCCGCCTGGGAGATGATGTAGGCTTCCTGCTCGTGGTAGCGCGCATTCAAGACCGCGAACACCTTCGATTTTGTCGCGCCATCATCGCCGCTATAGAGCGTGGCAAAGGCGTCGGGATCGGAGAAATCGTGCTGCTCCCAGCCTTGCTGACGGAGCAGTTCGGCCAGGTTTTCGGACTTTTCGATCGAAACCGTGCCGACGAGCACGGGCTGGCCGCGCTCCTTGCATTCCTTGATCAGCTCGATGATCGCCCGATATTTCTCGGTGGCCGTCTTGTAGACCTCGTCATCCTGGTCGTCGCGGATCATCGGCCGGTTGGTCGGGACCTCGATGACTTCGAGCCTGTAGATGTCCATGAACTCGTCGGCTTCGGTGAGCGCGGTGCCGGTCATGCCGGCGAGTTTCTTGTACAAGCGGAAATAGTTCTGGAAAGTGATCGAGGCGAGCGTCTGGTTTTCGGGCTGGATCGTGACGTGCTCCTTCGCCTCCAGCGCCTGATGCAGGCCTTCCGAATAGCGCCGGCCCGGCATCATGCGGCCGGTGAACTCGTCGATGATCACGACCTCGTCGTTGCGCACGATGTAATCGCGGTCGCGCTGGAACAGCTTGTGCGCGCGCAGCGCCTGATTGACGTGGTGGACGACCGAGACGTTTTCGATGTCGTAGAGATGATCGGATTTCAGCAGCCCGGCGTTGCGCAGCGCCTGCTCCATTCTTTCCATGCCGGCCTCGGTCATCGCCACCGCGCGCTGCTTCTCGTCGACCTCGTAATCGGACTTGTCGAGCGGCGGCACGAAGCGATCGATGGTATTGTAAAAGTCGGAGCGGTCGTCGAGCGGGCCGGAGATGATCAGCGGCGTGCGCGCTTCGTCGACCAGGATCGAGTCGACTTCGTCGACGATGGCGTAGGAATGTCCGCGCTGCACCATCTGCGACAACTCGTATTTCATGTTGTCGCGCAGATAGTCGAAGCCGAGCTCGTTGTTGGTGCCGTAGGTGACATCACAGGCATAGGCCGCGCGCCGCTGATCGTCGTCGAGGCCGTGGACGATGACGCCGACCTTGAGGCCGAGGAATTCGTAAATCTGCCCCATCCACTCGGCGTCGCGGCGGGCGAGGTAATCGTTGACGGTGACGACATGCACGCCCTTGCCGGCGAGCGCGTTCAGGTAAACGGCCAGCGTCGCGACCAGCGTCTTGCCTTCGCCGGTCTTCATCTCGGAGATCGCGCCTTCGTGCAGCACCATGCCGCCGACCAGCTGCACATCGAAATGGCGTTGGCCGAGGGTGCGCTTTCCGGCTTCGCGCACGGTGGCGAAGGCGGGGACGAGAAGGTCGTCAAGCGAGGCACCGGCGGCGATCTGTTGGCGGAACTCATCGGTGCGCGCGCGCAATTGTTCGTTGCTGAGCTTCTCGAGCTCGGGCTCGAGCGCGTTGATCGCATCGACCAAGGGATAATAAGCCCGTACCCGCCGGTCATTGGCCGAGCCGAAGAATTTGCGGGCGAGCGCGCCGATCATACCGGGGTCCAAGTCGCGCGGGTTTCGGAGAAGTTGGCGGAGAGATATGGACCGCACTAGGCCTTGTCAATGCAGCCGATTTTGAAGGGCCTTGCTTCGGACACAGGCTTACGCCACTTTTCGGACACGCCGAACCGGCGCTCATCCAGGGATTTTGCTATGCGCATCCGCCGATTGCCGCTACTTGCGATTGCCGCTTCTTGCTTTGCCGCGACCCCGCAACTTGCCTTCGCCCAGCCGGCCAGTGATCCGGTGCTGGCGCGCGTCGACGGGATGGAAATTCACCAGAGCGACCTCGCCATGGCCGAGGCCGATATCGGCGCGAGCCTTCCGCCGGTGCAAGGCGAGCAGCGGCGCGACGCGCTGCTGTCCTATCTCATCGACGTCAATGTGCTCTCGCGCGCGGCGGAAGCGAAGAAGATCGATCAGGCGCCGGTCTTCCCGCAAAAGCTCGCCTTCGCGCGCAAGAAGGTGTTGGTCGAGGCTTTGCTCGAACAGGAGGCGAAGGCGGCTGTCAGCGACAAGGACATCAAGAAATTCTATGACGAGAACCTGAAGCCGCAGAACGAGGTTCACGCCCGTCACATTCTCGTCGAGACCGATGCGCAGGCGAAGGACGTGATCGCCAAGCTCAAGGGCGGCGCGGATTTCGCGCAGCTTGCGAAGGAAGTATCGAAAGATCCCGGCTCCGACGGCGGCGACCTCGGCTACATCACCAAGGACCAGGTCGTTTCCGAATTCGGCGAAGCCGCGTTCAAGCTCGACAAGGGCAAGATTTCCGAGCCGGTGAAAAGCCAGTTCGGCTGGCATATCATCAAGGTCGAGGACAAACGCGAACGCACGCCGCCTCCCTTCGACGCGGTGAAGGACCGCATCAAGGTCGTGCTGATGCAGAAGGCGAACGAAGATCTCGTCACCAAGGCGCGTCAAGGCGCCAAGATCGAGCGTCTGACCGAGAGCGCCGCGCCGGCCGTCGGCGACAAAAAACAGTAACGCTTTCGTGGCGACCGTTTCGCCGCTCGCACCCGCCGCGGTTCCGGGCTTGCCGCCGCTTGCCGGCGTCAGGTTGGCCACCGCGGCAGCCGGCATTCGCTATGCCGGCCGCACCGATGTGCTGCTCGCGCTGTTCGATCCCGGCACCAGCGTCGCAGGCGTGCTGACGCGCTCGAAATGTCCTTCGGCGCCGGTCGAATGGTGCCGCGAAAAATTGAAATCGGGGAGAGCCCGCGCGCTCGTCGTCAATTCGGGCAATGCCAACGCCTTCACCGGAAAGAATGGACGCGAGGCGGCACGATTCACGGCCGCCCTCGCCGCGCGGGCGTCGCGGTGCAAGCCGGCGGAGGTTTTTCTCGCCTCGACCGGCGTGATCGGCGAGCCGCTCAAGGCCACGCAATTCAACGGCGTGATGGACGGCCTCGTCGCCGCCGCCAAGCCCGGCGCCTGGTTGGAAGCCGCCAAGGCGATCATGACCACCGACACCTTCCCCAAGCTCGCCACGGCCAGTGCTCTGCTCGGCAAGGCAACGGTCCGCATCAACGGCTTCGCCAAGGGTGCCGGCATGATCGCCCCCGACATGGCGACGATGCTCGCCTTCGTCTTCACCGACGCTCCGATCGCGGCACCGGCGTTGCGCGCGCTGTTGAAGGGCGAAGTCGAAGATACGTTCAACGCGGTCACCATCGATGGCGACACTTCGACGTCCGACACCCTGCTCTTGTTCGCGACCGGGGCGGCGGCGAGATCCGGCGCGCCGCGGATTTCGAGCGCGGGCGACAAGCGGCTCAAGGATTTTCGCCGGGCGCTGCACGGCGTGCTCGCCGATCTGTCCGAACAGATCGCGCGCGACGGCGAAGGCGCGCGCAAGCTCGTGCGCATTTCGGTCAAGGGCGCGGTTTCGAAAAAATCAGCCCGGCGGATCGCGCTTTCGATCGCGAATTCCCCGCTGGTGAAAACCGCGATCGCGGGCGAAGACGCCAATTGGGGCCGCGTCGTCATGGCGGTCGGCAAGGCGGGCGAGCCCGCCCTACGCGACAAGCTCGCGATCTGGTTCGGCGACATCCGCGTCGCCGCCAAGGGCGCGCGCGATCCGGCCTATGACGAGGCCAAGGCGTCGGCCTACATGAAACGCGACGTGATCGACGTCATGGTCGATCTCGGCCTCGGCCGCGGCGCAGATCGCGTGCTCACCTGCGATCTCACCAAGGAATATGTCGCCATCAACGGCGATTATCGGAGCTGAGCGGGTGAAGCTCGTGCTCGTCGCCGCCTGCGCGCTGATCGATAGCGACGGGCGGGTGCTGCTCACCCGCCGCCCGGCCGGCAAGCCGATGGAGGGCCTGTGGGAGTTTCCCGGCGGCAAGATCGAGCCAGGCGAGCGGCCCGAGGACACGCTCGTCCGCGAGCTCGGGGAAGAGCTCGGCATCGTCGTGCGGGAGGATTGTCTCGCGCCGCTTACCTTCGCGAGTCATGCCTACGTGGAATTCCATCTCTTGATGCCGCTCTATGTCTGCCGGCGCTGGGAGGGGATGGTGGAAGCGAAGGAAGCGCAAGAAATCGCCTGGGTACGTCCGCCGCGGCTGAAGGACTATCCGATGCCGCCCGCGGACAAGCCGCTGATCGCGCACATCGTCGATCTGGTCGCGACACCGGCGAGGTGAAGGCGGCCTGGCCGAGTCGTCTTACCGCGGCCGGCGACCGGCCTTTTCGCCGGCGGGCCGCTCGCGCGTGCCGAGCGCATCGGCGAGCCGCATTTTGGCCGAGCCCGGTTTCAGCGGCTTCTGCTGACTCTCGTGCGGCGCCCAGGCCGAAAGCCACATCACGTCGAAGGTGGCGCGCAAGCGGCCGTCGGCATCGGCGAAGCGCTCGGCGTAAATCTCCTCCGCGCGCGCGAGCACCGCGCGCTTGAGTGGCTTCTTGTTGCGCTCGGCGAGCGCGTTCGCAGCCGCCATGCGCCGCAAATCGCGCATCAGCGCCCGCACGGTTGGATAGCGCACGGTCATCCGCTCGACATCGGTCACCGGCAGCGCGAAGCCCGCGCGTTGCAGGAGCGAGCCGAGCGTGCGCACGTCGACGAACGGCGAGACGCGCGGGCTTGCGCCGCCTGCGATCTCGGATTCGGCGACGGCGAGGCTTTCCCGCAATTCGCCGAGCGTTTCGCCGCCGATCAAGGCGGCGAGGAAAAGTCCATCGGGCTTCAGCGCACGGCGAATCTGCGCCAACGTGCCGGGCAGGTCGTTCACCCACTGCAGCGATAAGGCCGACACGGCGAGATCAAACGTTTCGTTTGCGAACGGCAAGGCTTCCTCATCGGCGGCGACGCGCGGCAGGCGATCGATACGCTGGCCGGCGAGCGGCTCGCCGGCAATGACGCCGTCGACTTGGCCGCTCTGCCGCAGTGCCGCGGTGAGCGCGTCACCGGGCGTGCCGAGATCGAGCGCGAGCGTAAAGCGCCGCTTCACGGCGGAAAGACGCTCGACCAGTTCTTCGGCCGTGGCATCCAACAGAAACGTTTCGGCCCCTTGCCGCAGCGCCCGGATGCGGCGGGCAAGCACGAGTTTGCGGTCAAACAGGCGGGGGGCGGCCATGGCGGTGACGATCATGGACGGAGCGCGTAATCTCTACAAATGACCCTCGCCGGAACCGACGCCGAAACGCCGCGCCCGCGCCGCTCGATCGGCGGCTTGTTCGGGAGGCTCGGCCGCTTCGTCGTCGATGTCATTCTACCGCCGACCTGTCTCGCTTGTCGGGTGCCGGTGGGCGAAGGAGGCGGGCTTTGCCCGCAATGCTGGATCGGCGCGGGGTTTATCGAGCGGCCCTATTGCGAGCGGCTCGGCACGCCGTTCCCGAGCGACCACGGCGGCCCGTTGATTTCGCCCGCCGCGCTCGCCGAGCCGCCGGCCTATGCCAGAGCCCGCGCGGTTGCGCGTTACGGCGACGTCGTTCGCGACCTTATTCATCTGCTCAAATACGGCGACCGGCTCGATCTCACCCGGGCGCTCGCGCGCTGGATGACGCGGGCAGGCGGCGAGCTTCTCGCCGACGCCGACATGCTGGTGCCGGTGCCGTTGCATTGGACGCGGCTTTGGCAGCGGCGGTTCAATCAATCGTCCGTGCTCGCGCATGCCGTATCGAAACTTTCCGGCGTGCCGGCCGCCGATCATCTGCTGGCGCGCGCGCGGGCGACGCCGCCGCAATTCGGTCTTGCGCGCAAGGAGCGCGCACGCAACGTGCAAGGCGCCTTCGAAGTGCCGAAGGCGTCGCGGATCGAGGTGAAGGGCAAAAAGCTCGTGCTCGTTGACGATATTTTGACCACGGGCGCCACCGCCGATGCCTGCACGAAAGCGCTTCTGCGCGCGGGGGCGTCGCGCGTCGACGTGCTCGTGCTGGCACGGGTTGTGGATCAGGCTTGATCGACCCTATGATGGGATCATCATTCGAGGAAAAGCCCATGGCGTCCTCCCAGACATTTCGCGCCGGCTTGATCCAGCTGCGTTCCGGCCGCTCGGTCGAAGCGAACATCGACGCGGCGGCGAAACTCGTGCGTGAAGCGAAGGCCGCCGGCGCCGACTACGTGCAGACGCCCGAGATGACGAATCTCATGGAGCTCAGCCGCAAGGCGCTCTTCGCCGCCATCGTCGAGGAAGAACGCGACCCGGCGCTCGCCGCGTTCCGCGAACTGGCGCGCGAATTGAAGCTCTTCGTCCACATCGGCTCGCTCGCGGTGAAGGCTTCGTCCGAAAAGGCGGCGAACCGCAGCCTGCTCATCGATCGAGACGGCGAGATCATCGTGCGCTACGACAAAATCCATCTGTTCGACGTCGAGCTCGCGGACGGCGAAAGTTACCGCGAGTCGAACACCTATCGCCCCGGCGAAACCGCGATGCTCGCCGATCTTCCCTGGGGGCGGCTGGGCTTGAGCGTTTGCTACGATCTGCGCTTTCCCGCGCTCTATCGCGCGCTCGCCGAAGCGGGCGCCGATTTTATCGCCATTCCTTCCGCCTTCACGCGGCAGACCGGGGAAGCGCATTGGCATGTGCTGATGCGCGCGCGCGCGATCGAAACCGGCTCGTTCGTGCTCGCCGCGGCGCAAGGCGGGCATCATGAGAACGGCCGCGATACCTTCGGCCACAGTCTGGCGGTCGATCCGTGGGGACGCGTGATCGCCGAAGGCGGTATCGAGCCCGGAATCGTCATGGCTGAAATCGACCCGGCCCTGGTTGCCCAAGCGCGCGGACGCATTCCGTCGCTGCAGCACGGCCGGCGCTTCGAGGTCGCGCCGGTCGAAAAGAAGCGGCTGCATCTCGTCGGCAAAGCGTCGTGATCCGCTACAGCCTGATTTGCGCCGCCGGCCATGCGTTCGAAAGCTGGTTTTCGAGCTCGAAAGCCTGCGACATACAGCTGAAGCGCAAATTGGTCGCCTGTCCTCTCTGCGATTCGACCAAGGTCGCAAAGGCGATCATGGCGCCTTCGCTCCTCACTTCGACGCGCAAGCCCGATCAAGCGCCGGACGCCGCGCGCCAGCCCGCCATGCTTCTATCCGACAAGGATCGCGAGGCGCGGGCGTTGCTAAAATCCCTGCGCGAGCATGTGAAGCAAAACGCCGAGCATGTCGGCGGAGAATTTCCCAAGCTCGCGCGCGAAATGCATTACGGCGAGATCAAAAAACGCTCGATCTACGGCGACGCCAGGCCGGACGAAGTGCGCGCGCTGCTCGAGGAAGGCGTGGAAGTGCAGCCGCTGCCGATCCTGCCGGAGGAACGCAACTGAGCGGCTGACTCAGTGCGTCCACAGCAGAAACGCGATTCCCCCCACGACCAACACGATTCCGATGACTTCGCGCGGCGCGCTTTTGTGATCGAAAATCCGGCGTGAGACGATTTGCGCGAACAGCACTTCGATCAGCGCCAACGTGCGCACGTTGGCGGCGGTGGTCAGCGCGAAGGCGAGAAACCAGAACTGCGATGCCGCCGCCCCCATGAAGCCCGCGAACAGCGACGGCCGCCATTGGCGCAGGATCGCAAACAGGCTCTTGCGGTCGAACAGCGCGAGATAGACCGATAACAGCGCGGTCTGGATCATGAGCCCAACGGCGAGCGCGAAGGTCGCGGCCATCACGAAAGACGGCGTCTCCAGCGATAGAATCGCGCCGCGGAAGCCGACGGCGGAAATGCCGAAAAGTGCCGCCGCACCAATCCCGAACAAAAGCGGCCGGGTCGACGCGGAGGCGGCGCCCTTCGTCCACGACATCATCATCACGCCGGTGGTCGCGACGACAATCGCGAAGATCGTCTGCGCCGTGAGCCGGTCGCCGAGAAAGACGAAGCCGAACAACGCGACGAGCACGGGTTCCGTCTTCAGATAAGCGGTGGTGACGACGAAGGAACGCTCGTTCATCGCCAACAGCATCAGCGCCGTTCCGCCGATTTGCGTCACCGCGGCGAGCCCGTTCCAGGCGAGGAAAGCGGGGCTCGGAGCGGGCAGCGGTTGTTCGAACCAATAGGCGACGCCGGCAAGAAACAGAATCCCGAACGGAAGCCCGAAGAGAAACCGCACCAGCGTCGCGCCGACGGTGCCGACGACGCGCGAGAGCTCGCGCTGCATGGCGTTGCGCGCGGTCTGTCCGATCGAGGCGATGACGGTGAACACCGCCCACAGCCAGCCCGCCGCGATCATTCGACTGCTCCGTTCGCTTCGCGGTGATTCTTACTCGAGCATGATCTTTTCCGAAAACCGGTTTCCACCCCGGATCAAATCCGGGGCAGGCTTTTTCGGGATCATGCTCTTTGCTGGAGCATGATCTTTTCCGAAAACCGGTTTCCACCCCGGATCAAATCCGGGGCAGGCTTTTTCGGGATCATGCTCTTTTGCGGGAGCATGATCTTTTCCGAAAACCGGTTTCCACTTTTCGGGATCATGCTTTAAGCACGCTTTTCGGCCGCCAACATGTAATTCACGTCCATGTCGTCGGAGCGGCGCCACTCGTCGCGAAACAGGTCGTAGATGATTCCGCTTTCCTCGACGACCGCGAGGCCGCCCGCTGCCAGCGCGGCTTCGAGCTCGTCGGGGCTGACGAGTTTCTCCCAGGTATGGGTGCCGACCGGCAGCCAGCGCAGAACGTATTCGGCGCCGACGATGGCGAGCGCGAAGCTCTTCAGCGTGCGGTTGATGGTGGTGACGATCATCAATCCACCCGGCTTCACCAGCGCCGCGGAGCGCCCGACGAAGAAATTCAGATCGGCGACGTGCTCGACGACCTCCGAGGCGATCACCACGTCGAAGGCGGCATCCGTTTCGGCCAGCGCCTCCACGGTGGTGGCGCGGTAATCGATCGCAAGACTGCTTTTCTCGGCGTGCAGCTTCGCGGCCTCGATGTTCTCCTCGGCCGGATCGATGCCGGTGACCTTGCCGCCGAGGCGCGCGAGCGGCTCCGATACGATCCCGCCGCCGCAGCCGACATCGAGAAACGTCAAAGCGTTCAGGCAATCGAGCGATTTCGCCTCGCGGCCGAACTGCGCGCAGGCCTGATCGCGGATGAAGCCGAGCCGGACCGGATTGAACTTGTGCAACGGCGCCATTTTGCCGCGCGGGTTCCACCACTCGTCGGCGAGCGACGCGAACCGGGCGACCTCGGCGCGATCGACGGTCGTACGCTCTGCGGCCGGCCTTTTCACCATGCGCGACTTCTTAGCGCCTGACAGCGTTGCGGGCCATAGCCGCCGCCTGTATCTATACGCGCCTTCGCGGGAAGAGAGGGGTCTCTTGCCCGCGTTCGTCAGGGATACGCGCGCCTCATGGCCCGGCTCGTCATGAAATTCGGCGGCACTTCGGTCGCCGATATCGAACACATCCGTAACGTCGCCCGCCACGTCAAGCGCGAGGTCGATGCCGGACACGACGTGGCCGTCGTGGTCTCGGCGATGGCCGGCACCACCAATCAGCTCGTCGGCTGGTGCCGCGAGGCATCGCTCCTGCACGATGCGCGCGAATACGACGCGGTGGTGGCGTCCGGCGAGCAAGTCTCATCCGGCCTGCTCGCGATCGTTTTGCAGGGAATGGGGGTCAGCGCGCGCTCCTGGCAGGGCTGGCAGATCCCGATTTATTCCGACGGCGCGCACGCGGCCGCTCACATCATCGGCGTCAACGGCGAGGAATTGATCAAGCGGTTCAAGGAGCGGCGCGAGGTCGCGGTGATCGCGGGCTTTCAGGGCATCCACAAGGAGACGGGCCGCATCACCACCTTCGGCCGCGGCGGCTCCGACACGAGCGCGGTCGCGATCGCGGCGGCGATCCATGCCGACCGCTGCGACATCTATACCGACGTCGACGGCGTCTATACGACCGATCCGAACGTGGTCGAGAGAGCGAAGCGGCTCGAAAAGATCGCATTCGAAGAGATGTTGGAGATGGCATCGCTCGGCGCCAAGGTGCTGCAGGTCCGCTCGGTCGAGCTCGCGATGCAAAAAAAGGTGCGGGTGTTCGTGCGATCGAGCTTCGAGGATCCCGAAAAGCCCGAGCTCGACCGGCGGAACGAGCCGATCGGCACGCTCATTTGCGATGAGGAGGAGATTTTGGAAAATCAGGTCGTTACCGGCATCGCCTTCTCGAAGGACGATGCGCAAATCTCGATCCGGCGTCTCGCCGACAAGCCCGGCATCGCGGCGGCGCTATTCGGCCCGCTTGCGGATGCGAACATCAACGTCGACATGATCGTGCAGAATATTTCGGCGGACGGCTTTACCGACATCACCTTCACGGTGCCGGCCGTCGATTACGAACGCGCCCGACAGGCACTGAAGCAAGCGCAGACGGCGGTCGGGTTCAAGTCGATGGAGGGAGCCGCCGATGTGGGAAAGGTCTCGATCATCGGGGTCGGCATGCGGACGCATGCCGGCGTCGCGGCCCGCGCCTTCAAGGCATTGGCCGATAAGAGCATCAATATCCGCGCGATTTCGACCTCCGAGATCAAAATCTCGATCCTGATCGATGCCGCCTATACCGAGCTTGCGGTACGGACTTTGCATTCGCTATACGGACTCGATCGGTAGCGCGCGGGAAAGCTCCGTGCGTTTTCTGTAACCTAGAGCCGGGCCGCGCGGCGCCCGGGAAGGGATGCGGCCCATGCGTGGCGCGCTCGGCGGTCCGCGCGTACTTCTGAGACGGCTCCGCGAAGTGATGGCGGAGCCGGTCAGCGCGCAGGAGCGGCTCGACAAGATCGTGGTGATGATCGCCGCCAACATGGTGGCGGAGGTGTGCTCCGTCTACGTGTTGCGCGTCGACGGCAGCCTCGAGCTTTACGCCACCGAAGGCTTGAGCCGGAAGGCCGTGCACTTGACCGTTCTGCGTGCGGGCGAGGGCCTCGTCGGCCTCGTCGTGCAAGAGGCGGCGCCGCTGAATTTGCCCAACGCGCAGGCGCATCCGGCCTTCTCCTACAAGCCGGAGACGGGCGAAGAGATTTATCACTCCTTCCTCGGCGTGCCGGTCCTGCGCGCGGGCAACACGCTCGGCGTCCTGGTCGTGCAGAACCGCGCGCACCGGACCTACAGCGAAGAAGAAATCGAAGCGCTGCAGACGACGGCGATGGTGCTCGCCGAGATGATCGCCTCGGGCGAATTGACGGCGCTCGCCAAGCCCGGCGCCGAGCCCGCCGCGCGCCGGCCGGTTCATGCAAAGGGCGACACGCTGTCGGAAGGAATCGGGCTCGGCTATGTCGTGCTGCACGAGCCGCGTGTTTTCGTGAAGAATTTCATCGCCGACGACATGCAGAAGGAGCAGCGGCGCCTCGATCTGGCGATCGGCACGCTGCGGGCGACGATCGACGTGATGCTCGAGGAAGAAGGTGTCGCGCGTGCCGGCGAGCACCGCGACGTGCTCGAGACCTATCGCATGTTCGCGCACGACCGCGGCTGGCTGCATAAAATGCGCGAGGCGGTCATGACGGGCCTCACGGCGGAGGCGGCGGTCGAACGCGTTCAATCCGACACGCGGGCGCGCATGCTGCGCCAGACCGATCCGTTCCTGCGCGAGCGCCTGCACGATCTCGACGACCTCGCCAACAGGCTGTTGCGCGAGCTGGTCGGAGAGGAAAACGTGCCGATGCGCATGGAGCTGCCGGAGAACGCGATTTTGGTCGCACGCAACATGAGCCCGGCGGCGCTCTTGGATTACGACCGCACGCGGCTGCGCGGCGTGGTGCTGGAAGAGGGTGCGCCAACGAGCCACGTGGCGATCGTCGCACGCGCCATCGGCGTGCCTGCCGTCGGACAGGTTGCGAACGCGGTCGGTCTCGTCGATCCGTTGGATGCGATCATCGTCGACGGCGACATGGGCGAGGTCCACGCCCGGCCGATGCCCGATCTGGAGCGGGCCTACGCCGAAAAAGTCCGGCTGCGAGCGCGGCGGCAAGCACAATACGCGGAGCTGCGCGACCGCCCGGCGGTGACGAAGGACGGCGAGCGCGTGAATCTGTTCATCAATGCGGGCCTGCTCGTCGATCTGCCGCACATCGGCGAGACCGGCGCCGACGGCATCGGTCTGTTCCGCACCGAATTGCAGTTCATGGTGGCGGCGACCCTGCCGCGCGCCAGCGAACAGGCGCGTTTTTATCGCTCGGTGCTGGAGGCGGCCAGCGGCAAGCCGGTCACCTTCCGCACGCTCGACGTTGGCGGCGACAAGGTGCTGCCCTATATGCGCAACATCGAGGAGGAAAATCCGGCGCTCGGCTGGCGCGCGATCCGGCTCAGCCTCGATCGTCCCGCGCTGCTGCGCAGCCAGTTGCGCGCGCTGCTGGAAGCGGCCTCGGGCCGCGAGCTGCGCGTCATGTTTCCGATGGTCGCGGCCGTCGGCGAATTCGATGAGGCCCGCGCTTTATTGGAAAAGGAGCTTACCCATTTGCGGCGGCACAATCACGATTTGCCGGAGATCATTCAGGTCGGTGCGATGGTCGAGGTGCCCTCGCTCCTGTTCGCGCTCGATGACATTCTGCCCCGCGTCGACTTCCTTTCGGTCGGCTCCAATGATCTCGTGCAATTTCTGTTCGCCGCCGACCGCAGCAACGCGCGTGTCTCCAACCGCTTCGATCCGATATCGGCGCCGGTGCTGCGCGCGCTGCAACAAATCATCGAAAAGGGCCGCGCGCACCACAAGCCGATCGCGCTCTGCGGCGAACTGGCCTCGCGGCCCTTGGAAGCGCTGGCGCTGATCGCGGCGGGTTTTCGCACGCTTTCGCTTTCACCCGCCGCCATCGGGCCGGTGAAGGCGATGATTCTGGAGCTCGACGTCGGCAAGGCCGCGGCGGTTCTCGATCCGCTGCTCACGCACAAATCCGGCAAGGCATCGATCCGCGAGCGGCTGAGCGCCTTCGCGGCGAGCGCCGGCATTCCGGTCTGAGCGCCGTCCCATGTTGCCGGCTTCGAGGTTGGATGCGCTGCTCGCCCGCTATGCCGCGGTGGAGAAAGAGCTTACGACAAACCTCGACCGCGACACCTTCGTGAAACTTTCGCGCGAGTTCGCCGAGCTCACGCCAGTCGTCGAAAGCGTGCGGGCGTTGAAGGAGGCGCAGGCGCAGCTCGCCGATGCCGAGGCGCTGCTCGCCGATCCGAAGACCGATCCGGCAATGGCGCGATTGGCGGGTGATGAGAAATCGGAGCTCACGCGCCGCGTCGCGGCGCTCGAGGACAAGTTGCGGCTTGCGCTCATTCCGAAGGATGCGATGGACGAGCGCGACGTCATTCTCGAAGTCCGTGCCGGCACCGGCGGCGACGAGGCGGCATTGTTCGCGGGCGATCTCTTCCGGATGTATGAACGCTATGCCGCGCTGCAGGGCTGGAAAGTCGAACTTGTTTCGGCGAGCGAAGGCGCGGTCGGCGGCTACAAGGAAGTGATCGCGGCCGTGCGCGGCAAGCGCGCCTATTCCAAGCTCAAGTTCGAATCGGGCGTGCACCGCGTGCAGCGCGTGCCGGATACCGAGACTTCGGGCCGGATTCATACGTCCGCCGCGACGGTCGCGGTATTGCCGGAAGCGGACGAGGTGGACGTCAAGATCAATGACGGGGATCTGCGGATCGAGACCATGCGCGCGGGCGGCGCCGGCGGCCAGCACGTGAACAAGACCGAATCCGCTGTGCGCATCACGCACATCCCAAGCGACATCGTCGTCTTCGTGCAGGACGAGCGCTCGCAGCATCGCAACCGCGCCCGCGCAATGGCAATTTTACGCTCGCGGCTCTACGACATGGAGCGGCAGAAGCAAGATGCGGCGCGCGCCGCCGAGCGGCGCGGACTGGTCGGATCGGGTGATCGATCGCAGCGCATCCGCACTTATAATTTTCCGCAGGCGCGCGTGACCGATCATCGCATCGGCCTCGCGCTGCACAAGCTCCCGCAAATTCTCGAAGGCGAAGCGCTCGGCGAATTGATCGATGCGCTGGTCGCCGATCATCAAGCCAGGTTGCTGTCCGCGGAGAGCGGCGCGTGACTATCGGTCTCAAGACGGCGAAAGACGGGCGAGCGGATTCCGCGCCTTCGATCGGCGCGCTACGCCGCTCGGCGACGGCGCAGTTGCGCAAGGGCGGCGTTGAGTTCGCCGAATCGGATGCGCGGATTCTCCTGTCGCATGTGCTCGGCCTGGAGGATGCGGCAGTTCTCGCCGCGTCCAGGGCAAAAGCACCCGAAGGCATCCACCACCGGCTCGAAGGTTTTCTCGCGCGCCGGCTCGCCGGCGAACCGATTGCACGCATCGTCGGACGGAAAGAGTTCTGGAGCCGGTCCTTCGGTCTTGGGCCCGATACGCTGGTGCCGCGGCCGGAGAGCGAAACCGTGGTCGAAGCGGCGCTTGCCGCTTTTCCGGATCGGGCCGCCGCGCTTCGCGTGCTCGATCTGGGTACGGGCTCCGGCATCTTGCTTGCCGCCATCCTGGCCGAGCGCCCGCGCGCGTCCGGGCTCGGCCTCGACCGCAGCGAAGGCGCGCTTGTTGTTGCGCGGGCGAATCTCGCGGCGCTCGGTCTCGGTGCGAGAGCGAACTTCGCTTGCGGCGACTGGGGTGCGGCACTCAATGCAGCGTACGATTTGGTGGTCTGTAATCCGCCCTATATCGCCGCGGACGAATTCACCGCGCTTTCTCGCGAAGTGCGCGCCCACGATCCGCGCCTTGCGCTTGACGGTGGTGGCGACGGCTTGAGCGCTTATCGTGCCATCGTTGCCGATCTCGCTCGCTTGCTCCACGCGCACGGTGTTGCGGTTCTCGAACTGGGACGCGGGCAGGAATCGGCGGTCGCAAATCTGGCACGCGATGCAGGATTATCCGTTGCCGGTCCCGCCCGCCTCGATCTTGCCGGAATCCCCCGCGCGTTAACGCTTCGGCCACGGCCATAAAAAAACGCTTGGAAGGGGGGCCGATCCGCATTAGTGTTCGCCTCGGATTCGACTTGGCATGGGCCGCAAGCTACAAGCCAGCGGCGTATGGGGACCGAAAGCGGTCCCAGAATCGATCAGCCTGGCGAGGGTGCCGGCGAGACCTCTGGGGTCAAATATTTCAATCGAAGTTCGCAAGGTGCGCGAATAGCGGCTACCGATATGCGAAGCGAAGGGCGATCGTCCGCGCTGGAGCGCGGAAAGAGAAATTTGCGCTTGGCGCGGATGGACTCTTGAATTGACAAGCATGGAAACACTTGCGCGACGCAGCGAGCCGCGCGACTCAAGGAAATGCAATCCGGCGAAAGCGGGATTGGGATAGCGCCTGCTCGAACGTGACGACGAGAACGTAATAAGCGGCTTCCTGCCGCAGAACAGAGAGACTTGCGAAAATGAGAAACGGACAACAGAAGCGCATGCGGGGCCGCAATCGTAACCGCGGACACAATCCACTGACCCGCGTTTACGAATCGAACGGCCCGGATGTGAAAGTACGCGGCACGGCGCATCACATTGCCGAAAAATATGTGCAGCTCGCGCGCGATGCCCAGTCCTCGGGCGATCCGGTAACGGCCGAGGGCTATTTGCAATACGCCGAGCATTACTTCCGCCTGATCGCAGCGGCGCAAGCCCAGTTCGCGCAACAGAATCCGCATCAACCGCAGCAGCCGCCCTATCAGCGTCCGGACATGGAGGGGCGCGACGAATTCGACGATGGAGATGGCGAGGGAGACGAAGCGGCGCCGGGCAATCCGAACGCGCAACCCTACGCCGGCGGCGCACCTGTGGCGCAGCAACAGCAGCCGCAGCCGCAACAGCATCGGCCGCAGCCGCCGCAGCCCCAGCCGCAACCTAATTTCCAGGGCTACCCACAGCAACGCGTCGGCGGTGAGCAAAACGCAGGCGGCGGCTTGCCCGCCTTCATCACCGGCAGTTCGGGAGCCGGAGCGCCGCCGCCCGGCAATGGCTATGACAACGAACAGGGAGAACGCGGGGGCCGCTTCGGGCGCGATCGCAATCGAAATCGCCACTTTCGCCCGCAGGGCGGAAATTTCGAGCAACGCGGCGGTCATCAGGGCGAGCGACAACAACAACCGCCTGCAACGACTCCCCCATCCGATCAGAACCTCGCTCCGGCCGAAGGCGGACCCGCGGCCGGGCAGCACGATCCAAGCGAATAAGTTTCAGCTTGGAATTTCGACCGGATCGCTTTCGGCTATTTTTCCGGCGGCCGTGACTTCGGCATAAACGCCGAAGTCGGCGTCGCCGCGTCGGCGCCATAAAATCTCCGGGATGTCGATGTCGCGGAGCGCCGTATCGGGGTTCACTTCGGTCGCGGCGCAGCGCTCGATGCGCTTGATAATTTTTAATCGCGCTTCGCCGATCGCGAGCGTCTTTCCGATGAGATCGAATTCCGACCAGGCGGGCAGGCCCGCGAGATAGAGATTGGCGCGAAACCGCAGCGGATGCACCTCGTGGCCAAGGGCGCCAAAAAAATCCTCCACCGTATCGAGGTTGATGATCGAGACGACCTTCTTGGCGAGGTCCGAGAAGCTGTGGCCGGGCGCTTGCAGGAGGCGGAAAGTCCCGCGTTTTTCCGAACTCATATAGCGCTCGAAAAAATCCTCGATCGCGCGCCGTCCGGCCCGCGTCTTGAGGTCGCCGGCCGCCAATAATTCGCCGTCGCGCTCGATCGAGAGCACGGCCGTTTCGTCGTCATAGCGGGCCGCGAGCGCCGCGAGCCGCGCATTGCGCATGAGGCACAGGAACTTGATCTTGGGCATCCATCGCGGCGCCTGTGGATCGAAACCCGAGGGGCCGTTTTCGATGGCGTAGAGCCGGTCACCCCCGAGTACCTCACCCGCGCGAAGATCGGCGGACGAAAGGCGTTCGGGCGAAAGTCCCTTGACCGGATAGCGATAGATGGAAGCGACGCGGATCACGGTTTTTCTTCGCTGTTAGCCGTCTTTTTTGCAAGCTATGCTTCGATCACGAGGTTTGTTGCGGCTCCGGAAGCTCTTGCCGTTGCGCGGAGCCGATACCCATATCTAAACCCGGCGGATCGCCTGCGGGGACCCGCCGAGGAGCGCCTCAGGCGGCCTGTGGGAGACATCGATGGATTTTGAAAAATACACCGAGCGCGCGCGCGGCTTCGTGCAGTCGGCGCAGTCCCTCGCCTTGCGCGAGGGGCACCAGCAATTCGCCACCGAACATCTCTTGAAAGTTCTCTTGGACGACCCGGAAGGGTTGGCGGCGGGGCTGATCGACCGCTCCGGCGGGCGCTCGCGTGACGCGTTGCGCGAAGTCGAGGCCGCGCTCAACAAACGCCCGAAGGTCGAGGGCGGCGGCGCCGGCCAGATTTATCTCGAGCCTTCGCTCGCGCGCGTGTTCGACACCGCCGAGAAGGCCGCGCAGAAGGCCGGCGATAATTTCGTCACCGTCGAGCGATTGCTGCTGGCGCTTGCCATCGAAAAGAATTCCGACGCCGGCAAAATTCTCGCGCGCGCAGGCGCGACCCCGCAAAGCCTGAACGCCGCGATCGAGGAGCTGCGCAAGGGCCGCAAGGCGGATTCGGCCACCGCCGAGAACGCCTATGACGCGCTCAAGCGCTACACGCGCGACATCACCGAGGCCGCGCGCACCGGCAAGCTCGATCCGGTGATCGGCCGCGACGACGAAATCCGCCGCACCATCCAGGTGCTGTCCCGCCGCACCAAGAACAACCCGGTGCTGATCGGCGAGCCCGGCGTCGGCAAGACCGCGATCGTCGAGGGCTTGGCCTTGCGCATCGTCAACGGCGACGTGCCGGAAAGCCTCAAGGACAAGCGCCTGCTCGCGCTCGATCTCGGCGCCTTGGTGGCAGGCGCGAAATATCGCGGCGAGTTCGAGGAGCGGTTGAAGGCCCTCTTGCAGGAGGTCATTGCCGCGAGCGGCGGCATCATTCTCTTCATCGACGAAATGCATACCCTGGTCGGCGCCGGCAAGGCCGACGGCGCCATGGACGCCTCCAACCTGTTGAAGCCCGCGCTCGCGCGCGGCGAGTTGCATTGCGTCGGCGCCACCACGCTCGACGAATACCGCAAGCACGTGGAGAAGGACGCGGCGCTGGCGCGGCGCTTCCAGCCGGTGTTCGTGGGCGAGCCCACGGTCGAGGACACGATCTCGATTCTGCGCGGCTTGAAGGAAAAATACGAATTGCATCACGGCGTGCGCATTCTCGATTCGGCGCTCGTCGCCGCGGCGACGCTGTCGAACCGCTACATCACCGGCCGCTTCCTGCCCGACAAGGCGATCGATCTCGTCGACGAGGCGGCGGCGCGGCTGCGCATGCAGGTCGATTCCAAGCCCGAAGAGCTTGACGAGATGGACCGCCGCATCATGCAGCTCAAGATCGAGGAAGAGGCGCTGAAGAAGGAATCCGACCCGGGCTCGAAGGAGCGCCTGAAGCGGCTTGCCAAGGAGCTCGCTTCGCTCGAAGAGGAATCGAAAGCGCTGACGCAACGCTGGCAGAAGGAGAAGTCCAAGCTCTCCGACGCGCAGAAGCTCAAGGCCGAACTGGATGAGGCGCGCAACGAACTCGCGCGCGTGCAGCGGCGCGGCGAGTATCAGCGCGCGGGCGAATTGACCTACGGAAAAATTCCCGAACTCGAGAAAAAGCTCGCGGCGGTCGAGGGCAAGGCCGCCGACACGATGATGGAGGAGGCCGTGACCCCCAACCACATCGCGCAGGTCGTCTCGCGCTGGACCGGCATACCGGTCGATCGCATGCTCGAGGGCGAGAAGGAAAAGCTCCTGCGCATGGAGGAGGTGCTCAGCAAGCGCGTGATCGGCCAGGCCGAAGCCGTCAAGGCGGTCTCGACCGCCATTCGCCGCGCGCGCGCGGGACTGCAAGATCCGAACCGGCCGATCGGCTCGTTCATCTTCCTGGGCCCCACCGGCGTCGGCAAGACCGAGCTCACCAAGACACTCGCAGCTTTCCTGTTCGACGACGAGAATGCGCTCATCCGCATCGACATGTCGGAGTACATGGAGAAACACTCGGTGGCGCGGCTGATCGGCGCGCCCCCCGGCTATGTCGGCTATGAGGAAGGCGGCGCGCTCACCGAAGCGGTGCGGCGGCGGCCCTATCAGGTGATCCTGTTCGACGAGATCGAAAAGGCGCACCCGGACGTCTTCAACGTCCTTCTGCAGGTGCTCGACGACGGCCGGCTCACCGACGGGCAGGGCCGCACGGTCGATTTCCGCAACACGCTGATCGTGATGACATCGAACATCGGCGCCGAATTCCTGGTGGCGCTCGGTGAAAACGAGGACGTCGACAAGGTGCGCGATCAGGTGATGAGCCTGGTGCGCGCGAACTTCCGTCCCGAATTCCTCAACCGCGTCGACGAGATCAGACATCCAGGTCGGCCGCCTGCAGAAGCTGCTCGACGAGCGCAAGATGGTGATCGAGCTTTCGCCCGAGGCGAGGAACTTCCTCGCGGAGAAGGGCTACGATCCCGCCTACGGCGCGCGGCCGTTAAAACGCGTGATCCAAAAGGAATTGCAGGATCCGCTGGCGGGCCGGTTGCTCTCGGGCGAGATCAAGGAGGGTGAGCGGGTCAAGATCGGGCTCGCCAAGGGCGAACTCACCTTCAAGATCGTGGGTGCCGTCGGCCGCGCGGCCTGAACGGGTGGCGCGGCGCGGCTCGTTATTTCGCGGCGGATGCCTGCGAGACGCGCGGGCCGCCGGGCGAGCGGTCGAGAATGCCGTCGACGCGGGCACGCTCGCGCTCGAACTCGCTGAGCACCGGTCCGTCAAGCTCGCGTCCGCGCGGGAGCTTGATGCGCATCGGATCGACGAAGCTGCCGTTGATCAGCACCTCGTAGTGCAAATGCGGGCCGGTCGACAGCCCGGTCGAACCGATATAGCCGATCACCTGGCCCTGGCGAACCTTGACGCCCGGTTCGATGCCGCGCGCGAAGCCCGACAAGTGCGAATAGGTCGTCATGTAGCCGTTGAGATGCTGGAGCTCGATGCGCCGGCCGTAGCCGCCCGAACTCCAGTCCGCTTCCTCGACGACGCCGTTGCCGGCGGCGAAGACCGGCGTGCCAATGTCGTCGGACCAATCGACGCCGGTATGCGCGCGCACGTATTTTAGGATCGGATGGTTTCGCGCGCCGAAGCCGGAGCGGAAAATGCCGCCCGCCATCGGCTTGCGCACCAGAAACTTTTTCGCGCTCTTGCCTGCCTCGTCGTAAAAATCGACAATTCCGTCGTCGCCGGTCTGGAAACGATAGTAACGCCGCTGCTCGCCGCCGGTTACCAGCGAAGCGTAGAGCACGTCGTTGCCGTCACCCTCGTCATTGGCATAGAGCACGTCGAACGAATCCCCCGCGCGCACCTTGCGCTGCAGATCGACGTCGAAGGAGAAATTGCGAATCATGTTGTCGATCATCCCCTTGGGGATCTCGTTCTTGAGCGCGGTCTCGTAAATGCTTTGATAGAGCCGCATGCCCTTGCCGTCATCGTCCTCGTCATCGCCGATCATGGCGAAGCCCATGTCGCGCGGCTCCTCGACCGTCACGTAACGGCCGTTATCGGCGACCGCGACCGTGCCTTCGTGGCTCTGGTCGCTGAAGATCGAGACGCGCAGCGGCCGGATCTGGCCGCCCTCGCCGCGCTGCATCAGGAGACGAACGCGCTGGCCTTCCTTCAACCCGCCCTCCTTGCCGCGCGGGCCGAAGGCATAGACGATCGCGGATTGCGCTTTCGGCTCGGCGCCGATGTCGCGCAGGATGCTGCCGAGCGAGTCGCCCTTCTTGGCGACGATGGTGCGCTCCGACCAGTTGTTGCCGCCGGTGACTTCGGCGCTGGTCTTGCCGAAGGAATTCATGTTCTCGAAGGTGGCGGGAATGTCATCCACCGCGAAGCGGTTGCCGCTTTCCACCGCATAGGCGAGGCGGCCGCTGAAGACGCCGCCGATCGTGCTGCCCGCCGGCGAGGGCAATGATTTTCCGCCCGCCTTGTCCGCCTCGATCGTCTCGCGGAGCTTCATCATTACGTCTTCCGGCCGCAGCGCGCCGACGACGCGCGCGGTGGAGGAAATCATAGCGAGGTCGCGCATGACGATGGAGAGGTCGCCGCTCGGCTCGGCCTGCGGAATATCGTCGGGGCGCTCTTCGGGATCGGCCTCGGCCATGAGCTTCACGGGATTGAAGGGCGGCACGTTCGCGGCAAAGGAAGACGGCGTGAGCGCGAGATTCGTCGCGACGCGCACGAAAGGCCGCACGCGCACGATCTCGCGGTCGCCGCTGCGGGTGGTGGTGGAGACGCGGATGACCTGCCGCGCCAGCACATGCTCGCCGAGAAGCGAGATGCGGTCGGCCTTGCTCGTGGAGTTGGACAGGCGCTCGCCGGCCGTCTTCAGCACGATCCGGGCGATTTCGGGAAGCGAGGCGAAGCGGTATTCGCCGTCGAGCGCGGCATAGACCGCGCCGCTCATCAGGCTCGCGCCCGAAAGCGCGGTGAGCACGGTTGCGGCAAGCCAGCGAATGGAGATGCGGCGAGGGTCGACCGGCTCTTCGTCATGCAGGTCGAGACCGAGCGGCGGCTCGTTGCCGAGATCGATCGCAGCGGCAAAACCGTGCGGCCGCGTCCCCGCTGTCTGTCGCCAGCTTTCCAAACGTCGTCCCCTGCACTTCAAGACCGCGGGCGCCGTCCGGCGCCAGTGACCCCGAGCCTTCCCCGCGCCTACGTTCGGGGGATTGTCCGACCTTACGCCGCCCTTCGTCGATCCGGCATCGACAACATGTGCGCATGTGCACACGCGCGCGAACAGCGCAAAAGACCAGCCAAGCCCATTAAGGGCGCCCCGGCATCGTGGCGGCATGATGGCCGAAGCGACTGGAAAACGTGCACCGCAACACCCAGTTAGGGCGATAGTTGACAATAAAAGTCGGCGGAGCCTATATATCGCTACCACGGTGCGCCGCCGCTCGGCGCGATGGCGCACCTGCGAAGCTCATCACCGTTCCGTGGTTTCTCGTCTGGCAGTGGCTGGAAGAGAGAGGCTTCGAAGCCCTCCGGTTTTCCGGAAGGCGGCGCTAGCGGTCTTTCCGCTGGCGTTTGCTGTTTGAAATTGTGGATCGGAAGAAAGAGAAACGTGGGCGGCGGAGTCCTTGCGGACTTTTCCCTCGCTGGCGCAAGCCTGTGTGGGAACGGTCGAAGAGAAACTTCGGCGGTCCTACGTTTCGATTCATCAAGCTTGATCGATCGCGGCTCGCGAAAGCGGGTCAAGATCGACGTGCTTGGGACTCGTCAAACGTTGTGATCGAGCCGATCAGGATCTCAAACTTGAGAGTTTGATCCTGGCTCAGAGCGAACGCTGGCGGCAGGCCTAACACATGCAAGTCGAGCGCCGTAGCAATACGGAGCGGCAGACGGGTGAGTAACGCGTGGGAACGTGCCCTTCGGTTCGGAATAACTCAGGGAAACTTGAGCTAATACCGGATACGTCCGAGAGGAGAAAGATTTATCGCCGAAGGATCGGCCCGCGTAAGATTAGCTAGTTGGTGAGGTAATGGCTCACCAAGGCTCTGATCTTTAGCTGGTCTGAGAGGACGATCAGCCACACTGGGACTGAGACACGGCCCAGACTCCTACGGGAGGCAGCAGTGGGGAATATTGGACAATGGGCGCAAGCCTGATCCAGCCATGCCGCGTGAGTGATGAAGGCCTTAGGG
>WNEY01000074.1_pt1 | contig 43466 bp, 44 predicted proteins | sample 5400531 | NCBI WGS metagenome assembly WNEY01 (sample SAMN13153338, study PRJNA577476) | soil metagenome | isolation source: 200 cm saprolite under Douglas fir tree site 1 | place: USA:California | collected 2015-04-18 | reverse complement strand
CCTCGCACCCTCGCACCTCGCACCCTCGCACCTCGCACCCTCGCACCTCGCACCCTCGCACCTCGCACCCTCGCACCTCGCACCTATCGATATCAAGCCCATGATCCCCCTCGGCCAATTCCGCGACACGTTCATCATCGCGGTGGACGAGGAGGGGATCGCAATCATCGATCAGCATGTCGCGCACGAGCGCGTCCTGTTCGAGCGCGTGATGGAGCGGTTGACGACCGGCGCGCTCGAATCGCAGCGCCTGCTCATCCCGATGGTGCTCGACTTCGCGCCGGCGGCGCATCAGGCGCTGCTGAATCGCGCGGCGGAACTGGAGCGCCTCGGCTTCGAGCTCGAAGCCTTCGGCGCGGCGACCATCAAGATCACCGCCGTGCCCGCGTTGCTGAAGAGCGAGGACAGCACGCGGGCGCTGCTCGCGCTCGCCCAGGATCTGGAAGGGCTCGATCGCGGCGCGCAGGTCCAGGACGCGCTGCAGCGAATCGCCGCGACGACGGCGTGTCACGCGGCGGTGAAGGCCAACGATCCGCTGACCTACGAGAAGATGACACACATTCTCGAGGAGCTGCGCGCGACGTCGTATTCCACGGTCTGCCCGCACGGGCGGCCGGTGATGCTTCGGCTCACACGCCGCGAGATCGAGAAGAACTTCGATCGGATCTGACACGGAAGGAGGGCAGTAAGGCGGCACCTCAGGAGGGCGGGGAGGCAGGAGGCAGGAAAAAACGGTGGGGATGACGCTGTACTACATCGGGCGGCTGGCACAGCTCATCGGTATGTGGCTGCTGCTGGTCGATCTGTTCACGGCGGGGCCTTTGGGGCCCAATCCGAAGCTGTTCGGTGCCGGCGTCGTGATTTTTCTGTGCGGCTGGGCGCTGACACGCGCAGTGAAGCGCACGTAAGTGCACGTTGCGTGCAGTTTCTATGGGACTTTTTCTTGACACGACGTCATCGCGTTGCTAAAGTTTATTTGCTCGCTTACAAGTACAATTAGAGCTCAGCGCTTTCCAAGCGAAAAGGGCCTTTCCGCGTACCTGCGGGATCGCAAAGCTGTAAGGCTGGCTGCGCGCGCGACGTCGGTCGCGTGTTCCGGCGAGCTGGTTTAGCTGCCGAACTTGGAGTCACTATGGTTTCGCGGCGTCTGGTTTTCTCGACTTCCATTCTTGCGACCGGCCTTTCGTGCTTCACGCTCGGCGTGCTGCAATCGCAGCACAGCGACGCCGCGGCGCGCGCGAACTACGACGCGAAGCTCGAGGCGCTCCGCACCGAAATCACGAAATCGCGCCGTGTTGAAGCCGTGGTGCCAGCCGGAACCACCGGCACATTCCCAAGCCGAGTCGACGGCGATGGCCCGCTGAACGTGGCGGCGCGCGCGCGCATGGTCAGCGAGATCAAGAGCGAGCTGCAGAGTGAGATGGGGCTGCTGCCCGTGCACCTGCTGCGCGACCGCCGATCGAGTTTTGTCGAGCTGTATTCGTCCGACAACCTCGGAAAAACGAATTACGGGACCGCGGGATATCTGGGCGGCGGCTATTTCATCACCGTCAAGCACGCCGTCGTGGCGCTGCGGGACGAGGACGAGCGGCAGACGAGCCGCCGGGTCACGTCGGTAAAAGTGATGTTTCACGGCAAGGAAGTGCCCGCGAAGGTGGTCGATACTGGCGACGCCAACGTCGAAGTGCACAACGGCGACTGGGCGATCATCAAGACACGCACGCTGGACCTGCCGGCGCTGCGCGTGGACTCGGCGTTCGGCTACGACTTCGCCGAGCCGATCTTCCGTCTCGGCAACGACTACTCCAAGGGCATCATCCTCTCGACCGGCTACGTGGGCCAGCGCACGGCGAATGGTCTGGTCACCTGCCTGACCGACGGGCATCCGGGCGTGTCGGGCGGCGGCGTGCTCGATCAGCGCGGCAACCTGGTCGGCATTCCGATCGGCCGGATGCAGGGGGACTATCGCTTCTCGTTCATCCTGCCGATTCGAGCCGAGATGCTCCGTAAGCTCCCGAGCTACGAGCAGCCGGAGCCGCAGGCCACCGTCGCAGTCGCCGGACAGCGGTAGGGGGCGCTCTCCGCTTCGCCAGGCTTCGGTCACCGCCGCAGCGCAGCGGTTCACTCCCCCTCACGTCCTCCGCTCCCCTGTAATCCCGCGATCCGTTCTCCCACCCTAGGTTAGACTTGCACGATCATGAGAAAAACGATCTTGATGCGTGCTTGCGTAACGGGTGCGCTCGTTGCGGCGCTCCTGTGCCTCATCAGCGCGCAGGCGCCGGATGTCGACGTCGCCAGGAAGCTGGCAGGCTTCGACGACTACATGGCCAAGGTGCTGAAGGACTGGAATGGGCCGGGAATCGGCGTCGGCATCGTCGTTGGCGACAAGCTGGTGTTCGCGAAGGGGTACGGCTACCGCGACTACGAAAAGAAACTGCCGTTCACGGCCGGCACGGTGTGCCCGATCGCGTCGAACACGAAGCTGTTTACGGCGGTGGCAGCGGGCATGCTCGTCGAGGAAGGCAGGCTCACGTGGGACAGACCGGTGCGCGAGTCGGTCCCGACCATCCGCTTCAACAACGAGACGCTCAACAACACGGTGACCCTTCGCGACATGTTGTCGCACCGGACGGGCATCACGCGGCACGATACGATCTGGTACAAGTCCGATTTCACGCGCAAGGAGCTCTTCGACCGGCTCAAGTACCTGGAGCCGCAGGAGCCGATGCGGCAGGCGTTCCTCTACAACAACCTGATGTTCGCGGGCGTGGGCTACCTGATCGAGCTGCAGTCCGGGAAGACCTGGGAGCAGTTCGTGCGCGATCGGATCCTGCAGCCGCTCGACATGAAGTCGACCGGTTATACGATCGCCGACATGGTGAAGCAGCCGGAGCATGGTGTGGGCTTCACCGAGAAGCGCGATTCGTTCGACCTGTACCGTCTGCCGTACTACGAGGACATCGAGGGCGTCGCGCCCTGCGGCGCCGTCGTGTCGAACATCGAAGATCTGTCGCACTGGCTGATCGCGCTGATGAACGACGGCCAGTACCGCGGCAGGCAGGTGCTGCCGGCGGACGTCCTGAGACAAACTCTTCAGCCGGCAATCGGACTGCCCAATACCGCGGCGGAGCAGCGCGGATTTTGGGAAGTGCTCAACGCGGCCTATGGAATGGGTCGTCAGACCGCCGCCTACCGCGGGCATCTCGTCACATACCATGGCGGCGACCTGCCAGGGTTCCACTCGCAGGTTTCGTTCCTGCCCAGGGAGCGCCTCGGCGTCGTGGTATTTGTCGTCGGGAACCACACGGCGCCGCTCTACAACTACGTCACCTACAACGTGTACGAGCGGCTGCTCGGCCTCGACCAGACGCCGTGGATCGAGCGAGGCCTCGACATTCGGCTGAAGAACAAGGCGGCCGGCACGCAGGCGCGGAAGAAGGCCGGCGAGGATCGCGTGCCGAATACCAAGCCCTCGCACGCGCTGACGGACTACGTCGGCGACTACGAGAATCCCGCTTACGGCCTGCTGAAGATCGGGCTCTCGGGCAACGAGCTCCGGTTCGACTTCCACAAGATGAAGATGCCGATGACGCACTTCCACTACGACCGGTTCGACACGCCGGACGATGAGGAGAACGGGAAGTGGTCGGTGAACTTCCGCACCAATCCGCAGGGCGACATCGCGCAGGCGGTGATGTCGCTGGACGAAGCGGAGGCGACGTTCACGCGCAAACCGGAGATGCTCGCGCCGGGGCTGCTCACACAGATGGCCGGCAGCTATCAGACGCCGACCGGGACGAAGATTCAGATTACCTACCAGGAGATCAGCGGGCTGGCCCTGGTGCCCCCCGGCGCGCCGCCGCAGCCGCTCAACCAGGTGAAGGGCCTCCGATTTCGGACGCCGCAGTTCTCGGACACGATTTTCGAGTTCGTCGTGGAAAACGGCCGCGTGACGGCGCTGAAGGAGCGGGACCCGGGCGGGGAGCTGTCGTTCCCGAAAGTGACGACGCCGCGGTAGCGGCGCTGACGCCGGACAGAAGACGTGAGCCAGAGATTCCGATCGGTCGTGGCGGCCGCGGCGGTCAGCCTTGTGCTGGCGGCCGTGCTGGTGCGATCTTCCGGAACGCCCTACGCGCAGGCGCGTCAGGTGCCAGCGCAGCCGCTTCGCTTCGACGTCTCATTCATCCCGCAGGCTCATGACGGTCCGATCACGGGCCGCGTCTTCGTGATGGTGACGCGGACCGTGGACAAGGTGCCGGAGCCTCGCCTCCAGATCGGTCGAACGGGCGTACCGTTCTTTGGCCGCGACGTCGAGGGGCTGGCGCCGGAAAAAGTAGTGTCGATCGGCGCCGGCGATCTCGGGACGCCGCTCGACAGCATCGCCGAGATCCCTGCCGGCGAGTACTTCGTTCAGGCGATGGTCGTGGTCTACTCCGAGTTCCGCCGCGCGGACGGCCACGTCGTCTGGATGCACGACGATCAGTGGGAAGGGCAGCGCTGGAACCGATCGCCGGGTAATCTCTACAGCAGCGTCGCGAAGGTCCACGTCGATCCGTCCGCCGGTAGCGTCATCAAGCTGGTGGCCGACAAAGTCCTGCCGCCGATCGAGGTGCCCCCCGACACCAGATACGTCAAGCGGATCAAATTTCTGAGCCCGACGCTGACGAGATTCTGGGGCCGCCCCATCTACCTCGGTGCCGTGGTGCTGGTGCCGCGGGATTACGACCGCGAGACGATGAGCTATCCCGTCAACTACGTGCAGGGACACTTCTCGACCGCGCCGCCCTACGGGTTCGACGAAGCGAACGAATTCTCGAGGGCGTGGTCGAGCGACGGCTTTCCCAGGATGCTCGCGGTGACGTTCCAGCATCCGACGCCGTACTTCGACGACTCCTACGCGGTAAACTCGGTGAACAACGGCCCATACGGCGACGCGATCATGGAGGAGCTGATCCCGGAGGTCGAAAAGCGCTTCCGCGTGATTCGCGAGCCGTACGCACGAATCCTGTCGGGCGGCTCGACCGGCGGCTGGGAAGCGGCAGCGCTGCAGATCTTCCACCCCGATTTTTTCGGCGGCGCCTGGGCGTACTGCCCCGACCCGGTGACGTTCACAGACGTCGAAGGGATCAACATCTACGAGGACGAGAACGCGTTCTACAAGGTGTACGACTGGCGCAAGGTGCCGACGGCGAACAGCCGGATGGTCAACGGCCAGCTCGTGATGACGTCGCAGCAGCGCAACTACTTCGAGCTGGTCAACGGCACGCACGGGCGCTCGGGAGAGCAGATCGATATCTGGTCGGCGGTCTTCGGCCCGCTTGGGAAGGACGGCTACTTCGAGCCGCTGTTCGACAAGCGGACCGGCGCAATCAACAAACAGGTGGCGGCGTACTGGAAAGAGCACTACGACCTCGTCTACTACCTCCAGAAGAACTGGTCGATTGTCGGACCGAAGCTCGTCGACAAGCTGTTCTTCTACACGGGCGGCGCCGACACGTACTATTTGAACAACTCGACGAAGGAGCTCGAGAAGTGGATGAAGACCACCGCGAATCCGCACTACGAGGGCTTCTTCGTGTACGGTGATAACAAGCCGCATTGCTGGAGCGGTCCGGTGTCGCCGGCGGAGCGGCTGAAGGAGATTGCCCAGTTCATCCAACGGAAGAGGCCGGAAGGGGCGACGACGTCGTGGTGGGCGTACTGATAGGACCGTTGCGGAAAAGGGCCGTCTCCCTTGTCCCGCCACGAGTCGAGGAGAAGGCGTTAACGCGGCGTCGAAAAGCTGGTGACCGCCTCGGCTTCGCTGTCGTGGCACTCGAACACGGTCAGCAGCTTGGTGATCGACAGCAGATCCTTGATTCGCTTGGTCGTGTTCAGCAGCTTCAGCGTGCCGCCGTTCTTGCTGACGGTGGCGTAGGATTGCACGATCTCCCCGAGGCCGGCGCTGTCCACGTAGGACACGTCGCCGAGATTGAGCAGCACTTTCTTGAACCCCTGCTGGCTGAGGCTCTGCATCTTGTCTTTCAGGATCATGTCGCCGCCGTCGCCCAGGGTGATCTTGCCCGACACGTCCACAATCACCACGTCGCCAATCGCCCGTTCCGAGATGTGCATGGCCCCTCCGCCCGCGTCAGTATAATCCCGCATGCTTAGACACCGGACAACGGCTTTTGTCTGGGTTGTCTCCTGTGGGTCGCGCCCGCCTGCACGCGATCGGCCGAGCCGCCGCCGCCGGCGCCGCGCGAGAGCTCCGATGCGCGTGCGCGCCCTCGCCGACGCCTTTCTCGAGGGATTCTTCGATCGCAATCCGGATGCGGTCACTATCGGACAGTTCCACGACCGGTTCTCGAAGACGGCGCCGTTCCGGTCAGCTTTCTGCACGAGAAGATTCGTTCCTGGGAGCACACGAAATGACGCGATGGCTTGTGGGGATTCTGACGGCGACAAGCGTCGCCTCTGTCTTGGCGCAGCGGCCGCCCGCACGTGGAACAGCAGCGGCGCCGCCGCCCGTGACCTTCGACGTGATGGAGAAAAGCATCGCCGAGCTGCAGGACGCGATGACAGGCGGGCAGGTGACGTCGAAGGAGCTCGTGTCGGCGTACCTGGCGCGCATCGCCGCCTACGACCGAAACGGACCGGCCCTGAACGCCTTCATCACGGTGAACGCGCGCGCCCTCGAGACCGCCGAGGCGCTCGATCGCGAGCGCGCGTTGAAAGGGCCGCGAGGCCCGCTCCACGGCATTCCGATCGTCGTGAAAGACAATTTCGAGACCGCCGACATGCCGACGACCGGTGGCTCGATTGCGCTCGCCGGCTTCGTGCCTGGGCGCGACGCGTTTCAGGTCCAGAAGCTTCGCGACGCCGGCGTCGTCATCGTCGGCAAGACCAATCTCCACGAGCTGGCCGCCGGCATCACGTCGATCAGCTCGCTCGGCGGCCAGACGCGAAATCCCTACGAGCCGACGCGGAATCCTGGCGGGTCGAGCGGCGGAACCGGCGCGGCGGTCGCCGCGAATTTCGCCGTGGCCGGGATGGGGAGCGACACCTGCGGATCAATCCGTATCCCGGCGGCCAACAACAACCTCGTGGGACTTCGCGGCACGCTCGGACTGTCGAGCCGGCGCGGAATCATCCCGCTCTCGCACACGCAGGACATTGGCGGACCGCTCGCGCGAAGCGTCACCGATCTCGCCATCCTGCTCGACGCGACCGTGGGCCCCGACGAAGGCGATCCGACCACGAACTCCGGGAACGGTCACATCCCGCCAAGCTATCGCGACGGGTTGCAGCCGGCTGCCTTGAAGGACGTCCGCATCGGCGTGCTGAAGAACCTGTTCGGCACCGCACAGGAGGACGGCGAGGTGAACGGGATCGATCGCAAGGCGCTCGACGCGATGAAGGCGGCCGGCGCGCAGATCGAAGACGTGACGATCCCCGGCCTGGACGATCTGATTCGCGGCTCCAGCGTCATCAACTCCGAGTTCAAGTTCGATCTGATCGACTACCTCGCCCCGTTTCCCGGCGTGGCGGTGCATTCGCTGGCTGACATCCTGGACCGCGGGGCCTACGACAAGGCCCTCGAGAACACGTTCAAGCTGCGCAACAGTCCGGCGTCGCGCGAAACCGAGGAGTATCGACGCGCGCGGGTGAAGCGCGCGGCGGTCCGCGACCTCGTGCTGGCGACGCTGGAAGAGCTGAAGCTCGACGTGCTGGCGTATCCGCCCCTTGGACGCAAGGCCGCGATCGTCGGCGAGCCGCAGGGCGGCGGTACCAACTGTCAGCTGAGCGCCAGCTCGGGGCTCCCGGCGATCAGCATGCCGGCGGGGTTTACCGACGACGGCGTGCCCGTTGGCATCGAGCTCCTCGGCCGCGCCTGGACCGAGCCGCGGCTCCTCGCGATCGCCTACGCGTACGAGCAGGCGACCCATCAGCGGCGTCCGCCGTTGACGACACCTGCACTCGTCAATGGCAAGGCGCCGGCGCCCCGAATCTTTGTCGTCGCCAGCGGATCGGTCCGGACCGCGTTCACATTCGACGTCACCACGCGCCGGCTGAAGTACGACGTCATGACGATGGCCGTGGCCGACCCGGCGATCGCTGCGGCGATCCATCGCGCGACCGGCGGTGCGAACGGGCCGGTTGTCGTCCGGCTGCTCGACGGCATGGGACGTCCGCTGTCGGGCGACGCGATGCTCGGCAACGTCGACACCGCGGCGCTGGAGAGCGACAAACTCTACATCGAGGTGACGACGAAGGCTGGAACGAGCACGCGCTCGAAGATCGAGCCTGGCGGCTAGTCGCCCCCGCTGCCCTTGAACTGATCGTCCTCATCGGCGAAGAGCACGTTGAAGCTGGTCAGCGATCCGTAGCAGCCGCTGATGTATCCCTGCAGCCGCACCTTGGCATCGTCCGGCAGGTCGGCGCTGTTCACCTGCTGCTCGAGGGTCCGCAGCCGGTTCCGCAGCATCACCACTTTGTGAAAGAACGTTTCGATCGGCCAGGTCCTCTCCTGTAGGCCGGGCGTACCGGGACGGAGCACGAGCATGCCGCCGCGCCATTTCTCGGCGGGGACGACCGGCGTGATGCCGGTCTCCTCACGAATCACGCGGCGCAGCAGCAATTCGAGGTCATCGGCGTGGTCGAGCGTCATCGGCGGACCTGTCCTTTCGCGATCGCTGACGATGGGGAATGGCTTCTGATCGGAGTGTGATCGAGGCGACCCGGAAGGCGTCGCCCTGCGGCCGCGTTCATGTCGGCCGCCGCGGTTGTCCTCCTGCAGGGCGACCCGTTTGGGCTCGTCCTCTTCATGTGGGGCGCCGCTTCCGGGGTCGCCTGACGCGGATCCAGGCACCTTCCCCACACGCGGTCCACCGCGATAATTGTGCTCGCTGTGGCAATAACCGCAATCGACGCGAATCGGCCGGCCGTCGGCGTCGGCGGCAATCACCGTGTGTATGCGGTCGGTCTTGCAGGCGCGGCAGAAATCCTCGATCGATTCGCCCGCGCGGTAGCGTCGGCCTGAGGCGTTCATGACGAATGCTATGATCGCAGACGCGCGGGAGACGCACAAATGAAGCGAGACGAGGGGATTCTCTTCAGCGGCGGCGCGGCGGGCGCCGAGGCGGCCTTCGGCGCGTGCGCCGAGCGTCACGGGGTCGAAGAGGTCAATTTCACGTTCGAGGGCCACACGATCGCGCGGCAGCGGGGCGTGCGTGTGCTGAATCATGAAGAGCTCCAGGCGGGCGACGTCAGCCTGGAGTACGTCTCACGGCTGATGCATCGCCGGTTCACCGATGCCCCGACGATCCGGAGGGTCCTGCAGACGCTCTGGTATCAGGTGAACAGCGGGCAGGAAATCTACGTGATCGGGACGATCCTCGACGACGGGACCGTGCGCGGCGGGACGGGGTGGGGCGCCGAGTTCGCGAAGTTGTGCAACAAGCCACTGCACGTGTTCGATCAGCAGAAGAACAGCTGGTTCACGTGGACGGGCGAGGACTGGCAGAAGCGCAGCTCGACCGACGCGCCGCTGATTACGCATCTGCACTTCACGGGCACCGGGACACGCGCGCTGAAGGACAACGGCAAACGCGCGATCGACCAGTTGTTCAGCCGGTCGTTTGGCGCGTGATCGGCAAGACCAATCCATATGAGATTGCAGAGCAGGAGCACGAGCAGGACTCCAATGAACCGTCGTGCACCGCCCGCCTGAAAGCTCGGGCTCCGTCAGTTGGAGTCTTCTGGAGCGCGAGGCTTTCAGCCGAGCAATTCCTCGGAGCCTTCTGGAGCGCGACGCTTTCACCGAGCGATTCGTCACGCCGGGCGCGTGCGCGCTCATCGCGTCCATCTCTCGCAGATGGTTTCGACCAGGCCCACCGTCCAGCAGAGAGGGCAGCCTCGCATGGCGACCAGGGCCGCAATGCCGGCAGCGACAGCGAACGCGGGTTCGGAAGACTGATGCAGCAAGGCCCACGTGATCAGCGCCGCGGCGATCGCGCCGCGCACCATGTGAGCCGCGATGGTCTTGCTCGCAAACATCGGTTCTTACCTTTCGCTGGCGGAACGTGAACTCTTCGCCGGTTACTGCTTGCCCCTCTGTTGCGGTGCGCCAACGCTCGCTCGCGATTCCAACCCTCAAGGCGAGCTACGGCCTGGCAAGCCGGAACGTCAACGGCATGGCGGCCGGTCCCTGGGTCAACGTGCCGACCAACTCTGTACCCTCCGGGTTCAAGGCGCCGGAGTAGGAACCGCCAACCGCCTTGACTTCGAGAGTCAAGCCGGACGCCTTCTGCGTGATGTTGGTGATCGGCAGCTCCAGCCCTTCATCGACATTGACAACACTGCCGATGACTGTGCCGTCAGGTTGATTCACCATCGTCAGGATCAGCCGAATCGGCATCCCGTTCGCATCCAGCGTGCCGTTCCAGGTGCCTTCCAACTCCCTGCTGATCGCCGCAATCCTGGGCGGGGCTTCGATCCTTGGATCTCCCGTCCGGGTCAGACTGAAAGCGGCGGTGCCGACCTGATGGGAAGCGAAATCACCGGACATCGACGTGCCATCAGCGGAGAGGGTGCCCTTGAACGCGCGCTCCCCAGGAGCGCCGCCCTTGATTTGGAAGCCGACCGACCTGCCGTCCACAACAAGATTCGCCAGCGGAAGGCCCGTCAGGTGTTGGGCGGTCTGGCCGAAGGTGCCTGCGAGCTCTCCTTTGCCGTTCTTCACCAGGTCGATTTCCACGCGCACCTCCATGCCCGACACCTGGATCGCTCCTTCCCAATGACCGGACGGATCGACTGCAGCCTGCGCGAGCACGGAAGGCAGCGGCAGGACGAGCAGTATTGCCATCGTGAGCATTCGAGTGAGGGTACTCATCAGACTTCTCCTGTGAGATGCGCGTCAGAAATCCCGGCGCGCGAGGTTGATGGTGGCGACGTACAGCATTGCTGCCGACGCCGTCAGGCTTGCGAGTAGTCCCAGCCACGGCAGGTGACCGGTACGGAAATAGGTCTCGCCGCTCATCACCGTGAACACGCTGTAGCGCGACAGCTGGCGAAACACCTGCCCACAGAGCGCCAGCACCACCGCCGCCGCGAGCGTAATCAGCAGCGGCCGCCACAGGTCGTCGTACGACGTCGACAGCAGAAAGGCGAGGCTGAAGAAGACGGAGCCGGCCCCAAACAGGCAGGCCCCGTGGATCAGCGCGTCTCCGACGCCGTAGCTCTCGCCGACCGCCGGCGAGAGCAGCGGCAGCAGGAGCGTGGGGACGAAGGCGAGCGCAAGCAGCTCGGCGAGACCCGCCGCGGCGCGAACTCCGAGCAGGCGATTGCGGGTGGCCGGCATCGACAGCGTGAACAGCACCCCGCCGCCGGATCCTTGCGCAAGCAGGCCTCCGCTTCCGAGCAGCACCGCGAAGATCGTCCACATCTGCAGAAGGTTCTGCCGAAACCACTGCGCGAATACATAGCCGCGGTAGTCGCGCATCAGCTCCGCCGCTTCTCTGATCCGCCGGCCAAGCTCACCGCCGTCGTCGGCCGTGGGCACCAGCGGCAGAAGCTTGATCACTCTGGGATAGGCGAGTACGACGCCGGCCGCAGAGAACATCAGGAGCGTCAACCCGATCAGGAACCGCCAGCGCGTGTCGAGCCACGACTTGTACCAAAGCATGTTCAATCCTCCGCGCTGACGGTCTCGAGAAAGATCTCTTTCAGCGTGACGGGGACGACGTCGACGGACACCGGGTTGAGCGCTCGCGCCTCGTCGAGGATCGCCTCGGCCCTTGCGCTGGCCAGCACCGTGAGCACGCGACCCTTGCGCCGCACGCGCGCGACGCCCGTCCCTCGGAACGCCGCATCCGGCGCATCGCCGTCGAACACCAGCTGGATGCGCCGAAAGTTCTCGCGAAAGTCGTCGAGCGCGCCCGCCAGAACGACACGGCCGCGATCGATGATCGCGACGTGGTCGGCAATCTGATCCACCTCGGCGATCTGATGCGAGGAAAAGAACACGGTCATCTCCTCGCCGGCGACGTGGGTCACCAGCGCCTGCAGCGCCTCTTCGGTCATCGCAGGGTCGAGCCCCGAGGTCGGCTCGTCGAGGATGAGCAGCTCCGCGCCCCGGCACAGCGCCAGCAGCAGGGCGAGCTTGGTGCGCATGCCGCGCGACAGCGCCTTCACCTTCCGGTCCGGAGGCAGCTCGAACCTTCGGAGATACCGCTGCTCGAGGTCGCCACGCCAGCGCGGGAAAAACGGGGCGGTGAAGCGGATCATTTCTTCAACTGTCATGGAATCGTAGAGATCCTTCTCGTCGCTGACGAACCCCGTGCGGCGCCGGATGTCGACGCTCGCCTTCTGCTCGTCGGCAGGAAGGCCGAAGACCACCGCGCTCCCGCTCGTGGGGCGCGCCATGCCGAGCAGGACCTTGATCGTGGTCGTCTTGCCGGCGCCGTTGCGTCCCAGAAATCCGCAGATGGAGCCCGCGGGCACCTGGAGGCTCAACCCCCGCAGCGCCTCCACGTCGCCGTATTGCTTCCGCAGGTCGGCCGTCTCGATGACGAACTGGTCAGCCACGTTGGTCTCCTGTCCTCGTCAAGCCTGCCAGCTCTGCCTCGAACAGCCGCCGGATCTCCTCGTCGGTGATGCCGCGCGCGTGCAGCCGCTCGACCGCGGCCGCGACGATGGCCTGCCCGGCGCGCAGCTTGTCGGTCAGCTTCTTCGCCCCCGCATGTCCGGAAACGAACGCGCCGGCGCCATGGCGCAGCTCGATGACGCCTTCGTGCTCGAGCTCGCGGTAGGCCTTGGCCACCGTGTTCGGATTGATCACGAGCTCCTCTGCCAGGGGGCGGATGCCGGGCAACTGCTCGCCGGGCCGCAGAGCGCCTGTTTCGATGGCATGCTTCACCTGCTCCATCAACTGGAGGTAGATCGGAACGCCCGACGACGGATTGGGCCGGAACAGCATGGAGCAACTGTGCTACTGAACTAGCACAGTGACACTCTGAACCGGGTCGCGAGCGGTTGTCAAGGGAAAAGAATCGGTGGCGGGTTTCGAGTCAGCTTCTCCGTTTTTTCTTGATCTCCTCCCATCCGTCCAGCCGGCGCTTGATCTCCTTTTCGAACCCGCGATCTCTGGGGTCGTAGTACTTGCGCCCCTCGAGCGCGCTCGGCAGGCACGACATGTCGGCAATCGCCTCCGCCTCGTTGTGGGCGTACTTGTAGCCTTTCCCGTACTCGAGTTCCTTCATCAGCCTGGTGGGCGCGTTCCGAAGATGCAGCGGCACCGGCTGCGCGACGTCCTTGTGCGCGTCCTCGGCGGCGCGGCTGTACGCTTCGTACACCGCGTTGCTCTTCGGCGCCGTCGCCAGATACAGCGCCGCCTGGGCCAGCGCGGTGTTGCCTTCGGGCATGCCGATGAAGTGCACGGCATCCTTCGCGGCCACCGCCACGGTGAGCGCCTGCGGATCCGCGTTGCCGATGTCTTCGGACGCGAATCGCACGAGCCGCCGCGCGATATACAGCGGATCCTCTCCGGCTTCCACCATCCGGGCGAGCCAGTACACCGACGCATCCGGATCGCTGTTGCGCATCGACTTGTGCAGCGCGGAGATCAGGTTGTAGTGCTCTTCGCCCGACTTGTCGTACAGCAGCGCGCGCCGCTGAATGCTCTGCTCGACGCGCGTGATGTCCACGCGCCGTTCGCCGTCGACCGGCGGCGCCGAGGTGACGCTCAGCTCCAGCAGGTTCAGCGCCGACCGCGCGTCGCCGTTGGCGTACATCGCGATCGCATGGATCGACTCCTCGTCTATCGCCACGCGCTCGGCGGCCAGGCCTCGCTCGCCGTCCGCGAGCGCGCGCCGCAGGATCATCGTGACCTCGCCGGCCGTGAGGCCGTGCAGGACGAAGACTTTCGAACGGGAGAGCAGCGCGGCGTTGACCTCGAAGGACGGGTTCTCGGTCGTCGCGCCGATCAACACGATGTCGCCGGCCTCGACGCGCGGCAGAAAGGCGTCCTGCTGCGCCTTGTTGAACCGGTGGATCTCGTCGATGAACACGATCGTGCGCCGTCCGATCGTCCGCCGAATCCGCTCGGCCTCGGCCATGACGTCGCGGATCTCCTTGATGCCCGCGAGCACCGCGCTGAAAGATACGAACCGCGCCTTCGTCGTATCTGCGATGATGCGCGCAAGCGTCGTCTTGCCTGTGCCGGGCGGGCCCCAGAGGATGATCGACTGCAGCAGATCGCGCTCGATCGCTTCGCGCAGCGGCTTGCCGGGCGCGAGCAGCTCGTCCTGCCCGACGAACTCGTCGAACGTCCGCGGGCGCATGCGCTCCGCCAGGGGCGATGGCGCCATGGGCCCGCGAGGTTCGTCCTCAGGAAACAGGGAATCCATGCGAACCCTTCAAGTTCTTCTGCTTCGCGTCTTCGTGTGTTTCGTGTTTTTCATGTTTTCGTGTGTTTCGTGGGCGATCGCTGGCGGCGCGCTTCGTAGAGGATCAGCGCGGCGGTGACCGCGGCGTTGAGCGATTCGACCGGAGGCCGCATCGGGATCGTCACGCGTTGGTCGGCCGCGTCGAGCAGAGGCGACCCCAGCCCCGGGCCTTCGCCGCCGATCAACACGGCGATCGGCCCCGACAGATCGATGTCGAACAGCGAGGTGCCCTCGCGCGGCGCCGTCGCGATCACACGGCAGCCGCGCCGTTTGGCGTCGGCGACGGCGGCAGCCGGGGAGGGGCCGGATGCGAGCGGCAGCCGCAATCCGCTGCCCATGGACCCGCGGAGCGCTTTCCAGCCGAAAGGGTTTGCCGACGCGCCGGCGGCGACCACGCCCGTGGCGCCCGCCGCCTCAGCCACGCGAATGATCGCGCCGACGTTTCCCGGATCCTGCACGTCGACGGCGACGACGACCAGCGGCGGCTGAGCGCCATAGACACGATCGTCCGCAGCGGGGGGACGCTCCGCCAGCGCGACGATGCCGCTCGACGAGCGGACGGGGCTGATCGCATCCATGACGGGCGCCGCGACCGATGCGATATCGGCGCCCGCGCGCGCCAGCGCGGCGAGCAGCGGCCGAATGTCGTCCTTCTCGCTCGCCGCCGGCGTCACAGCCGCAATCTGGACGGAAATGCCGGCGTCGATCGCCTCGCCGACCAGGTGCGCGCCGTCGAGCAGAATCATCTCGCCGGCGTCCCCGCGCGCCGCGTCGCGGAAGCGCGCGACGAGCGGGTTCTGCCGGCTGGTAATGGTCATTCTGGGAAGGATAGCACTGTGGTACGATTGGCCGACTCATGGCGGACTCGATGAAAGATCGATTGATCAAGAAGTTCGAAGACGAAATCCACGCGCTGAATCACGAGCTGAAGCTCGAGCTGCCGAAGGAAATCAAGCGCGCGCGCGAGCTGGGCGACCTGCGCGAGAACGCGGAGTACCATGCCGCGAAGGAGCGCCAGCGCCTCGTCGAATCGCGGATCAGCATGCTCCAGAAGCGCGTGTCCGAGATCGCGCTGCTCAACGTCGATCGCATCCCGAAGGATCGCGCCGGCTTCGGCTCGACGCTCCACGTCGTCGAGGGCAACGGCGAGCGGCTCGTCTTTCAACTCGTGATGCCCGAGGACGCCGACGCCGCCAAGGGCCTCATCTCCACGACGTCCCCGATCGGCCGCGCGCTGATCAACAAGGAGCCGGGTGATTCGGTGAAGGTCACCACGCCGGGTGGTCAGCGCGAGTTCGAAATCGTCAAGCTGATCACGATCCACGACGAAGCCGCCGGGTGATGGATCGGTCCGCCGACACACCGGCGTCTCCCTCAGGCACCGAACCCTACTCACCGCAGCGCCGCACCGCCCTGGTCCTCACCGGCACCGGGACGGCTGGCGCCTATCACGCCGGCGTGCTGCGCGCGCTTCACGAAGCGGGCGTGAAGCTCGACGTCGTGGCCGGCCGGGGCATCGGCGTCGTCGGCGCGCTGTTCGCGGCGGTCGACGGCGCGCAGCGGCTGTGGGACGACAAAGGATTCTGGCGGGCGCCCGCAGTTCGGACGATGTACGAGTGGCGTCTCATGCCGCGCATCGTCGCGTGGGCAATAGCGGCGTCGCTGATGATCGTCGCCGCGCCGATTGCCGCCGTCGCAATCGGCTTGATCGTGTTCCCCATCGACTTCCTGTTGAAGATGGTCGGCGCTGCCGGCGCGCCGGGCCTGGTTGGGGCGTATCTCGAATTCGCGCAGGAGGCCTTCGCGCCGGACGCGCTGCCGACGTGGCTGCCGCGGCTGGTCCTGCTGGTACTGGGCGCCGCCGTGGCCTCCGTGATTGTCGACGGCTGGATGAATGGTCCGCGGCGCGGCCAGGGCGCCGTCTGGTGGCGGGCCGCCCGGCCCCCCCTCTCTTCGAGCGGCGCGATCGCGCTTTGCTGGCGCGTGATGTGGGATCTAGTGCGGGGGGCGACGCCATTGCGGCAGCCGCCGCCGGAGGAGCTCGGACGGCGGTACGTGGAGATGCTCGCCGAGAACCTCGGGCAGCCGGGCTTTCGGGAGCTGCTGCTCGCTGTGCACGACAGCGACGCGCATCGGGATCTGATCTTCGCGCTGGTCCGCGAAGATCGGCGGCGCGACCTGATCCGGCGCCCGACGACCGACGCCGCGCAGTCGAGGCGCGCGGAGATCTTCGACCTGGCCGGCCTCGCACGTGACCATCTGCCCGATGCCATCGCGGCGGCGCTCACGGTGCCGCTCGCGACCGACTGGCACACCGTCACGTTCGCGCCCGACGGCTACTGGCGCGGCGAAACGCACCGGCTGAGCGATCGTCCGGCTGCCTTGATTCGGCTGATCGACGAGCTGATCGATCTGGGCGTGCAGCAGATCGTGCTCGTCTCGGCCGCGCCCGAGTCGCCCGGACCGCACGCGCTCGCCGCGCCTCGGCTCGACGGCCGCAGCCGGCTGGGCGAATATCTTCAATCGAGCGAAGCCGCGATCGTCCGCGACGCGACGACGACCACGGGCGGCGTACGCATCTTCACGCTTCGGCCGGCCCACAACCCGATCGGCCCGTTCGATTTCGACGGCGGCTACGACGACCAGTCGCGCCGCAAGCAGGGGCTCGGCGAGCTGATGAGCCGCGGCTACGAAGACGCGTATCACCAGTTCATCGAGCCGATCGTCGGCGCTTCGGGAGAGAAAGTCGGAAGAACCAAGCCTCAACTCTCGAAGCTCAACTCTCAACGCTCAACTCTCAAATCTCAACTCTGAGGTCGGAGGCGTATGAAAGGCCCAGCGACAGAGCTGATTCACGCGGGGGAGGTCGATCGCATTCCGGCGGTCCCCTTGACCACGCCCATCTACGAGACGACGACGTTCGTGTTCGACAGCGCGCAGGAAATCGTCGCCTACAACGAGGGACGATCCTCCAAGTATCTGTACTCGCGCTACACGAACCCGACGGTCGTGAGCGTCGAGCGAAAAGTCGCGGCAATCGATCTCGCCGAGGCCGCGCTCCTGTTTTCGTCAGGACAGGGCGCGACCACGACGATCCTGATGGCGCATCTCAACGCCGGCGACGAGGTGCTCTGCGGCGCGGCGATCTACGGCGGCACGCTGCACCTGCTCAACGACTTGCTCGCGCGCTTTGGCATCACGCCGCGCTTCATTTCGATGGACGACCTCGCACATCTCGAGCGCGTGTTCAGCGATCGCACGCGCCTGGTCTGGTTCGAGTCGCCCATCAACCCGACGCTGCGATGCGTGGACGTCCGGCGCGTGGCAGAGGCGTGCCGGGCCGGCGGCGTCATGTCGGTCGTCGACAATACGTTCGCCAGCCCGATCAACCAGCAACCGCTGTCGCTGGGGATCGATCTGGCGATGCAGAGCGCGACAAAGTACCTGAACGGGCACAGTGACGTCACCGGCGGCGCCGTGACCGGGGCGAAGGCCCTGGTGGCGCCGATCGAGAAGGCCCGCCGGCTGCTCGGCACCGTGATGGATCCGTATCCGGCCTACGCGCTCGGCCGCGGCCTGAAGACGCTGCCGCTCCGGATCGCCCGCCACAACGCCAACGCCCAGGCGGTCGCGGAGTTCCTCGCGCGGGATCGGCGCGTCAGCCAGGTCTACTATCCCGGCCTGCCGTCGCATCCCGATCACGAGACCGCGAAGCGCCAGATGTGCGGCTTCGGCGGGATGGTCTGCTTCGATCTCGACGGGCGCTACGATCGCGCGGAGCGGCTGTACGACCGCCTGCAGGTGATCAAGCGCGCCGCGAGCCTGGGCGGGATCGAAAGCCTGATCAGCATGCCGGTGCTGACCTCGCAGTGGGGGTACACCGACGATCAGTTGCGCGATGCGGGCGTCACGAAGGGGATGCTGCGGTTGTCCGTCGGGCTGGAGGACGTCAAGGATCTGATCGCCGACCTCGATCAAGCGCTCGGTAATTAGGAATTTGGAATTTGGAATTTGGAATGCAGTCACGAATTCCAAATTCTTAATTCTTAATTCCCGCCGCCGCCTCGCGCTTTTTTTCAGGGGCGGCCGGATCGTGCTGCAGGAACTCGTGGACCAAATCCTGCAGCTTCGCGCCGATGACTTCGCCGGGCAGATCGCCGAACTTGTCGCGGAACGCCCGCATCGGGACCACCGCTTTGGCCATCGCCCGGTGGCCGCCCGCGCTGCCGATGTCCGCAAAGAACCGCCGGACGAACTCACCCGCGTTCTTCGTGTAGCCGAGGTTCCGCACCGAGATCACCAGCGAGTCGTTGACGATGCCGGCGATGACCGTCCACTTGACATCCTCGACCTGCAGGAAGAAATCGGCGACGTACGGGATGAAATCCTCGCGCGGCATCGGCCCGATGAACGCGCAGAACACCTGCCCGGCGAGCGCCCCGTCGCGGAACGCCTTGAGCACGTAGTCCAGCCGCTCGAGCGTGATTTCGGCGCCTTCCATCTTGCGGATCAACGCGGCGTCGGCGAGCGGATACAGGTACGAGAATGCCTCGAGGTCGACCCGGTTCGTCGAGCGGTTGAAGAACAACGTGTCGGACTTGATGGCGTACAACATCGCCGTGGCCGTGCGCTCGGAGATGTTGACATCGACCGCGCGCAGGTGCTCGGTCAGAATCGTTGAGGTCGAGCCGTAGTCGGGCCGGATGTCCTTGAAGACCGCCGTGTAACCGGGTTGCTCGGGATGGTGGTCGATGACCAGGTCGACGCGGTCGATCAATCCGCCGAAATAGTGCGGCTGTACGTCGACCATCGCGATCCGGTCGTACTCTTTCAGCGAGTCGTGGGTAATCGCCTCGACATGGATGTCGAGCAGATTGACCATCCGCAGGTTCTCCGGCCGCGTGACCCCCTGGATGGCCCCGATGATCGCCGTCGTCTTCGTGCGGCGCAACACGTTGCGCAGCGCGAGGCCGCTCGCCATGGCATCGGGGTCCGGATCGTTGTGCAGCATGATCAGGACGCGGTCCGCGTCGCTGAAGTACCGCTGATACTGCTGGACGCGTGCGCGCGTCAGCGAGCGGCTGAATTCGGTGAGGAGCGGTCCGCCGAACAGCTCCGACATCGACAGGTAGGCGACGTCGGGGAACTCGGCGTGAAATTCCTCGGCGCGCTTGGTGGAGGCGGTCCCGATGCCGAGCACGTAGACGAGCGTGCCGCCCGCGTCGCGCACCGCTTGGAGAATCTTTTTCGGGTTGCGCTTGCCGTTGTCCTCGACGATGACGCAGGTGGAAGGGCCGATGTCGGCCTTCAGCCAGGTGTCGGTGCGTTTCGGGTCGCCGGTCGTGACCGTCACCCCGGCCTCGTGGAGGCGACGCGCGAGCGGGCGGTTCTCGACGATGAACTCGACCTCGAAACCGGGCAGCAGGATCTCGTCGAGCATCCTGATGACCAGTTCGTCCTGGCAGACCGCTAGACACCGCATCAGAGTACCAACCTCCGATTATACGCCCGCCGAGGTGGCGCCGCCGGGGGCCACGGTGTAGAGTGCCATTCTGTGACGGCACAGAGGACACAGAGGAGACAAAGGACACAGAGGTGGACGACGCGAGCCGTCGCTCTGGCCGTTATGTCCCTGCCCCTGGTGATTCCTGCGACGCGTGCCGCGCAACAGGTGCCCCGTTTCACGACGCGCGTGGACCTCGTGAACCTCGGCGTCACGGTGACCGATAAGAAGGGGAATCTGGTCACCGATCTGACGGCCGATGATTTCGACATCTCCGAGGACGGAAAGAAGCAGACGGTCCGCTACTTCGCGGCCGGCGACATGTCCTCGGGTGAAGCGCCAGCGATGCACCTGGGCCTGATGCTCGACGTCAGCGAGAGCATGGGCGAGGACATGAGCTTCAGCAAAACTGCGTCGATCAAGTTCCTCAACACGCTGACCGACGCTGTCGACATCACCGTGGTGGACTTCGATACGGAGATCCGGACCGCGCGCTACAGCCAGAGCGAGTTCGCCCGGCTCATCGAGCGGATCCGGCAGAAGAAGGCGAAGGGGTTCACCGCGCTCTACGACGCCATCGGCACGTACCTCGACGGCGCCGCCGGCCAGGATGGGCGCAAGATCATGCTGCTCTACACCGACGGCGGCGATACGCGCAGTTCGATCCGGTTCCACGAGCTGATGGATCTCCTGAAAGCTTCCGACGCCACTGTCTTTTCCATCGGCGAGCTCGAACACCAGTCAGCATCGACGAAAAACGAACAGCGCATGGTGCTCCAGCAGATCGCCGACGTCACCGGCGGCCAGGCGTTCTTTCCGACCTCCGTGAAGGAGCTCGACAGCGTCTACGAAAAAGTGGTCGCGCAAATCCGCGCCCAGTACCTACTCGGATACGTCTCCACCAACGACAAGACCGACGGCAGCTGGCGGAAGGTCGAGATCAAGGTCACGCGGAAGGACTGCCGCGTTCGCGGCCGCCGCGGATACTTCGCGCCGGCCCGGCCCAGGTGACGAGCCAGCCTGGAGCGGCCGGAGCGCCGGCGGGCAGCCCCAATGCGATCGCCGGTGACGAGCGAATCCCGTCGCTCAACGGGCTCCGGGCGCTGTCGGTCGGCCTGGTGATCGTCGGCCACCTGCGTCTCGCGGCGCCGGAGGCGCTGCAGACGTCGATGGCCTGGGACATTCTCGGGAACGGCGATCTCGGTGTCTCCATTTTCTTCGTGATCAGCGGGTTTCTCATCACGACGCTCTTGCTCAGCGAGCAGGAGAAGACCGGTCGTATCCATCTGCTCGCGTTCTACGCCAGACGCTTCTACCGCATCGTCCCGCCCTTCTACGTGTTCATCGCCGCCGTCGTCCTCCTCTGGCAATTGAACTGGCTTGCGCTCTCGTGGCGGGCCGTGCTGGCGGCGGCGACCTTTACGGCGGACTACAGCCCAGTACGAAGATGGTGGCTGGCGCACACGTGGTCGCTGGCCGTCGAAGAGCAGTTCTACCTCCTGTGGCCGGTGGCGCTGGCGCTGCTGGGTAGACGACGCGCCTTGACGGCATCTCTGGTGATGATCGGTCTGGCGCCGGCCCTCCGCGGCGTTTCGTACTATCTGTGGCCGAGTCAGCGAGCGCAGCTGATCTACATGTTTCACACCCGGGTCGACGGTCTGATGTTCGGCTGTGCGCTCGCGCTTGCGGAGCCGGCGCTGGCGCGCTTGAAGCACCTGTTGAGCTCCTCGATCGCCGCAGCCCTGACCGTGTATCTGTTTGTGGTCTCTCCACTGCTTCGATTGCAGTTCCAGGGCCGGTATCTGCTGCCTTTGGGATACAGCCTCGAGGGAGCGAGCATCGCGTTTCTTCTCATCTACGTCGTGAAGAAGCCTGACTCGTCAGCGGGACGAATTCTGAACACCGGGGCGATGGGACACGTTGGGCTCATTTCGTACAGCCTCTATTTATGGCAGCAGCTGTTCTTGTCGAACGCCAGCCCGTTTTTGGCGGGAGCGTTCCCGGCGGGGCTGTTCCTGACGTTTGCCACGGCGGAGCTCTCCTACCGCACCGTGGAACGGGCGGCGGCCGCCGCGCGAAGCCGCTGGCGCGTGCGCGCAGCGCCGCTCGAATTAGGGATCAGGGATTAGGGATCAGGGATTAGGGATTAGGGATCCAACCGCGCAGCCCAAATCGTTGTGGCCTGTGACTGAAGCCCTTGCGATTGCCTGTGAGGTCGCGCCTCCAGGGACAGAAGTGAATGCGCTATGATTGCCCGCTTCTGGAGGTGCGGTATGGATCCTGTGTGTCTCGTGATGCCGATTCTGCCCGGGAAAACTGACGACGCGCGTGCGTTCCTGCGAGAGCTGGATGGACCGAGGAAGAGCGAATTCGACCGGTCCGAGCGTCGGATCGGGATCGGCAAGGAACTCTGGTACCTGGCGACGGTTCCTGGCGGCGATCAGCTGGTCGGTTACATGGAAGCGGACAATTTCGGGCAGGCCGTCGCGCAGTTTTCAGCCTCGCAGGATCCGTTCGATCTCTGGTTCAAGAAGCGCATGGCCGACGTGACCGGCGTGGATTTGAATAATATTCCGCCCGGGTTCGCCCCACCGGAACTGCTCTCGCACTACGACGTGACGCAGATGCAGCGCGCCTGACCTGGGCGAGGGGATCAGGGATCAGGGATTAGGGATTAGGGATTGGGGATCAGGGATTCGCCCATCCCCAATCCGCAATCCCTGACGCGAAATCCCCGACGGCGAATTCCTGACCGCGAATCCCGACCGCGAATCTCTGACCGCGAATCCCTGACCGCGAATCCCCGACGGCGAATCCCGACGGCGAATCCCTGACCGCGAATCCCCGACCGCGAATCCCCGACCGCGAATCCGTGACCGCGAATCCCGACCGCGAATCCCTGACCGCGAATCCCTGACTGCGAATCCCGAATCCCGAATCCCGAATCCCGACCGCGAATCCCCGACCGCGAATCCCTGACTGCGAATCCCGAATCCCGAATCCCGAATCCCTGTAGTACGATTGACGGTTCCTATGCCGTCCCTCTACGACCGCTTCACGCTCGTCTCTGATTTCTCGCTCGCCGGCGATCAGGAGCGCGCGATCGGGGAGCTCGTGGATGGGCTGGAACGGGGCGACAAGCATCAGGTTCTGCTCGGCGTCACCGGCTCAGGCAAGACGTTCACGATGGCGCAGACCATCGCGAAGGTGAACCGCCCGACGCTGGTGATGGTCCACAACAAGACGCTGGCCGCCCAGCTGTTCCAGGAGTTCCGCCGCTTCTTCCCCGAGAACGCCGTCGAGTACTTCGTCAGCTACTACGACTACTACCAGCCAGAGGCGTACGTCCCCGCGACCGATTCGTACATCGAGAAGGAAGCGACGATCAACGACGAGATCGACCGGATGCGGCTCTCGGCCACCCGGTCGCTGTTCGAGCGCCGCGACGTCATCATCGTCGCCAGCGTGTCGTGCATCTACGGCCTCGGCTCCCCGGAGGCGTACTACGGCATGCTGCTGCCGCTCGAGCGCGGCCAGCGCATCACGCGCGAGGACATCCTCCGCAAGCTGGTCGAGATCCAGTACGAGCGCAACGACCACGATTTCGGCCGCGGCACGTTTCGCGTCCGGGGCGACATCGTCGAGGTGATTCCGTCGTACGAGGAGATGGGGCTCCGCATCGAGCTCTTCGGCGACGAAGTCGACGCGCTGAGCTCGTTCGACCCGCTGACCGGAAAAACGCTGCGCAAGCACGACAAGATCGCGGTCTACCCGAAGTCGCATTTCGTCGCGCCGCGCGAGAGGACCAGGCGCGCGGTCGAGACGATCAAGGAGGAGCTCGTCTGGCGGCGCGGCGTCCTCGAGTCCGAGGGACGGCTGCTCGAAGCGCAGCGGCTGCACCAGCGGACGATGTTCGACCTGGAGATGATTCGCGAGATCGGCTACTGCCACGGCATCGAGAACTACGCGCGGCACCTGACCGGGCGCGTGCCGGGCGATCCGCCGCCGACGCTGCTCGACTATCTTCCGAACGACTCGCTGATCATCGTCGACGAGAGCCACCAGACCGTGCCGCAGGTCCGCGGGATGTATTTCGGCGACCGGTCGCGGAAGGAAGTGCTCGTTGCCTACGGGTTCCGGCTGCCGTCGGCGCTCGACAACCGGCCGCTGAACTTCGACGAGTGGGAGCAGCGCGTCCGGCAGATCATCTTCGTGTCGGCCACGCCAGGGCCGTACGAGCTGGCCAAGTCCCAAGGCGTCGTGGTGGAGCAGATCATCCGGCCGACGGGCCTCATCGATCCGCCGATCGAGGTCCGTCCGGTCAGGGGACAGGTGGACGACCTGCTGCAGGAGATCCGCGCGCGCGCCGGGCAGGGCGAGCGCGTGCTCGTCACGACGTTGACCAAGCGGATGGCGGAGGATTTGACGCAGTACTACCAGGAGCTCGGTGTCAAGGTCCGGTATCTGCATTCCGACATCGAAACGCTCGAGCGCGTCGAGATTCTCCGGGACCTCCGCCGCGGCGAGTTCGACGTGCTGGTCGGGATCAACCTGCTGCGGGAGGGGCTCGATTTGCCGGAAGTCTCGCTGGTGGCGATTCTCGACGCGGACAAGGAAGGCTTTCTGCGGTCCGCGGGGTCGCTCATTCAGACTTCCGGCCGCGCGGCCAGAAACATCAACGGCCGCGTGATCATGTACGCGGACACCGTCACCGCGTCGATGCGCGGCGCGATCGGCGAGACCGAGCGCCGGCGCGCGATTCAGGAGGCCTACAACAGCGAGCACGGCATCACGCCCCAGTCGATCATCAAGCAGATCGACGAGGTGATGTCGAGCGTGTACGAGCGGGATTACATGACGCCGGCCGCGACCATCGACGGCGCCGAGCGGTTCCACAACCAGCAGCAGCTCGATGCCTATCTGGCGGGGTTGCAGGAGCAGATGCGCGCGGCGGCCGCGAACCTCGATTTCGAGAAGGCGGCGGCGCTGCGCGACGACATCAAACGCCTGCGCAACCCCGAGCTGGGGTTGCCACGGCCCGCGCGGAGGGCGTGACCGCTCCTTGCTGAGGCTGGTCGAAAAATGGGCCAAGCAGGCGGCGCACGAGGTGCAGGAATACGTCTATCTGACGTGCTCCGCCTTCACGAGCATCTTCTCGCGGCCCTTCTACCGCCACGATGTCGTCGAACAGTTCGATCTGATCGGCTTCGGATCGCTGACGGTCGTGCTGCTGGCGGGGCTGTTCACCGGCGCGGCTCTGGCGTCGCAGACCGGTCTGACGCTCGATCAGTTCGGCGCGCGGCCGGTCGTCGGCCGCCTCGTCAGCGCGTCGATGATCAAAGAGCTCGGTCCCGTGCTGACGGCGCTGATGCTCACCGGGCGCGTGGGATCCGGCATCGCCGCCGAGATCGGATCGATGGCTGTCACCGATCAGATCAACGCGCTGCGCGCGCTCGGCAGCGATCCGGTCCGCAAGCTCGTCGTGCCGCGCGTTTTGGCCGGCATCTTCATGGCGCCGGTGTTGACGGTCATCTCCGATTTCATCGGCATCCTCGGCGGCTGGGCCGTCGCCCGCTATCAGCTGCAGGTCAGCTCGAGCCTCTATTGGGCATCGATCACCAAGGGGTTGTACATGGAGGATGTGTGGATGGGCCTCACGAAGCCGTTTGTATTCGGTTTTCTGATCGCCACCATCGCCTGCCACGTCGGCCTGCGGACGTCGGGCGGCACCGCCGGCGTTGGCAAGGCGACGACCCTCTCGGTGGTGGCGGGTTCGGTGGCGGTCATCGCCGCCGATTTCTTCGTCACGCAGCTCTTCGTGGGCCTTGTGTACCGATGACGACCCAGACATCCGAGACCGCGCGGCGGATCCTGAGCGAGCCCGGTGCTCCGGTGGTCGTCTTCGACCACGTGCAGCTGGCATTCGACGACAAGGTCGTTCTGAAGGACGTCAGCTTCACGCTCATCAAGGGCCACACGAAGATCATCCTGGGCGCCAGCGGCTCGGGCAAGTCGACCGCGGTCAAGATCATCGTGGGGCTGCTGAAGGCGGACGCCGGGGTGGTGTGGGTCGACGGTCAGCGGGTCGATCAGCTGACCGAGCGCGAGCTGATGGCCGTCCGGAACGATCTGGGGATGATCTTTCAGGAGGGTGCGTTGTTCGACTCGTTGACCGTGCGCGAGAACGTCGGGTACAAGCTCTACGAAGAGACCGATATGCCGCTCGAGCAGGTCGACCGCCGCGTCGAGGAAGTGCTGGGGTTCATCGATCTGGTCGAGCACATCGACAAGATGCCGTCGGAGCTCTCCGGCGGGCAGCGACGGCGCGTCGCCATCGCGCGCGCGATGGCGTTCAAGCCCAGCATCATGCTGTACGATGAAGCGACGACCGGCCTCGATCCGATCACCGCGACCACGGTGGACCACGAGATCATCAAGCTGCGCGACCTCGAGAACGTGAGCTCGATCATCGTCACGCACCAGCTGCGCGACGCGTTCTACGTCGCGACGCACATGGCCGTGCGGGACAAGGCCGGCCGCGTGCAGATCACGCAGGCGACGCCGGAAAAGGAACGCGAGTCGGAGTTCATCATGCTCCGCGACGGCCTCATCAACTTCGAAGGCGATGCTGATTCGCTGCGGAAATCCACCGATCCGTACATCGTGAGTTTCTTGTCCTGAGGTTTTGCCATGCCACGCACACGATCGCTTGTCTGGTCGGAACTGAAAATCGGCGTCCTGACGATTGTCGCCATCGTGATCGCCGCCGTGCTGATCTTTGCGCTCACCGGCACGCGTGGGTTCGCCTGGCAGCGCTACACGCTCAAGACCCGGTTTCCGAACGTCGCCGGGCTGGCGAAGGGCTCGCCCGTGCGCGTCGCGGGCGTCGAGGTCGGGAGCGTCAAGGCGGTGTCGTTCTCCGGCGCGCAGGTCGACGTCACCTTCGACGTCAAGGACGACATGCGCAGCCACATCACCGACAAGTCGATTGCGACGCTTGGATCGGTGTCGCTCCTGGGCGAAAGCGCCGTCGACATCACCCCCGCCACGTCCGGAACCCCGATTCCCGATGGTGGATACGTCCCGGCGGGCCGCGCGCCGGCCCAGCTGTCGGACCTCACCGACAAAGCCGGGGAGGGCATCGGCCAGCTGACTGCCCTGATCGGCGACGTGCGGCAGGGGAAGGGCACCGTCGGCAAGCTGATCACCGACGACAAGGTCTATGTGGAGCTGCAGCAGTTCGTGGCGGCCGCCGGCCAGATGACGCGCGAGCTGCAGCAGGGACGGGGCACAATCGGCAAGCTGATGAGAGATCCAAAGGCCGCCAACAGCCTCGAGGTGTCGCTGAAGAACATCGAGGAGCTGACGCGCCGGATCAACGCCGGGGAAGGATCGATGGGGAAGCTGATGAAGGACGAGGCCTTCGCGCAGTCGCTGACTGGCGCCACGTCGAACCTGAAGGAGCTGGCCGAGCGTCTGAATCGCGGCGAGGGGACGGCGGGCAAGCTGGTGACCGATGCGACGCTGTTCAACCGTTTGAACTCGGTCACCGATCGGTTCGACCAGCTGGTCGCGAAGCTGAGTGAGGGCGAAGGGACCGCGGGGCAGTTGCTGAAAGATAAGCAGTTATATGAGAACATGAATGGCGCGGTGGGTGAGTTCCGCGCCCTGCTGGCGCAGATCAAGAACGACCCGAAGAAATACCTGAACGTGAAAGTGAGCATCTTCTAATGGCGAGAGACGAAGGGGCGGGAGCCGGCAGCATTCTGGTCGCGTTCATTCTTGGCGCCGTGAGCGGCGCGGCGGTGGCGCTGCTCTATGCGCCGGCGAGCGGGCGGGAGACCCGGGAATACCTCGGCGAGAGAGCAGAGGAGGCCCGCGTGCGCGCCGCCGAAGCGGCCGCCAAGGGGCGCGATGCGCTCAATCAGGGACGCGAGACGCTGACCACGGCCATCGAGCGCGGGCGAGAGGCCTATCAGCAGGCGCGGGGGCGGGACAACGCGTGATCGCGTGGCGTGACGTGTTCCTCGGCATCATCGCGCTGGCGACGCTGTCGATCGCCGTCACGCAGATAGTGGTCATCGTGGCGGCAGGCCGGGCCGCACGGCGTCTGTCCCAGATCGCGGATCAGTTCGAGCGCGAGGTGAAGCCGCTGTTCGCGCATCTCAACGCCATCGGCCGCGACGCCGCGCGGGCGGCGCAGCTCGCGACCGCGCAAGTGGAGCGCGCCGACAAGCTGTTCGGCGACGTCGCGGTCCGAGTCGAGCAGACGCTCAACACCGTGCAGTCCAGCATCGGCGGCCCCGCTCGCGAGGCCCGCGCGCTCCTCAGCGCATTCCGCGCCGCGTTCCGGGCCGTCCGCGAGCTGCGCCGGAACGGCCGCGGCCGCCGGGGGCGGAGCGACGACGAGGACGTGCTTTTCATTTGAGTCAAAGCCTGTGGGGTCGGACTGGGGTCAGAGACCCCGGTCCGACCCATTTTGCGACCCAGTCTGCCCGCGTCGATAGCCGTCGGTCTTTTGAAGCGAAGCCCCCCTGGAATGTGATAGAACAACCTTCACATCCACATCGGGGAGGGCTCATGAAGCTTTTGACGCGAGTCGGTTACGGTTCGCTTGCCGCGATTGTCATCCTGTCGCTCGCGTCGAGCGCCTCCGCCCAGGACTCCAAGTCGGCCCCCCTAGCGAAACAGCTCGCAGCGGCGATGGATGCCGCCAAGCTCGATAGCATCGCCGCCAAAGATCCATCGGCGCCGGATGTGTTCGTCGCCGCCCTGTATTTCCCCGGCGCGCAGCTGCTCGTCGTATCGGGCAAATATTCAGTCCCGCAATTGCTCGTCGAGCGTGTGAACAAGAAGGAATACCGCGACGTGTATCTGGACATCAACGGCGCTGCGGCGGCCGATTCGAAAGTGTTCGTCGAAGATCCCGGCGCCGACGGCTTCAAGGCGAAGCGCGATGAGAACCAGGCGTTCGACGCGGTCGACATCGGCGGCAAGCGTACGATGTTCAACAGCGACTGGAAAACCCAGAAGTTGTCGGAGCAGGAGTACATGAAGGCGTTCACGGCCGCCGACGAACGCTACGCGCAGATGCTGGCGGCGCTTCTCGCGCAGATCAAGAAGAGCTCCTGACATACCAAGGTGCGACGTGGGCGGTGGCCCGCATGCGACGTGCGGGGCGTGCCTAATGTGCGACCTGCGTGAGGCGCGGCGTGTGTGACGTGCGGCGCGCGCGTGCGACATGCGAGAGACGTGAGAGGGCACGAGGTGCGACGTGCGTGAGGCACGACGTGCGCGCGGCGCGCGTGCGAGAAGCAAAACGTACAAAAGAGCACCCTGGTGATCCCGGGGCGGCTCGCTTCAAACTTACTCGAAGGGAGCGCACAGCCGGCCGTGGTGGCGATCAAGCCTGACCAGCCGACTGACCTGAACGGATCAACAGGGCGTTCCGCGCCAGCCATCCGCCCAAGACACTTGCCCAACGGCAACGTCGGACCGTGGCGGCGCGCCTTCAATCTAGGCGGCGGGCGCTGCTTGTCAAGCCAACTGATCGACTGCGGCCACGGGCGGCGGAGATAAGGGAGATAGAATAGAACCCGTGGAGCGTTCCCTTTCGAGTATCGTTCGGCGCGTCCTTCTTGGCGTCTTCTTTGCCACGGTGTCCGCTGCCGCCTCGGCCCAGAACGTAGGTACCGTCGTCGATCAGACCGGACTTCCACTGCCTGGCGCTTCCGTGCAACTGCTTCGCGGGACGGAAGTCATCACCTCGATCCTAACCGAGGGCGACGGCACCTTCGCCCTCGATCCGGCGCTACCGGGCGATACCCTCGTCGTGTCGATGGACGGCTTCGAGACGTTGCACGTCGAACGGGTGAAGTCGAGCCGCATTGTCTTGTCGATCGGACGCACGACGGAGACCACGACCGTCATCGCCATGACGCCGACGCTGGCACCCGCCTCGCCCACGACGGCCCTGCTGGGTAGCAGTCTCACGGCCAGCACCGTTTCACGGCTGCCGTCGAGTCGGCTCAAGGCGCGCGAATCGCTGCCCCTGCTGCCCTCGGTAGTCCGCGGGCCGGACGGTCTGATGCAGCTTGGCGGCGCGCGTGCGCACGAGTCGCCGGTGCTCCTCGATGGCTTCAACGTGACCGACCCGGCGACCGGCAACTCGTCGCTGAACCTGCCGTTCGAGGCGGTCCGCGGCGTCGACGCGTTGCGCGATCCGATGTCGGTCACTTACGGCGACCTGCTGGGCGGCGTCGTCAATGTCGCGAGCCGGCGCGGCGGCGATCGCTTCGCGCTCGGCGTACAGGGAGTCATTCCGCGCCCCCGGTTCGCTCAGCCCGGGTTCGGCCGGCTCGAAGGGATCTTTCCGCGCGTGCACGCCAGCGGTGCCGCGGCCGGCGGCCGCGTCCATTACATCGGCGCCGTCGAATACGATTTCGAGCGGATTCCAGTGCCCGACGTCACGCAGGGCGAAGGGCCCGACATCGTCGAGAAGAGCGCGACTGTGTTCGGGCGGATCGACATGCAAGTGACCCCGCGCCACGAGCTGACCCTCGAGGGTGTCGTGTTTCCCAGCGCCACCGATGCGTCTGGTCTCAGCCCGCGGCGCGACGACGAGGCAACACCCAACCTGACGGCGCGCGATCTGTTCGGCGGCGTGACCAATCGCTTCGTTGTCGATCCGTCGACGATTCTGACCGTGCAACTCGGTGCGCTGGTCCACGACGCCGAGATGACGCCGCACGGCAGCGGAACGACTTACCTGTCTCCCTCGGGATGGCGGGGCAACTGGTTCTCGACGCTCACGCGGCAGGCATCGCGCATCGCCGCGATCGTGACCTTCGAGCGCACGGCTATCATCGGCTCGAAAACCCATGACTTCACGGTCGGCGCGAAGGCGGCGTCACGGCGGCTGAGCGGCCGGATGACCAACACGCCCGTTTCCGTGGAGGACGGACAAGGCCGCACGGTCCGCACGACGATGTTCGGACCGGCGGCGTCGTTCAGGGTGCGTGATTGGCCGATGGCGCTGTTGGCCCGCGACGTGTGGCACGTGACAGACCGCGTGCAGCTCGAGCTCGGTGGGCGGCTGGATCATCGGGGGCGCCATCGCGTAGCCCCGATCCCCTCGGGACGGGTCGGCGTGCGGTATGCGCTGGACCAGGCGGGCCTGACGGTCATCAAGGCCGGTTACGGCGGCTTCGTCGGTAACCTGCCGCTGGCGGCCGAAGCGTTCGGCGACTATCCGTCGCGAACCGACCGCGATATCGATCCTGTTACGGGGACAGTCATCGCCGAGAGAGTATTCGAGCCGATAACCGAGCGGCTCCGGCAGCCGCGCGCCGTGGCGGCGATGATCGGAATAGAGCGCCAGCTCATGCCGCAACTCGACGCGCAGGTGAGCGTCACCCATCGCCGGTCAAACCGGCTTCCAACGCTCGACGTCCCCACCCACAGTGGCCTGATGGTCGTGCGCGGCGACGGCGTGGCCGATTACCGCGAGGTGCAGGTGTCCGCCCGGCAAACCTGGGCGAACGATCAGCAGCTGTTCCTCAGTTACGTCCACTCGATCTCGACCGGCGAGCTGAACGACTTCGCGGGATTGTTCCAGGGTTTCGACGTGCCGCTGGTGCAGTCGGGCGGCACTGCCAGGCTTGCCGCGGACGCGCCGAATCGCGTGCTTGCCTGGGGCACGTTCAACCTGCCGCGGCGCATCGTCGTCTCGCCAGTCGTCGAGTGGCGGAACGGGTTTCCGTACTCGACGGTCGACAGCCGGTATTTCTACGCCGGCACGCCCAACAGCGAGCGGTTCCCGGCGTTCATGTCGACCGACCTCATCGTCTACAAAACGTTTACGGCGAAGGGACGGAACGCCGATGTCGGGTTCCAGCTGTTCAACGCGACGAACCACCGCAATCCGCGCGACGTTTATCCCGTCGCCGGCGATCGGCGGTTCGGCACGTTCACCAACAGCGTCGGCCCGATCCTGCGCGGCTACATGCTGTTCAAGTGGTGAGTGCGAGCGGCATCTCGATTTCGAACTGACGAGCCAAGACGATCGCGGTCGCTCGTTGACGCGCTGGCAGTCTGACCGCAACGACGCTAGAATCGCGTGGAGCGATGCGCGGCGCGAACGGGCTTCATCACATCACAGCCATTGCGGGGCCGCCGCAGGCGAACCTCGATTTCTACGCCGGCGTCCTCGGGATGCGTCTGGTCAAGCGCAGCGTCAACCAGGACGATCCCGGCACCTACCATTTGTTCTACGCCGACGCCGAAGGCCATCCCGGATCCGATCTGACGTTCTTCCCCTGGGTGCAAATGGCGCCGCCTCGCCCTGGCTACGGCCTCGCGATGGAGGTGGACCTCGAAGTGCCGGAGGAGAGCCTGGGCTACTGGGCCGACCGGCTCCAGCGATACGGCGCGCAGATCGGTCCACCCGAAACGCGATTCGGCCACCGCGTGCTGGCGCTGGTCGATCCGCACGGCCTGCACGTGGCGCTGGTCGAGGCGCCGGCGGGCAGGCCGTTCGCGCCGTGGGCCGGCAGCCCGGTGCCCGCCGCCAGGCAGATCCGCGGCCTCTTCGGTGCGCAGCTGTGGGAACGCGACGGGTTGCCCACGGCGGAATTTCTGACCACCGTGCTGGGCTTTCAGTCGCTCGGTACGGAAAGCGGATGGACACGATACGGTTTCCACGGCTCGCCCGGCGTTATCGATGTCCGGAATGCGCCGGAGGCGCGGCGCGGCGGGTGGGGCGTTGGCAGCGTGCACCACCTCGCGTGGCGCGTGGACGACGAAGCGCATCAGCACGAGCTACGAGCGCGCGTGGAGGCAGCGGGCGCGCACCCGACGCCGGTGATCGATCGATTCTGGTTCAAGTCGGTCTACTTCAGAGAGCCGGGTGGCGTGCTGTTCGAGCTCGCCACCGACGGACCAGGCTTTGCAGTCGACGAGGACGCGGCGCACCTGGGCGAGACGCTCGTGCTTGCGCCGTGGCTCGAATCGCAGCGCGCGGCGATCGAGCGGGCGCTGCCGCCTCTGGCGTTCAGCGCGCCCGCGCACGCCCGACCTGGATAACACACGAGAAGGAGAAGGCTCTGTCCTTCCCAAAGGAGCGTCTCGATGTTGAGCGGGTTCAAGCAATTCATTCTGCGGGGCAACGTCCTCGATCTGGCCGTGGCGGTCGTGATGGGCGCGGCGTTCACGTCGGTGGTCAATGCCTTCGTCAAGGATCTGTTGACGCCGCTCATCGCGGCTGTCGCCGGGAAACCCGATTTCTCGGCGATCGGTCTGACCGTGAACGGCAGCAGGTTGCTGATTGGCGACTTCCTGAACGCGGTGATCGCGTTTGTGATGGTGGCGGCGGCGGTGTATTTCTTCGTGGTGCTCCCCGTGAACTCGCTCATCGCGCGCATGCGGCGCGGCGAGGCGCCGCCGGATCCGACCACGAAGAAGTGCCCCGAGTGCCTGAGCGAGGTGGCGATCGCCGCACGGCGCTGCGCGTTCTGCACCTCGCCGCTGGTCTGACGCCAGCCTGCGCGCATCCACCCGGCGGCTCATCCCGAAGAACGCCCTGAAGGGGGCACGAAGCTCAGTTGTAACAACTGTTGCATAATATGTAACTGATGTTACAGTTGATGTGGTGCCCGGCCTCTTCGCCGATCTGCTTCACGCGATTCGCCTCCACGCCCGGCGCCCGGCGTTCGCCCTCGCCTCGGTCGCGATGCTGGCGCTGGCCATCGGCGCCGCCACCGCGGTGTTCTCGCTGGTGCGCGGCGTGCTCCTGCGAGAGCTGCCGTTCGCCGCGCCCGATCGGCTCGCGTGGATGTACAACGCGCGGACCGAGCGCGATCGCGCGCCGTTTTCCATTCCTGATCTCGACGACTATCGCCGGGACAACACCACGCTGGCCGGCCTCGCGGTGTTCACGAACTGGACCGCGAACCTGACCGGCGCCGGCGACGCGGAGCGTCTCGAGGGGACGCGCGTCTCGGGAAACTTCTTCGCGCTGCTCGGGACGCGCCCCGCAATGGGCCGGGTCTTCGACATCCGCGACGAAACCGAGCGTGCCCGCGTCACGGTGCTCGCGCACGGGCTGTGGACGCGCCGCTTCGGCGGCGATCCCGCAATCGTCGGCCAGACCATCGCCTTGAACGGCGCCGCCCACGTCATCGTCGGCGTGATGCCCGCCGGATTCGTGTTCCCGTTTCGCGATGCCGAGCTCGCCGTGCCGCTCCCGTGGCGCGACGATCCGCGGCGGACCGACCGCGGCGCGAACTTCCTGCGGGTCGTCGCGCGGCTCAAGCCGGGCGCCAGCTTCGCGCAGGCCAAGGCGGACCTCGACGCAATCGCGCATCGCCTGCAGCGGGAGTATCCGGAAGAGGACGCGCGGAAGACCGGGGTCAATCTGTACCGGCTGGACGCGGAAATTGTGAGCGACTACCGGCAGCTCTTGTGGACGCTGTTCGCCGCCGTGGCCGTCCTGGTCGCGATCGGCTGCGGCAATCTCGCCAATCTTCTTCTCGTTCGCGCGGTTGGGCGCACGCCGGAGCTGGCGCTGCGGCTGTCGCTCGGCGCGTCGCCGCTGCGGATCGTGAGGCAGTTGTCGATCGAGGGGGCCGTACTGGCAGGCGCCGGCGGGGCGCTTGGCGTGCTCGTCGCGCGGGCGGCGATTGTCGCATGGCCGGCCCTGGGCCCCGCGAATTTTCCGCGCCTGGGCGAAGTCGAGATCGACCGTCAGGTGTTCCTGTTCGCCGTGGCGCTCTCGGCGGTCGTGGCGCTCGTCTGCGGCGTCATCCCGGGATGGATGGCCGTCGGATCCGTCGCTGATTCGACGCGGCGAGCAACGCGGACGATCACCGGTAGCCCTCACGAAGGCATGCTGCGCCGCGGCTTTGTCATGGTGCAAATTGGTGGCGCCGCGGTACTGCTGGTGTGCATGGGGCTCGTCGCGCGCGGCTTCTCACGGCTCGAGCGCGTCGATCCCGGCTTCACGCCCGACCACGCGCTGTCGGTCCAGCTGTCGCTGCCGCCAGCGCGGTACGCAAGCCGGGACGCGATCGTCGGCCTCTACGACGGGCTCCGTGTGCGGCTCGAGGCCATCAGCGGCGTGCGCGCCGTTGGCGTCATCTCGCTCCTGCCGCTCAGCGGGCTGTTGTCGACGATCGACATCGCGTTCGCGGACCGGCCGGCGCCGCCGCCCGATGAAGTGCCCCAGGCGCACTTTCGCATCGCCAGCGCCGGCTATTTCGCGGCGGCCGGCATCGGCGTCATCGACGGCCGCGAGTTCACCGACCGCGACGGCCCGCAGGCCCGGCCGGTCGCGATCGTGAGCCGCGCCCTCGCCGAGCGCCATTGGCCGGGCCGGCGCGTGGTGGGGCAATCGATTCAGGTTGCGCAGTCGCCGCCATCCCCGATGCTCGAAATCGTCGGCGTCGTGAAGGACGTCAAGCAGTTCACCGTCGACGGCGCGGCGACTGCGGATCTGTACGTCCCGATCGCGCAAGTGCCGCCGTCGCAGGCGGCGGCGCTCACCGCGCGCATGTATTGGGTGATGCGAACCGATTTCGATCCGCGTCTTCTGATCCCGGAGATCCGCCGCGCCGTGCACGCCGTCGACGCCGACGTCGCGGCTTCCAGCATGCGGCCGCTCGACGAGGTGCTGTCGGCGTCGCTCGGCGGCCGGCGCGCCACGGTGCGGCTGCTCGAAATCTTCGGGCAGGTGGCGATGCTCCTCGCGGCCGTGGGCGTATACGCGGTCGCGGCGTTTTCCGCAGGCATGCGCCGGCGCGAGCTGGCGATCCGATCCGCGTTTGGCGCGAGCCGGCGGGATCTGGTGAGGCTGGTGCTGACCGCCGAATGTCCGGCTGTGTACGCGGGCATCGCCGCCGGCCTCACGATCGCGCTCGTCGTGGCGCGTTCGCTTGGCGGCGTCCTGTTTTCCGTGGGCCCGTCCGATCCGGCCACCTATGTCGCCGTCGGCTCGGCGCTCGCCGTGCTGACGTTCGTCGCAACCTGGCTGCCCGCACGGCGGGCGAGCCGCGCCGATCCTGCCGAGCTGCTCAGGGCGTGACGAGGTCGCGTTGTTCGAGCGCTCGCGAAGACACGCACTTCTTCTCTGTTCTTGCCCGCCGGCGCTCAGGCGCTGCGGAAGAACGGCCTCGACGTCGTGGCCATTTCACCATCCCATGACATCGGCGCGTCCACTGATCATCCTCCTGCACTACTGCAGCACCGGGACCGGCGAAGCAGCTCGCGATCGGCTTCAAGGCGGCCGTCAGCGAGCTGCGGCAAACACTACAATCGCTGAATCATCGGCGAGACGGCGTCACGACGTCGGCTTCGAGCAGCCACCGCCCGGTACTGTCGCGCGTCCACACGCGCACGTATGCGCCGGTTTGCGGCGCGGCGCCCGCGATCTCGTACTTGCCGTAGGTGTAGCCGAGATCGCCCGCCTTTGCCGCTTCCCCCGAACCGGTGGTCGCAACCATCGCCGCCTGATGCTCGGTGAGCCACGCGACGATGGCGTCGGTGCCGACGGCGGGAGCCGAACCGCTGCCCGATCGATGCAGCCGCGCTTCCGCGCCGTTGAGCACTGCCCTGTACGCCTGCGGCGCGCCATCGGAGGCGACGCGCTCGTTCAGCTGTCGATCCGCCGCCAGCAGCGTCGCCTTCGAGGCGGCCTGCGTATTATCCGACCCTGAATAACGGCTGGCCACCGGCATCCGGTGAAATCCTTGCGGGAAGGGGACCGCGGCGTTCGTGGTCGTGCCGACGTCAATGAACACGCGCCACGTGCCGTCCGCCAGGCGCTTCCAGATCGAGAGATAGTTGCCGTGCATGGTCGTGGGCGGCGTCGCGGTGTGATCGATGAAGGTCGAAGGTCCCGTCAGCCATCCAAGGTCGCCGCTTGCCGCGACGTCGCCGGTGCGCGGCTCCCAGGTCAGTGCCTCTTCCGAAAACGGACGCACCGGCCTGCTGCGCAGGCCGGGGTGCACAGGGCCGGGCTCGGGTGTGAACGTGACCGCATCGGGCGCAAAGAACTCCATGAACGCCGCGCGCCATCCTTTGACGGTCGCCGCGTGCGCAAATGCGCGCTCGGTGTCGGCCATCTCCTGCAGGGCCGCGGCGGATAGCGCTTGTGCGGCCGTGGCGGCCGCCGACGTGACGATGAAGGCCAGGGAAAGAAAGGTTCGCTTCATGCTGCGCTCCGGTTAACGGTAATTCGCCGGACGAAGCAGGAAGGTGTCAGAAACGCCGGTGGTCAGCGCCGCTCGTGCTCCGTGAGCCGGTGCTCGTTCAGCCACGAGTGGCTCACCGAGCCGTATTCGTGGCGCGCACGCGCGCCCCGCCGATCGACGATCAAGGCCATGAAGACCGCGGCGATGAACACCGCGCCAACGCCTATTCCGAGCACGGACATCATAGCCATCCTCCGGAGTGCCGGGTCGAGGTGCTTTGGTGAGGTCTGGAGGCCGAGGCGGCGCAGCTCAGGAAAGCGAAACGACGTGGTCCCAGTATACGTCCCGCGAGCGGAATACGTGAAGTCGGGCGATCGTGTATAGTGAGGGTTACACTGAGCCAGCCAGCGTTCGAGTAGTGCCCCCAATAATGGGTGCGCGCCGACAGGCCCACTCCGGCCACCGATCGGAGCGCACATGCGACGGATCGAGATCTGCCGGCCCGCAGACGATCGCCTAGCCCTACCAGCATGAGCAGACAGGAGCCGTCAATGTTCAGGGATCTCTCGCGTCGTCGCATGGTCGTCGTGTGGTTCGCCGGAGTCGGCGCGTTGCTCGCCGTCATTCTCGTGGTGGGCGCCCCGATAGACGGCAGCACCGGCTCGCTGCTGTTGCTGATGTCGCTGGTCCCGCCCGTCGTGATGCTGAAGGTCTGGCGCGGCGCGCCGCCGCCGACCGTGGCCGAAGTGCTTCATGCAGTGCACACGCAGGCTGAGCGCCGATGATTCGCCTCCGGTCGTTCGGCCCCCTGAGTCCGTTTGGCCGAGCCGATTTCGGGATGATCGTCACGTCGCGCCGGCGCGACCAGCGTGACGGCCCTCGGCTCGAGATCGCGCGGAACAAGAAGGAAGCCGACGAGGCCAGCGCCGCGCCCCAGAAGACGTGGCTCGCCAACAAACCGAAAAGTCGTCCGTAAGGAGCCTGCATGTCTGCAAAACCGTTCACCGTCTGTCGCCCGCCGGGGTTTGGCGCGTTCCAGTTCGCGATCGTGTCGAGTCTGCGCGCCGCACAGCTCATGCGCGGATGCACGCCCCGAGTCGAGGCCGGCCTCCACAAGGCGACGGTCATCGCGCAGCGCGAGATTGCGGAGGGAATGGTCGTCATGGAGCCGTTCTCGACCAGCGCTGCCAGGGCCGAAGCGCCCGGACATCCGCTGCTCGTGGAGTGAGCGTTCGAGGCGTGCGTCGTTTCTGAGACTGGTGCCGCCCGCGCGCTGCCCAGCCTCAACAGGAGTCCGTGAGGTGGCAGCATGAGTGCCGCGCGCCGGTCCGCATCCCCGAATCGGCCACTGGCCGATCGCAGTCGCTCGCCGAACAGGCTGCTCGCCGCACTGCCTCCCGCCGATTACCAGCGCATTCTCCCGTCGCTTCGAGTGACCCCGATGAAGTTCAAGCAGGTGCTGCAGAAGCACGGCGAGAAGGTCACCACGATCTACTTTCCGTGGGGCGGTGTCTGCTCGATCGTCAACGTCATGCAGGATGGCCGCATGGTCGAGGTCGCCACCGTCGGCAGGGAGGGAATGGTCGGGATCACCGCGTTTCTCGGCGGCGATGTCCCTCCCGGCGAGACCTTCGTCCAGGTGCCGGACGGCGATGGTCAGGCGATGCCGGTCGAGGCCTTTCGGTCGGAAGTCGCGCGGAACGGCCCGTTCCGCGATCTCATGAACAGGTGGGCCCAGGCGCTGACCGCGATGATCATGCAGTCCACGGCGTGCAACGGTCTGCACACCGTGGAGGAGCGTTGCGCCCGGTGGCTGCTGATGACGCACGATCGCGTCGACGGCAACGAGTTTCAGCTGACGCACGAATTCCTTGCCATCATGCTCGGCGTCCGCCGGCCCAGCGTGACCCTGGTCATGGGAACGCTGCATGAGGCAGGCATCATCGACCACGGCCGCAAACGGACGCGGATCGTCGATCGGAGGGGTCTGGAGGCGGCGTCCTGCGAATGTTACGCGGTGGTGAAAGCGCAGTTCGATCGCCTGCTGCCGTGAACGCCGGGATGGGATTTTCCTCCGAACGATCGTACGGTAGCGTACAGTTTCACCGCTTAGGTCGGACTACCGTAGTAAACGAAACACCGCCGTCGGCGGTGGACTGATTCTTGGGCAACCGATGGCAACCCCTCAGCCGACGTCCCGACGCGTCCCGCTGATTCTCGTGGCCGACCCGGACCACGACACGCGAATGCTGTATCGCGAAGCCTTACGGTCGACGCCCTTCGAGATCGAGGACGCGGCCGATGGCCGGGAGGCGTTGATCAAGGCGATTGAAAGCCGGCCGACTCTTGTGATCACAGAGAGCCGGCTGCCGTTCATCGACGGCTATACCCTCTGCGACCTGCTCCGAAGGGATGCCGCGACACGCGATACCGGCATCCTCATGCTGACAGGAGACGCGCTCCCGGCGCTGCTGCAGCGTGCGCTGGCATTCGGTGCGGACTCGGTGCTGCTCAAGCCGTGTCCACCGGAGACGCTCGTTCGCGAGGTGGAACGAGTCGAGCGGCTCGCCAGGTCCCGTCAGTCGGGTCAGGCTGTCAGCCAGACGTCAGAATTGCCGGACCGGCCGGGCACGCGCCGACCTGCTTCTCGCGCCAAAGCGCATCAGCGGTTCGAGACCACGACCCCGAGGCTTACACCGCCGCAACTGCTCTGCCCGTCGTGTGAGCGCCCGCTCCTCTACAAGCGCAGCTACGTTGGCGGCGTCAGCGATCGCCATCCGGAACAATGGGACTACTACGATTGTTCCGGGTCGTGCGGCAACTTCCAGTACCGTCAGCGCACACGAAAGGTCCGGCGCACCGGCTGAAGCCGTTTGCGCGACGCGAACGTGCAAACGCACGGGGGTCAGACTGAGTTCGGCCCCCAGTTGCCGCCGTCTAGGACGCGCAGCATTCGGGCCCGCAGCAGCTCGCCGCCTCGGGCTTTTGTGCGCGGATGAATGCGCTGGCGAATCGGCCTTCGACCTGCGGCGCGATGCGATCGACATCGACGCCGCTGTCGGCGAGAAACGCTCGTGCGTCCTCAACCCGATAGACCCGCCACGGCTCCAGGTCGACGTTCGAGAAGCCGGCAGCGCGCAGCTTCGCCGCGTATTCATCGTCACCGAGCGCGCCGGCGATGCAGCCCACCCACAGCTCCATGTTCCGGCGCACTTCCGCCGGCACTTCGCCGCGGACGATGACGTCGGACACCGCGAAGCGGCCGCCGGGCTTCAGCACGCGAAACGCCTCGCGGAGCACCGCGTCCTTGTCGCTCGACAAATTGATGACGCAGTTCGAGATGACGACGTCGACCGAGTTGTCGGGCAGCGGAATCGCTTCGATGGTGCCCTTGAGGAACTCGACGTTGGTCGCGCCGGCCTTGCGCTGATTCTCGCGCGCGAGCGCCAGCATCTCGTCGGTCATGTCGAGGCCGTAGGCCTTGCCCGTCGGTCCGACGCGCTTCGCCGACAGCAGGACATCGATGCCGCCGCCCGACCCCAGGTCGAGCACGGTCTGGCCCGGCTCGAGCGTCAGCAGGGCCGTAGGGTTGCCGCACCCGAGCGATGCAGCGACCGCGCCGGCCGGGAGACCGCTCGTTTCGGCGTCGGAATAGAGGTTCGAGGTAATCGCATCGCCGCAGCCGCAGGCGCTCGGGCCGCAGCAGCCGGTCGTCGTCGACGACTGCGTCACTGCCGTGGCAATCGCGCCGTATTTCTCCTGCACTGCTTTCCGGATGTCTGACATGACGCGCGCTCCTTCGGGATACGCCTTGTATACGCACAGACGAATATATGTAACCTAGCCAGCCATGCTATATTTGTCAAGGCAAATATATGGCCAAGCAACTCCCCGAGATGGAGCAGCTGTTCAAGGCGCTGGCCGATGCGACGCGGCTCCGCATCCTCGGCCTGCTGCTGACCGGTGAAGTCTGCGTCTGCCACATCCACGAAAGCCTCAGGATTCCGCAGCCGAAAGCGTCCCGCCACCTGGCCTACCTGCGCCGTGCGGGCCTGGTCGACACGCGGCGGGACGGCCTGTGGGTGCACTACCGGATGGCCAGCCTGACGGACCCCGTGCTCGGCGCGATCGGCGGGGCGGTCCGCCACGCGCTGACGCACGTCGACGTCGTGCAGCGCGACGCACAGCGGCTGCGGAAGAAGACCGGCTGCTGTCTGCCGGCGCCCGAGGCGATCGGTGCCGCCGCGTGCTGCAGCGACGAGGCCGCCCTCGTCAGCGCCTCGAGGTGACGCGAAGTCGTCCCAGCGCCCGCCCGATCACGGGCGCCGTGTCGTGTTCTGGCGCCAGGGGCGATGACTAGCGGCGCTAAAAGAATTTTCTGGAAATATTGAACCCGAGGTACCAGTCCCTCTTGATATCGCCGCCTTCCAACCGTCGAGGTCCGCCCCGCGCGATTTGCGCCATCGTCGTGCCAAACGCGTTCGAGAAATTCACCTGGAACGTGTGGCCGCCCGCGCGCTTCTCGAGCGCGAACCCGCCCTGGTTGACGCCGGGACGGTTTCCGGCCGCCCTCGGCGTGATTTCTCCGACGACGTAGACCGTCGGCCGCACCCGGATCCGGGCGCCGAAGCCGATCATGAACGTATCGTTGTGGTCGACGAGCTCGCGCGGCAGCGGGTTCGTATTGTTCACCCAGATCGGCTCGACATACAGCGCCGCCGTATCGTGAAACGTCCGCGAGACGATCGCGCCCAGCGCGGGCGAATAGCTGTCGCGGAAGTTGTTCGTCCCATCGATGGTGACGAGCGCGGAAATCTCGAAGGGCGCGCGCGCGCCCTGGCGCATCAGATCATATTGGCCGAAAAACTCGATGGTCCGGTTGCCCGTCCGGTGGATGCCAATCTGGCCGTTGCGGATGATGCCGAAGCGATATTCGAGACCGATGACCGCGCCCGCGTCGATCCCGAACAGGTCCTGCGCGACGTCGCCGAACGACCCCTCGGTCAGCGACCGGGTGAACCGGTGCGTGACGCGAAACGCGCTGCCGAACCTCGGGAGCCTCAACGATGTGGGCAAGGCGATCAGGGTGAAGTCCGGCTCGGCCAGCTTCAGCGCGGCGGGGTCGTCAGACTGCGCGCGAGCAACCGAAGGGGCGAGAACCAGGAATCCGAGGCCAAGCACGGCCGTCCAGCGAGCGAATACACGTGTCACGGCGGCTCCTATCGAAGACAAAATTTGAGGGGTCAATTCCGCGGGGCGCCGTTGGCGATCCAGCGCCGAATGATGAGAATCTGTCCGTTTTCCAGATACGGGCCGTTGATGGGCATTTGCCGCCCCGCGATTGACGCGGCGCCTTCGAGCTTCTGGATGAGATAGCTGTTGTCTGGATCGCCGGGCACGACACGGATTGCACCGGGCTTGCCGCGAACCGCCGCATTCACGATCTGCTCGTATGCCACGTCGTGATTCAGGTCCATCCCACCGGATGGGTTGCGCCCGGTTGACGTGTGGCACAGCGTGCAAGCCTGCCGACCGCGGCTGTCGGTCGATTCGAAGATGTCCCGTTGAATCGTTGAAAACGTCGGCGCCAGATTGGGAGTCGGTCCGGCGAGCGTCGACAGCTTTTCGTCGCATGCAGACCCTGTCGCCCCCGCCGCCACGAGGATGGCCAGCCAGAGCATCCGCTTCAACATACGTCTCCTTTGAAGAAACCAGGCACGCGGCAGGCAAACCCGGTGCCGGACCAAACGACTTTCATGAATCACAAGTCACGACGAGCCATCATAAGTCACGACGAGCGATTAAGAGTCGCGAAAAACATTTTCATGAACTAGCGCGGACGCGCGCGGCGATCCCACTGTGATCGGGTATCCTGTGCTAGCTGCAAGTTGTGCGAGACTTTACGGCAGACGACCGAGCTTGCCCTCGCCCGCGATCGGTCCCCTCACGGAGCGGTCTCAAAGTCTCAATGTGGCGTGGGGCGACGGGGATGCGCATCGCCGTCAGCCTGCTCCTCGTCAGCGCGGGGGCGGAGGGAGCGGCGATTCCGGTCGCATCTCGCGGCGACGCGTATGTGGCTCACGATGCGGCGCGCAGCGAGTGGACCATCGGGAATGATGGCATCGCCGCGATCTTCGGTCTTTCTGCCGATCACCAGCTCGCCCTGATCGCGCTCAATGGTCGCACCGAGCGTCGATTCACGCTGCCGCCAAGCGCGGACACGACCGTCATCCTGAACGGCGAGCCGTTCGCGCTTCGCGACAGACCGGGTGGTCTGAGGTTCAGCGGCGTGGCGGCGGACGTGGCCGAGGGTGGCGTTCACCTTGCCTTCACCTACACGCACGACACGCT
>WNEY01000072.1_pt1 | contig 43613 bp, 34 predicted proteins | sample 5400531 | NCBI WGS metagenome assembly WNEY01 (sample SAMN13153338, study PRJNA577476) | soil metagenome | isolation source: 200 cm saprolite under Douglas fir tree site 1 | place: USA:California | collected 2015-04-18 | reverse complement strand
CACGACATGCACGATTGCGGTATCTCCGCGGGGGACACGTGGCTGCGAAACAACCTCCCGGCGATTCTGAACTCGCAGGCCTACACCGACAATGGGGCGGTCTTTCTCGTGTGGGACGAGGGGGCGGGTGGCAGCGACGGGCCGATCCCCATGATCGTGGTGTCCCCGCTGGCCAAGGTCAATTACTCGAACTCGATCGCCTATACGCATAGCTCCATGCTGCGCACGATGCAGACCATCTTCGGCGTCGGACCGCCGACCAACTCGTTTCTCCGCGATGCGGCCAACGCCACGGATTTGAGCGATCTCTTTGCAACGGCGAAGCCGGTGCCCGCGCGGTCTATCCCCCGGGTGCGATGATCTACGACCGGACGCCTGTACTCGCTCAGTCGGCGCTAGGGATCGGAGTCGAGGGTACGTCCGCGAGGAATTTCCGGATCGCTGCGATCTCCGCCTCGGTAGGAAAAACGAGCCGACAGAGTTCTTGTACGCTGCCACCAACCGCGATGGCCATCAGACGCGGCTCGACGTCTGGCGCACCCTCACGGTGGAACCCCTTGATGACGAGACCGTGAAGTGATCAGCAATAAGCCTCCGGAGGCGGTGTCCGCCATCGCATCCAACTCGTCTGGCTCCGCGGCGTGATCCGCAATCGTCTGCAGGCGATGCTCGCGCGCCGCAACCTGCAGCCGACCTCGGGCAAGAGCTGGCTCACGCAGCGCGGCCAGCGCGAGTTGCAGCGGCTGCCCTTGGGGGAGAAGCAGCCGATGCATGCGCCTGTTTAGATCAGCCGCAGAACAGCCCGTCGAGGACTGCCCGTGCCCGACTGACCTTATCCTGCCGTGATCATGGCCCTGCGAGTGACCAGTCAAACGGTGACCGATCCTCAGCGGGCGACGGCCGCCGGCGTCCTCCAGCTTGAACCGGAAGGCCCGGCGCGCCTGCCCCGCCGCTCGGCTGAACGTCGGTGCTCCTTCGCGCGGGCGAGTTGGGACCGGCCAACGCCAGTGGGTTGAGGTTGGTGTAGAAGTGGAAGACGACGGGCTTGACGTCGTGCGCCGCGTCGGCGCCGATCTCCCTGGTGACCTTGCCGATCAACTCCGCGAACGCATGCGCGTAGCGTGGATCCTCGAGGCCTCGCCGGATCGCGGCCGTCAGTTTCTTCGGATCCGCGGCCATGACGGTGTCGATCGCCACGCGCAGGTAGCCCCGCGGCTTCGTTTCTTGGATCCCTTTCGGTCGGCCCTTTGGGTTCCCGGAAACTCCTGGCTTGAAGCTCGTCGCAGTCGCTTTCCGCCGGCTAGTCATACCGTTCCTCCAGGTCGATACCGCCCTCAGAGGTCGATCTCGCTCGGGTCATCCGATCATTGCCGCCACCACTCGGCGATTGGCACAAGACAAGTGCTTTGCGCCAGCCCGAATGTGCCCGTCGGCCTCTTCTGCTGACGGAGACTTACGGGACGGCGCGGTGAGGGGATTTGTGCCGGCGTCCACGACCTGTCCGCTCGGACGAGGTCATTCACGAGAACAGCCCCTCGCTCGCGCGGACCTGGTCACGATCGACCTCGACCAGGCCGAGCCGCTTGAGCTTCGGCAAGTAGGTTCTGAATGTGCCCCCGGCTGCCTCGTAGCCGGAGGCCTCGCCGAGCTCCGCCTTCGTGATCGCTTTCGGGTAGGCCGTGAGGAGGACCTCGAGCATGCGCCGCGGGCCCTGGTCGAGCGCGCCGAGCCACATGGAGCGCACCGCCTCGGGCGTCTGCGGCGCGTGCCGGAACTCGCCGACGGCCGCCCGTCCCGCCGGCGTCAGGGTGACGCGATCGTCCCGGACGTCGACGAGCCCGGCCCGGTGCAGACGAGGGAGATACGTGCGAAAGGTGCCGCCGCTGGCCGCGTAGCCGGCGAGCAGCCCGAGCTGGGCTTTCGAAAGCGGATCCGGATGGCGCAGCGCGAGCGCCTCGAGCATCTTGCGCTGGCCGGCGCCGAGGCCGGTATCGTCCGCCGCCGCACGTCGACTGACCATGACGGCCGTCGGCCGCGCGAGGATCGTCTCGCGTGTCGCGCCCGCCTGCTGCGTGCGGATCCACGCGGTGCGGGCGCCCACGGGCGGCGCCGCTCTATGGGCGCGGATCGCCTCGAGCGCCGCGGTCGCCGCCGTGACCATCGTTGCCAGCGCCTCGCGCGTCTGCTCTGACAGCCGCTCCGCGCCATGAAAGACGGCCTCGAGGCGCTTGACGTGGGTCTCCTTGAGGACCGGAACCTCGACGCGCTTCTCCGTCGGCGCCGGCGAGCGCCGGCGTGCAGACGCCTGCAGTGCGTGCTCGAGCTCGGCGACCCTGGCCCGCAGCGCGCGCGGATCCTCCTGCTTCGCCTTCTCGATCGTGGCGGCGATCCGCTGCGTCAGCTCGTCCAGGTCAACCGGAGCGAGCTGCTTCGGCGCCGGCGGGCGCGCGCCGACCTTCGGTGTCGCCGAGCTATCGAACGTCTCGCGCGGCCGAATCCGGACGCGCTTGAACACGTCGAGCCAGCCCGGGCTCCAGAACCAGGCGGTCCCGATCGGGAGCGACGCGAGGGAGGCCATGAACTCCGCCCGCTGGCCGTGGGCGTCGTGCGCCTGGATCCAGGCGTCGATCGCCTCGCGGTCCTGGGGCGCGATCGTGCGGAGGGCCACGAGGACCTCGACCTGGGTGAGCACGTCCTTCGAGAGCACCGCTGCCCGCTGGGTGACGAGCGTGACGCCGATGCCGCGCGCGCGGCCGCGGCGGACCAGGTCCTGGACGGCGCCGAGCATCCGCTCCTGGCCGTGCAGCGGCCGCTGGGGCGCGAAGGCGTCCGCCTCGTCGAGCAGCAGGTGGAGCGGCGCGCGGTTCCGGTGGTAGAGCGTCTCGGCGAAGTCCGTCATGAACCGGACCTGCTCGCCCTTGCGGAGCAGCGCCAGGTCCAGCACGGCGGAGGAGCGCGTGTCGACGACGAACTCGGCGACGACTTTGCCGGCGGAGGCCTCGAGCGGCACGTCGCCGTGATCCCCGCCCATGACGACGATCGGGAGGCCCGGGTCCTTGCCGTTCGCGGCCGCGCGCAGGCCCCAGCAGACACCGACTGGATCCACGACGACCACCTGGGCGCCGGCGCCGAGCAGCTCTTCGACCAGGACGAGCCCGGTGTAGGTCTTGCCGGCCCCACGCTTGGCAAGGATCGCGAACGTCTGCGTGACGGCGTTCGCAGGCAGGACCAGGTCGGGGGCCAGGCGCAACCGGATGTCCGTCACGGGGCGCGGCAGATCATCGTGACCGGATTCACGATGTTGCCGCCTTATGTCTGGAAGCGAGATGCCGCCGATGCACTCCGGTGCACCGACGGCACCCCACAACGTGGCGAGAAAGCGCTTCAGAGAGGCGCCGAAGCGCCCTCAGGAAGTATCGACTATAGCAGGCGGGACCGAAGCCGGGGGAACGTCAACGACGGACATCGGGGCCGCCGGCCAGGACGTCGGCGACGTCCTGTGCGCTGACGAGCGCGATGTCGCCCCAGGTCGAACACTTGAGCGCCGCGACGGCCGTGCCCGCGTCGACGGCGTCTTGGAGATCGCACCCGTGCAGCACGGCCCACAGGAAGCCGGCCGCGTACGCGTCGCCCGCCCCGATGGGGTCGACGACCTGGACGGTAGGCCGTCGCCGAGGGCGAAAGACTCTGCCGCCCTCGAGCACCGTCGAGCCCTCGTCCCCCTGCTGCAGGCTGATCGTCGCCTGGGGCGCAAGGCGCGTGAGGGCGTCGAGGGTCTGCTCGGGCGCGCCCGAGAGGTCGAACAGCGTGCGCGCCTCGGCCTGCCCGATGAAGAGGTAACGCACGCGCCGCAACACGGGCTCGACGAACTCGCGCGCTTGCTCGGGCGACCAGAGGGTCGCGCGGTAATTGACGTCGAAGGACACCGTTGACGCTTCGCGGAGGGCCCGTTCCACGAGGGCGCGGGCCGATTCGCCGAGCGCGGGGGTGATACCGGTCAGGTGCACGAGCCGCGCGCGGCGCACGGGCTCCCAGTCGACCTGAGCCGGCGTCAGCCTGGCAAACGCAGAGTCGCGGCGGTCGTAGAGGACTCGCACGGGACGCGGCGGCACGCCATACTCGAGGAAGTAGACCCCGACCCGCGCATCCTCGGTCATCCGGACGTACGCGCAGTCGACACCGTGGCCTGCCAGCTCGCGCCGGATCCGCTCGCCCCACGGGTTGGCCGGGAGCGCCGAGATCCACGCGGCCCTCAGGCCAAGCCGGGCGCACGCGGCCGCCACGTTGGCTTCGGCGCCGCCAACCTGCAGGTCGAGGTGGCGCGCGGTCTCGAAGCGAGTGGGCGACGGGATTGCAAGCCGCAGCAGCACCTCGCCCAGCGTGACGAGGTCGTACATCTATCCGGTCTTCAGACGGATCTGAACAGACGTCCCGAGGATCATCGGGAGGCTCAAGTGCTCCGGTCGGCGGTCGGGGCCGAACGTGATCAGGGCCGGCTGGTCCTGTCTCGCCCACGATGAGAAACGCGTCAGATCGATCCGCGCGATCAGCTTGCGCGTCTCTGCGTCCACCACAACCTTGAGCTGAAAGGGAACCATCTCGGCGCGGTACTGCTTCTGGACATCGTCGGGGCCTTCGTTGCGGGCCACTTTCCGCCGGACCACGTGGGTCACGAAGCTGCCATCCGCCTGCGACGCCCAGCGCTGGTCGCCGTAATTGAGCGTCGCACTGATCGAGTCGTCGACAAGGAACCCCTCGGGAATCGGCAGGACATCGTCCACGACGCGCAGCCGCCGGAAGAAGAAGGTCTCGCCCTTGAAGTGGTACTCGATGCTGCGCCGGGCGTGATCGTACGTGATGTCAGAGCGCGACTCGCGCCCCTTCACTGAAAAGAACGAGCGCGAGCGGAGCGGGGCCCAGCGTCCCTGGCGGAGGATTCCGACCGACTCGATCCGGTTAGCGATGCCATCCCCCTCCCCCGCAATCGCCACGTCGTAGCGGCCGCTGGGCCTGTCGATCGTTTCTGTCAGAGTGCCCTCGACGCGGTAGGTCAGCGCGCCGTACAGGAGGCTGACGTCCACGCCGTATGGAGCCCGGTGGGCCTCTACCGCGGCGTGGGCTCGGGCCAGCGGGGCCAGGAAAAGGGCCAGGGGAAGTGTAAGGAACTGTCGACGGTCGATAACCTGCCTGGACATGCTTCGTCGGTTCGCCTATTCTAGCAGCCTCGAACCAGGAACTTGGTCGCGTGCCGGATCACCTGCTAACGTAAACCCTGGGATTTCCGGAGGAAACGCGACGCAGCGCCACCGGGGAGAGAGCCAGCCGATGAAGCGACAACCGGTCATAACAGGGCTCGGGATTGTATCGCCCATCGGCATCGGTGTCGACAAGTTCTGGGTGGCCGCGCTGGCAGGGCGATCGGGCATTAGCGCACCCACGCTGTTCGATGGGTCGAAGCTCCCGCCTGAGTGTCGGGCTGTCGGTGAAGTACAGGGCTTCAATCCGCTCGACTGGATGTCGCCTCAGACAGCGAGGATCGCAGCGCGCTTCAGCCAGTTCGGAATCGCGGCTGCCAGAATGGCTCGCGTGGACAGTGGGCTCGATGTAGCCGGGATTCCACCAGAAGATCTCAAGGTATCCGTCGGGAACTCGATGAACGGTTACGTAGATCTTGGTGAGTCGACCTTCGCGGCTCTTTCCAGAAGTCGACCAGTGTCGCCATGGATGACGAACGAATACCCGGCCCATGCCGCAACGAGCCACATCGCGATAGACGTTGGCGCTCACGCCCAGACAATGACGTTTTCAACCGCATGTGCGGCCGGTCTTGACGCAATAGGCTGGGCGCAAACAGAAATCAGGCGCGGACATGCGAGAGCCGCCATCGCCGGCGGCACCGAAACTCCATTGTCCGCATACTCTCTCACGTTCTTTCACGCCGCCGGCGTTCTCTCTAAGTGGCACGGGCCACCCGAGGAGGCGAGCCGTCCCTTCGACCAATGGCGATCAGGCCTAGTTCTCGCAGAGGGTGCAGCAATGGTTGTGATCGAGGACGAGGAGTTTGCTCGCGCCCGCGGGGCGCCAATATACGCTCGCATTCTCAGCTTTGCTAGTGCGAGCGAGGGCGCACATCTGCGGAAGGTCGACGAGAGTGGCGAGACCGCCGCCCGCGCAATTACAATGGCCCTAAATCAGGCCGGGCTGGACGCAAAGGACATAGACTTCATTTGCGCCCACGGCAACTCCATGCCGGACTACGATGCTGCGGAGACCGCCGGAATACGACGGGCACTTCGAGCACACGCATGGAACATTCCCGTATCCTCTCTGAAATCAATGTGCGGTCAGGCTCTTGCGGCAAGCAGCGCTATGCAGGTAGTGAGTTCATGCCTCACGATGCGAGACAACATCGTGCCTCCAACAATCAATTACAAAGTACCGGACCCAAAGTGCGACCTCGATTACGTCCCCAACGTAGCGAGGGTTACGAGAGTTCGCAATACTTTGATCCACGCCCATAGTCTCGGGGGGTCCCATGTTGCAATGATTCTCGGCGCGCCGGACTGAGTTAGTCGTCTCGTGTCTCAGATTGCTCTATTCGGTCTCTCCGCGATCCTGACAGCTCTTGCGCTCGTCGTGTGGCGGGCGAGACCACAGCACTCCGTCAATCGATGGTTCGCCGCCAAGGCTGTGTGTCTAGCCTGTTGGGTTTCTGGCATCGGCGGTTTACAGGGGGGCACAGATCTCGACGCCTGGGGGCGATTTACATTCGCAAGCGCCAGCTTGATTCCAGCTACCTTTTTAGGGTTCACTCGCTGCTATCCGACTCCCAGTCGTTGGCCGTCATCTCGGCTTGTTTGGAGCACTCTGGGCGTCGGCGTTGTCCTGGCTGCGTTATCCCTCACCACATCTCTTGTCGTGTATGACAATGTCCTTACTCTTGAGGGGCTAACAAGGAGATCTGGACCGCTCTATCCAGTATTTGTCGTCTACTTCATCGCAGCGTGGGCCGCAGGCATAGCTGTCTTCATCGACAAATGGCGACAAGCGCGTGGCCTTGCACGCGCGCAACTTCAGTATCTCGGTGCTGGCATCATCATTTCCACGGTGGGAGGAATTGGAACTAACATCCTGCTTCCTCTAATCACTGGCCGCTCGACGTACAGCTGGTTCGGCCCATACTTCACCTTCATGTTTGTCGTCCTTGTCGCTCACGCCATCATTCGCCACAGCTTGATGGATTTGCGCCCGGTCATCAACCGGGGGATTACGTACATATTGAGCGTCGCACTCGTGTCAGCTGCCATCGTTACGATCGGGCGCCTCACCGCTCCGGCCTGGGCGCCTGAGGTGCTAACAGTTCACTCAGAGATCGTGGTTATCGCATTGGTCACGTTCATAATGCTCGCGACCCCGGCAAAGAGTGGTTTCGATGCCATCATTGACCCGTACTTGTACCGAGGTCGGCTTGAGTATCCTTCTGCCTTGCGCGGCGCGACACGCCGTCTGAGCCGCCTCATGCAACCAGCGGAACTCGCCACTGAATTGCGTCGGCTCCTCAATGACGCGCTTGTACCAGAGTCTTTCGCTATGCTTGTTCGACCATTCGAAGGGAGCCTTGAACTTCTTACTGAGAGCGCACCGACAACAGTGGATTTACGAACGCTCGACGCTATGCTTGCTGACCACAACAACACTAATGTGATCGTCGTGAATCCAGTCGGCGAGACGGGCACCTCACGGCTTTGGCATGACGCTCTGAGAACGTCAGGGATCGAGATCGTGATGACTCTCGGGCGCCGGGGCCAAGGGTTGGGAGTCGTACTCTTGGGCCCGCGCCGCAGTGGCGATGCGTATTTCAAGAACGACCTAGTCTTTATTGAGTCGTTGGCAGATCTCGCCTCGATTGCATTGGAGAATGCACTACTTTATCGGCAGCGTATCCAGATGCTCGAGTATTCGGACCGCCTCCTGGAATCTCTTGACTCAGCAGTGGTCGCCATCGATATGGGAGGCAAGATCACCAGCTTCAATCCCGCGGCGACGAAGCTGCTCGGTGTCAGCGATGAGTATCGTGGTGCCCTTATGCACGTCTTGCCGTCCGAGATTGGCTGGGCCCTAGTCCTGGCGGTCAGCGGAGGCTGGCACCCGCGGGAAGTGGAGGTCACAATCGACCACGCGGTTCGAGGGATCCTCCACGTGATCCTATCGACCGCGGTCCTGCATGACGACGAGAATCGTATCTCTGGAGCTTTGGTTGTTGTGACGGATCTCTCCGCTGTCAAGGCGCTTGAAAGAAACCAGCGCAGAGTCGAGCACCTCGCGATAATGGCTCGTTTCTATGCGGGTATTGCGCACGAGATTCGCAACCCTCTGGCTGCCATCTCCAACTTCATTGCTATGCTTCCTGACCGCTTCGATGATCCTGAGTATCGGGACACAGCCATACGCATTCTACCGATGGAAGTTTCGCGAATTGTGCGCCTCGCCGATCGCTTACGCCTGATGGCGCCTAGCGAGGGTGGAAAGCTGAGCGTCGTGTCCATATCACCGTTGCTTCACGATATTGTCGCAATCCACGCCCCAACTGCTCAGGAACAGCAAGTGAAGATCGACCTGCGCTGCCCAGACGAGCTGCCGAAGATCCAGGGCGATCCCGGTCAGATCGTCCAGCTTTTTGTGAATCTCCTCAGAAACGCCGTTGAAGCGATGCCGAATGGCGGCACTGTCACCATCGAGGCTGATCACTCGTCGGGTCGAGTCGGTCCTGATTCCATCGTAGTTCGAGTCCTCGACGAAGGGATCGGCGTAGATCCGACTGTGCGAGCCAAGATATTCGATCCGTTCTTCACAACTAAGCCATCCGGAACCGGCCTGGGGCTGTCGATCTGTCGAGAGATCGCCGACTTTCATCGTGCAAGGTTAGCGCTCTTCCCCCGCTCGTTTCTCGACGGGGGAACGATCGCAGAGGTCGAGTTCCCCTGTCTGCCACCGGAGTCGGCACCCACATGATTCAAATCTCCCTCTACCTAGTTGCTTGTCTGGTCCTCGGACTAGCCTTGCTCGTCTGGCGGGCTCGACCGGACAGCGCAACCAATCGCCTCTTTGGGGTGTTCACACTCGTCATTGCGGTTTGGGCTTTCGGTATAGCCTCTATGCAATCCGGCACTAACCTCGGTTTTGTAGCCCGATTAACATTCGCGGCGGCCAGTCTGATACCTCCAACCTTTCTAGCCTTCGTCTCGTATTACCCGACGCCCTCAAAGTGGCCCGGCAAGATCGTCCTTTATCTCAATTTGGGCATCGGTCTCATCCTCGTTACCGTCTCGTTGGCGACAAGATTGATAGTAAGTGACGTGAAGATGACCGCCGCTGGACCCGCTCGCGAGACTGGAGCACTCTACGCTGTCTTCGCGACTTACTTTCTTGCGACTTGGCTTACAGCCTTAGTCGTGTTCACTACGAAATGGACTCGAGCGCGCGGACTCTCGCGTGTCCAGCTCCACTACCTTGCTCTGGGTGTGATGATCTCGACCGCCAGCGGCATGACGACGAATCTAATTCTTCCCTTATTGACTGGCAACTCGATTTACGGCTGGATTGGACCGCACTTTGCTCTGGTCCTTGTCGCCATGGTCGCTCACGCCATCATCCGCCATCGGCTGATGGACGTTCGCCTCGTCATCCATCGCGGCCTGACGTTCGCGCTGGCACTCGTGGTCTCACTCATCCCGGTGGGCGGCCTGCTGGCGCTCGCCTGGCCGAAGCTTTCAGATCACCTCGCGCCCGACGACCTCGTGGCCCTCATTCTGGCGGTCGTCGTCGTAAGCCTGCTCATCCCGCTGACGCGCGATGCTGCTGGGCGGCTCCTCGACCGCTATGTGTACCGCACTCATGTGAACTACCAGCGCACTCTACGGGAGGCGAGCGAGGCACTGACGCGTGTCCTCGACCTCAAGATGCTGCTGCCGTTCCTGAACCACACCGTGGCGACCTCGACGAACTCCGAGGGCGCCGCGGTCTACCTCGAGGCAGGCACGCTCGAGCCGGGATCCGGAGTCCGCCGCGGGATCGCCGAACGACGCCACGCCCAGAGCCACTTCGACACCCCGGACGAGGCGCCCATAGAGGTCATCACCGCCCTTACGGAGACTCGGGATCTCCTGCTCACCGACGAGATCGCAGGTGAGCGGCTGAGCGGCGACCGCGAACGCCTCTACAGTGTGCTGGAGCGCCTCAACTGGGCGCTCGTCCTCCCGCTCGTCTCCGCGAACAAGGTCATCGGCGCCATCGTGGTCGGGCCCAAGCTCTCCGGTGATCCGTTCTACCCTCAGGACCTTGATCTTCTGATGACGCTTGCCAACCAAGCCGGTGTCGCAGTCAAGAACGCCCAGCTCTACGCGCAAGTGGTACTGGCCAACGAGCATCTCAATAATATCGTCTCGACGATCGAGAGCGGGGTGGTCGCCGTCGACGCGACTGGCCAGGTCACGCTGTTCAACCGTGCGGCGGAGCAGCTCACGGGCATCCCGGCCGAGCGGGCCCGGCATCAACCCGTGAGCGTGCTGCCGGCGTGTGTGGGCGCCATGTTGACCGAGACCGTCGTGGACGGCAGCGCCCGCACCCAGCCCGAAGTCGAGCTCTCCGACGGCTCGACGACCCATCCGATCATCTGTACGACCTCGCCGCTGCACGATCAGGCGGGTGCGGTGTTGGGGGCCGTCGCCGTCTTCAGCGACCTGACGCCCCTCAAGGAGCTCGAGGTGGAGCGGCGGCGGGCCGAGCGGCTCGCGTACTTCGAGATGCTGGCGGCGGGGATCGCCCACGAGATCAAGAATCCCCTGGTTTCGATCAAGACATTCGCCCAGCTCCTGCCGCGCCGCCGCGGCGACGAGCGGTTCATCGAGAATTTTGGTCGGACCGTGACGCACGAGATCGCCCGGATGGAGCGGCTTCTCGACCGGCTTCACACGCTCTCGCGGCCGGGTGGGCGGCCTCGCCTTCCGATCGACTTGAGAGCGCCGATCGACGACGCGATCGAGGCCATGCGGCCGGCCTTCATCGAGAAGAACGTCGTTCTGTCGGCGGCGACGGGCCAGTCGCCGTGCGTGATCCTCGGCGACCACTCGGAACTCGAACAGCTCTTCCTGAATCTGCTCATGAACGCGCACGAGGCCTGTCCGGCGGGCGGCATGACACGGGTCGAGCTCGCGACCACGGCCGGTCGTGTTATCGTCGCTGTCGTGGACACCGGCCCGGGCGTTCCGGCCGAGCTTCTGGAGCGGGTCTTCGATCCGTTCTTCTCTACCAAGGATCGCGGCTCCGGCCTCGGCCTTGCGATCTGCGCGTCCATCGCCCAGACGCACGCCGGCCGGATCCAGGCGGCGAATCGTGAGGTCGGCGGCGCGGTCTTTACGATCGACTTTCCGCTCGCCGCCACGGCGACGCTGCCGGTGTCGGCATGACCACGGTCCTCGTCGTCGCGTCTGACGAGGCGCTGCGGGCCCGCCTGGTCGCCGCCCTCGGCGACCATTCGGTGTTCGTCGCCCAGAGCGACACCGAAGCCTTGAAAACGCTGCGGCTCATCGACATCGACGTGATCCTGCGCGGCGGCCCGAGCTTGGCGCGAGGCCTCGAGGCGTTCGTTGCCCGCGTGAAGGAGATTGCGCCCTCCGCACTGACGGTCGCAATCGGTGCCACGGGCGACGAGGTGGAAGTCGCGGACTTCTCGCTCTCCGCGACCTTCACGCAGCGCGAGCTCGACGGCGCGCTGCGCCACGTGACCGATAAGCTCCGCCTGACGCGCGAGATCACTGCGCTGCGCTCGAGCCTCGCGCCGGAAGGGCCGGGGACGGCGACCGGCCTGGACCAGCCGTGGGAGGGCGCTGCGTTCGCCCGCGTGCTCAAGGAGTTCACGCGCGCGTTCGCGGCGGGCTTCGACCTGCCGCGGGCGCTCGAGATGTTCCTCGACGCGATCGGCGAGCTCGTCCGGCCGACGCGGATGGCGCTCCTCATGCCGAGCGCCGACGCCCAGGAATACCGCGTGGTCACTCACCGGGGGCTGGCGCCCCAGATCGTGGAGTCGGTGCGCCTCCCCGCCGACCAGGGGCTGGCTCGGTGGATCGCCGCGCAGGGTCGGCCGGCCCGGCTCCCCGATCTCGCCGACCCAGAGATCGCGCGCGAGTTGAAGCTGCTCCAGAGCGTCCTCGCCGTCCCGCTGCTCGCCCACGGGGAGCTCGTCGCGATCCTCACCGTCGGTCAACCCGTCGTCGGATCGACCTACGGCCGAGGCGAGACCGAGACGCTCTTCGACCTCGCCTCGCACCTGGCCACGGCCATCCGCGATATCGCGCTCCACAACCAGCTCGAGCGCGAACAGCAGTTCAGCGAACGCATCCTGGCTCACATGTCCAGCGGCGTCATCACCATCGGGCGCGACCAGCGAATCGGCACCATCAACCGCCGGGCCGAGGAGATATTGCAGCTGTCCGCAGCCGAGGTCGTCAAGCAGGACCTGCGCGCGCTTCCCTCGCCGCTGGGCGACATGCTCTTCGACACACTGCGGACCGGCCGAGCGGCCGGCCGGCACGAAATCCAGCTCGCCCTGCGCGGCCTCTGGCTCGAGGTCTCCACCTACCCCGTCCGCGGCGAAGACGGCGCCCCACTCGGGGCCGTGCTCGTCTTCGAAGACCTGACCGCCCAGAAGGAGTTGCTGACGCAGAAGCGGCAGGTCGAACAGACCCAGCTCCTCACTCGCGTGGTCGCCCGGATTGCCGACGAGATCAAGAATCCGTTGGTGTCCATCAACACGTTCATCGAGCTGATCGGCGAGCGCTACGACGACCCCGAGTTCCGCAAGCATTTCTCGTCGGTCGTCCGCCGGGACGTCCGGCGGCTGGTGGAGGTCTTCGAGAAACTTGCGGGGCTTGTGACGGAAGGTGAGCTAAACTTCACGACCGTGGATGTGCACACGGTGGTAGACGATGTCGTGACCGCGATCGAATTGGTCGACGAGGTACCGGCCCGGCCGCTTCAGCTCGACGTCACGCGAGAGACGACGCCGCAAGTCGTGAAGGTCGATCCGGCCCAGCTCAGGAAGGCGCTCTCCTACCTCATCTGGTACCTCGCCCACAACTCACCCCCGGATCAAGCGCGCGTGTCGGTCTCCGTGGCCCGGCACTCCGAGCGGGAGGACGGTGAGAGCGTACGGGTCTTGGTCGGCTCGCGCACGGCGTCGGTGCCGCCCGAGAAGCTCCACCGCGTCTTCGACCCCGTGCAGATGGTTCAGGAAAGCCTGATCGACGTGGGGCCGGCCGTGAGCCAGCGTCTCGTCGAGGCCGTGGGCGGTCAATTGACGGTCCGCCAGGGCCGGCACGAGCTCCACTTCCTGGTGACGCTGCCGCTCGCGACCTCATGAGCGCGACGACCACCGCCCTCGCACGCGTGCTCGTCGTCGACGACGAGCTGGGTCCTCGCGAATCGCTCCGCATGCTGCTGAAGCCCGCTTACCAGATCCAGACGGCCGAGAACGGCCGCACGGCCCTCGACCTGCTGCGGCGGTTTCAGCCCGACATCGTGATCATGGACATCAAGATGCCGGAGATGGACGGGCTCGAGCTCCTCCGTCACGTCAAGCGGGCCGACCCCTCGATCGAAGTGGTGATGATCACGGCATACGCCTCACTGGAGACCGTGAGGCACGCGCTGACCCACGGCGCCTTCGAGTACCTCATCAAGCCCTTCTCACGCCAGGACCTCGAGGACGTCGTCCATCGCGCGCTCCTGCGCCGCCAGGCGGACCTGGGCGCCCGCGGGCAGGTCACGCGGCTCGTGGAGGAAATGCGGCATCTCTCGGCCAAGACCCGCGAGCTCGAGGAAGCGGCGCGGCGCGAGGCGGTGGAGCCGTCGCTCCGGATCACGCAGCTCTCGATCCTGCGCGAAATCTCGCGGACGATCGTCGGCGAGCTCGATCCGCAGCACGTGACGGCCGCGGTCACCGAGCAGCTCCGGACGGCGCTCGGCTACGACAGCGTCGCGATCGTCCCCGAAGCGCCGGCGGGCCTCGACACGACCGATGCGGCTGTGGTGGTCTGCGCCATTCAGGACGTCAAGGGGCCTCTCGGATGTCTCGTCATCGACAACCGGCCGTCCCGGCGCGCGATCGATCCGCGGGAGCGCGAGCTCCTCGAGATGCTCTCCGAGTTCCTGGCCATCGCGCTACGGAATTCACGCCTCTATGGCGAGCTGGCCGACACGACGCGGTCGAAGGAGCAGATCATCGACTCCGCCGGCGACGCCATCGTGTCGGTCTCGCCCGAGGACTGTATCGAGGGCTGGAATCCGGCTGCCGAGCGCATCTTCGGCCTCAGCACCGCGCAGGTGCTCGGACGTCCGATCACCGACCTGCTCCCACGCGACGACTATGGCGACGCCCGGCGCCGGCTCGGCGAAGGCACGCCCAGGCACGCGTTCGAGACGACGGCGACCGCGGGGCAGCCGCGGCCGATCGAGCTGGCGGTGACGCTGTCCGCCCGGCACGGGCGCCACGGCGGGCTCGAGGGGCTGATCGCGATCGTCCGGGACATCACCGCGCAGCGCGAGGTCGAAAAACAGCTCCGCCAGTCCGAGAAGCTGACCGCCCTCGGGCAGCTCGCGGGCGGCATCGCGCACGACTTCAACAACCTCCTCCAGGCGATCCTCGGCTACGCCCAGCTCATGAAGCAGAACCCGCGGGACGCCGAGTTCGTGGCGCGCTCGCTCAACATCGTCGAGGCAGCGGCGGTGGACGGCTCCGAGACGGTGCGGCGGATCCAGCAGTTCGCACGCCTGCGCCCCGACGAGCAGTTCGTGGGCGTCGACGTGAACCAGATCGTGCACGACGCGGTCGCGATCGTCCGCCCGCGCTGGGAGGAGAAGATCGCGCGCGACAACCGGCCACTCGACCTCCGACTCGACCTCGGCTCGATCGAGACCATCAACGGCCGGCCGGCGGCGTTGACCGAGCTGATGACGAACCTGATCCTCAACGCGCTCGACGCCATGCCCGACGGCGGCACCCTGACGATCACCACCCGCGGCGAGCCCCGGCGGCAGATCACGCTGGCGGTGACCGATACCGGTATCGGCATGCCGGAGCCAGTGCGCCGGCGGATCTTCGAGCCATTCTTCTCGACCAAGGGAGAAGACGGGTCAGGACTCGGCCTGTCGATGGTCTACTCGATCGTGCGGCGGCACGGAGGCGAAATCCGCGTGGAGAGTGAGCCGGGTCGCGGCGCGACCTTCACGCTCACCTTCCCGGTCGCCAGCGAGCCCGTCGGCGCAGAGCCGGAGGCGGCCCTGCCCCAGGCACGCCGCCCGGCGCGTGTCCTCCTCGTCGACGACGATCCAAAGGTGCTCGGCACCCTGACCGAGATACTCAGAAGTGTGGGCCACACGGTGACCGCCGCGGCCAGCGGCGCCGCAGGCGTTGCGGTCTACGGGCTGGGGCGCTTCGACGTGGTGTTGAGCAATCTCGGCATGGCCGGCATGAACGGCTGGGAGCTGGCCGAACGCCTCCGCCGGGTCGATTCGGACGTCGTGATCCTCTTCATCACGGGCTGGGGCTTACGCGACGAGGAACACGGCCGGCTCAAGATGCTCAAGATCCGCAAGTGTCTCTTCAAGCCCGTGCGTCCAGCTGAGCTCGACGCAGCAATTCAGGACGCCCTCGCCGCCGTCTGACACGGCGGCGAACAAGCCACGACGACGTGTCAGGCGCGCTTCATGGGGCGGCCGCAGCAGATCTTCTGCGCCATCGCGACCTTCCCGCACTTCGCGCAGCGAAATCCGGCCATCTCTCCTCCTCGCGGTCCGTGCCTACAGCCGTTCGATGATCGTGGCGATGCCCTGACCGAAGCCGATGCACATCGTCTGGAGGCCGTAGCGCTTGTCCGTCCGCTCCAGCTCGTGCAGCAGGGTCGTCATGAGCTTGCCGCCGGAGCAGCCGAGGGGATGGCCGAGGGCGATGGCCCCGCCGTTGACGTTGACGCGGCTCATGTCCGGGTGAAGCTCACGCTCCCACGCGAGAACGACCGACGCGAACGCCTCGTTGATCTCGATCAGGTCGATCTGTTCGAGCGTCATGCCGGCCTTCCGCAGCACGCGCTGGGTCGCCGGAATGGGCCCGGTCAGCATGATGGTCGGGTCCACGCCGGCGAGCGCCGTCGCGACGACGCGGGCGCGCGGCTTGAGCCCGAGCGCCTTCGCCCGGTCGATGGACATGAACATCAGCGCGGCGGCGCCGTCCGAGATCTGTGAGGAGCTCGCGGCCGTCACCACGCCGTCGGGCTTGAAGGACGCGGCGAGCGCGGCCATCTTCTCGCGATTCACCGGGACGCGGACGCCCTCGTCGATGGCGAAGACGGAGCCGTCCGGGAGCGTCACCGGGACGATCTCCCGCTGGAAGCGCCCTTCGGTGATGGCCCGAGCGGCCTTCTCGTGACTCCGCGCCGAGAACTCGTCCAGCGCCTCCCGCGTGAGGCCCCACTTCTCGGCGATCATCTCGGCCGAGATTCCTTGCGGGACGATGTTGAAGCGCTCCTGGAGCTTCGGCGAGAGCGGCCCGTCGCCCGGGCCCATGGCGTTCGAGCCCATCGGCACCCGCGTCATGTGCTCGACCCCGCCGGCGATGACGACATCGTACTGGCCCGCCATCACGCCCATCGCCGCGAAGTTCGCCGCCTGCTGCCCGGAGCCGCACATCCGGTCGAGGGTCGTGCCGCACACTTCCACCGGGAGGCCGGCGATCAGCGCTGCGTTGCGCGCGATGTTGAATCCCTGTTCGCCGAGCTGGTCCACGCAGCCGAGGATGACGTCCTCGATCTCCGCCGGGTCGACCTTCACGCGCGCGACCAGGTCCTTCAGCACGAGCGCGGCCAGGTCGTCAGGACGGATACCCGAGAGCTTGCCGCCCTTTCGCCCCACGGCGGTGCGCACAGCCCCAACGATGACCGCATCCCTCATGGCGAACCTCCTCTGCAAACTGAACAGCAATTCATCTTACCGGCTCGCCCAGGGTGGTGCAAACAGCGCCAGAGCGCGGCAGTGGGTCAGGTTACGGGTCCCTTCGACCCCACCCTGCCCGCAGGCCGGATAAGTCAGGAGACCCGGCGCTTGACCTGGTCCGCCAGCTTGCAGAACGCGCAGATCGTCCCGGTCGTCACCTGGCCGCAGCGAAGGCACTCGTTGAGGACAACGGCCTCGGCGCGCTCGAAGGCGGGCCGCGCCCGGTCGAGGAAGCCGAAGAGGAAGTTGTGCTTGGCGCCCGGCGAGGCGTCCTCCAGGCGACTCAGGATTTCCTTGTGGGCGATCGAGGTCGCCCCTTCGGCGAACGGGCATTCCTCCACGATGTAGTCGATCTTCCGGAGGAACGCGAAGGCGGCCGTCTCGCGCTCGGACAGCCGATAGAGCGGCTTGACGCGCCGCACCAGCTTCGGATGCGTCGACGCGAGCGCGGGAGACTGGCGCGGCAGCGCATCGGTCTGCCAGTGCATCACCGAACCGAAGAGCGTCGCCGCCTCGTCATCGAGGTTGTGGCCGGTCGCCACCACCGGGATCCCGTGTTCGAGCGCCACGCGGTTCATGAGGTAGCGCTTGGAGAGGCCGCAGCCGGAGCACGGCGGCCGCCGCGTGACTTCTTTGATGACCGGGACGGGCGCTCCCACTTCGTCGCGAACCGTGGTCACCATCAGCGGGACGTCGCGCGCCGCGGCGAATCTCTCGCACTTGGCCTTCGACTCGACCGAGTAGTCGAAGATCCCGAGGTCCAGGTAGAGCCCGGTCGTCCGGTACCCTTCGTCGATCAGCACGTCCCAGAGCGCCAGCGAGTCCTTGCCGCCGGAGACGGCGACCAGCACGAGCTCGTCCTTGGTGAACATCCGGTGCTTCCGGATCGCCTCGCGGACCTGATTGCGGAAGAACTCGAGGAAGTCCGGCGCGCAGAATGCGGCGTTGTGACGCCGCAGCTCGAGCACGGCGGGCTCACCGCACTTGCGGCACTTCATCGTGGATCGTTCTGACTGCCGCCGGACATCACGGGCCGTAGCTCGATGGTAGCATCGTCGCGCACGACCTGATCGGCCGTGATGAGGTCGTCGCCACAGATCACCAGCACCGTCTCGGGCAGGATGTCGAGCTCACGCAGGATGTCCTTGACCCGGCGGTTGCCGGTGACGGCGACTTCCCGGCGCGGGTTTCGCAGGATGACTTTCACCGGCGTCCTGGCGCCTAGCCCCTCGGAAAGCCGGGCGCGCGCTTGACCTCACGGATCTGCGCGAGATGGACCCCGTCGTGCTGGGCCTGGAGGATCCACCACTGGGCGAGGTCCAGATCGCCCAGGCGGAAATGCTTGAACATGAGCGGGCGCGGATCCAGCGTCGCGAGCTTCTCGATCGACTGTCGGCTCCGCTCGCGGGTGGCCTTCATCGTGGAGATCAGCTCGCCGATCGGCTTGCCGTGTTCCGGCCAGACAACCGGCGGCGCCACTGCCGGGCCCGGCGGCGCCGGAGGCAGGGACCTGAACGCGGCGAGATCGACGGGAAACGGCGCCAGCGCACGCGCGGCCTCGGCCTCCCTCGTAAGCTTCGTGGTCAGCTTGCCCGTCGCGATCTCGGCGATGGTCAGATGGTGCACGACCTCACCGACCGACCAGTCCTGCTCGCTCGGCTTCCAGTCGGCCTGACGTTGCGACAGCCCCTCAGCCTCTTTGAGGACCTCCGCACGTGCCGACTGGAGGTCTGTCCACAACGCCTCGACGGGCTTCGGAAGTGACATGGCGCTCACGAGTATACCTCCGTTCCTCGCGCAGACGGTGCGTGCTAGAGTCCTGCAACCACTCGTACGGCAGGAGGTGATCGCGCTGTGACGGAACGTCAGCGCCTGGCGCGCATACCATGGCGGCAGCTCACGAGTCGGCCCGTCTACGAGAATCGCTGGATCCGCGTACGCGAGGACCAGGTCGAGCTCCCCGATGGTCGGACGACGCTCTACGGCGTCGTGCAGTGCGCCGGCTGCGTCGGCGTGCTGCCGTTCCTCGATCCAGACACCATCATCCTGGTCGGGCAGTACCGCTACGTCGCCGGTGACTTCTACTGGGAGATGCCGACCGGCGCCATGAAGCCCGGGGAAAGCGAGGAGGCGGCCGCCCAGCGCGAGCTGGCGGAAGAGGCGGGTTACGAGGCCGGCCGGCTCGTGAAGCTTTGCGCCTGCCACACCTCCAAGAGCGTCGTCGACGAGACCGCGAACATCTATCTCGCGGACGGGCTTCGCACCGTCGCGCGCCGTGCCGATCCGACGGAGTTCATCGAGGTACGCGCCTTCCCCTTCGACGAGGTCGTGCGCATGGTCGAACGCGACGAGATCAAGGACTCGATGACGATCATCGCGGTGCTGCACGCGGCCCGCCGCCGCGGGCATTAACGACAGTTTTGTCAATGATCCGTGGCGCAGGCGTTGTCATTCCCCCCAAAATTCAGGACGGCCTCAGCTCGGAACCATCTGAAATATCGAACCTCGGTGGTCCAACGTGCGGTTGGCACTCGGATTGCGCTATCGACCCTCCGAGTGGACGTATGACTGCGAGGCCAACCCCCTTCGCGGACGCGCCGGATCCGCTTCATCTCGAGCTCACCAAGGAACGCATCCGGAGCGCCCACCGCGTCAATCTGGTACGCGTCTGGGGCGTCTCGGGGTTCTTCGCCCTGTTCCTTTTGCTGGGCGGCCTGCTGCGCCTCCCCGCATGGACCGGCAACCTCCACCTGTTCACGATCTACTGGACGATCGCCGTCGCCGCGTTCTGGGCCAGTCGTCGCTTCGAGCGAGTCGCCCGCGCGTCGAGCCTGACGATCGCGTTGCTCGACATGCCGATGGTCTTCTTCCTGCAGTGGGCGACCTTCGAGACCAGCCCGAGCGCCTCCGGCATCGCCGGGTTCACCGTCGGCGTGTATGTGCTGCTCGTGATCCTCGCCGCCCTCTCGCTCGAGAACTGGTCGATCCTGTTCACCGCGGCCGTCGGCGCCGCGCTCGAGATTCTCCTCCAGCACCTGGCGGGCGTCAGCGTCGGCGCGATGGCCTCGACGGCGATCCTGCTCGGGCTGACGGGCGTGGCGTGTTCGTACGCGCGCAGCCGTCTGGTCGACCTGGTCACCCAGGTCGAATGCGATCTCGCCGTTCGACGCCAGGCCGAGCGAGCGTTGCGCCAGTCCGACCGGATGGCCTCGCTGGGCACGCTGGCGGCGGGCGTCGCGCACGAGATCAACACGCCGCTCACCTACGTCGTGACAAATCTCGCGCTGGTCGCCGAGCGGCTGTCGGTGCAGACGCCTGACGAACGCGCCGCCGGCGCGGCTCCAGCAGGCCTGGAGACGCGCGTGGCCGAGACGGAGGACGCGCTCGCGCTGGTGCGGGCGGGGCTCGACAGCCTCGTCGGCTTCACGCGCCGACTGCCCGACGAGCTGCGCCACGAGTTCGGCAACGCGCTGACGACCTCCGTCTACGCGCTCGGCATGGTCGAGCAGCAGCTCGGCGCACTCTCGAAGGAGGCGTGCGCCGCCCACCCCGCCCCCGGCGATGCGCCCGTGCCGCTGGACGTGCTGCTGCAGCAGGCGCGCGCAGGCGTCGAGCGCGTGCGCGCGATCGTCCGCGACCTCAAGACGTTCTCGCACCCGGACGACGAGTCGGCCGGGCCCGTGGATCTCCAACGCGTGCTGCAGTCGGCAATCAATCTCGCCTCGGTCGAGATGCGCGGTCGCGCGAGCATCCAGACCGACTTCGAGGCAGTGCCGCACGTCCTGGGCAACGAGGCGCGACTCGGGCAAGTCTTTGTCAACCTCCTGGTCAACGCGGCGCAGGCGATCCCGGAGGGCGCCGCCGACCGCAACGAGATCCGCGTCGTCACGCATTCGGACGCGGCGGGTCGCGCGGTCGTGGAGGTGCGCGACACCGGGGCCGGCATCGCGCCCGAACTGCTCGGCCGTCTTTTCGACCCCTTCTTCACGACCAAGCCCGTCGGCGTCGGCACCGGCCTCGGGTTGTCGATCTGCCACGGCATCGTGATCGCGCTCGGCGGCGAGCTCTCGGTCGAGAGCGAGCTGGGGCGCGGCAGCACATTCCGGGTCGCGCTGCCGCCCATCTCCCCATCCGCCGACGCTTTGGTCGGGTCCGCGCCGGCCGCCGCACCGCCGGCGCGGCGCGGGCACATCCTGGTCGTCGACGACGATCCACGCGTCGGCGGCGCCATCCAGGTGTTGCTAGCCGCCGAGCACGACGTCGTGGTCGCGACCACCGGGTCCGAGGTCGTGCAGCGACTGGCGAGGGGCGAGCGCTTCGACATCATCCTGTGCGACCTCATGATGCCCGGGATGACCGGGATGGACTTGCACGAAGAGCTCGAGCGCCTCGAGCCCGCGCAGGCGACGCGGATGATCTTCCTGACGGGCGGCGCGTTCACGCCGCGCGCGCGGGCGTTCCTGGCCGGCGTAAACAACGCGCGGCTCGAGAAGCCGTTCGATCCACAGGGGTTGCGGCGCTTCGTGCGGGGGCGCCTGTGATCCGATCGCGCCTCGGGCTACTTCGAGGCGAGCACCATCGGACCCGTCGGCGCGGGAACGCCGCCTTCCGGCTCGAGCGTGACGGCGAAGACCTTCACGGGCTTGCCGCCCTCCAGAGGCGGGATGCGGTGGGTCCCGCGTCCCGAGGCGTCGACCTGGAAGACGCCCGCGGGCTGCGGTGCCGCGTCGGCGATCGTCCACAGCTCGTACGCCTTCCCCGGCGGCGCGGACGGCAGGTTGGCCACGACCACATGGCCGCCGTTGACCGGATGCCAGATGATCCGTCCGGTCGCTTCGGGGCTCGGCCCGAGGCCGTGCAGCGTGACGATCTGCGTCCGCGGATCGCGTAGCAGGTCAACCACGCTGCGATAGAGCGCGATCTGTTGCCGCAGCGCGGCCTCGTCGCGCTGGACGCGCGCGCGCAGGGCCGCGGCCTCGCGCGCCATCTGGCCGAGCCGCCCCTCGTAGCGCGCCGCGACGAACGCGCCGGTGAACGCGGCCGCGGCGATCATCGCGACGAGCATCCCCACCGCCCAGACGAGCGTCCGCGGGCGCGCCGCGGCGCGCCGCGGGGGGGTCGTCGTCGCGATCCGGCGCAGGAGCGCTTCCTTGACCTCCGGTGGCGGGACCATCGGGGGTCCCGAGCGCACCATCGCCGCCAGCGTCTCGGCGGACGCGCGCAGCGCCGCCTCGCAGACCGCGCACCCGCCGGCGAGATGGCGCTCGAATTCCGTGCGTTCCTCGCCGTCCAGCGCCCCGAGCGCGTACGACGCCGCCTGCGTGTCATACGGTTCGTGAGTCATGGACTCGTTCTCACCACGTCGCGGAGACGCTCGAGAGCGAGCCGGATCCGCGTCTTCACAGTCCCGAGCGGCTGCTTGAGCCGCTCGGCGATCTCCGTCTGGGTGAGCCCGGCGTAATAGGCGAGCTCGATGACCTCGCGCTGCGCCCCCGGCAGCCGGTCGAGCGCGCTCCGGATCGTCCCGCGGTCCTCCGCGCGCTCGGCGGCGTCAGGGGCCGGCGGCCCGGGCGTGGCGGCGATGGCCTCGTCGAGCGGCGCCACGAACATCTCGCTCCGCCTGCGGGTCGACCGGATACGATCGATCGCGCGCGTCCGGGCCCGCGTGACCATCCAGGCCTCGGGGCTGCCGCGCGTCGGGTCGTAGGCGTCGGCAGTCCGCCAGGCCTCCCAGAACACTTCCTGGAGCACGTCGCTCGCGTCGGCGCGCTCGCGGACGATTCGCAAGATCAGTGGGAAGACCACGGGCGCGTACCGATCGTAGAAGAGGGCGAAGGCCTCTCGGTCACCGGCAGCCATCTGCCTGACGAGCTCCGCGCCCGACGTCGCCATGCGCGCCCTTCACTACCATGACTACGTCCGACATCCAACTCCGGATCGCGGCCCGTAGAGTCGGTCGCAAGGTGCTATCCTGGGCGACGTGAAATGGGTGCCTGAGAAGAAGGCATTCGACGAGGCGTTCGACGGGAGCGGGACGGCGCGTCAGCACTACCGGCCGCTCGTCTCCATCCTCGAGTCCTTCACGCAGAGCGAGATCGAGCGACGCGAGCGTCTGCAGAAGCTCTCGCTCATGGACCAGGGCATCACCTTCACCGTCTACGGTGAAAAGGAGGGCACCGAGCGGATCTTCCCGTTCGACTTCGTGCCCCGCGTGATCCCGGCGCGCGAGTGGGAGCGCCTGCAGGCGGGGCTCGTCCAGCGGGTCACGGCGCTGAACCTCTTCATCCTGGACGTCTATCAGGGCCAGAAGTGCCTCAAGGACCGCGTCATTCCCCCGGAGCTCGTCCTCTCGCGCAAGGAGTACAAGCGCGAGCTTCTGAACGTCATCCCGCCGCGCCAGATCTTCACGCACGTCGTGGGGACCGACATCATCCGGAACGATGCCGGCGACTATCTCGTCCTCGAGGACAACTGCCGCTGCCCCTCGGGCGTGTCCTACGTGCTCGAGAACCGCAACACCCTCAACCGCGTCTTCCCGGAGTTCTTCAAGTACTATCCGGTCCGGCCGATCAAGGACTACCCGACCCTTCTCCTCGACACGTTGCTGCACGCTGCGCCACGCTTCAGCGAGAAGCCGGTCGTGGTGATCCTCACGCCCGGCATGGCGAACTCCGCCTACTTCGAGCACTCCTTCCTGGCTCGCGAAATGGGCGTGGTGCTCGTCGAAGGGCGTGACTTGATCGTCGAGGACAACTACGTCTTCATGCGGACGACCCAGGGCAAGCAGAAGGTGGACATGATCTACCGCCGGGTCGACGACGACTTCCTCGATCCGCTGACATTCCGTCGCGACAGTCTGCTGGGCGTGCCCGGCCTCATGAACGTCTACCGCGAGGGGAACGTCGGCCTCGCCAACGCCCCCGGGGCCGGGGTCGCGGACGACAAGTCCGTCTACGCGTTCATGCCGGCGCTGATCCGGTACTACCTCGGCCAGGATGCCCTCCTCCCCCAGGTGCAGACCTACCTGGGCGCGCGGGCTCAGGACTTCGTCTACATCCAGGAGCACGCCGGCGAGCTCGTCATCAAGACCACGGGCGACTCCGGAGGCTACGGGATGCTCATGGGGCCGTTCGCGAGCAAGAAGGAGATCGAGGCGTACCTCGGGCAGATGAAGAGAAATCCGGGCAACTACATCGCCCAGCCCCTCATCGAGCTGTCCGCGCATCCGACATACGTCGACGGGAAATTCGAGCCGCGCCGGATCGATCTGAGACCCTTCATCCTCTACGGCGAGTCGATCCGCGTTCTCCCCGGCGGTCTCACGCGCGTCGCGTTGCGGCCTGGATCGTACGTCGTCAACTCTTCTCAGGGCGGCGGCAGCAAGGACACCTGGGTGCTCGCCTCGAAAGAGGCCTGATGCTTTCCCGCGTGGCCGACTCGCTCTACTGGATGGGGCGGTACCTCGAGCGTGCCGAAAACGTCACGCGGCTGCTCCTGGTCACGGAGGACTTTTCGACCGAGACGCAAGGACTCGCGGAGGACCTCGCGCAGACGGCCTGGAAAGACATGCTCACCATCTTTCCCTCGGCACAGCTGACGCGCGACATCACCCCATTCGCGCCCCTGGCGGTTCCGTACCTCCATGCCTTCTTCACCGACCAGGCGAACGCGTACTCGATTCTCGTCTCGATACGGAGGGCGCGGGAGAACGCGCGGTCCGTGCGCGAGGCGCTGACGCTCGAGGTCTTCCTGGCGCTGAACGAAGCCTTTCGCGCGCTCGAGGCCTACGAGCGGAAGGGGATGCCGGACCTCCCCGCGTTCCGCGACGCGCTCAGCGCCACCCACAAGGGGATCTTCACGGTCGTCGGGGCGATCGAGCATACGTCGACCCGCGACGAGGGCTGGCGCTTTCTCAAGCTGGGGGAATCGTTCGAGCGCAGCTATCGCTCGGCCCTCGTGCTGCGCACCAAGCTCCCGGCGCTGCTCGCCGCGGAAGCGCGCGGCGACGCGCCGCTCTACTACACGCAATGGCGGACGCTCCTGCGCGGCCTGTCGTCGCTGGAGAACTATCGGCGGGTCTACGGCGCGCGCCTGGAGCCCAATCTCGTCATCGGCTTCCTGCTCTTCGACGCCGATTCGCCGCGCTCCCTCCGCTATGGGGCCTCGATCGTCAGGGACTACCTCGCGGCGATCTCCGGGCCCGCGGAGCTCACCGCGCCGGCTCGGATCATCGGGAAGCTTTACGCCGATCTTCGCTACGACGACGAGGCGCAGATGCGCCGGGGCGACTTCGCGGGCTTGCTCGACCGGGTGGTCGGTGAGCTGGCGAAAACCCACGACGCCATCGCCACCCAGTACTTCGTGACCTGATGTACCTCCAGGTCGACCACAGCTTCGCGTTCGAGTACGACGCGTTCATCAGCGAGTCGTTCCTCGAGCTCCGCGTGCAGCCCAAGACGACGCCCCAGCAGGCCGTCGCGTCCTTCGAGCTGGCCGTCGGTCCCCCGACCAGCGTCCATCGCTACCGTGACTGGAACGACAACCTCACCCACCACTTCACGATCACGAAGTTTCACGACCGGATCGCGGTGTCGGCGCGCTCGCTGGTGCAGACTCACCGGGTAGGCGTGGCGATCCCTGCGCTCACCGAGCGTCCATCGAGCGACGGCCTGCCCTATGCGCTGCGCGACTTCCTCGAGTTCGGCGGCCCGGTGAAGCTCACGTCGGGGCTCCGCGCCGCGCACCGCGCGATCGGCCTCGCCTCGACCGCGCCGCTCGGCGAGCAGGTGCAGGCCCTCGGCGCGTACATCAACGAGCGGTTCGAGTACCGGAAGAACGTCACCACGTACGACTCGACGACCGAGGACTTCCTCAAGATCGGCGCCGGCGTGTGTCAGGACTTCGCCCATCTGATGCTCGGCCTGCTCCGCCTGCGCCAGATTCCCTGCCGCTACGTGAGCGGCTATCTGCACGTCGAGCGCAAGAAACGGGAGCCCTCGCAGAGTCATGCCTGGGTCGAGCTCCACTCGCCGACGGCGGGCTGGATCGCGTTCGATCCGACGCACAACCGCGCGGTGGACGAGCGCTACGTCGTCGTGGGTCACGGCCGTCACTACGACGACGTCCCGCCCAACAAGGGGATCTACCGCGGCATCGCCAAAGAAACCCTGAAGGCCGAGGTCGTCACCGAGGTCGTGGCTGGCAAGTTCGTCTCGACGCTCCGTGAGGAGATCCGCCAGATCGATCTACCGGTATTTCGCGATGTCCCCGTGCGCCCGCCCGATCGGATGGTCACGGGCGGCGAGGAGGTCGGCGGCCAGCAGCAGTAGCCGGCGCGCCGCGCCGGCCGAGTTCGACCTACGCCACCTGGCCCTGGATCCGCCGCCTGAGCTCCAGGGGACCGCGCACTCGATGGAAGTCCTCCCGCACGCCGCCGGTGCCGGTGAGCGTGATCGACCCGAAGCCCAGCAGCCGGCCGCTCAAGCTCTGGTCGACGGAGATCGCCTCGACCTGCCGCAACAGCAGCTCGAGGGTGCGTCGCCGGATGAGCCCCATCTTGACGATCACACGCTTGTTCGTGACGCCGAGCTCCGTGGTCCGATAGGCGACGAACGGTGGGACGAGCATCACGATGCCGATGAGCAGGACGACGGCCCCCGCCAGCGGCGCGCCCGGAAGGACGATGAGGAGCACGACTCCGACGACCAGCACCACGACCGCTCGCGCAAAGATGATCCCGTGAAGCTTCGCCCGGTAGACGACATGCTCGTCCGGCAGGAGGTTCTCGTCGATGTAGCTCAGCTCATGACCCCGGTGCGCGCCCTCACCGCGCCGGCCCGCCCAGCCGCCCGAATCTGGACGCCGCCGGCGACGACTGTCCCGGCTGTTTCACGCTGACGGTCAGCTCGTAGGTCACGACTTCGGCGGGGTCGGGGTTGAAGACCGCGACCCAGACGCCGAAGTGGTGCCGGCCGAGGCCCGGCAGCGGCACGCCCGCCATCGGGAGCAGCTTCGGATCCGACCGCACGCTGAGGCTGTCCCACACGGTGAGGTACCACGCCCGGTCCGAGGGCTGGTCGTCCGCCGTGAGCTTGAGCTCCACGTCGCGCGCCGTGTTCAACTTGCCCGAGGTCACGTAGAAGAAGCGGGTGGTCAGGGGCTGCACCGTCACCAGGAAGCGCCGATCGGCGGCACGCTCTTGAAGATCGACGAGCTGCACCGTTTCCTCATGCGCGTCACCGACGGTCGCCGTCGGCCGCGAGATCAAGGCGGTCTCGTCGTCGCGCTCGACCACCCCGGCGTCGGCCCACATTCCGGGCGTGGGCACGGCCACCTGGATGACGTCGCGCACGAACGCCGCGTAGGTCTCGCGCAACCGGCCGCCATCCACGAGGAGCTGGTAGAGCTTCGGCCCGAGCGCCCGAGGCTCCACCCCGGCCTCGTCGATCGCGCGCGCGAGGATCGTGCGCATGAACCCCGGTGACTGGTTCTCGACGTGCTCGAGGAGGAGAAAGTAGCCCCCGGCCAGTCGTCCGTCGTCGTGATCCGCGCTGGCCCGAAGGTGGACGCTCAGGAGGTACGGATACCTCCGGACCTCCTCGCGAAGCGCGTGGGCCCAGGCGAGCCCGGACGGCTTCCACTGGCTCCAGGCCGCATACGCGGCCGCCCACCAGGCGACGCCTGCGGCGCGCTCGTCGAGCGGCGGGGGCGCGAGCGCGCCCGCGACGGAGCCGCGCGCTCCCGCCGCGGGCTCGGGCTCTTTTGCCGGCTCCTTCGCGGCTTCCGTCGGCGGCACGGGTTTCTCGGCGGTACCGATGGAGAGCCGGCCTCGAGCGGCGGCGTTCACGAGCGGCCGGCCGAAGACCCGGGCGGCCGCGGCGTCGAGCGGCGCCCAACGTTCCTCGGTCAGCGTGTCCCGCTCGAGCGTGAGGGTCAATAAGTTTTCGAACGGAAGGAGCTGGTCCAAAACCTCTTTCGCGGTAGCGCCACGCCGCTCGCCGCCGGCCCGAGAGAACGCCAGACGGAGCTCGCTGGCCTTCGCCTGACACTCGAGAAGGGCTGGGAACGCTGGATCGTCCAGGTGAACGACGCCGAGCACGCGGGTCAGCACCCCGTTGGCTCGCTGGACGGCCGCCTTGAAGGCCGCGATCTCTTCCTCGCCGGCGAAGGGCGGCTCGTCGCTTGCGGTTGGCTCGCCGAAGGCGGCCGGGTGCCACGTGACTTCAAAGAGCCGCTTGGCCTCCGGGAAGCCCTTCAGCTCGTGGAACCCGCGATCGACGTACTCTACGGCTCCTCCATCGGATCGCCTCAACTCGATGCGGCCGGCGACGTAGCGGGTCGACTCCGCGACGAGGATCTGGTCGGGCCCGGCGGCCGCACAAATGCGTGCCGCCAGGTTCACCGTACCGCCGATGTAGTCGCCGTCCTCCTGGCGGATCGGCTCCCCCGTGTTGATGCCGATGCCGATCGCGATCCCGGGACCGGCCTGGTTCCGGTTCGCTGCGGCGACGGCCCTCTGGATCACGATCGCGCACAGGATGGCGCCCCGCGCCGTCGGAAAGGCAACCATGAAGCTGTCGCCCTGGGTCTTGACGACCTCGCCGCCGAATGCTTCGATCCGACTCCGGATGATCGTATCTTGCTCGCGCACGATTCGGGAGGCCTCGTCGTCGCCAAACTCCTCCGTGTGCTCCGTGAACCCCCGGATATCGCTGAAGAAAATGGTGACCGTACCGCTAAACAGCGCGGACGCACCGGGTGCGGTCCGGGGACTGCTTCCTTCGTCCTGCGCGTTCTCGTTCATCTCCGGCGGCGCTTCAAGGTGGCATTAAAAATAGTAGCCGATGCACGGGGGAAATGGAGCGCCTTTCCAATCGGCTGCCGTCGCTATCTCCGAACGACGCGGCGCGCCTTCAGCTCGTAGCGCGGCAGGCTGCGAAGCGGCACCGGCGCCACCTCGAGCCGGATGCCGAGGCTCGCCCGCAGCGCCTCCTGCAGTCGCGACGCGCCCGCCGCGTCCCCGACCTCGACCAGCACGCGGACCTCGTCAAGCTCCCCCGCCCGGAAGACCTCGATCTGGAACTCATCGATCGCCGGGAAACGCCTCACGACCCCCTCGATCGCGGCCGGGAACACGTTGACGCCACGGACGATGAGCATGTCGTCGAGGCGCCCGAGGATGCCGCCCTCCAGGCGGCTGAAGGTGCGACCGCACGGACAGGGCGCCTCGGCCAGACGCACGTGGTCGCCCGTGCGATACCGGACGACCGGCGAGCCCACACGCCCAAGATTCGTCAGGACGAGCTCGCCGTCACGGGCGGGCGCGGCCGTTGCCGGGTCGATCACCTCGACGATGAACTCCGATTCGTTGACATGGAGTCCAGCCTGCTGGGTGCACTCGTAGCCGTAGGCGCCCATCTCGGTCATACCGCCATGGTCGAAGGCGCGCGCGCCCCAGCCGTCCTCGATCCGGGCGCGCACCGCCGGGATCCCGGCCCCCGGCTCGCCGGCGTGCAGGGTGATCCTCACCGGCAGTTTCGAGAGGTCGATGCCGCGCTCCCGCGCGACCTCCGCGAGGTGAAGGGCGTAGGACGGCGTGCACACGAGCACCGTCGCGCCGAGGGCCTCCATCCAGGCCAGCCGCGTCGGCGAGTCCTGGCCACCGCCGGGAATCGCCAGTGCGCCGAGCGCCAGGGCCCCCTCGAAGCCCGCCCAGAACCCGATGAAGAGGCCGAACGAAAACGGGAAGAAGACGCGGTCGGCCGGCCCGACGCCCGCGCCCCTCAGCACGAACCCCCAGCAGCGTGCCCACCACTCCCATGACTCCTGCGTGTCGAGCCACCGCAGGGGCGAGCCGCTCGTCCCCGACGTCTGGTGCACGCGCACGTAGCGCTCGACCGCGTATGTCAGATTCGTGCCGAACGGCGGGTTCGAGGTCTGATCGTCGACGAGCTCCTCCTTCTCCGTGAGGGGGAGCCGCCGGAAGTCGTCCCAGCCGCGCAGGTCCTCCACCGACCTGACGCCCGCGGCGCGCCACTTGCGCCCGACGAATTGATTCGACGCGAGCAGCGCCTCCGCCATGCCGCGAAAGCGGCGCCACTGGTGGCCGAGCAGGCGTTCCGGTTCGAGGGTTTCCAGCGTCCGGTCGAACACCGTCGGAAGGGCCCCGGCCCTCAGGCCCGCAGCTTGAACCGCTGGATCTTGCCGGTCGCCGTCTTGGGCAGCTCGGCCACGAAGTCGATCCAGCGCGGATACTTGTAGGGCGCGATCTTGTCCTTCACGAAGGCCTTGAGCTCGTCGACGAGCTTCGCGCCGCCGCTCGCCGGCTCCTTGAGGACGACGAACGCCTGGGGCTTGACGAGCCGATCGCTGTCCTCTCGGCCCACCACCGCCGCCTCGAGCACCGCGGGGTGGCGCACCAGCGTCGCCTCGACCTCGACCGGTGAGACCCAGATCCCGCCGACCTTCAGCATGTCATCTGAGCGGCCGCAGTACCAGAAGTAGCCGTCCTTGTCCTCGTAGTACTTGTCGCCGGTCTGGATCCACGGGCCGAAGAGCGCCTCCTTGGTCTTCTCGTGCTTGTTCCAGTAGTACGCCATCGTCGAGTCGCCCTTGACGCGCAGGTTGCCGATCTCGCCTTGCGCCACCAGGCGCCCTTCGTCGTCCACGATGGCGAGCTCGTAGCCAGGTACCGGCCGCCCGGACGAGCCGGGACGCGTCAGGCCGGGGCGGTTCGAGATGAAGATGTACCCGATCTCCGTGGTGCCGATGCCGTCGATGATCTCGACGCCGAAGCGCTCGCGCCAGCGCGTGTAGAGCTCGTCGGGCAAGGCCTCGCCCGCCGACACGCAGAGTCGGAGGGACGAGGTATCGAACCGTGTCGAGGCCTCTTTCACCGCGAGCATCCCGGCGTAGAGCGTCGGAATACCGAAAAAGATCGTCGGACGGAACCGCGCGATGGTCTCGAAGACGCTCTCGGGCGTCGGCCGGTGCGGGTAGAGCATCGCCTGCGCACCCACGCTCATTGGAATGAAGCCGGTGGCGCCGAGCCCGTAGGCGAAGAAGAGCTTCGCCGCGGAGAAGACCCGGTCGGTCGGCCTGATCCCGAGCACCTGCTTGGCGTAGGTCTCGCAGCAGATCACCATGTCGTGATGCAGATGAACCGCGCCCTTGGGGAAGCCCGTCGAGCCGGACGAATACTGCCAGTACGCGGGGTCGTCACGTGACGTTGCGGCCGCCGCGAGCGTCGTGGACGCGTTGGCGATCCGCTCTTCGTAGGAGAGGAACTGCCCGGGAGAGCCGCCCGCAACGAGCACGTGCTTGAGGTGCTTCGCCTCGGCGAACGCGGGCGCCGCCTCGGCGAGGAGCGGCGCCGACACGACGGCCACCTTGGCCCGGCTGTCGTTCAAGAAGTACAGGTAGTCGGCGGTGCGCATCAGCGTGTTCGTGGGAATCGGAATCGCGCCGATCTTGATGGCCCCCCAGAAGGTCCCGATGAACTCAGGCGCGTCGAGGCAGAGCATGAGCACGCGGTTCTCCGTCTCGACGCCGACCGCGAGGAGCGCGTTTCCGGTGCGGTTGACCAGGTCCTGGACCTGGGCGTAGGTGAGCGTCCGGTCTTCGTAGTGGAATGCCGCCACCGCACCGCGTCCCTCGGCGACGTTCCGGTCGACGAACCAGGTCGCCACGTTGAATTGCGCGGGGAGCAATTCCGACGCGTTCATCGGTGACTCAGGCCAAGCGCACGTACTCGAAATCGACCGGCTGGCCGTTGACGCCGCGGGCCGGCGGCGCGATCCAGCTGGCGAAGCGGCCGCGCTCGGTCACCGGTTGCATCAGGCTCTCGAGGTATGCCTGGTCGGTCTCGGTCGGCAGCCACTCGTGCTTTTTCGTATCCCACTCGGCCTCGCTGAGGATTCGGCCGTCGGGCGAGACCTTGACCTCGCCGAAGAGGCCGAGGGCCCGGTGGAAGCCCCGGTGGGGCAGCCGGAGCTCGCGATCGATGCCATGCTTCGTGATGATCTGGTTCCAGCGATCCACCCCGCGCTGGCAGTCGGCGATGTAGTCGTCCCGCAGGCGCTCGTTGAGCGAGGGCAACGCCGGGGTCTCGCGGGTCGTGATGCGATCGCCGTCGAGCTCGCTCACCGTGTAGGTGGCGTCCTTCAGCCGGTGGTCGTCGCGCTTCTTGGCTTCCTCGAAGCGCCCCTTGAGGCCCATCGTGTAGAAGTTCGCGGCGTTGGTCGAGACCTCGGAGCCGAACAGGTCGAGCGACACCGAGTAGTGGAAGTTGATGTACTTCTGCAAGGTCGCGAGGTCGAGCCCGCCGAGCCGCCGGACGTCGTCGGTCTTCCCCTGGCGCATGAGCTCGCACGTGCGCTGCACCACGCGCCCGATGCCCGTCTCGCCGACGAACAGGTGGTGCGCTTCCTCGGTCAGCATGAAGCGGCACGTCCGTGACAGCGGATCGAAGCCGCTCTCGGCGAGGCTCGCGAGCTGGTACTTGCCGTCGCGGTCGGTGAAGTACGTGAACATCAGGTAAGAGAGCCAGTCGGGAGTCTTCTCGTTGAAGGCCCGGAGAATACGCGGCTTGTCGCGGTCGCCCGAGTGCCGCTGCAGGAGCGCCTCCGATTCCTCGCGACCGTCCCGACCGAAATAGGCGTCGAGCAGGTAGACCATCGCCCAGAGGTGGCGGCCTTCCTCGACGTTGATCTGGAACAGGTTGCGCAGGTCGTAGAGCGACGGGCAGGTTCGGCCAAGGTGGCGCTGCTGCTCGACCGAAGCCGGCTCGGTGTCGCCCTGGGTGACGATGAGGCGGCGCAGGACCCCGCGGTACTCCCCCGGCACGTCCGGCCAGGCGGGCGCGCCCAGGTGGTCGCCGAAGCCGATGGTGCGGCCGGGCTCGGCCTCGGCGAGGAACAGGCCCCACCGGTAATCCGGCATCTTGACGTAGTCGAACTGCGCCCAGCCCTGGGCGTCCACGCTCACGGCGGTGCGCAGGTAAACGTCCTTCTCCTGGTAGCCGGTCGGACCCATATCCATCCACCAGTCGAGGAACTTCGGCTGCCACTCCTCCAGCGCGCGCTGGAGCCGACGGTTCTCGCTCAGATTGACGTTGTTCGGGATGCGCTCGCTGTAGTTGATGCCGGCCATCACACTCTCCTCCGGTCGAACTCGCTGCGCTGGCCCGTGCCGTAGACCTCGAGCGCGCCCTTCGGGCCGACGGCATTCGGCCGCTGGAAGATCCAGTTCTGCCACGCCGAGAGGCGGCCGAAGATCTTGCTCTCGAGCGTCTCGGGCCCGCCGAACCGAATCGACGCCTCCATGCCGGTGAGCGCGTCAGGAGAGAACGCGGCGCGCTCTTCCAGCGCGATGCGGACCTCGTCGTCCCAATCGATGTCGTCCGGCGTGAACGTGACGAGCCCGGCGTCCGCCGCGGCGACGGCGTCCAGATCTTCGCCGAGCCGCGCGCGAAGCTTCTCCGCCCGTCCAGGCTCGGCCAGGAATCTGCTCGCCAGCCGTGTGAGACCGTTGACCATCGAGCAGGCGCCGAAGTTCATCTCGGTGAGCCCGATCGTCGCCGGCGGCCGGGCGTCGCCCTGACGGACGCCGTCGAGCATGTAGGAGCGGTCGGCGGCCAGCGCCAGCTCGAGCAGAGTACCGGTGAAGCACGAACCGGGCTCGATCAGGGCGAAGACCGACCGCGAGGAGACCTCGATCCGCTTGAGCGTCCGCTTGAGGTACAGACGCACCTCCCGCACGAGCCAGTCGTCGCGGTGCGCCGCCAGTACCCGGTCGTGGGCCTCGACGAGATCGGCGCGGCCGGATGTCTTGAACACCCAAAGGCCGACTTCCTCCTCGTTGGTGCGCAGGTGCAGGATCAGATCGTCGAGCTCGCGCGCCAGCGCCAGCGGCCAGAACGCGCAGCCGGCTTCGCGGATCCCGGCCGCGTCCGCCGGAGGCGCAGCACTCGGCCCGCTCACCGTGATCTCGGCGAGACCCCGTCCCCGATCGACGTCGCACGCGACGTGGCGGTAGCGGATCCGGTCGCCGTCGATCGAGCGCTCGAGCGGCACCAGGGCGATGCCTCGCGCCGCGGCCGGCCGGTCGGTCCGGGCGGCGAATTCGCCCGCGCGCCGCTTCACGACCTCGTCGAGCTTCGAGCGCGGCACGACCTCGTCCACGAGGCCCCACTCCACCGCCCGCGCACCCTTGATCCCCTCCGCGACGGTGCAGAAGAAGTCGGCGCGATCCCGGCGCACGCGCCGCTTGTCCACGAGGCGCGTGAGCCCGCCGGTGCCGGGTAGCACGGCGAGCAGCGGGACCTCGGGGAGCGACACCGCCGTGTTGCCGTCGTCGGCCATGACGATCCAGTCCGTCGCCATGGCCAGCTCGTAACCGCCCCCCGCGCAGGGGCCGTTCACGGCGCAGAGGTAGTGCTGGCGCGACTCGGCCGTCGCCTCCTCGATCGCGTTGCGGGTCTCGTTGGTGAACTTGCAGAAGTTCACCTTCCAGCCGTGGGCCGAGCGCGAGAGCATCCGGATGTTGGCGCCGGCGCAGAAGACGCGCTCCTTGCCCGAGGTCACGATCACCGCGCCCACTTCCGGGTGCTCGAAGCGCAGCCGCTGGACCGCGTCGTAGAGCTCCACGTCGACGCCGAGATCGTAGGAGTTGAGCTTCAGCTCGTAGCCCGGCTGGAGCCCGCCGTCCTCCCTGACGTCCATGGCGAGCGTGGCCACCGGGCCCTCGAAGCTCAGCCTCCAGTGGCGGTACCGCGCCGGTTCCGTCCTGAAGTCCACCCGAACACGTTCACCGGTATCCGCCAAGGGTCCTATCCCAGAATGACCCAGAGCGCCTGGGCCTGTTTCGCGCCGAGATTGTCCCAGCCGTGCGGCACGCCGCCGTCGAGGAGCGCGCTGTCGCCCACCTCGAGCAGGTAGCGGTCGCCGTTGTAGTGCAGAGCGACCTTGCCCTCGAGCACGTAGAAGAGCTTCATCTGCCCGGGCTTGATGATGACCTTCTCGGTCGTGACGCCGCGCGACTTCGGACCGAGCGTCGTGACCACGGCACGGATCTTCCCCTGGAAGAGGCCCGCGCCGAGGACCGCCCACCGCTCGGAGGAGCCGTCGAACGACACGACCGGGTAGTCGCGCTTGCGCGAGACGACGATGCTGCCGGCCGGCGTGCCGTCGAAGAGCGCCGCGATCGGCACGCCGAAGGCGGCGGCGATCTTGCCGAGGGTGTGGAGCGAGGGCGAGAGCCGTCCCGACTCGATCTGCGAGACCATGCTCGGGGTGAGGTCCGCCTTCTCGGCGAGCTGGCGCTGCTGCAGCTCGCGCTCGGCCCGGAGACGTTTGATACGCTCGCCGAGCGCGGTCACGCGACTTCCTCCGACGCGGCGCCGCCGTCCCGGAGCCCCGCGACGGCGGCGAGCGCCCGCGCGACGAACACCCGCGTCACTTTCTTGCGGTACGGATGGGTGAAGTCGGTGTTGTCGAGCGGCTTGGCGGGGCCCGCCGCCAGATCGGCCACGCGCGCGATCAGCTCGCGGGTCACGCGTTGGCCGACGAGCGCGGCGGCCGCCTTCTCGGCCGGCCGCGGCAGCGAGGCGACGGCGCCAAGCACGATTCGGGCGTCGCGGACGATGTCACCGTCCATCCGGGCCGCCACCGCTACCCCGAGCACCGGAAAGTCGAACGAGCCACGGCGCCGTAGCTTGAGATACGCCGAGCGCCAGCCCTCGGCGGGGGGCAGCAGGATGTCCGCGACGACCTCGTCCGGCCGCTTGGCGAGGTATTCGATGCCGTCGTCCCGATACAGCGCCGGCAGCGGCACTGTACGCTCGCCGCCGGCGCCGACGAGCCGCACCCGCGCTCCGAGGGCCCACAGCACGGGGGCCGTGTCCGAGGAGGACACGGCCCAGCAGCGCGAGCTCCCGGGCGCGACCAGACAGATGTCACCGTCTTTCTTCATGCAGAAGCCGATCGCCTTGCGCCACTCGTAGGACTGGTTGTAGTAGTTGCACCGCGTGTCCACGCACACGTTACCCCCGATCGTACCCATGTTCTGCAGCTGTGGCGAGGAAACGAGCCCGGCCGCCGTCGCGAGCGCCGGAAAGTCGCGCGCGATCCCGGGATGAGCGGTGACCGCCGAAAGCGTCGTCGCCGCCCCGATCGTCCAGCCGCCGGCGGAGCCCCGCACACCGCGCAGCTCTCGGATCCCGCGCAGCCCGACGAGGACCTTCGGCTCGAACTGCCGCCGCTTCATATTGGGGTAGAGGTCGGTCCCGCCGGCCACGAGCATCGCATCCCGCCCGTGCTCGGCCATGAGGCGGGCGGCGTCCTCGACCGTGCGGGGAGCGAGATACGTGAAGGGCGGCAGCCTGATCATTGGAGCGGGGGCCGTGAGGCCGGCTCGGACCGGGGGTGGCCTGAGACAGGTGCGACCCGGCTCCGCTTCTGCGGACAACCCTTCGAGTGACCCGAGAGCGGTGCGACCCGGCTCCGTTTCCGAGGACAATCCTCTGGCTGGCCTGAGAGAGATGCGTCCCGGACCCGTTTCATGATGCGAAGGGCCTCGAGACGACTGCGTCGGCCGGCTGGCCGAACGCGGACTCGACGACGATCGGCTCCTTGAACGTGAAGAGCGGTAGCTTGACCGGCCCGACGCGCGCCGGCTTTCCCAGCCGCTTCAGCTCGAGCGCCTTGAGAATCTTGTCCGGGGTGATCGGCACCTCGTCGATGCGAATGTCGAGCGCGTGATAAATAGCGTTCGCGATGGCCGGAATCACCGGCAGGAGCGGTCCTTGCCCCGCCTCCTTGGCTCCGAACGGTCCCTCCGGGTCGTCGGTCTCCACGAGAATAGTATGGATCTCCGGCGTCTCGAGCGTGGTTGGACTCTTGTATTCGAGCATCGAGGGCTGCTTGTGGAGATTCTTCCTGAACACCTGCTCCTCCATCAAGGCCTCGCCGATCCCCATGTACACCGAGCCCTCCACCTGCCCCTCGACCAGGAGCGGGTTCAGCGCGCGACCGACATCGTGGGCGATCCACACGTTCCCGAGGTCGACCTGCCCCGTTTCTTCGTCGACCGTGAGCTCGACCACACACGCCGAGTAAGAGTAACAGGGAGAGGGGCCGACGCCGCCTCCCTTGTACTTGCCCGCGCGCTTCGGCGGCGCGTACGAGCCCGGGAAGGCAAGCACACCATGAGTCGCCTCGCCGAGCTCCACCGCCTTCTCGAACGGCACGGCCCTGTCCCAGTCGTCGGGCACGCCGACCTTGCGCTCGCGAGCGACGAGAGACGTCAGGCTCACCCCGAGCCTCTGCGCGACGGCCTGGAAGATGACGGCCCGGAGCCGCTCGGCCGCCTGGATCGCGGCCATCCCGCACATGAGTGTCACGCGGGAGGAGTACGAGCCGAGATCGACGGGCGTCAGGCTCGTGTCGGCCGGATGCACGTGGACGTCCTTCGGCTCGATGCCGAGGACTTCGGCCGTGAGGTACGCGAGGACGGAGTCCGATCCCTGGCCGATGTCGGTGGCGCCACAGAGGACGGCGACGCCTCCGCTGCGGTCGGCGCGCGCAATCACGCCCGAGTGGGGCATGTCGTTCCAGTAGATCGCGGTGCCGGCGCCGGTGAGATACGCCGAGCAAGCGATGCCAATGCCGGGTTTTTTGGGAGAAGGGGGCTCCGGCCGCACGGAAGGCGTGCCGCCGAAGCGAGCGCGCTTCTCGCGCCAGCCGGAGGCCTCGACGACCTTGTCGATGCACTCGCCGAGGCCGATGGTCGTGATCGTCAGGTGGTTGGCGGTCTTGGTGAACGGCTCGGCGACGATCCGTCGGCGCATCTCGGCGGGGTCGAGCCCGAGCTGCTCGGCCGCCTTGTCGAGCTGGCACTCGAGGGCGAAGCGGGGCTGTGGCGTGCCGTGGCCGCGCTTGGGTCCGCACGGCGGCTTGTTGGTGAAGATGCGCGCCGCCTCGAACTTGTAGACGGGAATCTTGTAGGTCACGGGGTTGATCACGCCCGTGTAGAACGTGGAGGCGACACCGTACGAGCCGTACGCGCCTCCGTCGAGCCACGTCCGGAGGTGGCAGCCCGTGATGTCGCCCTGCTTCGTGAATCCGGTCTTGATCCACATCAACACCGGGTGACGTCCCCGATGGGTGTAGAAGACCTCTTCCCGCGTCAGGGCGATCTTGACGGGCCGCCCGGTGAGCTTCGAAAGCTGGCAGGCCACGATCTCATGCGCAAAGGGTTCGGTCTTGCCTCCGAAGCCGCCACCGACCGGCGTCGCGATGACGCGGATGTGCGCGGCCGGCGTGTCGAGAACCTTCGCGAGCAGCCGGTGGACGTAGTGCGGCGTCTGCGTCGAGGACCAGAGCGTCAGCTTGCCGTCGGATCCCCAGTGGGCGACGGCCGCGTGCTGCTCCATCGGCAGGTGGTTGCTGCCCTCGAAGAAAAAGACGTCCTCGCGAACCAGGTCGGCGCCGGTGAGCGCCGCGTCGACGTCGCCGAACTGAAGCGCCACACTCTTGTGGACGTTGGGCCCGTCGCCGTACTCGTGAATCCGGACTTCCGGATGAGCGAGCGCGTCGAAGATGGACATGAGGGCCGGAAGCGGCTCGTAGTCGACCTCGATCAATCGGCACGCCTGCTCCGCGGTCTCTTCGTCGACGGCGGCGACCGCCGCGATCGCGTCGCCCACCATGCGCACCTTCTCGGTGCACAGCACTTCCTCGTCTTGCGACACCGGCAGGATGCCGAACTTCACGCGCGGCAGGTCGGCGCCCGTGATCACCGCGTAGACCCCGGGCACGGCGCGGGCGCGCGCGGTGTCGATGGACCGGATGCGGGCGTGGGCGTGGGAGCTACGGAGCAGCTTGCCGTACACCATGCGCGGCAGGAAAAGGTCGTCGGCGTACTTCGTCTCACCGACGACCTTCGCCCACGCGTCGACCTTCGGGAGCGGCTGGCCGATGACCGCGAAGTCGCTCTTGGTCATGTGCGGGCCTCCTGACGTCCCATCCGCAGGGCCGCGAGCTCGACGGCGTCGAGGATCTTCGTATACCCGGTGCAGCGGCAGAGATTTCCGGCGAGCGCGTCCTTGACCTCCTGCCGGGTCGGGCTCGGACGGTCGGCGAGAAGCGCCGTCGCCGTGAGGAGAATGCCGGGCGTGCAGTACCCGCACTGGGCGGCGCCCAGCTCGGCAAAGGCTTGCTGGAGCGGGTGGAGGCGGCCGCCCTCCGCCATCCCCTCGACCGTCGTGATCCGGCATCCCTCGGTCTCGACGGGCAGGGCGAGGCACGACAGCACAGGCTCGCCGTCGAGGAGCACGGTGCAGGTGCCGCATTCACCGAGCTCGCAGCCGTGCTTGGTCCCGGTGAGCCCGAGCTCTTCCCGGAGCACTTCGAGGAGGGTCTTGTGGACCGGCACAAGCGCCTCGCGGGACTCGCCATTGACGGTCAGGGCGACACGGACCTTCATCGGGGCTCCTGCGCGTGCGATTTACCGTGAATTAATATCAGTTTAAAAATACTGAATCTGACCGCGAGCTGTCAAGCGCGAAACCTTGGGCGGAGAAACCGCAGGCGGCTAAGATACCCCCGTGCCGTTCGCGAAGACCGACGACAGGGTCCGGATCTACTACGAGGTACACGGGCGCGGGGCGCTCGACCTCGAGACGGTGCTCGCCTGGTGCGAGCGCCGGGGCCGCGGCTAGACTGCGATGGACCACCCACGGGTGCTGGTCGTCGACGACGACAAAGACGTCGGGGAGTTCCTGCGCGATGCTCTCAGCCGCTGGAACTACGACGTTTCCCTCGCCGCGCACGGCCGCGAGGCGGTCAGGCTGATCAGCCATCAGATCTTCGATGCCGCGCTCGTCGATATCTGGATGCCCGAGATGGACGGCTTGCAGGTCCTCGACGAGATCAAGCGGCACGATCCGGCGCTCGAGGTCGTCATGATGACCGGCAACCCGATGGTCGAGACCGCGGTCCAGGCGCTGAAGTCGGGGGCCTACGACTACCTCATCAAGCCGCTCAACCTGGACGAGTTGCAGCACCTCATGCAGCAGGTCCTCGAGAAGCGCTTCCTGAGCCGCGAGGTGCACTCGCTGCGGAGCCGGCTCGCCGACCACCTGGCGGTGAAGGACCTCGTGGGCGGCTCACCGGGGATGACGCGCGTGAAGGAAGTGATCGCCACGGTGGCGGACTCCGACTCACCGGTGCTGATCGAGGGCGAGAGCGGGACCGGCAAGGAACTGGTGGCCGCGGCGATCCACCGGCAGTCGGGGCGGGCCAAGGGCCCCTTCGTGCCGGTCAACTGCAGCGCGATCCCCGCCGACCTCATGGAGTCGGAGTTCTTCGGCCACGTGCGGGGAGCCTTCTCGGGCGCCGTCGCCGACACCCTCGGGCTCTTTCGCTCCGCGCACGGCGGCACCCTCTTCCTCGACGAGGTGGCCGAGCTGTCGCCGGCGCTCCAGGGCAAGCTGCTCCGCGTCATCCAGGACAAGGAGATCCGGCCCGTCGGGTCGACCAAGACCCACGCCGTCAGCGTGAGGATGATCGCCGCGACCAACAAGAACCTCGAGGCGGTGGTGCAGAACGGGAGCTTCCGCCAGGACCTCTTTTACCGGCTCAACGTCGTGCGCATCGTGGTCCCGCCCCTCCGCGAGCGCAAGGGTGACATTCCGGCGCTGATCACGTATTTCCTCCGGAGGTTCAACGAGCGTTTCCGGCGTGACGTCAAGGGCATCGCCCCCGATGCGATCACGGCGTTGACCGCGTACGACTTCCCCGGTAACGTGCGCGAGCTGGAGAACCTCCTCGAGCGGGCCTACGCTCTCGGAGCGCGTGACGAGATCGAGCGGGCGAATCTCCCGGAGCTCGCCGCGAGGTCCGACGCTCCGGTGGTGACGGTCGACGAGCCGATTCCGACGCTCGATCAGGCCGAGCGCGATCTGATCGCTCGGGCCCTCGCGCGCTTTCGGAATGACAAGGAGCAGGCTGCGCGCGCGCTCGGCCTCACCGTGCGCACGCTCTACCGTCGCATCAAGAAGTTCGGCCTCATCTAGCCCGTCCTGGCCATCTCGGTCCGTCAATTCTGACAACGCGCGGACGGAATGCTCGTCATTCGTCGATCGCAACTTCTCGATTTCAAAGCCGGCCCGGCCCCTGGCACTGAATCTGCTCTCTCCCACCGCCGTGAGTTCGCGCGAATCTATCTCGGCGCGCTGGATCGTGGTCGCGGATGGGGACGAGGCCGCGGCCAATCGCGTCGCCGGCTTCCTCCTCCACGCGCGATTCAGGGCGTACCCCGCGGCGCGCGGGCTCGACGCCTTGCGGCTGGCGCGGCGACATCGCCTCGGCCTTGCGGTCGTCGATGTGGATCTGCTCGACATGACGGGTTGTGACCTGGTCAGACAGCTCAGGGCGATCGAGCCCGCGCTGCCCGTCGCCATGACCACCGGGGACTATCGCCCGACGACAGAGGTCGAAGCGCGTCAGCTCGGGATCGTCCAGTACATCCACAAGCCGGTCGACCTGCGGCGGCTCGGTCTGGTCATCGCAAGGATCTTCGCCGCGGACGCCGAGCTGCGGCTCGCGCTGGACGCGCCCGGCCCCGGCGGCTAGCTCACCGGACCCTGCGCGTCCCGTTTCATGAGCGCGTCTTCCTCGCACGCGCGTGGCTCGACAGCCCGCGCTCCCAGAGGTACTCCTGCTCGCCCAGGTGCTTGCCGACCCAGCGGCCCAGCACGAAGAACACGTCGCTCAAGCGGTTCAGATAGCGGAGCGGCCACTCGCCGATCGGTTCGACCCGCGACAGCGCGAGCAGCTCGCGCTCGGCGCGGCGGCACACGGTGCGCGCCTGGTGGAGGAACCCGTGGATCCGGCCGCCACCCGGCAGGATGAACGACTTGAGCGGCGCCAGATCTTTCTGACACCGATCCATGAGCGCCTCGAGCTCCTTCACCTCACCTTCGCCGACTCGGAACATGCCCTCGTAGACGGCGTCCGGCGGCGTCGCCAGCTCGCTGCCGAGGTCGAAGAGCTGATTCTGGATCTTTCGCAGGACTTCGTCGAGCCAGCGGTGCCGTTCGCCCTCGGCGAGCCGCTCGGCGTTGAAGACCCGCACGAGCCCGACGACGGCGTTCAGCTCGTCGATCGTGCCGTAGGCGACGATGCGCGGCGAGTCCTTCGGGACGCGCTTGCCGCCGACCAGGGCGGTCTCGCCGTGGTCGCCAGTGCGCGTGTAGACGCGCGTGATGCTGATCGTCATGGACGCCTCCCGAGCGCTTGAAGTACGCCGGTATTCTACTTGAACCGGGGCGGCGGCTCGGGGATGATCGGGGCGTGAGATCCCGCGCGCGCGCGGTGCTCGCCACCGCCTGCAGCATTCACTTCGTCCATGACGGGTTCTCCGACATCCTCTACGTGCTGCTGCCGCTCTGGGCGGTCGAGTTCCGGCTGACGTTCGCGCAGGTGGGCATGATCCGCACCGCCTACAGCGGCGGGATGGCGCTGTTCCAGATTCCGGCGGGACTGCTCGCCGAGCGCTGGGGCGAGCGGCGGCTGCTCGCGGCGGGCACCGCGGTGACCGCGTGCGGGTTCATCGTGGCGGGCACGGTGGGCGGATTCCTGTCGCTGCTGACCGTGCTCCTGATCGCCGGGCTCGGCTCGGGGGTGCAGCATCCCCTCTCCTCGTCGCTCGTCTCCAAGGCGTACGAGACCGGCCCGCGGCGCGCCGCCCTCGGGACCTACAACTTTTCCGGCGATCTCGGCAAGGTCGCGGTCCCGGCCGCCGTCGCCTTCGCGGCGACCGTCGTCGGCTGGCGGTATGCCTCGGCGGCCTATGGCCTGTTCGGCGTGCTGGCGGCGGTCGCCATTCTGGGCGTGCTGGCGCGGCTCACGCCGGAGATGTCGGAGGCGGACCGGCCGGTGGAACCCCAGTCGGCGAGCTCGGGCTGGGGCATCCGGGACGCGCACGGCTTCCGGGCCTTGACCGCGATCGGGATGATCGACAACGCGACGCGGACCGCATTCCTCACGTTCCTGCCGTTCGCCCTGATCGCGAAGGGTTCCTCGGTGGCGGGCGTCGGGACCGCACTGGCGCTGCTCTTCGCCGGCGGCGCCGTCGGCAAGTTCGTCTGCGGCCTCGTGGCCGAGCGGCTCGGCGTGATCCGGACGGTCGTGCTCACGGAGGTCGCGACCACGCTCTGCATTCTGGCCATCATCGCGGCGCCGCTGCCGGTCGCGCTCGCGATCCTGCCGCTCATGGGCGTGGCGTTGAACGGAACCTCGTCGGTGCTGTACGGCACGGTCGCCGACCTCGTCACCGCCGACCGCCGCTCGCGGGCCTACGCGCTCTACTACAGCGTGACGATCGCGACCTCGGCGCTCGCGCCGTCGCTGTACGGGATCGTCGGGGACGTCGCCGGCGTCAACGCGACGCTCGGGATCGTCGCGGCGGGCGTGCTGGTGACGATTCCGCTCTGCCTGGTGCTGCGCGCGTCGGTCGCGGAGCCGGCGCGCGTCTAGGAGCCACCCGCCAGGAACCTCAACGTTCGAGCG